>Ga0315274_10013094_pt1 | contig 11808 bp, 12 predicted proteins | sample YL17G02_20_MG_FD_203700 | JGI IMG/M metagenome (GOLD analysis project Ga0315274, IMG submission 203700) | Sediment microbial communities from Yellowstone Lake, YNP, Wyoming, USA - YL17G02_20 | ecosystem: Environmental > Aquatic > Freshwater > Lake > Sediment | place: USA: Wyoming | collected... | reverse complement strand
GTCGGCCAGATGGGAGCGATGGGTGTCGATCAGGCGCTGTCGTTCAATCTCATGGAGCCCGACTTCGACCAGAGGGGCGATCTGTATTTTTCGACCATCACGCGAGCCAATGCGCGCGCGAAGCTCACACCGAGCGACACCATCCTCGTCCCCGCTGTTCCGACGGCGGGAACCCAGCTCGTCAAGTTCCGGCGCATGGGCCGACTGACGGCCTTCAGGATCGAGAGCAACGAGGTGGGTGGCGACTACACCGTCGGCTGCCCGCTGATCCATGTGCAGCCCGGCGACCAGCGGCGGGAGGACTGATGGCTCTTCTCCCGACACTCCGGCCCGGCCCCCGCGAGCGCCTTGTCGACATTCCAAATCCCGAAGGGCTGGAGTGGCAGGGCTGGGTCGACCAGCTCTTTCTGCTCAACCCGAGGATCGTGAACCGGCAGGACCCCGACGTGCCTTGGGAGGAGTTCGCCGACTATCTGGCGGGCAGCGGCCTGTCGATCCCGAGGGCCGATTTCTTCGAAGACTGGAGAGCTTGGGCAGACGCGTTGCGTCGCGGCCTCGGCAGGTAGTATATTCGGCCGCTCGCAACGGAAGGCCTCCTTCGGGACGGCTTGGCGGCGGCCCGGCACTTTAAGGAGCCCGCATGGCCTTGAGCTTCTATACCCAGCAGATGCTAAACGGCGCTCACGGAGGCGATAAGGCCTCCCGTGGTGCCCTGTCGGCCGGAATGGAGCCACCGGCCGCCCCGACGCCGCCGATGGGCGCTGGCGGGCCTGAAATGGGGCCTACCGGGGGTATGGAGAGCCTCCCTCAGATGCCGGGCTTGCCGCCCCACTCGACCAACCTCAGCTCGGCCCCCGGCCTCGTGAACCGGGTGCTGAAGGTCCTGCAAGGACCAGCACCAACGACGCAACCCCCGCCCGGCCCACCGATGGGCATGCCACCGGGCATGCCGCCCCTCCAACCCGGCCTCGACCAGCCGCCCGGCCCGACAGGTCCGCTGCCGGCCGCCGACATGATGCGGGCAAGAGGCGGTGCCATCGGGCAGTTCGCACGCGGGGGCTATCCCGAGCTGCAGATGGGCATGCCGATGCGGGAGCCGTTCTCGACAGGCGGCGAGACCAACTACGTCGGCAGCGACGCAAGCGGCGACGGACGCAGCGATCATATCGAAGCGCGTCTCAGCCCGAATGAATTCGTGATGGACGCGGAGACCGTCGCCCTGCTCGGCAACGGCAGTCCCGACGCAGGTGCGGAAATTCTGGAACGTCTTCGACAGAATATCCGCGAGCACAAAGGCAAGGCGTTGGTGAAGGGTAAATTCTCTCCCGACGCGAAGCCTCCCGAAGAATACATGGGCGGGGAGTAGACGATGGGTGCCCTCAGCAAGCGACGCAAGACGGACGATTTTCGTGATCGCTTCGGTCGGCCGACGCGCGTGCCCCACAAGTTTCTCGGCGGTGCCATGGCGCTCGCCGGGCCGATCTTGGGCATGGCCGGCAGCCTGTTCGGCGGTGCTGGCAAGGGTGGCAGCAGCAGTTCGTCTTCCTCGTCGCATTCCGTCCAGAAGCAGGAGTACGACCCCGCCTATACCGATCTGCTGCACAAGGTCATCGGCAAGGCGAGCGATCTTGGCGACAGCACCTATCAGCCCTACGATCCGTCGAAGCGCTTCGAGGACTTCACGCCAGACCAGCTCGCCGCACAGCAGCAGGTCCGCGAGATGCAGGGGAAGACCGACCCCTACACGGGCGCGGCCAAGGGCGCTCTCGACCGCGTGGCTGGCTACGATCCGACGCAAGCAGCACAGCCGTGGATGCAGCGCGCCTTCGGGCAGCCGACCGCTCTCGCGGCGGGTGCGCCGTGGCTGCAGGCGGGTTCCGGGGGATGGGATCGTGGCGCGCAGCGTCAATACAGCAACGACTTTGCCGAGGGCGCGATTGGTCGCGCCAACGATATTTCGTCGCGCAACTTCCTCGAAAAGACGATGCCGGGCATCAACGATCAGTTCGTGAAGTCGGGCGGCGGTCTCGGTCGTGGTCGCTACACCGAATTCATGAACCGCGCCGTGCGCGATCTTGGCAACGAGATGAGCGGCAACGCGCAGACCACGATGGCGAACAACTACTGGCAGGGGGCCAACCAGTTCAACACCGACCAGTCGCGCCTGCAGAACACCGGCATGAACATGGGCAACCTCGCCAACTCGTCCATGACGGGCGCGCTCAGTGGTGCGGGTCAGGCCTCTTCGGCGGCGAGCGCCGGCATCACCGGGGGCACCAACCTTGCGGGTGCCTACACGGGTGCTGGTCAGGGCATGCAGAACATGGGCTTCCAGCAGGTCAATGCTCTCGGCACGTCGGGCGCTGCGCAGCAGGCACAGGGCCAGCGTGCGCGCGACTTCGATTACCAGCAGTTCAATGAAGCGAAGCGCTATCCTTTCGAGATGGTCAACTTCATGCGCGACAGTACGGCCGGCATGCGTATTCCCGGCACGCTGACGACCGACAGCACCGGCACGCAGAGCGGACAGCAGACCCCCGCGACGGGCTCGCCCTTCGCGCAGGCGCTGGGCGGTGCTGCGGCGGGTGCCGGCCTGTTCGGCAATCCTTCCACCTCGGGCAGCCTCAGCAACACCATCGGCGGCTGGCTCGGCGGCCTCGGTGGCAGCGGCGGTGGCGGCATCGACAAGGAAATCGCCGGGTGGTCTCAGTACGGCAAGGCGCGCGGCGGCGCAGTGCGTCGCTACGCCATGGGAGGCCAAGCCTTCCCCGCAGTCGTCGAGCCTCGGATGGTTGCGTCGCCGATGACGCGTGATCGGGCCACGCCTGCTCTCGGAGCGCTCGGTGCGCGCGGCAAGCGACGCAAGTTCTCGGCCGGTGGCTACGCGGCCACTGCGAAAGGCGTGAACCAAGACAATCAGCGCGAGGTGCAGGCATCTGTCGCCAAGCGCGGCGCGCTGGGAGGGGGACCGAATATGGCACCCCCGCCGATGATGCGTCGCGGGGCGCTGGGGCTGGGAGCGTAGGATGGCCGACGACATCGAAACAGGCCAGCCTGTCCCTTCGCCGTACGGCACGCCCGAGCCCGTACCTGAAGTCAACAATCGCCCGGCGTTCGACAAGGCGCGCGGGGCACTGTCCGAGCGCCGCGCCGCCGCGCAGCAGGGTTTTGTCGACGCCAACACGCAGCGGCAGCAGGTCGAAGCGCGCTACAAGACGCTCCTCGACGAAGCGACGCAAAACCTGAAGGACAGCCACGAGGGCAAGGGCTTCGGCACCGTCAACCTGCCGCTGCTGGCGCTGGGCGCGGGCATGCTGCAGTCGAAGGGTAATTTCGGCGACGCGCTGGGCGCGGGCGTGGACCAGATGGGCAAGGTCGTCGCCGGCCAGCGCATGGCCGACAGCGAATTCAGTCGCAAGATGCTCGACCTGCAGCTCAAGCGTGGCGAGTTCGAGCAGGGCTCGGCGAAAGAGCGCGCGGGCATGTCCAAGGCCGAGCTGCTGGCGCTCGACAAGCAGATCGGTCGGCTCGACGAGGCCGACATCAAGTCTCTGTCTGCCGAAGAGAAGGCGCGGCTTGCCAAGGAGAAGGCCGACGAGAAGCTGGCGGGTGGTCTCTCGCCGATGGCTAAGGCCAAGGCAGACCTCAAGGCGGGCCGCATCACGCAAGAAGAGTACGACGCCATCTTCAAGCACGCGACAGAAGCGAACGATCCCCGCCCGACGGAGCAGAAGCTCTACGAGGAAGCCAAGCGTCTGCACGAAGCCAACCCGGCGAATGCGGGGATGCCGTTTCCGATGCCCGATCAGTGGGCGGCCGAGAAGGCAGCCGCGCGCACGACGGCGGTGGAGATGGCGAAGCATGAAGCGAAGGCAGTCGACGCCGCGCCGCAGATCATTCAGACTTCCGAAGCAGCGATCAAGAACATCGACAAGCTGATGGATCACAAGGGTCTCGATAAGGTCGTAGGTACGATCCTCGGTCCCGTGACAGTTCACAAGCCGGGCTCTCTTGAGAAGGATTTCGACGCTACGCTACAAAATCTGAAGGGTAAGGTTTTCATGGCGGCCTTCAATTCGTTGAAGGGCGGCGGCCAGATCACGGAAAAAGAAGGCGAGAAGGCAGAGGCAGCCATGGCTGCGCTTGACCGAGCCCAAAGCCCGGAGCAGTTCAAAGAGAACCTCGCTGACTTCCGCAAGACCATGGTCGAAATCAAGGAGGCTTCGGAGAAGCGGCTGACGGCGAAGGGCAACAAGGCTGCAGTGTCGGCACCACCAGCGACGCAAGCTGCGAAGCAGCCGGTACCCGAAGGCGGTGAGTTGATCGGCACGTCGGGAGGCAAGCCTGTCTACAAGATGCCTGACGGCTCTACTGTGATAGCGAAATAACTATGGCCGATTTCGTTCCCTTCACTGGCACGCTGGACCCGCCGACGAGCGCGGGGCAGGACACTTACGTTCCCTTCACTGGCACGCTGGACCCGCCCATCGACAAAACGCCGGCAGCGGGCCGCGCAGCAATGGAACGCAACCCCCGCGTAGTCAGCGAGCCGGGCGCACCCGGCGATGATGCTATCGTGACGCCGTGGGAGAAGGACAAGTACAAGGGCAAGAAGCTGCAATTCCCCGAGCTTCCGACGACGGCCGAGCTGGACACGGCGAAGGCTGTCGGCATGAAGCAGAGCCGGGGCACGCCGTTCAGCAACATCAAGGACGTGTGGGATGCGCCCGGCGATCACTGGCGCGATTTTTCCAGCAAATTCGGCTCGCTCATGACAGGCTCCATGGGTCCTCTCTTCACCGACAACCCCCGCGCGCGGCAGCAGATTTACGCCAAGCATCTTCCCGGCGTGAAGGAGACCACCGACATCTACGGCAATCCGATGATCGAGCATGACGACAAGCGGTATTACACCGACAAGCCGGGCATGGATGCCATGGACGTTGCGCGCGCCGGCATGTCGACGGCGGTGGGAGCGCCGACAGCACTCATCGCCCCCGCTGGAATTGCAGTGGCTGCCGGCACGGGTGCGCTTCTCGCAGGCGGCCAGAGCCTTTTGGAAGACGCGATCACACGCGAGGCTGGTGGTACAGACCAGCCTATCGATCTTCCGAAGGCGGGGATTTCTGCGCTTATCGGCGGGGGCCTGCCTCTTGGTCTCAGTGCCACCGCGAACGCCATCATGCCGCGCATTCGTGCGGCTGCTGCCAACACTGCGGGGGGTCTCACCGCGCGGGCGCAGCGGGCACTCGGCGCGGCCATTCCTGAAAACACGCCGGCACTTGCGCCGCAGCAGCTTCGTGAGCTTGGCGAGTGGGGTCGTCAGAATGGGTGGTCCCCCGAGAGCATGCAGGCGGGAGTGTCTCGTATCCTTGGTGAGGAATTCCATGTGCCTGTCACGTCGGGGCAGCAGACGGGCAACGCCGTACAGCTTCGTCTCGAAGATCAGTTGCGTCAGGGAGGCAAGGGGGATGAAGCCCATTCCCTGTTGCGTGAGTATGGCGAGGGCCAGCGACGCGCCGCGACGGCGGCGGGCGAACGTCTCCGCGCGGCAGCTACAGAAGCCAACACGCCTCTCACGCCCGAGCAGATCGGAACGACGCTTTCAGAGGGCTATCGTTCGGCCAACACGGCGGCTCGAAATCGGGTGACGCAGGCCTACACCGATGCCTTCGATCCGACGGTGCTGCAGGCTCGCAACATTCCTCTTGAGGTACCGCGCGCCGATGTGCGGGAGCTGCAGCCTGCGCTCTTCAACCGCTTCGGCAATCAGCAGACAGGAGAGGTCATGCCGATCACCGAAGACCTGCATCCACGCGCAATGGCGGCTATTCGCTACCTCAATGAATTCTCCGAAAGTGGTCGACTGCCTAACGCGTTCCCCGGAGCCCCCGCACCTCCCGTCAATCAGGCGACGGGGCCGATGAATTGGCGTGTGGTCGATGCCGCGCGCAAGCACATCAGCGGTCTTCGTGAGGCAGCTCACGACAATCCTGCCGATCAGCGCGCGCTCGGTATGATCATGGACACGTTCGACGAACAATTCGGTCGAAGCAATCCAGCCCTCAACGATGCGCGCCAGCTTCATCGCGCACGAATGGAGAGGTTCGAGCCCAACGACCGAAATGCCGTGGGCATCAATCCCATGCTGGAGGCGATGCAGAACAGCGAGAACCCCGGTCAGGTGGCTTTCAACATTCTCACCGGCAGCACTCCCATGAAGAAGGGTGAGGGTGTTGCTGTGGTCAATCGCCTGCGTGACATCTACGACAACAATCCTCAGGCAATGGCGGCCATGCGGGAGGGCATGCTTGCGCGTGTGCTGGTCGATCCGAAAACGGGACAGAACCTGACGGCGGTGAATGCAGCCAACGCGCTTCAGAAAGCGCTGGATGGCGCTGAAGGTGATGTCTACCGCGCTTTGTTTCATGGCACGACCCTCGATCAGATGGGTCGCTTTCAGTATCTCATGAACAGGGTCGGTCGCGCATCGGCCCGCGACAATCCTTCAGGCACGTCGTATCCCATCATGAAGGCGCTCACGAAGAGCGGCCCCGAAGTCGTCGGCGGGTTGGCTGGCGCGGGGCTCGCTCACCTGTCGGGAATTCCCGGCGCTGAGTTTGCCGGCGCGTATGTAGGCTCGAAGGCGGGTGACTTCGTGGCGGAACAGCTCGGCAGCCGTGCCGCGAATAAGGCCATGCGTGGCGATCTTCCGTATTGGGGAGTGCGTCGCCGTCCCGTGCCGCTGCCGTATGGTCAGATGAGCGATCAGGACAGCAGCGAGGGCCGCGCGCGCGGCGGCTACTTGCGTCGCGCGATCAGGCACTGACATGCCCTCCTTCGACCCCGGCTCCTCCCAAGACCGCGCGACGCAAATCCGCGCGTTGCTGGGTGGCGAGCAGGAGACGCCGGGCTTCTCGAAGTCGCCGTTCGCCAATCCCTACTCCAACCCGTACGGAGAAGCGTTGCGTCGCGGCGGTGCTGAAGAGATGCCGATGGCGCGCGCACCCCAGCTCGACTTCACGCCCCCCGCCGAAATTCCCCAAGACAGGGGCATCGGCGACGTGATGGCGAACCTCAAGAAGGCCCTCAACCCGGAGAAGCCGACCAGCGACTACGACGGCATGATCATGAATTTGGACAAGCTGAAGGCCGAGCTGGCGGCCTTGCGCGGCACGCCCGACGTGCTCGACGAGGACAGCGGACAGGGCGACTTCAGCGGACAGGCGAGCTTCCGTCCCCGCCCCCGCGTCTCGGGCGACGTAGGAACCGGAGAAATCGAGGACGACAGCCCGATGGCCCAATATCTGCGCATCACGCGTCAGGTGGAAAGCGGGGGCAACGACGCTGCCGTCAATCCCAATGGCGGCGCGAACGCAGCGCGGGGACGCTACCAGTTCCTGCCGGCGACGTGGCGCGGCCTCGGCATGGACCCCGGCAAGATGCTCGATCCGGGCGCGCAGGAAGAAGCGATGCGTCGCTACACGCAGCAGAGCGTCGATACGCTGAAGGCTTCGGGTCTGCCCGTGACGCCAGCCACGCTCTACATGCTCCACTTCCAAGGGCACGGCGCAGGTCCTGCGATCCTGAAGAACCCCGGAGCGAGGCTCGGATCACTGTTGCCTGATGTTGTCTTCAAGCATAATCCAAACATCTCACGCAACATGACGGGCGAGCAGTTGCTGGCGATGCTGGAGAGGAAGTTCCAATGAATTACGTGACCATCGTCGCGCAGGGCGGGACGCCCGTTCAAATCTGCAACGTGGATGGTTCGCCGGTCGCCACGACGGGCGTCGGCGCGCTCGTCTTCGCCAACGGCCCTGTCCTCAAAAATCCGGTCCTCGACAATCCGACCATCATCAATCTCGCGCTCGATATTCAGCAGTTGAAGCTGGGCGCGGGCACGCTGGAAGCGCCGGCTCTCACGCTCAACAATTTCGTGACGGGCCTCTACTCGACGGGACCGGACAATCTCAGCGTGGCGCTGAGCAACGGCGCTCCCATTCCGACCCATGTGCGGGTTGCGTCGTTCGATCTTGTCGGCGACCTGACGATCCTGCGCTACCTGAACACCGTCACGCCGCCTGCCCTCGACGACACGACCAAGGCCGCAACGACGCAATGGGTCAACGACGCAATCTCGGCCATCCCTCCTCCCCCGCCTTCTGGTGTCACGGCGCTCTCGGCGGGGACGGGCCTTGTTGCCTTCCCCGAGCCGATCATCGGCGTGGGAAGCATTGCGCTCGCCAACACATCGGTGGCACCGGGTACCTACGGCGACGCAACAGTCGTCTCGCGGATCACGGTCGATCAGCAGGGTCGCATCACGGCGGCGTCTGACGTAGCCATCAATTTTCCGCCGTCTGCGCCGACGGGACCTGCGGGCGGGGCGCTCTCTGGCACCTACCCCAATCCCGGCTTGGCCGTGCCGTATCCGACGACGTTGCCTCCCAACGGCCCGGCTGGTGGCGTGCTCTCTGGCACCTACCCCAATCCCGGCTTGGCCGTTCCGTATCCGACGACGCTGCCGCCGAATGGACCTGCAGGCGGCGATCTTGCGGGCACCTACCCCGATCCGACGATCAAGGCGAGCGTGGCGCTCACCGGCAATCCGACGGCCCCCACGCCTGTGCCCGGCGACAACGACACCAGCATCGCAACGACCGCCTTCGTCCAAAATGCGCTGCCGGGTCAATCCAGTTTTCAGTCGTTCAGGACGACGAACTTCAACATCCCCAACGGGTCGTTCGGCACGGTCGTCTTCGACGGCGTGCTTTCCAACATCGGAGGGTACTACAACGCGGCGACGGGAGAGTGGACGCCTCCGTCCGGCACCTACCAGCTCAATCTCAGCATGACCGTCGTGGGAGGCGCGAACAACCAGACGATCACGATGGCGTTTTTCGTGAACGGGGCGTCGCGCGCCGAGACGGAGGTTCTTCTTAAATCCACCGGCGACCCCGGAAATCTGGACATGGCCGTGGCGGGCACCATCGCGCCGGGAGATGTCGTTACCGTTCGCCTCAAGTCCAGCAGTGCTGGCGCTGTAATGACCGGAGGCACGGGGAACAATTGGTTTCAGGCCTTCGGCATCGGCGGCGCGAAGGGCGCGGATGGTGCAACGGGCCCGGCTGGACCGGCGCTGGCATTTGTCGGCATCGCACCTCCTGCATTGCCGATGGCCGACCAACTCTGGTGGAACTCCGAACTCGGCCAGATGTTCATCTACTACAACGACGGCAATACGACGCAGTGGGTGCCAGCGTCGCCGGCATCGAGTGTCGGCGCTCCGTTGTTGCTTGGTAAGGCCTCTGCGAAACATACCGCTTGGGTTGGCATATCGGCAATCATCCCCGCCGATAACACCGTGCCTCAGATCGGAGAAGGCACGCAGATCATCAGCGTTCCCTACACCATCAAGGCGGCGGGATCGAAACTCAGCTTCAGCCTCAACGGCGAAGGAGTGCCTAATGCGGCGTCATGGGTGACTGCGGCTTTGTTCCGGGCCGGTGTCGCTGACGCCCTCGCAGCGGGCGCTGGCATTGTTCAAGCGGCCAGCTCTTCCTGCACGTTCGATTTTGAATTGGTCGACTACCTGCATGGCGCTGCCGCAGGAACGACCATTACGTTTTCGGTTCGTGTCGGCACAAATGCTGGCGCGGCTGTCTTTCTTAACGGCAACACTACAAATGCCTTGTTTGGTGGCTCGACTTCTCAAATGCTCAAGATCGAGGAGTACATCTGATGTCTGCGCTCGACTTCCCCGCCGCGCCGACTGTCGGCCAGCTTTTCGCTGCACCCAACGGCGTCACCTATCAGTGGAACGGCGTGCTCTGGTTGATGGTCCTCAACACCCTGCAGAAAAACGCCTTCATGGCGACCATCGCCAACGCGGCCATTGCTGCTGCGCCCTCGACCTTCGTGTTCAACTCGTTCCTCTTTGGCGACGCATCGAGCGGCTACAGCACGTCGACCGGACGTTTCACGCCTCCAGCGGGGTCGTACTGGCTTTATGCGGCAGGCTATGGCTTGTTCGCCAGCAGCCCAACCGCATGGAACATGACCATCCGCAAAAATGGCGTGGTGGTCGCCATCGACGTGAACACCACCTACACAGGCGGCGGCACGAATGACGTGAGCGTCGGCGCGCTGGTGCAGGCCAACGGCACCGACTACTTCGACATTTTTGTCAGCGCCAACAACACCGGCACGTTGGTCAATTCGTACTTCTCGGCGTTCCCGATCAGCGGCATCCAAGGTCCGCCGGGTCCGCCGGGATCGCCGGGTACGCAGATTGTCGCATGGGGGTCGTTCGCCCCCTCTACCAGCACGCTATTGAACGGCTTCAACATGGCCCCGATGGTGCGTAATGGGGCGGGTGATTACACGATCAACTTCAGCAGTCCCCTGCCTTTCGAATACGCGCCTAGTGGATCGTTCTTTTCGGCGGCAGGGACGGTCTTCGGTTGTGGTTTTCAAAATCCAGCCCCAACGGCCAACAGTTTGCGTTTCAGAACCTACACGATTGCAGGAGCGCTAAGCGACCCCGAGCGCATCTACATCAGTTGCGTGGCCGGGCCGTGATCGCCAAGTCGGAAGCGGCGATGCGCGAGTACGCCGCGCAGCAGGCGCGCGACGCACTGCTGCAGCCGACGCCGACCTAGATCGCGACCAGCTCGTCTACGAAGAAAACGGAGCTTTCCATCCTGTCGTTCGGGGGACCGCCCTGTGCGCCTACCTTGTAGCGCACGATGTAGACGACAGGCTTGCCAAGCTGGCCGGGCGCTATTCCGATGACGCGACCCACCCGGCCGGCGAGAGGTGTGATGGTGACGTTCTGTGCGATGGGCAGGGTTGTCATGTCTACTCTCCAGATAACCCCTGAATGAGGCCTTGCAGCTCCGCAATCTCGTCTTCGAGCGCTTTGCGTCGCGTGGCCGACAGCTCGTCGAACAGGCGATCCACGCTGGCTTTCGCTTCCGCCATGTCCGCGTCAGATGCGTCGCACGCCACAGAGACGTGAGCAACCCCGCTTATGGCCTTCTCGATGCCGACGTGGCAGACGATCTTGATCTTCTCCAGATCGGCGCGAAGATTGGAGCAGCGCACTATGGCCCCCGCCCTGTCGAATTCAGGCATTCGTGCCTCCTATGTCGCGCAGGAATTTCTTCACCGAGCGCTCGGTGTTCATGAGTGACCGGGGGTCGCTGACGGCGCAGATCGTGAAAACGATCCGTCCCGTCGCCGGGTGCATCCAGCGTAGGTGTCGTTTCGCCGTTATGGGAGGGTCGGCTGGTACGAGGCCATAGCCCCGTACCAGCGCTTCGATTTCCCTGCGCGAATTTTTGGTGTGTGCCATCAGTGCTGGCCGTCGAGGAGGGGCAGCATCTGGCCGACCACAATCGGCGTGTATGCCCGCAGAATGTCCTGCTTGAGCGACGCAAGCAATTCGAGCGTCAGGTCGACACTCTCGCCGACGGCAAGACGGTTGAGAGTGAGGGCGGCGTCGTAGCGCGAAGCAGCAACAGCGGCGGAATAGCCGCGCCCGCCTTCGGCCGGCATCAGGGCACAGTTGACGAGGACGCCGGCCGAGGTCAGCTCAACCTCCCCGCTTTTCAGGGGATTTCCTTCGAGGTCGATCAGCACCTTGTTCACGAATTTCATCGACGGTTCTCCAGTAGGGCAGCGGTCAAAAGGATCGCGGCAAGAAGCGAGTAGCATAGGGCCTCGACGAGAAGTATCGCAAGGATAATCATCACTTCTCTGCGCGGCATGTGGCGATGTCGCCGGGGGGATGCCCTCGGTCAA
>Ga0315274_10013093_pt1 | contig 11808 bp, 7 predicted proteins | sample YL17G02_20_MG_FD_203700 | JGI IMG/M metagenome (GOLD analysis project Ga0315274, IMG submission 203700) | Sediment microbial communities from Yellowstone Lake, YNP, Wyoming, USA - YL17G02_20 | ecosystem: Environmental > Aquatic > Freshwater > Lake > Sediment | place: USA: Wyoming | collected... | reverse complement strand
TACCTTGCCGGTTTCGTTCCGCCTGTTGGGCCAGCGGTTCATCGTGGACTCTTACATATTCTCGAATCTGGTTTATGACCGGATAATTTTCCAGAATGAAAAAATCTTGCGGCTCATGCCCGATCCACTGGACGCCGCGTTCGTTCTCGGAAACGACAACGCCCTGCCTCTCCTGAAAAACGAGCTTGACCATTACCATTACGCTTCAAAAGCCGCCTCGCTCCGATACCTGGTCGACGCATACGATCCCGCCTTCTGGGACGCGTCTTTGGTCAATGCATGGCTCAACGCCATCCGGCTGTTGAATCCGGCTGAGGATTTGTCAGCGTTCCCGTTCTTCATGCGCACCGCAGCGTGGCAGCAGGAAAAACTCAACACCCAGCTCGCTTCCTGGGCACAGCTTCGTCATGACAACCTTCTCTACGCCAAGCAGTCCTACACGGGAATGACGATATGCTCCTTTCCGCATTCTTATGTGGAGCCGTATCCGGATTTTTACCGGCAAATCGCGCGTTTCGCCGAAAGGGCTGAATTTGTTTTTTCACACCTTCTACAGAATGCATGGCCATATAACCGAATCACGGGTTATTTCCCCGGTTTGAAAACCATCGCCTCCAAACTTGAAGGAATCGCACGAAAAGAATTGAATCGGCAGGCATTTAATGAAGAGGAAATCCAATTCCTGAAAACGATGATGATCCAATCCGGAGGAGTGTGCGGGGAAACTCCGTATCCAGGATGGTATTCCGAGCTTTTTTATGATCCTGATGACGTGTCAAGAGTAGACTATGTGGTCGCAGACGTCCACACCCAGCCCACGGACTCATTCGGCGCCCTTGTCGGACGAATTTTGCATGTCGGTGTCGGTAAGGTCAACCTGGGCGTGTTCCTTGCGGATTCGCCGTCTTCCGATTTCCAGCCCATGGCGTATGCGGGTCCGGTCATGTCCTATTATCAGACAATTACGGACAATTTTGACCGGTTGACCGATGAAAGGTGGGCGGATTATTTTGAGCCGCCCTCGCCGCATGCTCTTCCGAGGCCCGACTGGGCCAATATCTATCTGGCGGACTTGGAAGGGAAATCTTATCCACCGGGCCGTGAGCTTAAAAGCATGAGTTACAACGGTACGGACAGCCGGGGCGTGATCATGCCCGAGCTTTTGGTGCTGGATCAGAACTTTCCCAATCCTTTCAATCCTTCCACGCGGATCGCCTACACGCTTCCCGGATTCTGCCGCGTTCGGATCTGCATCTACGACAGACTCGGAAGAAAGGTGGACGTTCCGGTGGATGGCCCGATGTCGGCCGGAAGGCACATTTTGGAATGGAAACCGGAAGACCTGCCCAGCGGCGTGTACTTATGCAGGATTCAGACGGATGCTCATGTCAAATCGATCAAGCTGGTGCTGGTCCGTTAGGTTTGACACTGAGCGTGCTTAGGGAACCCTCTATGTTCAAACTGAGGCCGGGCGTCTTCATCCTGTTGCAAATCGGTCTTTCCCTTTTTAGAATCCAAGCGATTCCCCGGCCCCTCCCCGATCCGAACCCGGTTCCGATGTTCGGTTCGGAACAGGGACGCCTTCTGGTGCCGGACATACCGGACGGGTACGGCGTCGCGTTCCGCGACCTTTCCGGTGACGGCCTCCCCGATCTGTACATCGTCTGTTTCAGAACCCTGAACCGTCTGCTGATCAACGAAGGTCCCTGCCTTCCCTTCTCGGACCGTACCATCGCCTCCCGGCTCGGGGGCGACCTCATGCCGCACGGAATCCGAAATCTCGAACTGGGCGTCGCGGCGGTCGACGTTGACAACGACGGCGACGCCGATCTCGCGGTCACGGGCTGGACCGGGACCACCCGCCTTTTCAGAAACGAGGGAAATTGCGCGTTCACAGACCGGACCCTGGACTTGAACCTCGCCGCGCCCATGGACGCGAACGCCTGCGTCGCCGCGGACGTGGACGGAGACGGCTGGGCGGACCTGTTCCTGACGGACGAACACGGCACCAACCGGCTGCTTCTCAACCGCGGCGACGGCGCGTTCCGGGATGCGACGGATGTTTCCGGATTGACCTCGGACGGCAACAGCCAGTCCGCCGCGTTCTGCGACGTGGACCGCGACGGCCGGCCGGATCTCTATGTCTGCAACTGGTTCAAGCCGGACCTTTTCTATCGGAACCTCGGAAACGGACGTTTCCGGAGAATGAGCCTGCCCGTCGGGACGGTCCGGAAAACCTGGAATTCAAACGGCATAAGCTTCGCCGACGTTGACAACGACGGCAACTTCGATGCGTTTGTGACGCGTCGGGACGGCGACGCCGTACTTTACAGGAACGGCACGGCGCCCGGCGATTCCATCTGGATTTTCGAGGACGTCACCGAGCGGTCGGGGCTTGCCGGAATCCGGGCCGCTTACGGCAGCGTGTTCGCGGACTTCGATCAGGACGGATGGCTCGACCTCTATATCGCGGCAATAGGACCCGACGCCTGTTTCTTCGGCAACGGCGACGGAACATTCAGAAAAGTTTTCGAGGAACCGCTTCCCCGCGCGGGCTCGGCCAGGGGATACAGCACCGGAGCCGCCTGCGCGGACCTTGATGACGACGGAGACCTCGACCTGTTTGTCGCGAACAAGGACACGTTCGGCGTGCTGTGGATCAATCCGGCCGACAATAGATATTTCATCATGTTCGATATCCGCGGTGTTTGGTCGAACCGCGACGCGATCGGTGCGAGAATCGAACTGTACTCGTCAGGGGAACTTTCCGATCCGGATTCCCTGATCGGCGTCCGCGAAATCTCCGGTGGCGGAGGATATCTGTCCACAAACAGTCCGGTCGTCCATTTCGGGTTGCCTGACGACCGGAAAGTGGACGTGAAGGCGGTTTTCCCCTCTGGAAGGACGGTCGTGGTAAAAAACCTGTGGCCCGGCCGGACCCATGTATTGCATGAATACCCCCTCGCCGAGAGAACCCTCATTTTGTCCCTGCGTAAGGTGCGGTTTCTCTTCCGCGCGCCCGCGTTCTGGATCCGATTTCTGCTTATCTTCCTTTTTGTGGGGCTGACCGGTGGTTACGTTCAACTCGGACTGAAACGGTACCATTGGAGTCCCGCTGCGGCATCGGGTTTCGTCTTCGGTTCTTCCGTCATCGTCATGACCGGCTTGGTTTTTCTGAGCGGTCTGGGCCTGACCGGAAGGCTGCTGCTGATCGACGCAGGGACTTTGGTGTTCCTCTCGCTGTTCATCGCGCATTTCGAGCGCCTGCTCCGGCTGCGGAGACTCCGGAGGGAGTACCGGGAAATCCTGATCCAGCTGGGCGGCAGGCTCCATCGCATCCACGGGAACACCGAACTCTGCGAAACGACCGTGGACACCATCTCCAGGCACACGGAATACGACGCGTGCTGCGCGTGGATCGTGAACGCGTCCAAACCCCGAATTGATGTGACCTTTTGTAGGGGCGTCGAGGTCTCCCCGAAGGACGTGAACGGACTTCCGGGCCTGGAATCCTGGCTGAATGAATTGCGGACAAAGTCCTCCATGCTTCGGACCCGGTCCGGCCGCAGGTCGCGCATCTTCACTCTCGCGTCCGCCGAACTGATCGTTCCCGTGAGGAGTAGAGACTGCCTGTTCGCCGTACTCACGCTCGGATCGACGCGCGTCCCGCTCAGCGTCACCCGGGATGACGTCGCCCTGTTTCAGTCGCTGGCCGACCGGATGGCCGTCGCAATCGAGAACATCGCCGCCATCAGGCGCTCCAACGCCATGACCCGGAAGCTGACAGAAGCGAAAGTCCGCGAAAAATACACCAGCAAGTTGGAGAAGGCCAATCTTGCGCTTGAGGGGAAAAACCGCGAGTTGAACCGCCTCTACGAGGAGCTGAAAAACACCGAATCCCAACTGGTCCAGTCCGAAAAAATGGCCTCTCTCGGCCAGCTGGTCGCGGGCATTTCACACGAACTGAACAATCCCATCGCCTTCATTTATTCGAATGTCCGCCAGCTCAGGTCTTACACCGAATCCATCAGCCGTTCCCTGACCCGGAAGGGCGAAGCTCGGCCGGACCGGATCCGGAAACAGCTCCTCGACATCGAAAACCTGATCGAAGACACCGAGCGCGGAAGCAGGATGGTCAGGGACCTGGTGGACAACCTAAGGCGTTTCTCGCACGTGGACGGCGCGGCGTGGATCCCGGCCGACGTGCACGAAGGAATCGACAGCGTCCTGACGATCCTTCGGCCTGAACTCGAAGACCACGTCGAGGTCCACCGTAACTTCGGCGCTCGATCCCGGGTTGAATGCAATCCGGGACAGATGAACCAGGTTTTCATGAATCTGGTCGCCAATGCATCGCAGGCGATCGAAGGCCGGGGAAACATCTGGATATCCACGGAGGAACGGGACGGCCGGATCCGGATCTCGATCAGGGACGACGGAAAAGGGATTCCGGAATCCGTCAGGGACCGGATCTTCGAGCCGTTCTTCACCACGAAGGACGTGGGCAAAGGCACCGGCCTCGGCCTGAGCATCGCCTACGCGGTCGTCGAAGATCACGGTGGAACCATCGAGGTTCAAAGCGAGCCCGGAAAAGGGAGTACGTTCACGGTCGTCCTGCCGCTCCGGCGGAAGCGGAAATGAACCGCGTTATAATCCTTGCATGGGATGGAACACGGATGACGCGGATCAGGCGGATCGACGCGGATAAAGATTTTTTATAATGTTATACCATCATTCCCATGCCGTGCTTACCCTTTCAATCAATTTCATCTAAAATGGCTTATTAATATTATATAATAATTTTTATCCGTGGAAATCAGTTACATCCGCGTCATCCGTGTTCCATTTCTTTTGAAAGACGGACAGGAGATTGAATGCCGAAGGAAACCGTTCTCATCGTCGATGACCAGCCCGAAGTCCTCCATTCGATCGAGCGACTGTTGAAAAAAGATTGGATGGTCCGCCTCGCGGCGAACGGAAAGGAAGCGCTCGACATTTTGGGAAAGGGCGGAATCGCCGTCATCTTATCCGACCAGCGCATGCCGGGCATGACCGGCGTGGAATTCCTGGAGCGGTCAATGGAGATCGCGCCCGATTCGGTCCGCATGCTGATCACGGCCTATGCGGACGTCCAGGCGTCGATCGACGCAGTAAACCGGGGGAAAATCTTTTATTACATCTCCAAACCCTGGGAGCCCGACGAACTGGTGCTCATCGTCCGCAGGGCCGTGGAGCGCTTCCGGATCGAGGATGAGAACCGGAGCCTGACCCGGAGGCTGGTCGATGCGAACGAGCGGCTGAAAAACGAAAACCTTCTGCTCCAGCGGAACATCGAAAAAGACGTCCGCTTCGAAAACCTGATCGGCCACGGCCCTAAAATGCTCGCCATGTTCAAGCTGGTGTCGAAGGTCGTGGACGCGCCCACCACCGTGCTCCTTCTAGGCGAGACGGGGACTGGAAAGGAACTGCTCGCCAGGGCGATCCACTACAACAGCGGGCGGAGGGACCGGCTGTTCATCGCGCAGAACTGCGGAGCGTTTCCTGATTCGCTGCTCGAAAGCGAGCTGTTCGGCCATGTCCGCGGTGCCTTCACGGGCGCGGTGAGGGATAAAAAGGGTTTATTCGAGCTGGCCGAAGGAGGAACGGTGTTTCTCGACGAAATCGCGGACACTTCATCCGCCATGCAGACGCGCCTGCTCCGCGTGGTTCAGGAGGGGGAAATTCGCCCCGTGGGCGGAACAAAAACCGTCAAAACGGACGCGCGCATCATCGCCGCCACGAACAAACCGCTTGAGGACGAAGTCAGGACGGGACGGTTTCGCGAGGACCTCTACTACCGGTTGAACGTGTTTCCCGTCACGCTTCCGCCGCTCCGCGATCGCCGCGAGGACATCGAAGATCTCGCGGAGCATTTCGTGAAAAAGTTTTCAGCCAAGCTCGATAAAAAAATCCATTCCGTTTCCCCCGAAGTCCTCCGCCTTCTGCGAACCGCGGATTTTCCGGGGAACATCCGGGAACTGGAGAATGAAATTGAGCGCGCCGTCACACTTGCCGAGCCCGGCGGCGTGCTCAAGCCCGAGCACCTGTCCTCCCGGTTCAGAAGTGCTGAAGGACCGCACAGGCTCAGCGGAAAGGAAGCGGGGACTCTGAAAGCCATGGTCGAAGCACTTGAAAAGCGGCTCATCATCGACGCTCTATCCAAGGCGGAAAACAACATTTCCAAAGCCTCCTCAGCGCTCGGATTGAGCAGGGTGGGATTGTACAAGAAACTCGCCCGATACAAGATCGAGGTTCGGGAATCGTGATTCGGGCATCGTAAACCGGAATTCGGGAATCGGAATTCGGAACCCGGAACACGGAACTCATCTTAGTTTACACTGAACGTAAACTTAGTTGTCATTTTCCCGATCTTTAATTCATTTTCTCATCATCAATTTCCTCATTTAAAACATTAAATATCAATATTCTATCAATTGCTTCCTCCTTCTGGCACGGCGTTTGAGTATTATCCGCTTGAAACAAAGGACGTTAACAAAAGGAGGTCCGCCATGAAACGAATCATGATTTTCACCGCGTTTCTCGCGGCCGTGGTCATGTACGGCATTGCGTTCAGCGGTTGCTACACTTACTTTACTTCGCTGCGGGAAAATGAACCGGACGATCCGTGGGCCGAACGGTGGAGCGGATGGTATGCACAGGATTTGGAACGGGCTTTTGAGCCGGTATATACGAATACGGTCATCGTGAACCGGTACTGGCATTCAACGGACATTCACTCCTTCCACCGGAACGTGTACGACTGGTATCATGGCTGCTGGGTGTTGGAACCGGAATTCCGCATTTCCATCGGATGGACCGACGGCTGGTTCGATTGGGATTTTGGCTGGGACTGGGCATGGGATCGCGAATACCGGCCTGTGTTCTGGCATCCTCCGTTTTGGGCATTCAGGGCGTGGAATTCGCCGATGGCGCATTGCGGGTGGTGGCGATACTCCGTTTGGCCGCACCAGGATTGGTATGGATGGCGTCATTCGACGGCGTACGCTTACGACTATCCCCGCCACCAAGACTGGATGAATCCTCCCGTGGTTTACCCGGACCAGCCGCGAATTCAGAACAGAAGGACTTTCGAGTCGAGACGCGGAACGGACCTGCGGCGCGGGGACCGGATCGAAACGGCAACGTGGAATGCGCCCGCTGGGAAGGACCTGCGGCGACGAAGAACTTTCGTGGAACGCGCGGAAAGAGATCAGGACGCCCGCCGGCCCGCGGACTCGAACCGCCGCTCGGTCCAAAACAACAGCCGGACAGATGGGCAGATCGTCCGCAGGGAATATCGCAATAGCGACCCCCTCCTGGCCATCCAACCCCGTACCCCGAATCCCGAAGCCCGATCCCCGAGGCCCGAATCCCGATTTACGCCTCACGCCTCACGACTCACGGCCCCCGAATCCCGATCCCTGAATCCCGAGTCCCGAATCACGCCTCACGCCTCACGACTCACGGCCCCCGAATCCCGATCCCCGAGGCCCGAATCCCGATTTACGCCTCACGCCTCACGACTCACGGCCCCCGAATCCCGACCCCCGAAACCCGAGTCCCGAATCACGCCTCACGCCTCACGCCTCACGGTCCCCGAAGCCCGAAGCACGATGCCCGAGGCACGCTCTGCAAGACGAAGACGCTAAACGAGGAGGACCGGATCATGAAAACGACACGACTCTCCATCGCCACGGTCTGTTTGACTGCATCCTGTCTCTTCGGCCAGTCGCCTGAAGAGGCCGTCAACTTCCTCCAGGACGAAACCGGGGTCGGCGGCCGGGCCCGCGCCATGGGAAGCGCGTATGCCGGAATCGCCGACGATTACTCCGCCCTGTATTGGAACCCCGCCGGACTGGCGCTCATGCAGTCCACCGAAATCACGGCGGAACTGGACCACCTTCGGTTCAACAATGAAGCCCGCTTCTCCCAAAACACGATGTCGCAGAACCGCAATTTCGTCAAACTGCGGTCGCTCGGACTCGCCTGCAAGTTTCCGGCGGAACGGGGCAGCCTGGTGGTTGCGTTCGGGTTCAACCGATTCAAGGATTACGACAACGTGCTGCGATTCGACGGCTTCAGTCGGACGGGCAACGGCCTCGAATTCGAACTCGACGACGGCAGCGGAGGGTCCGGGATCTACGCCTTCGACCGTGACATCCGTCAAAGCGAATCCATATCCGAATCAGGGCGTTTGGATGCCTGGTCCCTGGGCGGCGGAATCGCCGTATCGCCGGACGCGTGGCTCGGCGTCTCTGCACATTGGATTTCGGGATCAAGCGAATACCTGTTCGACTTTACCCAGAAGGACCTGTTCAACGCGTACTCGACTTTTCCCGCGGACTTCTCGGACTATGCCATGCACCAGGAGATTCTGTCGAATTTCAACGGATGGAACATGAAAATCGGCGGGATGTTCAGACTGAATTCGATTCTGCGGCTCGGCCTGACGGCCGATCTGCCGGTGACGCTGAGGATCAGGGAAAATTACCGCGAAAACGACGCATTGACGTTCGACGATGGAACCGTGGACGAGGCCGACCTTGGGTCCGGGGAATGGGAATACCTCGTCAAATACCCCGCGAAAATCGGAGGCGGACTTTGCCTGAACCTGGGCCCGGTTCTCCTTGCGGGCGGTCTGGAATACCGCGACTGGACGCAGGTGAAATTCGACCGTCCCGCGGAATTCAGCTCGAACGAAGGTTACAACGCGCTGATCGCGGACAACGCGCTGTTCGCGGAACGCTTCCGGCCCGTGACGTCGTACGGCGCGGGCGCGGAATTGCGCCTGCCCGGCACCGGGCTTTCGCTCCGCGCCGGCTGGCGCAACGTCCCCTCGCCGGCCAAAGGCGCGGACAGGACCCTCGACCGGCGCTATCTCAGCGCGGGAATCGGATTCGACGTCGATCGCGGGGCCTCGTTCAACCTGAGCGTGATCAGGGGGTCGTGGAATCGGATCGGCTCGGATTCGTACACGCCCGACGTCACAGAAGAGGCGATCACGACCACGCGTCTATTGGCGGGCGTGACCCTGCGGTTCTGACGTGAAATCAACTCGGCGACACTGGAGGATCGGTCAGCGTCATGATCAACGGATTGATTCTGGGTGCATCCTTTAGGATGCTGCATTGACGGGACATCAATCGGAGGACCTTTATGGTCGGAATGGGATTTTAGCGGAGAAATGACGGTAAAATGCATTATCGTTTGAGCTTTTCAAAAAAATACCGTACATTTCGTCGGATTCATTTGAGAGAGGAATCCGATGAAAGTCGTGATTTTCGGCGCGTCCGGGAAAACCGGCCACCATCTGATCCGTGTGGCGCTTTCAAGGCGTCACAAGGTGGCGGCGTTCGTCCGCGATCCTTCGCGTCTGCTCATCGACTACAGCCGGCTGAGGATCTTCAAGGGCGACGTCAAGGATGCGGCGGCGGTCGAGGACGCGGTCCGGGGCCAGGACGCGGTGGTCTGCGCGCTCGGTGTCAGAATCAAAGCGCCATCCAACGTGTTGTCGGAGGGAACCTGGAACATCGTCCGGGCCATGAAATCGCACGGCGTACGGCGCCTCGTCTGCCTGTCCTCGGCCGGCGTGCTGGGCGGTGATGCCGGCTTTATCCTGAGGCGGATCCAAATCCCCCTTCTTTACAAGCACATCTTCGAGGATAAAAGGCGGCAGCTGGAAATTGTGCGGAACAGCGGGCTCGACTGGATCGTCATCCGTCCGCCCTCGCTGAACAACGATCCGCTGACCGGAAAATACGAAATCACCATGGACAAACCGACACACCGCGCGATCACCCGCATCGATCTCGCCATTTTCATGATCAATCAGCTGAAGAACAAGGAATTCGTCCACAAAATGCCCGCCGTTTCGAACTGACCGCCGTGCCTCCCGACCCATCACATCCGACCCTCGACGTTGCCGTCATCGGCTCGGCCACGCTGGACCGGATCGTTCTCGAAGACCGCACCGCCGAAAAGATCGGCGGTGTGGCCGTGTACGCAGGAATCACGTTCCAAAAGCACGGGCTCGAAACCGCGGTGCTCGCCAACATCGCCGAAGCGGACCTGCGGCATTTCCACGTGCTGGAGGAATCGGGCGTCTGTCTGGTTCCCGGCGCGACGGCTGCCACCACTCGTTTCGTGAACCGCGAGACGGGCGGCAGGCGCGTCCAGGAGATGCCGGCCTGCGCCGATCCGATCCGGTGCCGCGAATGGCTTGAGGCCGTATATTCCGTCCGCCACGTGCACCTGGGCCCGCTCCATCCCAACGACATCCATCCCGATCTGCTTTCCTTTGTGAAACGCGGGCGGTATTTCGTGTCGTTGGACGTGCAGGGATTCGTCCGCCGCATCAGGGACTCTGCTGTCGAAGCGGAAGTGTCCGAACGCCTGGAGGAGGTTCTTTCTTTCGCGGATACCGTCAAGGCCACCGGGGAAGAGCTGCGGCTCATCCTCGAACGGTTCGGGACGGACGTTCAAACCCTGCAGGCGCGTTTCGGATTCGGCGAACTTCTCGTCACGTGCGGAGCCGTCGGCGGGCGCCTGATCAACGCGTCCGGCGAGACGATCGATTACGCGCCGGTCCGCGCCGAACGCGTCGACGACCCCACCGGCGCGGGCGACGTGTTTTTCGCGGCCTACCTGGGCGGCCGTTATCACGAGGGCTGGACCGCGCACGAATCGCTCGCCCACGCCGCCCAAATCGCGGCGTTGCACGTGGAAGGGAAATACATCCCGAAAATCCTGCTGGAAATTATCTAATCCCGCCCTGAAGCAGGCGGAACGGATTCAAGCGGAGCCCTTCCATCCGGGGTTGACCAAATCGTTATTTTTCCGCTCGCTGAGCGGAGTCGAAGCGAGCTGTTTTTATCTCCTGCCCAAGTTGAAATTGGGAAGGAGATGGGATGCACCCTGAAAAAATTCCTTGACATTATCGGATCCATATTATATATTTCCACTGTTACCTAAGGAGCCCGCCATATTTTTTCGTTAATGTTTTAAGTGCACGTCAAGTTCAGCCGTTTCAATCCAGTCAAATTCCAGGGGAGCGCCTCCAAATCCATCGTTATCGGTCGAATGAAGCGTCTTGTTCACATTCACCCATCACTTGAGGAGGTCCAAATGGAAAACGAGTCCACCGTAAGATGGCGGAAGGCGTCGGCATGCCTGGTGCTGTGGGCATTGGCAGGAGTCGTGACCGCCGGAATCCCGGATGGCAAGGCCCAGGAATTGAGCGTCAGGGTGACGGCCATCGCTCTCCGGGAATTCACTGAACTCGAGAAAAACCTGAGGCAGGTCTGCGAGAAAGCCGTTTTGGAGAGGGGATTCAAGGCATCGGAAAAACCGGATGTGGAATTGTTCGTCGCAGTGACCGAAATTCCCGGTGTTGAAGGCCTGCTGGCGCTTTCGCTGGTTGCGGTATCAAAACCCATGGAAAAACTCGTGGCTTTCGCAGGCCAGAACGAGTTGTTTTACCTGGTTCTGGACAAGGACGGGGAAAAACTTCCGGCGGAAGGCAGGGAAGTTCGACGATGCGCAAGCGAGGAATACATGAGACAGTTCGGCCAGGTCGAGGGCCATCGGATTTTCATCATCAGGAAATCCCGTCTTGCCGAAGAGGCGTCCGACGCTGTGGGACTGCTGCTTTCAAACAGCACATTCCTCCGATAAAAATTGATAACCGGCGAGTCACCGGATTTCAATGAACGACCCCGCCGCATGCGGCGGGCAATCAAACCCGTCGAGGCTGTGCCAAAAGCCCTTTCA
>Ga0315274_10013092_pt1 | contig 11809 bp, 6 predicted proteins | sample YL17G02_20_MG_FD_203700 | JGI IMG/M metagenome (GOLD analysis project Ga0315274, IMG submission 203700) | Sediment microbial communities from Yellowstone Lake, YNP, Wyoming, USA - YL17G02_20 | ecosystem: Environmental > Aquatic > Freshwater > Lake > Sediment | place: USA: Wyoming | collected... | reverse complement strand
AGTTTCCTCACGGCGGGGAGGTTCTGCGGCCGCCGCGCCAGTTCCAGCGCCCTCTTCGAGCACACGAGGTACGCCCGCCCGCCGGCCCAGCGCCCGCCGCGCGCGATCGACCCGTCCGGGCCGCGCATCAGGTACCGCTCGTCCCACGACGGCGCGTCCTTGTACATGTCCTGATAGTTATCGTGGAGGCAGAAGAGGTATCCGAGGGCCCGGACGCGCCGCGCGCAGTCGGCCAGGGCCTCGTCGCCGCCGCACTCCGGCGCGGCCGGGAGGACGTCGGGGTGCTGGTTGTCGTAGCCCCGGTGGATCCAGCCGCCCAGGATGAAGAGGACGCGCTCCAGGCCCAGGTCGTTCTTCAGGTGCTCGGCGATCTCGGCCGCCTCCGGAAACGTCCAGTGGACCGTGACCCGCTCCTCCTTCGTCGAGTCCTCGTTCATCTGGCGGTCCAGCGCACTCCAGAGTTTGAAGTTGACGGCGCCGAAGTACTTCGCCCGGTCGCCGTGGCCGCGCAGTTTCTCATCCCACGGCACGAGGTAGCCTTTCTCGCGGGCGACCTCGCGGTACGCCTTCGCGATCGCAACGTAGTCGCCCCGGCCGAGGAAGCGCACGCGGCACGACCGCGCCGACTTCCGCAGGACGAGCGACAGGCCGAGCACCTGCCGGCCCGGCGTGCCCGGGACTTCGGCGATGCGGCTGCGGACCTCGGCCAGGACGTACGGGTCGTCCCACGTCACGAGCGCGGCCGCGCCGCCCTTGACGGCGCCGACCATCTGCATGTGGCAGCCCTCGTAGGCATAGGTGTCGAAGCCGTGCGTGAACGCGCGGCCGCTCGTGGCCGGGATGAGGAGCCCTTCGCGCACGGGCACGACCAGGCAGCCCTCTTCGGCGTCGGTCGACCAGAGGGCGTCGTCCAGCAGGCGGATGCTCTCGACGGCCTCGGGGTCGGCCGCCTCCCACGAGAGGGTGAACGCCCGGCCGTCGCGGTCCGGCAGGACGTCGACGCGGACCCAGAGGTCGGGCTTCTCGGCGACGGGGCGGAAGGTGAGGCGCCACGCCGGGCGGTCGGCCGCGGGCGGCTCGACCTCGCAGCGGCCGAGGTCGACGGCGCGCGGCCGGCCGTCCACCCGCAGCGTGGCCTGGCCGAAGCGGGCCTTGGCGGCGCCCGAGCGCCACGTCACGCCGCCCGGCCGGTCCTCGAAGGCGTACGCCCCCGTCTCGGCCGAGACGCTGAAGGCGACGCCCTCGCGGCCGCGCGCGCCGGCCCCCGACGCCGACGCGCCGGCGCACGAGCCGAGGGCCAGCGGCACCACCAGGATCACGAGCGCGAGCGCGTGGGCTTGCATGGGTCGTCCCTCCGGACCGGGGCATCGGTCGACGGCCCGACCGTATCCGGGGCCGGGCGGGGCGTCTACACAAAAGCGCGGCGGCCCCGAAAGGCCGCCGCGCATCGTTCTCGCAGGCACGTGCCCGGACTAGATGTCCCACCAGCCCTTGCGGTACGGGCGCTTGACCAGGACGTCGGCCTTGGGGCAGCCGGGGCACTTCATCGTCTTCGGGTTCCAGTTGACCTTCTGGCCGGCGCGGACGGCGACGTTGGCCAGGTTCATCGCCTCGACGAGCGGCCCGGCGTAGGTGAAGTTCGACTTCGGGTAGTCCCACGGCTGCTCGCCATGGCAGGCCTTGATGAGTTCCTCGCGATGGCCGGGCGAATCGGGGATGCGCTCGATGTTCTTCATCTCGCCGGCCTTGAACTCGTTCATGCGGCTGCTGGGGATGAGGTTCGGGCTGTCGGAGTAGTCGCCCTGGACGTAGATCTTGCCCTTGGTGCCGATGAAGAGGTTGCCGCTGTCGCTCAGTTCGACGACCTTCCGGCCGTCCTTTTCCTTGACGTACGCGGGATCGTTCTTCATTTCCTCCGGCACGTCGGGCTTCAGGCCGCTTTCGTACCAGTAGGCGGTCCAGGCGGGCTTCTTGCCCTTGGCCGGGAACTGCCACTTCACGATCATCTGCAGTGGGAACGTCTCGGTGCCGAGGTCCACGATCTTGAGCGGCTCGGCGGAAAGCGGTGCGTCGGCCCCCATCGACCACCACACGTTGTCCCAGGTGTGGCAGCCCATGTCGCCGATGGCGCCGCAGCCGTAATCGAACCAGCCGCGCCACCTCCACGGATGGACGGGGCTCTCGCCCTTCTCATTGACAAAGTACGGCCGCATCGGCGCGACGCCGAGCCAGGCGTCCCAGTTGAGGTTGGCCGGCACCTGGGCGGTCTTGAAGGGGCCGAGTTTGCCCTGCGGCCAAACCGTCCCGGCCCGGTTCGTCCAGGTGTGGACTTCCTTCACGTCGCCGATGACGCCGGCGTTGACCCACTCGACCACGAAGCGAATGCCGCGGCCCGCGTGGCCCTGGTTGCCCATCTGCGTGGGAACCTTGTGCTTCTTCGTGGCCTCGGCCAGCATGCGGGCTTCCCAGATGGAGTGCGTCAGGGGCTTCTCGCAGTAGCAGCCGGCCCCGCGGATGACGGCCGAGTAGGCGGCCGGGAAGTGGGTGTGGTCGGGCGTCGCCACCAAGACCAGGTTCAGGTCCTTGTGGTTGTCATAGATCTTGCGCCAGTCGGTGTAGGTCTTGGCCTCCGGATGCTTCTTGGCGAAGTCGGCCATGCGGTCTTCGGCGGCGTCGCACATGGCGACGATGTTCTCGGCCTCGGCGATGCCGTGCCCGGCCCCGCCCTGGCCGCCCACGCCGACCAGGGCCACGTTCAGTTTGCTGTTTTGCGCATAGGCGTTCACCTTGAACGACCCGCCGAGCAGCGTGACGCCGGTGGCGATCGCGGTGCCCTTCAGGAACCCACGACGACTGATAAGATGGGCCATGTTTCCTCTCCTCCGCCTACGGTTTCGGTTCTCCCGGAATGCCGCGCTCCCGCGGTCCGCCGGGAGAATATACGGGAAACTCGCCGCGGTTTCCTCAGGAATCCTGCGCCCGGCGCACGATTCGCCGGGTCCACGTTTCTGTGGAACCCCCACCCGGCCGCAAGGTTCCGGTCCGTCCAGGGGCATCCGCAGGCCGGCCCTGCACATGTTGGACGGCCGAGGCGCCGCGCGATTCAGCCGCCGCCCGCCCCCTCAAGGGCCTTGCCGACGCCCGCGCCGGGCGGTAGAGTGGCGGCCGGCCCTGGGAAAACGAAGGAGACCCCCATGAGGACGGAAACAGGCGTCGCAAGGAGCAGGCTGGTCGTGGCGTGTGCGGCGGTCGTGGCGGCGGCCATCGCCGGATGTGCCGGGACGGCGGACCGCGCGCCCGCCGGGCCGGCCGGGTTCGCCAGCCCGACCGTCGACATCGGCATCGTGGTCAGCGACATCGAGCGGTCGGCCGCCTTCTACAAGAACGCGCTGGGCCTCACGGAGGTGCCCGGATTCGACGTGCCCGAGGCCATGGCCGGCGACGCGGGCCTCAGCGCCTACAAGCCGTTCCACGTCCGCGTCTTCGTGGCGCGAAACGCCGCCGGCGCCACCAAGGTCAAACTCATGCAGTTCACCGACACGATCGCCAAGCCGCAGGACAACGCGTTCATCCACTCGACGCTCGGCTACCGTTACCTGACCCTGGCCGTGACGGACATGACGGCGGCGGTGGAGCAGGCCCGGAAGGCCGGCGCCGCCCCCATCGCCAAGGGGCCGGTCCCCCTGCCGCCGGGGTTCCCGAAGGGCATCTACCTGGCGCTGGTCCGCGACCCGGACGGCAACCTGATCGAGTTGGTCGGGCCGAAGGCCGAGTAGCCTCGGCCGCCCGCGCCGCGGCAGGACCCCGGCCGTCCGGAGGGCCGCCATGAGACGCCTGCTCGTCGCCGCCGCCGTCCTCGGCTGGATCGGGCCGGCCGCCCACGCCGCGGACGCCGGCCAAGCCGCGCTCGCCGTCGCCGCGACCCAGAACACGCGGACGGTCCCGCGCTGGGACGTCTTCGAGATCACCTTCCGCCACCAGGGCGCGTACCACGATCCCTTCTTCGACGTGGCGATCGAGGTGACCTTCTCCGCGCCCAGCGGCCGCAAGGTCGCCGTCGGCGGGTTCCACTACGGCTCGTCCGAGAAGACGCAGGTCCGCCGCACGGAACTCCCGGCGGACCGTCACGGCGGCCGCGTGCGCGCCGAGTACGTCCTCGGCAAGCCCGACCTGTGGAAGGCGCGGTTCGCGCCCGACGAGACGGGCGCGTGGACCTACGCGTGGACGTTCGCCGACGCCGAAGGCGGCCGGGCGACGGGGCGCGGCGAGTTCGCGTGCGTCGCGGGGCGGCGGCCCCTCCACGGCTTCGTCCGGCAGGACCCGGCCAGCCCCATGCGGTGGGTGTTCGACGACGGGACGCCCTTCTTCCCCGTCGGCTTCCAGGACGGGTGGTTCGACAACGCGGGCGTCGGGTCGGTGCTGTCGCAGGCGGCGCTGGAGGGGCCGTTCCGCCTGGACCGCCAGGGGCGCGCGGACCTGCCGCCCGGCGCGCTGTTCAAGCCGGGACCGGCCCCGAACCCGCAGAACGCCGACGCCCAGTTCCGCCGCTTCGCCGCCTGCGGCTTCAACATCCTGCGGTTCAGCCAGCAGAACTTCTCCTACACGATCACGCCCGACCTCGACCACGTCGGCACGCACGAGAGCGTCATGACCGACGAACTGCTGACGCGCGCCCGGGTCTACGGCCTCCGCATCTTCTACGGCCTGTTCGGCTACATGAAGGTGTCGAACGACCATCCCGAGGACGCGGCGGCCATGGCCAAGGTCAAACGCCTGATCAAGTACAGCGTCGACCGCTGGGGCGCGTACGTCGACTTCTGGGAGTTCCTCAACGAGCAGGACGCCAAGGACGCGTGGTACGCCCAGGTGACGCCATACCTGAAGTCGATCGACCCGTACCACCATCCGGTGACGACCAGTTGGGAGCGGCCGCAACTGGACGGCATCGACCTGTCGGCCCCGCACCAGTACACCGGGCTGGAGGAGCGCGGCGCCGACGCCGACTTCGCCGGGTCCGCCGCCCAGTGGAAGCGGTTCGGCAAACCCGTCATCCTCGGCGAGGCGGGCAACGTGGTCGACGCGAAGCGATTGGCGGACCTGGCCGCCCAGGGGATCGGCGGCGTCTGGGACCCCAAGTCGGCGCTGCGGATGCGCCTGCGGATCTGGGCCGGCCTCTTCAACGAGGCCTCCCTCATCTTCTGGAACACGAGTTACGCCCGCGACGGCCACTTCATGAACCTCTGGATCGGGCCCCGCGAACGCCAGTACGTCCGCGCGATGCAGGACTTCGCGTACGCCCTCGGCGGCGGCCTCCGGATGGTCCCGGTCACGACCTCGGAGCACGCGGCCGTCCGGGCCTGGGGCCTCGCCAACGACCGCCGCGCGGGCGTCTACCTCCACCACTTCCGCGACCACGAGACGGCCGTGAAGGGCCTCCAGGTGGAACTCGACGTGCCCCGCGCCGCCAAGGGCTACTGGTACGCGCCCGAGACGGCCGCCCTCCTCGGCTCGTTCGACGCCCCCGCCGGGCGGCAGACCTTCACGGCGCCCGACTTCACCGTGGACCTCGCCCTGCTGGTCACGCCCGACGGGCCGCCCGACATCGACAAGGACGGCAAGCCGAACGACGCCGATCCGGACGACGACAACGACGGCGTGCCCGACACCGAGGACGCCTTCCCCCTCGACCCGTCCGAGTGGGCCGACAAGGACGGCGACCTCATCGGCGACCACCTCGACGCGGACCTCGACGCCGACGGCGTCGGCGACGACCTCAACAAGAACGGGAAGCCCGACTGCGAGGAACTCGACCTGGACGGCGACGGCGTACCGCGCTGCGGGGCCGTGCCCTGGGACGCCTTCCCCCTCGACCCCAAGGAATGGCGCGACACCGACGGCGACGGGGTGGGCGACAACGCCGACCCGGACGACGACGGCGACGGCTGGTCCGACCAGGAGGAGCGGCGGGCCGGCACCGACCCGCTGGACCGGCTGAGTTTCCCGGCGAAGTGACGCCGCCCCCGGCCGGCGCGTCCGGCGCCGGCCCCCCCGGCGGCCCGATCGCCCGTTTCCACTGGACACGCCGGCGCCGCTCGGTCTATTGTACCCCGCGGCCGCGGAGCGGGTTCCCGTGCGCCCTGGTCACCGGAGGATGCCGCCATGAAGCCGAACGCGTGGAACCGCCTGCTCCTCGTCGCGATGGCGGTCCTCCTGGCCGCGACGGCGGCCCGATGCACGACGACCGCCGGCCGCGCCGGCGAAGCCGCGCCGGCCGTCCGCAAACTCGTCGCCACCGAGGGCGCCGGGTACCTCGAGACGGTCGACGGCTACCCCGTCCTCCACCTCAAGGGGACGCCCGAGGAGATGGGCCGCCAGCACGGCGTCCTCCTGCGGGACCACGTCGCCGCCAACGTCAAGTTCCTGCTGCGCGAGGGCGAGGACCAGGCCGTCCGCCTCGGCAACCTGGTGGTCACGCGGCCACAGATGGCCGTGGTCCTGCGGAAGGCCTTCGCCGACAAGGTGCCCGAGCCGTACCTGAGGGAGATGCGGGCCCTGGCCGAGGGCGCCGGCCTGCCCGCCGACCAGGTCATCGCGTGCAACCTCATCCCGGAACTGTTCCACTGTAGCGGCTTCGCGCTGCTGAAGAAGGCGACGGCCGACGGCAAACTCTACCACGGCCGCGTCCTCGACTACATGATCGACCAGCGCCTCCAGGACCACGCCGTCCTCATCCTCCAGGAGCCCGACGGCAAGGTCCCCTTCGCCAACGTCTCCTACGCCGGCTTCATCGGCTCCGTCACGGGGATGAACGCCGAGCAGGTGAGCATCGGCGAGATGGGGGGCGGCGGCGTCGGCATGTGGAACGGCGTCCCGATGGCCTTCCTCGTGCGGATGGTCCTCGAGGAGGCCCGCACCCTCGACCAGGCCGTGGCCGTGTTCAAGGACAATCCGAGGACGTGTGAATATTTCTACGTGATCGCAGACGCCCGGGCCGACGCGGCCGTCGGCATGTGGGCGGTCCCCGACAAGGTCGAACTCCTGCGGCCCGGCGAGGCGCACCCGCTGCTGCCCACCCCCGTCGCGGACGCGGTGCTCCTGTCGGCCGGCGACCGCTACCGGACGCTCGTCGAGCGCGTCCGCGAGGGCCACGGCAGGTTCACCGCCGCCTCGGCCCTCCGCCTCATGGACGCCCCCGTCGCCATGAAGTCGAACCTCCACGACGCCCTGATGGTGCCCGGCGACGGCGTCCTGTACGTGGCCAACGCGACGGCCGACCAGGCGCCCGCGTGGGAGCAGCCGTACCACCGCTTCGACGTCCGCCGCCTCCTGGCCGAGCGGCCGAAGGCGGACTGACGCGGGCCCCCGGGGCCCGCAGGTGCGGCCATGATCGTCAACCAATGTCCCCTGGCACTCGCGGAAAGGGCCGGCAACGTGAACATCTTCCTCCTCATCTCGGACACCTTTCGCTACGACAATTTGTCGGGCCGCGCGGCCATGCCCGTCCGGACGCCCGAACTGGAGCGGTTCGCCGCCCGCGCCGTGACCGTCACCGGCTCGTACAACTCCAGTTTCCCCACGATCCCCCTGAGGACCGACCTCACGTCCGGGCGCTACAGTTGGCCGTGGCACGGCTGGCAGAACCGCCTGAAAAGCAGCAAGAACCACCTGCCGGAACTGCTGCGCGGGGCGGGCTACGTCTCGCAACTGCTGACCGACACGCCGCACCTCTTCAACGAGGACTTCCAGGTGGGCTTCGACGCGTCCTTCTGCCTGCGCGGCCAGGAGGGCGACCTGGCGATGCTGCGGATGAACTACCCGATCGAGCACGTCATGCCGCCCGAGAAGACCCGCGCGGGCCGCCACTTCCGCGGGGCCAACCTCGTGGACCTCGCGCGCTGGCAGCACCGGCACTGGTACCGCGAGGAGGACCGCTTCGCGCCGCGCCTGTCGAACCTCGTGTGCGAGTGGCTGGAGGAGAACTACCGGTTCCACCCGCTCTTCCTCTGGGCCGACCTGTTCGACCCGCACGAGCCGTGGGACCCGCCCGAGTGCCTCGTCCGCCGCTACGACCCCGACTACGCCGGCACCCCGATGCTGCACCCGAACTACGGCAAGGCCGACGACCTCGCGCCGGCGGAACTGCGGAACCTGCGGGCCCACTACGCGGCCGAGGCCGAACTCGTCGACCGCTCGGTCGGCCGCATCCTCCAGAAGATCGACGACCTCGACCTCTGGAGCAACTCCATCGTCGTGTTCACCTCCGACCACGGGACCAGCCTCGGCGAGCACAACCGGACGGGAAAGTCGAACATCAACCCGCGCGACGACCGGTGCTGGCCGATCTACCCGGAGGTCGCGCACGTCCCGCTCCTGATCGCCGCGCCGGGCCTGAAGGGCGGCCGCTCCGTCGACGCCCTCGTCCAGGCGCCGGACCTGCTGCCGACCCTGCTGGACCTGGCGGGGGCGGCGGTGCGGCCGGCGGACCCGTTCCACGGCCGCTCGTTCGCGCCGCTCTTGCGCGGCCAGGCCCAGAAGCCGCTGCACGAGTTCGTCATCTCCGGCTCCTACCTCCGCCGCAAGCCCGGCGCCGCGCCCGAGAAGGAGGTGACGCCGGTCCTCTACACGCACGAGTGGGCATACGTGCCGCTCGGCCCCCAAGGCGAGCGGCAACTGTTCGACCTCGGCCGCGACCCCTACGCCGAGACGGACCTCGCGCCGAGGCGCCCCGAGGTCGTGCGCGACCTCGACGCGAAACTCGTCGGGTGGCTCAAGGACCTGGACGCGCCGCCCGAGGCCGCGGCCGCCCTCGAGCCGCCGCGGTGACCCGCCGCCCCCACGCGCCCTGGGTGGCAACCTGGAGGGGATGGATGTCGATGAGCCATACGCATCTGCTGGTGCCTGCCGCAGGCGCGCTCCTCGTGGCGGCGTGCGCGGCCGCGGGCGCCGCCTTCGCCGGGGCCGCGCCCTACCCGCTGGCCGACGCCGTCGAGTCGCGGCCGCGCGGCGGCCTGCCCAACGTCTTCGCCAAACTCGAGGCCGGCCGCGAGGTCCGCATCGCCTACCTCGGCGGCAGCATCACCGCCCAGGACGGCTGGCGCGTCAAGACCCTCAAGTGGTTCCAGGAGCAATTCCCGAAGGCGAAAGTGTCCGAGATCAACGCCGCCATCGGCGGCACGGGCTCCGACCTGGGCGTCTACCGCCTCGCGCACGACGTGCTGCGCCACAAGCCCGACCTCCTCTTCGTCGAGTTCGCCGTCAACGACGGCGACGCCGCGCCCGAGGCCATCTGGCGCTCGATGGAGAGCATCGTCCGCCAGACCTGGCGGGCCGACCCGACAACCGACATCTGCTATGTCTATACGATCACCGCCAGCCTGGCCGAGGCGCTCGACCGGGGCAAGTTCCCCCGGGCCGCCGGCGCCATGGAGCGCATCGCCGACCACTACGCCATCCCCTCGATCCACATGGCCCTGGAGGCCGCGCGCCTGGCCCGGGAGGGCCGCCTTGTCTGGGCCGGCAAGCAGCCCAAGACCGACGCGGAGCGCGAGGCCCTCGGCGGCAAGATCGTCTTCGCCGAGGACGGCGTCCACCCCTTCCCCGAGACGGGCCACCAACTGTACCTGGAGGCGATCCTCCGCGCGATGCCCGCCATCCGGGCCGCCGGCAAGCCCGGGCCGCATCCCCTGCCCGACCCCTTCGTCAAGGACAACGGGGAGAACGCGAAACTCCTGCCCCTGGACCGCGCGGCCCTCGCGGGCGGCTGGGCGAAACTCGACCCCGCCAAGGACGGCCTCGCGAAGGCCTACGCCGGCCGCATGGGCGACCTCTGGCGGACCGACACGCCCGGCGCGAGCGTCGCCTTCCGGTTCAAGGGCACCGCCGCCGCCGTCTACGACCTCCTCGGGCCCGACTGCGGCCAGGTGATCGTCACCCTCGACGGCGGTCCGCCCCAGGTCCGCCCGCGCTTCGACCGGTACTCGACCTACCACCGCCTGGCCACGCTCTCCATCGGCGCGGGCCTGCCCGACGCCGTCCACACCGTGCGGCTCGAACTCCATCCCGACCCGCCCGACAAGGCGGCGATCTTCAGGAAGGGCGACCAGCACGAGGAGGACCCCGCCGGCAACCCAAAGTACGCCGGCCGGGCCTGGTACGCGGGCGGCATCCTCCTGGTGGGCGACCTGGTGGATGCGCCGAAGGAACCCTGATGGCGAAGAGCCGACGCCCCAAGTCGAACGCGAAAGAGCCGGCCGCGCCGCCCGCCCCCGCGCAAGCAGCCGACGCCGCGCCTGCCTCCGCCCACGCGCCGGCGGCCGACGCCGCGCCCGCCTCCGCCCACGCGCCGGCGGCCGACGCCGCGCCCGACGCCGCCGGCGCCCCCGCAGGCGCGCCGGCGCCCGAGCCCCGGCCTGAGGCGTTCCTGTGCGAGGTCGCCTGGGAGGTCTGCCAGCAACTCGGCGGCATCTACACGGTCATCCGTTCGAAGGTCCCCGACGCCGTCCGCCGCTGGGGCGACCGCTACTGCCTCGTCGGCCCGTACGACCCGCAGGTCTCTCCGGCCGAGTTCGAGGAGACGCCGCCCACCGGCGCCGTCGGCCGCGCCGTCGAGGCCCTCCGCGCCGCCGGCATCGACGCCCGTCACGGGCGCTGGCTCGTCACCGGCCAGCCGCGGACGGTCCTCCTGAACCCCGCGAGCGTCTACAGCCGCCTGGGCGAGATCAAGTACCTCTTCTGGGAGCACCACCAGATCGGCCTGCCGGGCGACGACGGCCTCGTCAACCAGGTGATCGCGTTCGGGCACCTGGTGGAGCAGTTCCTGCGCGCCCTCGTGGCGCAGGAATCGCGTCCCATCGTCGCGCACTTCCACGAGTGGATGGGCGCGTCGGCGATCCCCGAGATCCGGCGGGCCCGGCTGCCGCTGGCGGTCGTCTTCACGACCCACGCGACGACGCTCGGCCGCCACATCGCCCCGAACGATCCGTGGTTCTACGACCACGTGCCCTTCGTCGACTGGCGGGCCGACGCGCGGCGGTTCGGCATCGAGGCCCAGGTCCAGATCGAGCGCGCCGCCGCCCACGGCGCCCACGTCTTCACGACCCTGAGCGAGATCACCGCCTTCGAGTGCGAGCACCTCCTGGGCCGCAAGCCCGACCTCCTCCTGCCCAACGGCCTCAACATCGAGCGGTTCGTCGCCGTGCACGAGTTCCAGAACCTCCACGCGACGTTCAAGAAGAAGATCAGCCAGTTCGTCATGGCCCACTTCTTCCCGAGTTACACCTTCGACCTCGACCGGACGCTCTACTTCTTCAACGCCGGCCGCTACGAGTACCGCAACAAGGGGTTCGACCTGACGCTCGACGCCCTGGCGAGCCTGAACGCCCGCCTGAAGCGCGACCCGCTCGACCGCACCGTCATCTTCTTCCTCATCACGCAGCGCCCCTTCCGCTCGCCCAGCGCCGACGTCCTCCGCAACCGCGCCCTCATGGAGGAGATCCGCAGCACCTGCATGGCCATCAAGGACCAACTGGGCGAGCGGCTGTTCCTCGAGACCGCCCTGGGCGGGACGCCCGACTACCAGGGCCTGGTCGACGACTACTGGCGCCTGCGCCTGCGCCGCCTCCGGCACGCCTGGAAGACCGCGCGACTGCCCCCCATCGTGACCCACGACCTCCAGGACGGCTCGCGCGACGAGGTCCTCAACCAGATCCGCACCTGCAACCTCCTCAACCGCCCCGACGACCCCGTCAAGGTCGTCTACCACCCGGACTTCATCACCTCGACCGACCCGCTGTTCGGCATGGACTACGAC
>Ga0315274_10013091_pt1 | contig 11809 bp, 5 predicted proteins | sample YL17G02_20_MG_FD_203700 | JGI IMG/M metagenome (GOLD analysis project Ga0315274, IMG submission 203700) | Sediment microbial communities from Yellowstone Lake, YNP, Wyoming, USA - YL17G02_20 | ecosystem: Environmental > Aquatic > Freshwater > Lake > Sediment | place: USA: Wyoming | collected... | reverse complement strand
GTGCATCGGGCGTCCTGAGCCTTGGGAGCGGCGCTTGCGTGATGCGGAACTGCCATGTTGAAGGCTTCAAGAATGGAGTTTATCTGAAAGAACCCTACTGTTGCCCTCCGAACTCCTGGGAGATTGATGGCTGCTGGATCAAATGTTGTATGGTAGGTGTAGTGTTTTCTGGGGAAACGTACATTCACGATAGTCAGATTGAGGGCAACGTTGTCGGCGTGATGGACGAGCTCTACCATGAGGAGGGCAAACCGCACGAAGAGACACGGGCGAGTTTCGCCGCGCTCCGCTCTTGCAGGAATCACTATGAGAACAATGGTGCAGCAGAATCGCTACCCACTGCCCAGATTCTGCTTCGATACAACAACGGTCTGCCTCACCAATCGGTGAATGACATGTTCAGCAGCAGCACCGCGACCAAGAAGATTGTGAGCGACACCGAGAATGGTGTGAACAACACCAAGTGGGCTGTGCCATACTCGAATAACGAGCCGCTCTTCGGCCCCAGTGGCCTCAACGGTCTGCCTTGCCTGGACATCGCCATTGATCCACGAGCCAGGGAAGGGGAGGATCGTAAAGAAGAGTGGGATTGGAACCGGGGCCAAACGCACATTGATGTGATTGGAGGGTGGCTGAACTCTGGCATCCTGGTCGACAACGGTAGGGTCAGGCTGACTGGGTGTGACGGAGCCGGCAGTAACGCGCGGAACATGCATTTCGTTTTTGATAAGTCGAAAGGAGTGGTGTGGCAGGTCCTCGGCCGTACCAGGTCTGTGACAGAGGTTGTCAGGAATCTCAATTTTCCTGGCGATGTCCAGGCGTGCGATGAGTTCGTTGGTGTGAGTGGAATTTGGTGGTTCAACCAAAGTGATCCGAATGACGCGTCCAGGTCTATCAAAGTCAAAGTTGGCCGGGATGGGCATAATCTTTTGCCCGTGAAACCTCGTACCATCATTGAGCAACTTCGGCCCGACCCCGGCAAGAAGACCGTGTCCGTGCCAACGCTTCGCATTAAGAAAATTGGGACACCACTGAGCGATCCGTCGCCATGCCTGTCGTGCCCGGAGGTCCCGGCGTGTGCGTACTATACACAGCCGGTCAAGGTAGAGGAAGTCAAGGTTGGCGACACTGTGGAAATAGGTTTTTCGCACGTGCTTCCACCGGGAGCTTTCCTTGTGGGAGCTGTTACGAAGTCAGCCACTGCCACGTCGAAAGGCGAGGTTACAATTCTGCTGTTCAACAGATCGGGCGAGGATCTAGAGCTGCCGGTCGACAGGTGGTTTCAAGTAACAGTGTGGAAGGACCAATATGCGGACGACCAATGTACGAAATAGTATCCATAAGGAGGTGCTCGGGCCAGTTCAAGCGATCTTTTGGTTCAGCAGTCTGTAGCGCAACCGCAAAATACGGAGTGGTTCTGGCGCGCGACACATTTGAAGGAGGGGGCAATGTCAGTAGAGAACAACTACATCTTCTTTTCCGATTATCATCCGGCCGGAGACGGCAAGACTGATGATTCAGCGGCGCTCCAGCAAGCGATCAAGACCGCCGCGGAGAGCGGCAAGAAGCTCATAATAGGTCCGGCCGGAGAATCATACCGTCTTGGGCAAGACGTCCGTTTTCCGCAGAATCTCGTAGTTGAATTCTTGCCCAAAGCGATACTTAAACCCGATTACAAAGACCCCGAGCACAAAACGACAATCGAGATTCATGCGCTCATCGTTGCGGGCAACTACTGTATCTTCGCCAGTAGCGGTTTATGGTTGTCCCCCTTGCGCACGTCGGCGTCATGGTACCCAAAAGTAGTGAAAGGACACGTGAAAGCAGTAGGAGAGATCTTTCCTCCTCCGACCGGAAGCATCCGTATCTTTCCCGAAGGGACACCCGTTGTACACACTAGCTGGTTTGGGCTTGACTCGTCGGGATACCATGAAGAGCAGACGATGGCTCTGCAAAAGGCTCTAGACTCGCTGCAGGACGGCAGCACGCTTCTCATAGATGCGGGTGCGAAGCCCCGTAACATTGAAGCAGGTGCGAATTCCTATAACGTATACGGCGCGATTTCTCTTCAGGGAAAGAAACGCGTAAGTGTGATGGCGGAACGCGGGGCATCGATAAAGCAGAATAGGGCGTCGACCAAGGGGGATAGGAATAATTGTGAGTTGTTCATCTGCACGGACTGTCACGACCTAATCTTCGATGGGCTTTCGCTGGAGGGACTTGGTACTGATGCTGATTGCGGTTCACAGGACCCGGTCAAGGCGACCGGCATAGAGCTAAGAGACTGCTCGCAGGTGGTGCTTCGGAAGTTGACACTTAAACGTTTTGGCTATACTGCAATCGACATTTTTCAAGGAACCAGGGATGTGACGATCAAGGATTGCGCCATTGAGGGCACCGGTAAACCACAGATACAGTCGGGTTGTCTGGACCAAGTGAATCAATACGGGGTATGCAGTGACACTCCGACTCACGGCGGCGAACTTCGAATTTCAGGCTGCAACATCTGCCATACTGCAACGGGTATTTTTCTTTCCGGCGGTCAGGCGGGTAGTAGCTGGGATTCGGTGTGTCTGGAGGGCAACTACATCCACGATATCGACGGTCAGAGCGGGGTATACATTGACTATGTCAAGAACCTTACATTCGCGAACAACAGAATTCGTAACTGCCCTTGGGGCGCGGGCCTCAAGTGCCAAATTACACCCGGTGCGCGGGAATGGGTGGACAACTATACAATCACTGGAAACGTCGTCGAGAACACTTGGCAAGGTATCTTGCTGTTCGATGAAGACCAAGCTACTCACCAGGGCTATTACTTCAGGAACGTCACCGTGGCAGGAAACACGGTAACGGATACCAGCGGCCCCGGGATCGACTGCCGCAAGTGCTTGAATGCAATCATCACCGGCAACTCTGTAAGAAATTGCGGAGGCTACGGGATTAACGTAAAGGGGAATCAAATCGCTGTAACTTGCAACACGATACAACGTACCGGGTTCGCGGGCATCCGTGCGCTTGTAGGTCATTACAGGGAGGAGTGGAGCAGCGCCAATCATTATAGACAGGGAGAAATCGTCCTTGCAGGCGGCGGTCTCTACGAGGCACAGCGAGACGGGGGCGAAGCGCAAGACCCGAAGACGGATGGGGACAGAGGGCTTCGTTCAGTGGGGCCAGAGCCGGCGGGGAATTGGGGTCCTCTTCAAGGAGGCCCCCATCTCTATCAGGCCACCCGGAGGTCCTACCAGTACTGGCTCCCCCTCGGGAGAGTGGACTTTGTCGACATATCCAACAACACCATCCACTATCCGTGCTGTCCACACCATAAGTACTGTACCGCTCTACCGCGCGACGAATTCGACAAGATAGACAAGATAGAGTCGTTTGTTAAGAACTATCCAGATGGCCCGATAGAAAGGGAAGAGAAAAAAGAGGCCAGGGAACGGGGGTATGGGTACACGGACGAAATAACAGGAACCGAGGGATACATAGGAATCTCTTTGGCGGCAGGCCCGCCCTATTCAGGAGCGGAAGGCGTGGAGAATCCGCCACCCGCGAGAGCCTTTGTACGCAACAATCTGATGCTGAGAGGGGATCCTTATGCGACTCACGTCCTCAACTGTTCGATCTATGCGGAGAAGAACGTGGAGCTGCACGCCCTTCGGAATTGGTTCGCAGAGGACTGCGGTACTATCTACGCCAATCCTCTCGACCCTCCGGCGGCCCATGAGATCATAGATGCACATTAGAGCAACGTTGGCGCCATTGGCCACTTCTTGGTGGTGACAGGGGTAACAGTCCACGATTCGTGAATGGCGCGCAGGAAGCTCACCTTACTTTGTGTTCGGGTGATGATGGAAGGGTATGTCCCTGCAACTCGTGTCTGGCGCGCTCAAAGCGCGCCAGACACGTGCATGCTCCGTCTGCATAGAACAATACTGCGCTGACACCCCAGAAACATATGCACTCTTCGATGAACACGGTATGATTTGGCTGGTCGACCTTGATGCAGGTTCCGCAGTAGGTGATTGACAGGCATGCCTTTCGCGGTTACATTCGGCAACTGACCGGGTGCTACTGTCTTTTCCTGCCTGGCCTTGGGCCAGAGAAAAGGAGGTCTTGCTATGAATCAAGTTTCTTCGCTTACAGTTGGTGGTTGGTTTTCGCGCGGTTGGAGCGCTTACAGGACAAACGCCACTCCGTTGATAGGCGGGGCGGTGATACTGGCAGTGATCAATGTTGTCGTTTCCTTGATCGGCAAAGGTCCGGCTGGCGTTCTCATAATGCTGGCTTTCAATCTGGTGGTTATACCAGTCTTGTCCGTTGGATGGTGTCTCTTGTGCCTTAAATCCGTGAGGGGTGAGAACGCCCAGTGGTCCGATGTGTTCGCTGCTTTCTCGCGCTTTGGGCCGGCCTGGGCTACCTTTATGCTCTTGTTTCTTATCGTACTTGGAGGAGTTTTCCTGCTTGTGGTTCCAGGGATCATACTTGGACTGAAGTATGGCCAAAGCATGTTCGCCGTTATGGACAGAGGGCTCTCCGCTCGTCAGGCTATTGGGTACAGCGGGAAGATGACTCAAGGTTGGAAGGGCAAGCTTTTTGGAATGTTTGTTGTGGGATTCCTGCTAAGTCTCCTGGCGTACCCGTTTTCTTTTGGATTGCAGCGCCTGGGAGAGGGTTCGGGTGCAACACTGCTGGCAGTAGGAATAGTTCCGTTCCTGGCGACTGTTTTTGTGATCACTCCGTGGCTGGGAGCGTCCTATGCGGCGGCATATGACAGTCTTGCTCAGCTTGAGGAAGGCCGGGCACCGAGGTAGTCGCCTGAGATCAGTGGCCGCAGCGCCGGTCTCTCACGATCCGGCAGCGAAGAAGTGACGATGGCTGAAGCGATGTCCTCTCCGTCTGTACTCGTTACATGTTTGAAATGGGGAGGTAGTGCTTTGGCCCTCGTGTTCGTCGCGTACGTGATCGTACTGATTGTGCAGAAAAAGATACCCTGGTGAAACAAAGCGGATTCGAGGATAGTCTCAAACTAGTCGTCGATGACTGCTGATCGAGTGGAGACCGTGGTCTCTTCCGCCTTCGTTTCTCTAGGGTGGGATGCTGCGCCGCCGCTTACTGTGGTCCAGTCTCGCTTGCCGCGGCTTCCAAAACGGAGGTCTCTTCTAACCTGACTCCCTCTGTCCTGGTTCTCTCTGTCTTGGTTTCTTCTGGCCTCGCTTCTACCGTCCTCCCATCTTCCATCCTGTCAATGTCCTTTGGCAAATAGACCTTGAACGTGGCCCCCTTGCCCCTCTCACTCTCGACAGTTATTTTCCCTTTGTGCAGATCTACAAACCTTTGCACAAGATATAAACCGAGGCCGAGGCCGTGATGGCGACCTTGCGCAGGCTTGGAACCCTGAGTGAAGAGACCGAATATTCTTCTGATCTCGTCGCTGTCTAGCCCAACTCCGGTATCCCTCACACTCAGTTCTACCCACTCGCCGCATGCGCGAGTGCCCACCACGACCTTGCCTCCTTCATCCGTGAACTTTATTGCATTTCCTATGAGGTTGAGCATGATCTGTCTCAATTTGGTAGAGTCTGCGCGGATGGTACCCAGTTCAAGGTCCAGATCCAACCCAAGCTCGATTCCCTTGCACTTTCCAGTGGACTCAAGCGCAACGCAGGCGGAGTGAGCGATTTCATTGACGTCCGACTCCTTTAGATCAAGCTGCATTGAGCCCTTCTCGAGCTTTGAGAGGTCCATGAGTTGTTCTGTGAGGTCTAGCAATTTGGATGCTTGTTCATGCACTATTGAAACGAATTTCTTTCTGTCGCTCTCCGAGAGTTTATTCTCTTGTTCGTCGAGAAGCTCAGAGAACGAAACGATGCACGTAAGCGGTGTCCTGAGTTCGTGGCTCAGCGTGGCAAGAAAGACTTCCTTCATCTGGTTCAGGGTAGTCAGATCCTTGTTGGACTCTTCGAGAAGTAATTTCTTTGCATCCACTTTCTCGAACACGAACGCTTTTCGAATAACGCCTGCAATGTTCTCACCGAAAGAGCAGAGCAATCGCAACTGCTGCCGTCTGAAGCGCTCGTTACAACCGACGCGGGTCACGTTGAGCACGCCTACTGTCACATTCTTGAGCTTTATCGGTACGCTCATCGCGGAGGATATGTCGTCGTCAAACTTGGCGAAAGGCACGAACCGTCCGAGTTCGCGGCCGTGCAGCAACAGAGGCCTTCCATTGGCTGCCACCCAACCCGCTATTCCTTCTCCCACGGCTACCTTGAAGTTCTGGATTTTCTCGCTGCCGTAACCCCAGGCAGCTCTGCATTCGAGTAGACCCGTGGAAGGATTCACTATCATGAGTGAGGCCCTGTCGGCACCCAGGCAGTTCGGAAGCCTGCGCACGATTATCCTGATGATCCCGTCGAGTCTCAGTCTCATGTTTATCGCGGTGCCGACCTCAAAGAGCGCCGAAAGCTCGGATAGCTGAGCCCTGAGAGTGGCGGTCTTGACGTTCTCGCTAAAGAGCCTGGCTCTCAGGTTGGCCAGGTTCGTTTGACCCTGAAACATGTAAAGGCAAAAGAGAACGACAAGGCCTGCCAGGCCAAAAATCACCGTGGTTCCACCCTGAATTACCGGGAACGTGGACGCACTCAGGTTTTCCGTCACCGACAAGTAAAGGAGGCCCGTAGCAGTGGCAAACGCACTGAGAAGAAGGAACACGACGAGCCAGTACCGGATGTTCGACTTTTCGGCCGGGCCGAATGGTTTTCTGCCGTCCTTATGCTTCGATTCCATCCCCAAGAAGGTCCTCCGTAGAAAAGGGCCCTGCTTTTTCCCCGTAAGATGTAGAAGAGCAGCACCACGAACAGGAGCGGATCACGCCTTCGCTCGAGCCGTGGTTTCTATGTATCGTATCGTCAGGCTTCTGCGGATACTTTAGGTAATAATAGTCACAGAATGGGGGCGCACGGTAGGCCAGTAACGTGAAGGGGAATTAGCGACTACACCGTGTAGATCGAATAGACAGTCGGGCTCGCCCGGTCCACATGACGGACTAGAGTGTGTTGACTCGAACGCACCCAAGCCTTAGACTCGCAGTGTCCGCGCGTGGCGTCATAATCTCTGAGTGTACGAGTGTCAAAACGTGCGCAACGGCTTGAGCCAGCTTGCGTCGAGAGAGTGCCGTGACCGAGGAGTATTCTGAGGAATATTCAATGAGGCTCGGGTGAAAGATAGATACTTCATACTACTGGTCGTCCTTCTTGTCGTTTTGGTCGAGCTTCCGTTCGTCGAGTACATAACCGACGATACTTTTATCCACCTTCAATTCGCCAAGAATCTTATCGCGGGGAGGGGTCTCTCATTCAATCCTGGTGAGCCAACCTACGGGTTTACGAGTCCGCTTTGGATACTTCTGATTTCGGCCGCGGGCCTCACGGGCGCTGAGCTCTTGGTAGTCTCGAAAATACTCGGTCTCTTGGCACTGATTACATCCGGCATCTTCTTCTACCTTCTTTTCCTTCGCGTCTCGGCCGACCGTTACCTGTCTCGCGCAGCTACTTTAGTCTGGGTTCTCAATGGATGGTCCGTCAGATGGGGGCTTTCCGGGATGGAGACGAGCCTCATGACGGCATGGGTGATCTTGTCTCTTTACTGCTTCAGTATAGACACACAGTCCGGCTTCCCTCGCCACTCCGTCTGGATTCTTGCTCTGGCGAGCCTTGTAAGACCCGAGGCCGCCGCACTCGTAGTGATTTGTTTCGTTGCGTCGATCCTTCCGGGGTTGTGGGGCAGGTCACGCGGCAAGGCATTGGGCAGGTCACCGGCAGGGAAACGAGTAGGCGCGTGGATTCTTTTCTCGGGCATGTTCGTCTCCCTTCTCTGGTTTGCCTGCGCGTTTGTGCAGTTCGGAAGGATAACGCCGAACACTGTGGCGGTCAAAGCGGGTCGATTTATACCGCCGGAAAGACTCTGGGAAAGCATGATCGTGGTCGGGAAGATCCTTGGCGCCACTAACGCCCCTGAACTCGTACTGATCGCAATTGCACTGGCTACGGCCTTGGCAACGAGGAAACTCCCCGGTGTTCTGAGCAGCTTCCATGCCGCCGCGATCGGATGGCTGGTGGCGCTGCCTGGTCTGTACGTGTTGCGTGACGTTCAGGTTGTGTCGCGTTACCTTGTCCCGGTTATTCCGGTGGCGGTTCTGTATGGTTTTCTTTCTCTTCGCCGGATGGGCGAAGCAGTCAAGCTGAGTCCGCGCGCTCTTCGCAGGGTTGTATCGATCGTTTCCGCCGGTTGCATAGTACTGAACGTCTCGGTACTGGCGTTTGTTGCCTATCCGCATACGCACAGTTTCAGCAAAGACATGAGAGGGTCTCTCGTTTATCTCGGAAAGTGGTTCTCAACGCACACCCCGGCCGCCACTTCGGTCGCAATCCCCGACATTGGTGCGTTCGCCTATTACTCGGATAGAAGGGTCGTGGACCTGGGAGGACTCGTGACTCCTGCAATGATCCCCATCCTCCGCAAGCATGAACTTGATGAGGTTCTGATGAATTTTCTCTTCGCTGGGGTAGCGCGTCCTGAATACGTCGTTGACAGAGCCCGGTCGCCCAGAAGACTTCTTGAGAAAGGAGAATTGCGGGGCGCAGTCACGCCGGTAGTCACCACGAGCGTGAGTAGCCTGGGTATAACAAGACCGGGAACGTTCTACTACACTGCGTACAGAATCGACTGGAATAGGTTCGCCCCGGAGCAACTCTCGGGGAAGTGAGGGCGATCAAACAGGGAACTCTAACAATTCTGTTGACATTGTCCTGGTGCTCTGGTATTATCATATCAATGGCAATCGGTTCCTTGGTGTGGTGTTGAGTGGTTTTTGTAGCGCTGTATAAACTCCCCTTCTTTTTTCAGAAGTCGGGGTTTTTCTGTTTTGAGGGATGTGCTTTTGAGACAACTCGTTAGTGGAAGGTGAACAATAGTGGAAGGTGAACAATGAGGAAACTATTTTTCTTTTGCTGCCTGTTGCTCACTTCTTTTGCGCCGATCTTCGTGCAAGCAGGGTACGGGGCCTCAGGGGCACCCGCTGTCAACGTCTCAACAGGGACAGGCTCCGTCAAGGCGGACATCTCATTCGACGGCAGCTCGCCCGCAATTGAGGACGTGAGGGGTGCTACCCGTGTAACGCTCAAGGGATGCCTTTCCGGCTTTGCCCCAGGCTACCCGGATCTCCCCGCGTATCTGTTGACGGTAGAAATCCCCGCCGGCATGAGAGTCGATAAAATCGAGTGCGAGGCCACAGAGAGCCTGGACCTGGAAGGCGTCCGCAAGATCTCCCTGACTCCTTTTCCTCTTTCCACCGCTTCTGAAGAGAAGAAAGGAGCATTGTCAGACGCAACATTTGACGGGAATGAGTGGTATCCCGTTTCGCGAGCTAAGGTCACGAGCGAAGGATTCTTGAGAAGCCGCAAAATCGCCAGTTTCCTGGTCTATCCAGTTCAGTACAAGGAATCAGAAGGAAGGCTGAGATTCGATAAGAGGATGAGCGTAACGATCGGGCTTACGCCCGATACGAAGCGTCCGCTCGAGAGAAAACGGACTCTTCCCGGCTTTGAACGCGAGACAGAAAATGTTCTGAGCAAGCTTGTTGCTAACCCGCGTCCCGCGAACACCACGGGCATCGATGTTCCGCTTGGAGCTCCAAGAGAGCCGTTCCAGCCGACGTTTCGTCCCTCCCTGGACGGAAGCCCGGTGCAATACGTGATCATCACAAATGAAACCATGCAGTCTGAATTTCAACGGCTTGCTGATTGGAAAACGAAGAGCGGCGTCTCTGCAGTAGTCAGAACCGTTAGCTGGATACGTCAGAATTACCCCGATGGCTGCGATATTCCTGAGACCGTCCGAAAATTCGTCAGGGACGCTTACGCCAATTGGGGCACAACCTGGGTTTTGTTGGGAGGGGACAGCGACGTTATCCCGGCCCGGTACGGTTGGTCAACCTACACCGGCGGCGAGGCGATCCCCACAGACCTGTACTATCAGTGTCTAGACGGCAACTGGAACGCGGACGGTGACGAGCTGTTTGGTGAAGGATGGGCGGGGGAGGCTTATCCCGGTGACTACGCCGATCTTTATCCCGACGTCTGGGTGGGACGCGCTCCTGTAAACACCGTCGAGGAAGCCCGGTTGTTTGTTGACAAAACCCTGGGCTACACCAAGAATCCGCCCTCTAACTTCGCCACAAGGTCTCTGTTTTTCTCTGAAGTGCTCTTTCCGAAAACCTATGTCCCTAGCGGGACACAGTGCGACACCGTGGCCCTGGATGGCGCGGAGCTTACCGAGACTGCCATCGCATTCATGCCTCCCTCGTTTCACGTCGCCAAGCTCTACGAGAACTATCTTTGCTACCCCGGAGCCTACCAGGAAACGAAGCAGGCCGTTGTGGATTCGCTCAACGTTGGTTACGGCCTGGCCGAGCACGTAGGACACGGGTACAGGAATACCCTTTCTGTGGCAGACGCCACTCTGGTGAACGCGGACGTTGATGCACTCACGAACGGCAGCAGGATGGGAATCGTGATTGCTGAGAACTGCACGTCTGCTGCCTTCGATTTTAACTGCGTCGGAGAACGCTTCGTTCTCAACGAAGACGGTGGGTCGGTCTGCTATCTGGGTTCGACCAGATTTGACTATCCCACCACGGCCTGGGTGTTCCAGGATGAGCTTTTCCGTCTCCTCTTCGAAGAGGGCACCACAAACATCGGTCAAGCCCTCGCTATTTCCAAGATCCCGTTCATCTCCCTCTCGCAGTCCGATGACTCTTACAGATGGACACAGTTCGTTTTGATTCTACTGGGCGACCCGCAGCTAGCCGTGTGGACCAACGAACCTGCGACGATGAACGTGGCATACAGTCCGCAAATGGTGGCCGGTTCCCCTTACTTTGAAGTGACCGTCACTTCTCAAGGTTCACCCGTCGACAGTGCGGTGGTTTGCCTATGGAAGGCGAACGAGGACTACAAAGTCGGCCACACCGACGCAACCGGGCTCGCGCGGATCCCGTTTTCCCCCGACACTCAGGGATCGTTCTCCGTCACCGTAACGAAACAGGACTTGAGACCGTTTGAGGGAACCGCTCAGGTAGTGATGCCATCCGTACCTTACGTGCACAAGTACGTGGAAGAAATCGACGATGATGACGCCGGTCTCAGTTTCGGAAACGGTGACGGTAAGGTGGACGCAGGCGAAATAATCGAGTATTCGATACTTCTCAAGAACAGAGGAGGGTCGACTGCGCAGGCGGTAACGGCGGTCGTGAGGACTAATGATGGCTTTGTGACCTTCGTTGACAGCACCGCGAGCTACGGCAACATCCCTTCCGGGTCGTTTGCCCCTCCTGACACGGCATTTCTTCTGAATGTTTCTCGTGACTGTCCAGACCAGCGCGACGTCGTGTGTACGATAGAAGCTCGTGATTCGGCTGACAGCGTCTGGACCGATCAGTTTGTTATCAAGGTCCACGCTCCCGTTCTCTGGCACGCTTCTCACACGATTGTCGATACTTTGAGCGGCGGAAACAGGAACGGGGAGATTGACCCGGGAGAACAGATAGAGTTCACCGTGACGCTCAGGAATCTTGGGGGAGGAAGCGCCAACCGGGTTGTGGGTCATCTTAGTACATTCGACCCCACCATCACGATACTTGACAGTCTCGCTGTCTTTGGAGGCATCCCGGCATGCTCCTCCAGAGCAGGCGACGAGTTCAAGTTTGTGTGCACCGATTACCTGGATCTTTTCTTCTACCTCAGGG
>Ga0315274_10013090_pt1 | contig 11809 bp, 9 predicted proteins | sample YL17G02_20_MG_FD_203700 | JGI IMG/M metagenome (GOLD analysis project Ga0315274, IMG submission 203700) | Sediment microbial communities from Yellowstone Lake, YNP, Wyoming, USA - YL17G02_20 | ecosystem: Environmental > Aquatic > Freshwater > Lake > Sediment | place: USA: Wyoming | collected... | reverse complement strand
TAGGACGCAAAGGGGACGGGATGCCGGGATGGCAAACGATCTGGCGCGGTTGGCAGCGACTAATGTGGATGTGCGAAGGAGTAGAAACCTTAAGTGGATAATAGAAAGATGTGGGTAATGACAAGGGCTCGAGGGAGCGGCTTACTTCTTCTTCTTGATCAGGTCCGTCACGCCCTTGGCGGCATCGAGGGCGCCCTGGGTGTCACCGACGGCGGTGGCGGCGTCCTTGCCCAACTTGCCGATGGCGCCGCTGACGGCAGCGAGCGTCTCCTTGTTGATCGCGCTGAGGACTATTCGCGTGAGGTCACCAGCGCCGATGCCCTCTGGACCGGTGCCGAGGCCGGTCAGGTGAATGTCCGGCAGCGGGACCGTGACGGCTCTGCCGGCCAGCAGGCCCGTGCTCAACTTGATTTTGCCGCCGGCGATGACGAAGTCGTCCACTTGAAGTTTCTTGCTCGGGCCGGAGGCCGGGGTGGGCTCCGGCTTCGCCCCTTGCGTGTCTCCTCCACCACCGGTGGCGGCTTCGACGTTCTTCAGAATCTGGCTGATGTTGTTGCCCTTGAGGTCGCCCTCGAACGTGATTTCGGGCGCCTGCACGTTGATCGAACGGATCACGATCTTGTCCGAAAGCAGCGAAGACGGTTGGGTCGACAGGCTGGCGCGATCCACACGGATGGCGGAAGGCGTCTGGTAACCCTTGGGGTTGCCCACGTGCAAGCCCTTGATGGAGCCGCCACCGGACAAGGGGGACAGGCTCACGCCGTCCAGCTTGACTTCCACCTGGGTCAACTGCGGTCCCACCGTTTCCACCCCTTTCTTGAAGATCTTGTCGAGGGACAAGGTGACTGCCACGACGGCAATCACGATCAGCACCACCAGCACAAGGCCGACGCGAATGAGGATCTTCTTCTTAACAGTGGATGTGTTCGGTGGGGGATGAGTAGCACATCTCCAATGAGGCTGCACGCTCCTTCTTGCGCGGTCCAGGGAAGGCGAGGCAACGCAGGGTTCAGGTTCAACTCGAAGACCCAACTGCCACCGGCGAGGGTGTCCGGGCCACGGTCAACCTCGGCTCCCGGGTTCAATTCGGCCGGAGCAGCCAGTCGATCGCCGCCGTCCGCACCGCCGCCGTGTCGCCCGTGGCGGTCTGAAGTCGGGCTTCCGCCTGATCCCAGCGGTAGGCAGTGCGCACGAGTTCGGGCGCTTCCGCGCCCTCGCCTGCGAGGAGGACGTCACCGGGCGCGCCGAGCGCCAACAAGCCCGGGAGGTCAAAGTACTTTGCGCCACCCGGTAGGAAACTGACGTCGTGAATCTCCAGCACCCTGCCGAACCGAAAGCCGCCCGTGTCAATCACGGCCCAGTCCACGGCACTCCCCGCCACCGCCCGCGCCGCGGCTACCCACGGGCCGGCGCCGTCGAGTCCTACCAGACAGAGGGAATCGGGTCGGGGCTCGCTCTCACGGGCTAGCTTGATCAAGCCGAGCAGGTCGTGCACGCGTTGGGCGAACAAGGTCGGATTGTAGCCAAACGTGTAGGCGGCGGCCTCGCGCGGGTTCTTCACGCGGCGCGTGCGTGTCACCTCCTTGCCATCCGCCAGGAACTCGCCTTGGAAGAGCAAGTCCATGCCGAGCACGGCGCTGCCGGCGTCGAGGAGTTTCTGGATTTCGGGCTTGGGTTGCAGTGCCCCGGCGATCTCCGCGAACAAGCCTGCCTTCCCCTGGGCCGACACCCACATGACGATCTGGCGGTTCCACTGCTTGGGCCAGAGGACCACGGCGGGCAACTCTTCCCCGTGCGTCAGATTGCGGGCCAAGCCGGGGATCTCCACATAGCTGCCACGATCGGTTCGCTCGCCCGGTTCCGCTTTCATCTCGCCCACTTCCGCCAGGGTGCGCCCGATCACCACGTCCACGGCGCCGCCGACCACGCGACGGAACTCCTCGCGCGACCGGGCAGCCTCCGCGAGTTGGCGGGTTGCATCTTCGGTCAACTGGTGCAGCAGTTGGCGCTCGAACTCGGGGCCGCCCAGTGGGCGCGGGTGCGCGGTGTCCCAGACCGTCATCTCGTCGCGGGACAGGCGGCGGTAATCTTCCTCGACGATGGGTTCGGGCAGGTTGAGGCGGAGGGTTTTGTTGAACCAGGCGTACATTGCGGCGCGACTGACGTAGTTGTAGTTGTGGCCGAAGTGCTCGCCGCGCTTGAGCATCACGTGATCGGGCGCGCCGAGCAGCGTGTAGAGCTGCTTCAACTCGGGGAACCCTTTGGTCGCCATCTCGCGCGTCCAGTCATTCGCCGAAGTCAGACCCAAGGGCTTCGGGGCAAAGAGCGCCGCGAACTCGACGTTGCCGGTGTCGATGCGCAGGCCGGAGGCGTTCTCGCAGGTGCAGCCGCCCTGCATCGCCGTCGAGACCATCACCGCCGGAAAGGCGGCAGCCGGCCGGGAATCCACAGCGCCCAGGATGAACGTCTGCGTGCCGCCGCCGCTGGCGCCGGTCACGCCCAGGCGTTCCGCGTCCACGTCCGGGAGGCTGGCCAGGAAGTCCAGCGCGCGGATTGAGTTCCAGGTCTGGAGGCCCATCACGCTCTGGAAGTGCGCCTCGGCTTGCGGGCTGAATAATCCCCAGTTCTCCACGGTGTTCATCTCGGGGCGCTGTTTGGCAAACTCGTGGGCGACGGCGAACGGAATCTGCACGCTGTCGGCGTAGCCGATCATGTCGTAGTGGAACACCACGCAACCCATTCGGGCCAGTTGCACGCAGCGGGACTGGAGCGGGCTGCGGCCGCCTTCCTCGAATCGTTCAGCGCCCGCAACGATCTCCTTGCGGACCTCGTCACGTCCGGCGTCAGTAAACCGGCCGTTCGCCCAATGCCCGTGCGGGCACAGCACGCCGGGAACCTTGCCGGAGTGGTCCCTGGGGCGGTACAGGTTTCCGGTGACGAAGAACCCCGGAACGCTCTCGAAGTAGACCTTCTCGACGGTGTAGTCGCCCCGGTCCAGCTTCCCGTGAATCACCGGATTGAGCGGCGAGCGGGCCGGCAGCGGCCAGAGCCCGAGCGTGATCAGCAACTGGCGGCGGACACGTTCGGCGCGCGCGCTCCAGGCTTCGGCGGTGGCGGGCGGCGTGAACGGGAAGTAGCCATCGAGGTCCTTGAGCGGCTGCAACCGGTGGTCGTTCGGCAGTTGGCCCTCCGGCAGGGCACGCGGGGCGCCCGCCAGGATTGAGCAGGTGGCTGCCGCGAAGAGAAGCCGCGCGCCCAGTGCCGCAGCTCGAACGGGGGTAAGCAGACCTGACATAAGACGGTTTCCAGGGATTTGTTAGTGCGCCCGAGTCTAAGCGCCTCGACTGGCTTGAGAAGCCTTTTCTCGTTCTCGACAAAAGCGAGGCGGTCAGGCATAAGTGGCACGACATGGCCGCTGCCCTCACCCCCAGCGAGGAAGCCCAGTTGGCGCAGACGATTGAGATGTTCGAGGTGATCACTCAATCGCAGCCCTTGGACTACCAGTCGTTGGAGATTCTCAAGGAAGCCTACTTCAAGCTCAACCGGCCCAAGGACGTCCTCGGCACCTCCAAGCGCATCGCCCATACCTACGTCCAACTCGGCCAGCTCTCGTCCGCCATCCTCGAATACGAAAGCATCCTGCAGCGCTATCCCGACGATCCCGATGTGATCGCGGCACTGAACGAGATCGAGAGCAAGGCCCAGACCTTCTCCCTGCCGCCTACGGGCTCGGAGACGGAGTTGGTTTACCGGACACCCGCCGCTGCAGCCGGTGAGAAGGCTGTGTCGGCCGAAGTGGAGGACGGCAAGGCCGCGATGTACAAGCTGTTCGTGGAGGGCAAGCTGATTTCCGGCGCCGATTTCAACCAGCTCTGGCACACGCCCAATCTGACCGAGCCACCGCCGTCCGTGTTCGAGCCGTTCATCCAGGTGCTCTCGGACCGCCAACTGTTCCCGGTGGACCGCTCGCTCAAGATCCTGTGCGAACGGTCGCACCTCGCGTTCTTGCCGCTCGATAAGTACGAGGTGGACGTCGAGCTGGCCCGCAGTTTCCCAAAGGACATCTGCCGGCGCTGGTGCGTCCTGCCCTTTGACCGGATGAGCAAGTCGGTCCTCCTCGCCACCGCGAATCCGTTCAACAAACAGGTGGTCTGGGAACTGGAGAGTGCCACCAAGAGCCGTTTGCTCTGGTACCTGGCGCCGCCGGCCGATGTGGTGAGGGGGATCCGGAAGATTTACCGCTAGAGGATTGTCCCATGCCGCCGATCAAGAGTTTTGGAGAACGCATCGCCGACGCCCTGGTCGAGGACGGGCTGATGTCGCCGTTGCAGGTGCAGGAGCTCCTCGAGCTGCAAAAGAAGGAGGGCACCCGCCTGCTCAAGCTGATCCTCGAGAAGGGGCACGTGAGCGAGGTGGACATGGTGGTGTCCATGGGGCGGGTGCTCACGGTCTCGCCCGTCAACTTGGCGCGCATCGCCATCCCCCAGGACATCGCGGACCTCGTGCCACGCGAGGTGGCCGTGAACCACAAGGTTCTGCCCGTGTCACGCCTCGACAACCGGATGTTCCTGGCCATGGCGGATCCGCTGAACGTCCTGGCGTTGGACGACATCCGGCGGATCACCAAGCTCGAAGTCGTGCCGCTCATCGCCTCCGAGAAGGCCATCCTCGACAAGCTGCACAACCTCGACGGTGGGCGCGAATCGATGCAGGACATCATCGAGGACGCCCAGCGCCGCGCCGAGGACGAGGCGGAGGCGGACCGGTTGGAGGTGTCCCGCGAGGTTTCCGAGGAGGTGAACCTGGACCAGTTGGCGGCCTCCAGCGAGGAAGCCCCGGTCATCAAGCTCGCCAACCTCATCATCGTTCAGGCCATCAAAGACCGCTCCAGCGATATTCACATCGAGCCGTTCGAGAAGAGTGTCCGCTTGCGTTATCGCATCGACGGCGTCCTCGCGGACGTCACGCCGCCGCCGAAGAACATGCAGGTGCCGCTGATCTCCCGCATCAAGATCATGAGCAACCTGGACATTGCCGAGCGGCGGCTCCCCCAGGACGGCCGCATGCGTGTCAAGGTGAGCGGGCGGGATATCGACCTCCGCGTGTCGATCCTCCCCACGATCCACGGCGAGAAATGCGTGCTGCGTATTCTCGACAAGACCAACCTGTCCGCGAGCCTCGACAAGCTTGGGCTGGACCCGGATACGTTCCGTCGGTTCAAGGCGGCGGTGGACGCGCCGCACGGGATGATCCTCGTCACGGGCCCCACCGGTTCGGGCAAGACCACCACGCTCTACTCCGCCCTCAACGAGTTGAACAACCCGGAGTACAACATCGTCACGGTCGAGGACCCGGTGGAGTTTCAGATTCCGGGCATCAACCAAGTCGCCACCAAGAAAGAGATCGGGCTCACGTTCGCCAACGCGTTGCGCTCCATCCTCCGGCAAGACCCGGACATTGTGATGATCGGCGAGATCCGCGATCAGGAAACCGCCGAGATCGCGGTCGAGGCCGCGCTGACCGGTCACCAGGTGCTCAGCACGCTGCACTGCAATGACGCACCCGGCGCCGTCGCGCGTCTGGACGACATGGGCATCGCCCCGTTCTTGATCTCGTCCTCGGTCATTCTCGCGTGCGCCCAGCGGCTCGTGCGCCGTATTTGCTCCGCCTGCAAGGAGCCGGTGACCTATCCGCCAAAGATGTATGAGGACCTGGGGATTGATCCATCCTACTTTGAGAACATTTCCCTCCATCGCGGGCGTGGGTGCGAGCGCTGCAAGAACACCGGCTACGCCGGCCGTATGGCGATCATCGAGGCCATGACCATCAGCGACGAAATCCGGCGGCTGATCATCCAACGGTCGAGCGCCCACGAAATTGGGAAAGTGGCCATTGCGATGGGCATGAAGACGCTGCGGACGGTCGCCCTGGGACGCGTGCGGGACGGCGTTACCACGTTGGAACAGACCTTGTTGACCACTTCCATCTTCTAGCGGACGGGGCGGTTGAGCACGTGGCGAAGTCGGGCGACCATCAGGAGGCAGAGGCGCAGATGCGTCCGGTACTTCACCGCCTCAGCCTGCGCGGACCCGAAATCAAAGCTTGCGGCCGAAGGACTCGCGTGTGTTCGGCTTCACCTTGAGCTTTGGCGGTTCGGCCGGAGCGGGCAACGCGGGCGAAAGGCTCGACGGTCCCAGAATCTTGGCCGTCATCTCCTCGAGCACAGAGGGCCGAGAGTTTCCACTGGCGCCCGCGGTCGGCACCAAGAAAGCCGTGTCGAAGCGTTGCCCGGCACTTAGGTCGTAAAGGCTTGGAGAGGTGACCGGGTTGATCTCCCGTCGCGTGCTGTCCGTGCCCAGGTTGATGGGGTCGAATCCGGTCGCCAGAGGATTCAGGCCATTGGGAGCGGCCAGCAAATCGCGGATGTCGGGAGTGACCTGCCTACGCTGGGACGCTGGGAAGAGATCCGTTGTGGCCAACCCGAACGGGTTCACCCGCGTTTCGGGCGCGGGCTGGTTCGGCGTCAGGGGCAGAAGCGTCGTGAGCGTGGATGGAACCCCAAAACTTGAGCCAAGCCGACTCCCGATGTTGGCCCCACCAGCCAGGCGAGCGCCCATGTTCGATTGGTAATCGAGCACGACCGCCGAATCCGATCGGCCGGGATTCAGCGCCGAGGGAGTAACCTGAGGTGCGGCGGGTGGCGCGGCCAAGCGATCGGTCGCCGCCCCGCGCACTCCCAAGGCGCGGTCCAGATCATAGTCCCAAACCTGCATCACTTCCTCCGCGGTGGGCATGCGGGTCAGGTCTTCCGGCCGGCTGAGCACCCAGTTTTTCTCCCGGTCGAGCCGTTCCAGCAGTCGTGGACTCAGACCTTGTCGCGGGGTGGTCGCAGGGGGGAGACCGCCGGGCCGGTCCAGCGCTCCACCCAACGAGTTGCCTCTCTCAAGCAACTCCATCGAGCCGGATATGCGCGCATGGGCCTCGTCGCTCTCGGGCAACCGGATCGCGTCGGCCGCGCCGGAGAACTGAATCTTGTCGCCGCCGGAATCAGCTTCGGCGGCCCAGGCGACACCACCCCCCCCGGACACCAGAGCAAGCCCCAGTGCCGTCAGCCATATCCAGTTTGTTTGGGCGGATACCACGCGTCGATTCCGGGCAGACAAGCCTTTGACCGTCCGCCGAAGAAGACTGTTCAAGAGAAACTCCTCCGGCGCAAGAACGATCTCTGAGCGGCTGGGACGGCGGCAGCGGGTCCGGCCCAGGCCGGCAGATCACTCCGCCTCGTTCGGCAACGACTCGGCTACTTCCCTTTCGCGTCAAGGTTACCCTTGAGGTCTTCCGGCGACACCGGAACCTGCAACCCGTTCTCCGGCACTTCGACCTTGGCGATCCACAGGATGGCATTCAGCACGGCCTTCCGGTAATCCTCGTTGCCCCAGAACTTGTGCGAGTGGCCGCCAGTGAAGCCGAAACCGCGTCCGCCGTCCGAACGGTTGTACACCCACATCACATGCTGCGGTTCCTTGCGCTCGAGCACCGCGGCGCGGACGTGCGGATTGTTCTCGTGCGGGCCGTCGTTGCGTTTCAGCGTATCGGCGGGGGGCAGGGCGCTGAGGATCGGCGTGACGCCCTTCATCCCCGGCTGGAAGCGCATGTGGTAATACCACTCGTCCACTTGCTTGAACGGCTTGACCCCGCCCGCGACCGGATGCTTGGGGATCTCCTTGAAGTCGGCGGTCCAGAACGGATTCACCGACCAGTCCGTCTCGAAGTACCCGCCAATCCATTCCAACCACTCCTTGCCGCCCTTGTCCTTGGGCACCTCGACCGCGTAATGCACGCAGCCGAAGCCGGTGCCTTTCTTGATCGCGTCGCCGAGTTGCTGGAGGCGATTCCCCTGAATGCCTGGATGCCCGCCCCCACCATCGGAGTAGATGACGATGGCAGCGGCGCCGTCAAACGCGTTGGCGTCCTGGGGCCAACCGGTGAACACTTCGGCCTTCACGCCCGGAATCGTGTTCAAGCACTTCTGGAACAGCAGGCAGCCGGCGCTGTGTTCGTGATCGCCGGAGCCGTGGCTGGCGCCGCCAGCGATGAGGACGATTCGCTTGTCGGCGGCCTGCGTGTTCATACCCGCGATCGCAACCGACGCCAATAGACCAAGAACAAGCTTCTGCATAGAGGTTCAGGGAGTTACTTCTGTTTGCGTTTGAAGGTGATCAGTGTGATGCCCGAACCGTCCGTGGACTTGAACTCCGTGGGCCGGGAACCACCGTTCGGCGCGTAGCAGACCCGGAACGTGTCCCCCGTAATCTCGTAAATCGCCGGCACCTCGTCGGCGGACGACGAGGTCACATCCATGGACTTCGGGTTCGTGCGGTCGTTGAGCTTGAGCGTACCCTGCTGCTGGCCTTCAGGACCGTTCACGGAGTACTCATTGCCTTTCATCTGAAGCTTCAGGCTCGCCAGGTCGCTGTCCGGCACCTTGTCGCCGTTCGCGACCAACTCAGCCACCACCCAATCGCCCTGCATCTGCCGGAGATCGGCAGCGGCCGAATCCGCCCCGGAGAGAGTCTTGATCCGGACGTTCTTGAATTGGACTTTCATCGGCGGGCCGGCGTGAATCTGGAACGCGAGGATGCCCGACTTGGCGGCCTTGGATGCCTGTTCGTCCGTCACGTCGATGGTCTGCTTGCCGTTGATGAACTGCTGAATGTGGTTGCCTGTGGCGATGACCACGTAGTCGTTCCAGTCGTTGGTCTTGATGGCAGCCTGGATTTCCTTCGTGTCGCCCACCGAGCCGGCCGCCTCGATCTTGGGTTTGCCACCTTCGCCTTCCTTGATCACGACCCTCTGGCCGCGCTCACACAAAATGTCGCGTCCGCCCTCTTCGTAAAGAATACCGGAGTAGGTGGGACCCACCTCGAAGTCGGCTTGGTACCCGTTGACCACGAAGTTACCCTTGTCCACGCTGCGGAACTGGAGGCCGGAGTTGCCCCATGGGCCGGTGAACTTGTAGGAGAAGCGCAGCTCGAAATCCCCCACGACGAGGCTCTGGTCGCCGTCTTTGGCGATCAGGAAATTGTTGCCTTGAGCCGGATTCTCCTTGGTGGTGACGCCGGTGATGGCACCGTCCTGCACCGACCAATGGTTCGGCCGCCCGGCCCAGCCGGTCAGATCCTTGCCGTTGAACAGGCTCTTGAAGCCGTCTTCCGTGGCGAATGAGGTTGCCAGGCCGGCCAGGGTCACCAGGCCGCACAAAACACACAGGGTTCGTTTCATAGTCTTGCCACCGACGATTGTTGGCTCACACGCATCTAAGGCGCCGGCGGAACCCCCAGGATTCAGAGGACGCCGCCTCCCGAATACAGTTCCCGTTCCTGCTGAAGCGGACTAGCCGAGGGTCTTCTTCAGGAACTTCAAGCCCTTGGTCGCGATCTCCTCGCGGCTCGGTTCGATCTGCCGCCAGATGGCCGCCGCCTTGGCGATGACCACCACGTCCTTCGTGAAGGACTCGATCACCACGTCGCCCTTGTACTTCACCGCCTTGAGCGCCTTGGCGATGCCTTCCCAACAAATGTGGTCGTTGCCCGGCGTGCCGCGGTCGCTGCCGCAGGCGTGGACATGGCCCAGGAGCTTGCCGGCCTTGCGGATGGCCTCACCCTGGCACTTCTCCTCAATGTTCATGTGGAACGTGTCCAGGTGGACCTTGAGCGCCGGGCTGCCGACGTCCTTCACCATCTTGAGCGCCTGATCGACGGTGTTGATGAAGTCGGTCTCGAAGCGGTTAAGCGGCTCCATGCAGATCTGCTTGCCCTTCTTCTCGGCGTAGGCGCAGATCTTCTTGAGGTTCTTCACCACGGTGGCCCACTGCTTCTTGTAGTCCGCCGGCTCCACCGCCTGTGCGCGGCCGACCGCCGAATACACCGGTCCGATGAAACTCGGGCAATCGAGCACGACCATGGCGTCAATGCACTTCTTCATGTAGTTAAGCGAATTCTTCTGCGCCGCGGGCGTGCCGCGCAGATCGCGGTCGGGGCCGAAGCAGCCGCAGACGGAGCCGCAGACGAGGCCCGCCTTGTCCAGGGCCTTCTTCACCTTGACCGGATCGACGTTCGCCGGATCGTCGATGGCGATCTCGACCGTCTCGAAGCCCCACTTCTTGAAGGTCTTGAACAGCCGGGTGCTCTGGTTGGTGAACGGGAACGTGTAGAGGAAGGTGTTGATGCCAAATCTCATAATGAAGGTTTTCCCGGAGCGTAGTCGAACGCCCGATTCTGTCAAAAGATTTCCCAACTGCAATGCGTTCGTCGCTTGACGGAGGTGCGGGCCTGGGAGAGAGTCACGGTGCTGTTGGGGGCGTACCGGTTTCGACCTGGGAAACACGCCAGAGGCGGCATGCCGAGGACGATGCGTGGGCCTCGTAAATCATCGCATCAAACAAAACTGCTAACGAAGAGTTGGCTCTCGCGGCCTAATGAGTCGCGACGTTCGCCGGTGAACGCCTGCTACGCCGGACGAACGCCATAGCAGGCTGGGCCAAACGCGGCGACCGCGCGCGGGCGGCCGAGACCCTTTTCTGCGGTCTAGGCGGCGCGAATCCCCGCCAGACGGTAATCGCGCTGAAGAAAACTCTTGTCTGGCTAAGCATGTAGTCGCGGCTGGCGGGCTTGTCAGGGACGCGGGTTCAACTCCCGCCGCCTCCACCATCTCTCAGTCCGGGACCTTCGGCAAAGCCGGAGGCTTGACCGGGCCTGAACCAGCCCGCGCTGACGCCCTCCCGTCCGGGACCCCTGCGCCACCGCGGTGTCCAGTTGCAGGTCGCGCCAGCGGGTGTCGTGCAGCGGCAAGCCGCTCTGGGGGCAGAGGGCCTCCAGGGCGTGGGCCTGGGCTTGGAGTTGGGCTTCCAGGCGAAGCCGCGTCCACTCCCGGCCCTCGGCCAGGATCGTTTGTTCGAGTTGGCGCAGCGGGTTCATCGGGACCGGCCGCACAGGCGGTAGAGAAAGACGTCTTTGCGGGGCACGGTGGTGGTGTGATCGCGGTCCTGGCGGCTGCGGCCGGTGGTGGTGCCCACGCACTGCCAGTTGGCCGCCCGGTAGCAGGTGCCGGGGAAGCGGTCGCGCTCGACAAAGGTTTCCAGCCACTCCAGGGCGTGGCCGTATTTGGCGTGCCAGTCGCCGGCAATCCGGCGGGCGACCTGCCCCAACAGGTGGCTGGCCAGATGGGGGACCCGCACCCAGGGCAGGATGAGGAAGCGGGTGTTGTTGGCCAGGGTAGGGAGGCGGGCGCGCCGTTCGGACTCACTCCACGCCAGAACCCGATCCCGCGGGGCACAACGCCAGGCCGGGGCGCCAAAGAGCAAGCAGGCCAGGTCCCGCCCTTGGGCATCCCGGGCCAGATAACCGAGGTTCTCCCCCACCACGCGCAGGCCCAGGTAGTGGTAGGTGTGCAGGTAGAACGCCCAGAGACGAGCCGGGGGCGTGCCGGCTCGAACCGGTTCCACCGTGACCGAGCCCAGTTCCGAGAAGGTCGCCTCCCACCGGGCTGGCGGCTGCCATCCAGCCAACTGCGGAGCCGTCCGAGGCGCACGGCGCTGGTGCAGTTGCAGGGGTGGCAGCTTCAGGTGTCCCTGGGCCTCCAGCTTCATCAGAAAGCTCCGGGCGGCGAAATCCTTGAGGTGGCGGCGCGCATCCCGCCAATCCCACCGCGCGCACAGTTCCCGCGCCAGCCGTTTGCGGCTCCACTCCGGGTGCTCCCCGATCCATTGCGGTAGCCAGACCAAGTCCTGGGCTTGGACCCGCCGGCCTTG
>Ga0315274_10013088_pt1 | contig 11810 bp, 9 predicted proteins | sample YL17G02_20_MG_FD_203700 | JGI IMG/M metagenome (GOLD analysis project Ga0315274, IMG submission 203700) | Sediment microbial communities from Yellowstone Lake, YNP, Wyoming, USA - YL17G02_20 | ecosystem: Environmental > Aquatic > Freshwater > Lake > Sediment | place: USA: Wyoming | collected... | reverse complement strand
TGACCCGACCTACGCCTGTGTGTGTGCGATGGGGCGCCACGGTTGCGCCGCGTGCAACCGTGCCGACGGGCGCACGGCTGCGAACAGCGCAGCCGTGGCACCCACAAGGTTGCGCGTGATGCGGTACCAGGGCGCGGGGCCCGCTCATGGCGAACTCCTCGGCCCGGGGCCGATATCCGGCCCCGCCGCCCGGAAGGCCGTCCCGGCCTTGTATAGTTCGAGGCGTCCCGCGATATTGGCGGCAAGGTCCGGCGCGCGGCCGGCGGATGGCACCAGGCGCAAGGCCTCCTGGGCCACCTGGACGGCCTCGGCAAACCGGCCGGCCTCTGCGTAGGCCGCCGCCAGCGTGTCGAGGAAATCGGGGACCTTGCGATCGGTCAACTGGCACGCCCGCTCGGCCAGGCGGACCGCCTCGGCGCCGTCGCGCAGCTCCGGGTCGGTGTCGGTGGCCAGGAGCCAGGCCAGGTTATTGAGCGACTGGAGCTTGTCGGGGCTGAGTTGGAGGGCCCGCCGGTAGGAGTCGGCGGCCGCGCGGTGGTTCCCCTGCCGCCACAGGGCCCTGCCGAGTTCGTCATGGGCGTCGGGGTCGTATGGCGCCCAGCGCAGCGCCTCGGTCAGCTCGCGCCGTGCCTCGTCGAGCTTCCCCTGCTGCGCCAGGGCGCGGCCGAGATTGTAGTGAGCCTGCGGCAGCTCGGGGTTCAGCTTGATGCACTGGCGATATTCCTCCACGGCCTTGTCGTGCTGGCCGGCGGCGGAGTAGCGAAGACCGAGGTTGTTGTGAGCCTCAGGGAAGTTCGGCTCGTCCGCCAGCGCCAGCAGGAACTCTTTCTTGGCATCTTCATACTTTGCGGGGTCAAACGCTCCCAGCTCCACGTAAGCCAGGCCGAGGTTGTTGTGGGCGAACGGGAAGCGGTCGGGATGAGCCTTGAGCGCTTCCTGGAAGAAGACGACGGCCTCCGCCGGCTCGTTCATATCCCGCATCGCCTGGCCCAGGTTGAAGTAGGCCAGCGCGTTGTCCTTCGTCACTTCGGCAGCGTGGCTGAAGAGATCGAAGCTGTTGGACCAGCACTGCACCTGGCCCCAGGCGAGGGCCGCGCAGGCGACGATCGCCCCGCCGCCCAGCGGCGCCAGCACGTACCGCCGCCACGGCACGCCCGCAAGAAGGTCCGCAGCGCCCCACACAACTATAATAAATATACCGATCAGTGGCATGTACGTGTAGCGGTCGGCCATCGCCTGGGCGCCCACCTGCACCAGGCCGATCACCGGCACCAGCATGCCCAGGTACCACAGCCAGCCCACCACCAGGTACGGCCGGGCCCTGGCGGCGCGGACAACCAGCACCGTCACCGCCGCCAGAGCCGCTGCGTGGACGTACCACAGCGCCACCTCCCGCGGATAGGGATAGAAGACGGCCAGGTGCGTCGGCCACAGGGCCTTGCCGAGATAGCCTGCGTACGCCGCCGCCACGTTCTCTGCCCGGATGTCGAGTGGGATCGCGTCGCCGAAGACCATGCTCCCGGCGCTGTGTTGAACGCAGTACGTCACCACCGATGACGCGGCCGCCAGCGCCAGGAGCGGCATCTTCTCCAGAAGCAGGATGACGGGCTTGCGTTGCGGCAGGGCGCCGGCTGCGATGTCGCGGTTGGCCGCGGGCGCGTCGCGGGCGCCGGCGGGCATGTCGCGGTTGCCGGGGGGCGCGTCGCGGCCGGAACGGCAGTTCAAAGTGGAAAGTTGAAAGTTCAAAGTTGGCGGTGAACGGCAACATTTCTTCACTTTGAACTTTTCACTTTTCACTTTGAACTTGATGCGCCCAAGCGGCCAGTAGTCCAGGAGCAACATCACCAGCGGCAGCGTCACCAGCATCGGCTTGGCCATGAGGCCCAGCGCAAGAAACACCACGACCGGCGTCATCCGCCACACGCTCGGCCGCTCCGCGTAGAGCGCGTAGGCCCCCAGCGCCAGCATGGCCAGGAGCGTGCTCAGCACGTCCTTCCGCTCGGCGATCCACGCGACCGACTCGACGTGGAGCGGGTGCAGCGCGAACAGCGACGCCACCATCGCGCTCGCCCAGAAGGCCCGCGTCATCCGCTTCAGCACGAAGAACAGGAGCACCGCGGCGGCCATGTGCAGCACCACGCTGGTGACGTGGTGCCATCCTGCCGCCGTAGCCGCGCCGTGCTGGCCGGGCCGCGGGCCGTACAACTGGCAGTCCGCCATGTGCGACAGCCACGTCAGCGGGTGCCAGTTGGACTGCTTCGTCGACGTGAAGGCCCAGCTTACGGAGTTCCACGACAGGCCGCGGAGGACCTGCGGATTCTCGAACACGTACCCCGGATCGTCGAAGGTCACCGACTCGAACTTCCGGACGTTCGAGTAGACCGCCGCCGTCGCCGCCACCAGCGCCAGGCTGACAACCAGGCTGCGCACAAGGTTGGGGGGGGGATGGGTCTTCCCCGGCGTCGCTTGAGTTTTCAGGTTCTCCCGACTGTTCATCACTCACCGCATCAAATATCGGCTATAGCCGCCCCGCCCGGCCAGCAAAGAGCCGCGCCAGCAATGGTGTGACTGAAACCCCTGGCACGCAACAGATCTTTGTCATTCCGAGCGCAGCGAGGAATCTCGCCGTGCGGAAATCCGAACGGCAACGGCCACGGCGAGATTCCTCGACTCGCTTCGCTCGCTCGGAATGACAGCCTCTTGCTGTATGCCAGAAGTCTCCGGCGCACCCGCCTCCCCCGTCGGTGCGTCAGCCGGCAAAGAGGCCGGCCAGCGCCCGGTACGACTCAGCGGCCGCGCGGTCCGGCTCTTCCTTATATGTATATAACTCAACGGCGGCGGCCCCGGCGTAACCGACTTCGCCGAGGGCCCGCCGGATCGCCGCGAAGTCGATCTCGCCGCCCTCGCCGGGGATCAGGTGATAGTGCCGCCGGTCCTTGATGTCCTCCAGGTGCAGATGCTTCAGGTGCCGCGCCAAGAGGTGCACCGCCTCCGCCGGATCGTCGCCCGCGCACCACGCGTGGCCCACGTCGAGGTTCGCGCCCAGCCGAGGATGATCCACCTCGTCCAGCAGGTCCCTCAGGTCCGCGCTCTTCTCGATGAACTGACCCGGTTCCGGCTCGATGGCAATCATCACGCCGGCCCGGTCGGCCGCCGCGACGACCAGCTCCAGCCCTTCCAGCAGCCGCTCCCGCAGGACCGGCGCCGGCTCCCCCGACAGCGGCTGGCCCGTCGTTATCGTCACGAGCGGCGCCCCCAGCCGGTTCGCCAGCGCCAGCGCCGCCCGGATGATCGCCACGCGGTCCCGGCGCCGGACTTCGTCGGGCGAGATCAGGCTCGGCTCGAACGTCAGCGCGTCCGGCACGGGCCGGAAGTACCCCATCGCCGTGTTGCCGTTGATCGCCACGGCCCTGAGGCCCAGCGCCGCCAGCCGCTGCCGCAGACGCCGGGCCTGGTCGGCGGAGTAGCTCATCGGATACGCGTGCGGCGCATCGGCCAGAATCTCCACCGCCTTGTACCCTGCGGCCGCAATCCGGTCGCAGGCCTCAGGCAACGTGAACTTCGTGTACGCGTTCGTGCTGAAGGCCAGGGTGACCACCGGAAATGCCTCCGTTCCTCAGCATCGCTTCTCGGATGACAGGCCGGCCGCGAAAATCGCTTCGCGGTAGAACGCCGCCAATTCCTCCGGCGGGTACAACCAGTACGCGCACTCGCGGTTGCGGAGGATCGAATTATAGCGTAACTGGCGCTCGGTGGATACGAGGAGTGCCCCTGCCGCCTCGACGGCCGCGGGATCGAGCGCCGCCAGCTCGGCGTTGATCTGGCGCACGCGCTGCCAGGCCCGACGGCGTCCGTCGCGCGTCGGCTCGCGCTCGACGATCAGCCGCTGCTTCTCGGCCACGAGGGCCGCGACCTCGGCCCGACCGACGATCGCCCCCCCGAGCTTGCGATCCGGGTTGTACCGCCAGTCGCGGACCGCCCGCCGCGCGGCCTCCAGGTCGGCGGCCGTCGACGGATACGACTCCAGCGGCAGATGGACCGTCGCAGAGGCCAGCACAATCTCCGGCGCACGCCCGCCGAACATCCGCTCGAAGATCCCGTCCGTGATCTTGTCGTAGAGCGCACCGCCGAGCCCGTGTATGAACACGTCGCCCAGCGCCAGCCGCACATAGAGCATCATCGCGAGGGCGCGCGGCCTGATCTTCCAGCCCGCCCGCCGCAGCTCCGCCAGCCTGGCCGCGCAGGCGACCGGACTGGCGACATCGCCGGCGCTCAGAACGCCGGCCTCGTCGCGGTCGGCCAGGAGCCGCAGCCGCCCGCCGTCCGCCGGCTCGACCCACAATCGCCGCCGCCGCAAGCCCCGATGCCAGATCCACAGCGGCAGCTCCAGCCGCTCGCCGTCCCGCGCCAGGTCCGGCACAGGCTGGGCCGAGCTGCGTTCGCGGTACACCCGCCGATACTCCGCCAGCGAGTCATTGTACGCACCGAAGAACTCGTCGGGCCGCCTCAGCATCTCAGCCACCAGCAGGCGGAACGTCTCCCCGTCGGCCATCCGCGACACAGGCAGTTCCAGGTTCGCGAGGCCCAGCTCCTCCTCCAGCCGCCGGCGCCCGACCGCGAGCGCCTCGGCCAGGCTCTCCGTCTGCGACATGGCCTCCACCAGGTGGACCCACGAGCGGCGGAGGCCGTCGGCTATCGGGCCGGCCGGGAGAACTCCGAGCGCCTCGTGAATCGCCTCCGGTCGCAGGGCCGACGCCGGCACTTCCTCAAGCGCCAGGCCGACGTCGTGCGGCGCCAGCGGAATCTCCGCCATCCGGACCTCTTCGCAATAGCCATCCACGCCCGCAGTAGAAGACTGCGCGGCGGGTCTCCCGACCTGCCGCGTCTCCGCGTCTCTGCCGTCCGCGCCGCGCAGCGCAGCGCGAACCGGGAATCGCAGGACCAGCACATGGCCGGCGTCGTTGTCGACCGTCAGGTTGAGCGCCGCGCCGCCCACGGCCTCGGCCAGCGCCCACGCAAGGAAGTTCTTGATCCATACGCCGGGATGCACCGGCGGCGGCTGGTGGCCCGTAACGATGATCGCCTGCGGCTCGGTCCATGCGGTCGCGCGGCAGCCGCACCGGCGGGTGTACTCGGTCGCCAGGGCCACGATCTCCGCCCGCGCCGCCGCCCGGAACTCGTGAAACGGACGCCCCGCCAGCTCGAACTGCCACCCCCCGACGAGCCGCCGGTTCCGCTCCACCAGCGCCGCAAGATCGCGAGGCGCGGGCCGCATGTAGACGGCCCTGTCCTCTCGCGGCACGCGGTAATACTCGTGGACGATCGGGCTCATCGGCGATGGCCTTGCCTATGTAGCACAGCCGCCCTCGGCTGTGCTCTGCCGCGATTCCTTCTCACAGCCGGGGGCGGCTGTGCCACATACGGCCCCGGCCCCCGCCTTCTCGGCGTCCCACGCGGCCAGCTCGCGGTCGATCACTTCAAGATAGTGCCGCAGGCGGGCTCGCGGATCGTCCAGCCCCCCCCGGAACGTACGAGTCGTATCGACATATACCAACTTAACGGGCAGCTCGCGGACCCTGAGGCCGTGCCGCGCAGCCTGGATCCAGAACTCCAGCGGCATCGCGTAACCCTTCTCCGTAAGGTGCAACCCCGCCAGCGCCGCAACGCGGTACGCCTTGAACCCGCAGAACGCGTCCGTCAGCCTGTACGGCGTCAGGCGCGCGAGGACCTGGCTCACCAGGACGTTGATGCTCCGCCGCTCCTCCGGCACGGGCGTCTCCTGGGCGCTCTCGGGCAGGTACCGCGACCCGGAGAGAACGTCGGCCTGATCGCGCGCGGCCTCCTCGAGAAAAGAGCCGATGGCCGCCGGGTCGTGCTGCTCGTCGGCGTCGATCGTCACGATCCAGTCGAACCGGCGCACCAGGGCGATGTGGAACGCGTCGATCAGGCTCTGCCCGTATCCCTCGTTCGTCTCGTGGTGATGGACCTCGACGAACGGATGCGCGTCCAGTATCTCCGCGCTGCGGTCCGTAGACCCGTCGTTGATCGCCAGGATTTCCGGCGAATAGCGGACCATCTCCGCAAGGAACCGCTCGAGGTGTTTCTCCTCGTTGTAGACCGGAATGGCGATCAGCGTGCGCATACAGTCTCCACGTGCGCATAGAGTCAGCGCGTGCAAATCATGCCCATCTTGTTCCATGTTACGGCCAGCAGGTGCCGGCCGCAAGCGTGGGAAACATATGTTGCGGATGAAATGATAAAGGACTCAGGGTGCCGGGCCGCCGTGGTCGGCCATGAGGCGAGCGAGGCGGGCGCGGAACTCAGCCGCCTCCGCTTCCTGCTCCGCCTCTCTATCCGCGGGACTGGTGACTTCCTGGTTCCACTCAAGCACGGCGTCCCACTGGCCCAGCTTCGAGAAGTCGTAGGCCATGATGGGTGTCTTGTCCAACCACAGGGCGACGACCTGGGAATCGATGGACCAGGCAAGGCGTTTGCTTTCGGCTCCCCAGGCCGGGCCGGCGCTCATGAAGCCGGTGCCGCCAAGACTTCGAGCCAGCAAGGGAAACCGCTCGTTCGGCTCACTCACCAGTTCGTAGCTCACGTCAAGCCAGTTGGTGCGGTAGGCGTGAACCCGCCGACTTCCGTCCGGGCTGGCCGCCACGGCTATATGGACAGGTGCGGCGAATACGCCGTGTGTGGTGAGGAAATAGGCCAAAGCGTTCAGAAGACACATCGGTACCATGAACGCGGCAGAAACTCGCAGTACGCCCTTGCGGACATCGGGCGTCGAGAAGGTTACGCCCTTGAAGCCTAGGACTACGACAAGCCCCACGATCCACGACAACATCAGGAGCAGAGGCCAGCTGTAGGCGCCCCACGCATCCTGAATCCACAGCGCGGGCCGGGATAAGCCCAGCACAAGAGAGCCGAGGAAGTAATCCAGTATGATGAGAACGATGCTTTGCAGGGAGAGAAGGACCGCCGTCGCCATCACCGGCAGCGCCCACCAGCGCAGCGCAATCTTCCCCTGGCGGCGAAGTCCCCGCGCCAGCACCACCATGAGGAAGAAGAACACCAGAAAAAAGAAGACGATCCAGTAGAACACGCCTCTTCTCTCCGATCACTTGGCCGGCTTGAGGTCCAAGGCCCTCAGGTTCATCACGCCGACGCCGGGCTTCGACTTCGCCTTGACCTCCAGCGTGACCTTCCCCGCCTTCTCGATCTTGACGGCGCCCAACTTCGCGGTGGTGAAGTTCGTCCATCCGCCCGTGCTCGCGGTCTTGCCGGCGAGTTCCTGACCGGCGACGGTGAGGACGTACTCGCTGCCGGCGGAGTCCGGGGCGCTCGCGTAGGCGACCGTCACGTCGAACGTGCCGGGCTTCTCGACCGCCACGTCCCAGCTCAGCCAGTCGGCGGCGGTCGTCCAGTAGCCGATGCAATCCTTGTCGGTCTCGTACTGGATGGTGTCGCCGTGGATGGTGGCGCCCTCGGCCTTCAGGGAGATCGAGCCGTCGGCGGCCTGCTTCACTGGCCCGCTCGTCGTGGGCGCGTCGGTGATGCCGGGAGGCTCGCTGAACGCGACCGCCACGACGGTCGCGATCGGGTCCGGCTTGGCCGGCGGGATGATGACGAGCTCGGCCCCGCCGAGGAACCCCGCCGCCCCCGCCGCGCCGCGCTCGATTTTGCCCACAGACGCGTCGAGCGCCTTGACGGAAACCGCCTCCCCCGTCAGGCCGGCGATCCTGAGGCCGCCGTCGGGCCACTTAAAGACATGCAGATATACCGTCTTGCCCTTCACGGTCGCCCGCCCGTCGAACGGATGCTTCTTCCAGGGGCTGGCGGTCGTGCCGTAGACGGCGTCGCCGTTCTTCTTCATCCACGCGCCGACCTCTTCGAGCCGCTGGACGGACTCCGGCGGGATAATGCCCTCGGCCGTCGGGCCGACGTTGAGGAGGAAGTTCCCGCCCTTTGAGGCTATGTCAATAAGTTTGCGCGTGAGGTCCGTCGTGGACTTCCAGTTGCGGTCGTTCTTATTGAAGCCCCAGTTGCCGTTGATGGTCATGCAGGTCTCCCACAGGCGTCCCTGGATGGCGCCGGCGGGGATGGACTGCTCGGGCGTCTCGTAGTCGCCGTCGCTGCGGCCGCGCTTGCCAACGCGGTTGTTGACGATGATGTCGTTCTGGAGTCCGCGCACGTAGGCGTAGAGGTCCTTGCCCTGCTGTGGCGTCCACTGGCCGATCCACTCGCCGTCGAACCACATGATGCCCAGGGGCCCGTACTGCGTGACGAGCTCCTTGAGCTCGCCCTTCATGTACTCAACATATTTCGGAAAGTCCTTGGCCTGGTCCTGGCTGTGCCAGTCCATGATCGAGTGGTAGAAGCAGAACTTCAGGCCCCCCTCCTTGCATGCGGCCGCGAGCTCCTTCATCGGGTCGCGCTTGAAGGGCGTGGCCTTCATGATGCTGTAGTCGGTGAGCTTCGTGTCGAACATCGAGAACCCGTCGTGATGTTTCGACGTGATGACCATGTACTTCATCCCCGCCGCCTTGGCGACGCGGACCCACTCGCGGGCGTCGAACTTGACGGGGTTGAACTCGGCGGCGAACTTCTCGTAGTCGGCCACCGGAATCTTCTCCTGATTCATGACCCACTCGCCGCGGGCCGGAACCGCGTAGACGCCCCAGTGGATGAACATGCCGAACCGCGCCTCGCGGAACCACGCCGTGCGCGGCGACGTGAGCGGGTCGTCGTTCAGGGCATACTCCGCCGCCCGGGCCGGCCCGGCCGAGCACGCCAGGCCGATCGCCAGGGCCGCCGCGACCCACATGGCCGCCCATCTTACGTTCCGATGTTCACGCATGATGATGTCTCCCTTGTCATTCGTCATTGCCGTTTCGTCATACGTTAGTCATTCCACATGCAACCGTGCGCGGCGGCTCTCCGCAGCCGCCGCGCCGGAGGCCCGAGAAGCGCGCGAATCTGCGGCATTCTCGCGCGCCGGGTGCTCCAGACCCGCCGCGCAAGTCAAGAGCAAGCCCCGGCACATCAGCGGCAACGCCGCGGGCGTCACCGGGCGAGCGTCTGGCGCGCGCGGTCAACGTCGCTGACGTGCATGACCATGGTGGCCTTGCCCTTGCCGCCGGGACCGGAGCCGTAGACGTAGTGGACGTTGATGCCGGCCTCGCCGAGCCGTACGGCCACGGCCTCCAGTGCGCCCGGCCGGTCGTCGAGGTCCACGAGGAGGACCTCCTGGCCGACGAACGTCAGGCCGGCCTCGCGGAGCGCCTTCCTGGCCGCCCCCGGGTCGCTGACAACGATACGAATATTGGAGATATCAGAGGCATCGGCAACTGATATGCCGCGGATGTTGACGTCGGCCTGGGCCAGTACGCGGCACAACCGGCCGAGCTGGCCCGGCACGTTCTCCATGGCCACGCTCAGTTGCGTCGTCTTCTCCATCGGCGTTCTCCTCTTGTGGTTCCCATGACGCGGCCATTATACCGCGCCGCCGGCCGCGCGTCACGCACACAAGCGCGGTTTGCCGCTGACGCAGGACGCGGCGCGATTCCGGCGGTGCGACCCGTGGGTTCAGGATGGCCTGAGTACAGCGGTTATCCCTGCGCCTGCAATTCCTTTGAACGCCCGCCCTGCGGCCACTAGAATGCCGCCCTCGGAAGCCGGCTGCGGCCTTGAGCGAGCCACGCGAGGAGACGCGTCGCGATGAAGATACTGGTGATCGGGAGCGGCGGGCGCGAGCACGCCCTGGCGTGGAAACTGGCCCAGTCGCGCCGCACGACCAAGCTCTTTGCCGCGCCCGGCAACCCCGGCATCGCCCAGGCGGCCCGGTGCGTGCCGATCGCGGCCGACGACGTGGCGGGCCTGGTGGCCTTCGCGCGGAAAGAGAAGATCGACCTGGCGGTGGTGGGCCCGGAGAAGCCGCTGATCGACGGGATCGCCGACGAGTTCGGGAAGGCGGGCCTGCGTGTCTTCGGCCCGAGTCGCGAGGCCGCCCAGGTGGAGGGCTCCAAGGCGTGGTCGAAGATGCTGATGACCCACGCGGCGATCCCGACGGCCGAGTACCGGACGTTCACGCGGCCGGCAGACGCACTCAATTATATCGACAACCATGAGGAACCGCTGGTCGTCAAGGCCTCCGGCATCGCGGCCGGCAAGGGCGTCTTCGTCTGCCGCAGCCAGGACGAGGCCCGCCGGGCCGTCGAGACGATCATGAGGGCGCGCGCGTTCGGGGCCGCAGGCGACGCGGTCGTCATCGAGGAGCGGCTCTCAGGAGAGGAGGCCTCGATCCTCGCCCTGGTCGATAATGCCACTATCTACATGCTTGAATCGTCGCAGGACCACAAGGCGGCCTTCGACGGCGACCGCGGGCCGAACACGGGCGGCATGGGGGCGTACAGCCCCGCCCCGGTCGTGACCGACGCCGTCCAGGCGCAGGTCGACCGCGAGATCCTCGTTCCGATGGTGCACGCGATGAAGACCGCGGGGGCGCAGTACCGCGGCCTCCTCTACGCGGGCGTCATGGTGACCGCCGGCGGGCCGAAGGTCCTGGAATTCAACTGCCGCTTCGGCGACCCGGAGGCCCAGCCGGTCCTGGCGCGACTCAGGAGCGACCTGGTGGAGGTGCTCGAGGCGACCATGGACGACCGGCTCGACCAGGTCACGCTCCAGTGGGACCCGCGGCCTGCCATCTGCGTCGTCATGGCGTCGGGTGGCTACCCGGACGCGTACGAGAAAGGCAAGGAGATCACGGGCCTGGCGGAGGCGGGAGCGATCAAGGACGTGGTCGTGTTCCACGCCGGCACGCGCGAGGAGGATGGACATATCTACACTGATGGTGGCCGCGTCCTGGGCGTGACGGCCCTGGGCGACGACATCGAGCAGGCCCGCGACCGGGCCTACGAGGCTGTCCGGGCGATCCGCTTCCACCGTGCCCACTGGCGGACCGACATCGGCGCCAAGGCGATCCGGCGGATGGTGTGAGCCGGGGCCGCGGGCGAGGCCCGCCCGTTCTTGCTCGCCCTTGTTCCGGCCCGCCCCCTCTGATAGTGTAGATGATTGTTGCGACAACTCCGCCTCTACAGCCAAGGAGGAACGCCCGAGGATACCCTCGGACCATCAGCCAAGACGTGACACAGCCACAGGGGGAACGCAATGAACGCCGTCATGACCGCCGCGATGGAAAGCATCGAGCTGAAGGCATTGCGCGGGGCCGCCCGGCTGGCGCCCCGGTGGTTCGAGAAACGGCTGTTTGCGTGCGCCGCCGAGGCCGCCAAGGCCATCACGTTCACGCCCGGCCGCGAGTTCGTCTACCACATGCTCCGCGCCGGACCGGCGATCCTCGCGAAGGCCAATCCGCAGTGCCGCGCCAAGGCCATCGACAACTTTCTCGTGAGCGCCGTCCGCGGCAAGCGCGAGCGGATGCAGTACCACCGCCGGACGGGGTTCCAGCCGCCGTACCTGCTGGTCATCAGCCCCACCATGCGATGCAACCTCCGATGCACTGGCTGCTACGCGATGAAGTATGGCAAGGGCGAGGACATGCCGGCCGACCTGCTGGACCGCATCCTTCGCGAGGCCCGCGGGATGGGGATGTACTTCATGACGATCAGCGGCGGCGAGCCCTTCGCCCGGCCCGACATCCTGGACATCCTCGCGCGCCATCCCGAGATATATTTCCAGGTCTACACAAATGGTAACCGTTCACGGCCTTTGGGCCGGTCAGGCTCACGATGAGCCTGGCGAGTGACGTATACCCCCCCCGCAGAATGCAAGACAAAAAATCCATTAAGATT
>Ga0315274_10013087_pt1 | contig 11810 bp, 12 predicted proteins | sample YL17G02_20_MG_FD_203700 | JGI IMG/M metagenome (GOLD analysis project Ga0315274, IMG submission 203700) | Sediment microbial communities from Yellowstone Lake, YNP, Wyoming, USA - YL17G02_20 | ecosystem: Environmental > Aquatic > Freshwater > Lake > Sediment | place: USA: Wyoming | collected... | reverse complement strand
CCCTTCGGGATTCCCCGCAGACGAGAGCTCGCCGCTCCCGCCCCGCCGCCCCCTCCCGGCGCCCCTCCCGGAGAACGGAGAGGACCGCGCGGCCGCGGCGGCGGCGGCCGCGGCCGCGGCCCCCCCCGCCCCCCCCCTCCCCCGCTCCCGCAGCAGCAGCGCCGCGCGCACGCCGTCGACCGCGCGCAGCGCCTCATCCCGCAGCCCCCGCGCCCTGAGCGCCGCCCTCGCGGCCCTGGCCCTGTCGCCCTGCGCCTCGGCGAGCTCGATCTTCGCCGCGACGAGCTCCCCCATCAGCGAGTCGCGCTCGGCGGCGGCGGCGGCCTCGAGCCCCGGGTCGTCGAGGGGAGGCGGCATCCCGCCGCCGTCGCCGTCGCCCCCCCGGGTCTCTGCGGGGCTGACGCTCCTGGCGGCCGCACCGTGCGCGACGGCGGCGGCTGCTGCTGCGGCCACGGTGGGGGGTGTCACCGTCGCGGCGTCTGCGCGGGCAGGGGAGGAGCGAGGGGGGGAGGAAGAGAAGGGGGAAGGGTTGCCCTCGGCGTCCGAGGCCCGGGGCGACAGGTGCGAGCGGGGGGGGGAGGCGGCGCTGGCCGCGACGGCGGCGGCCGAGGCCTGCGTCTCCCGATCTCGCTCCCTCGCTTCGAGCTCCTGGAGGCGCTTTCTCAGCAGGGCTGCCTCGGCCTCGGCGTGCTTCTGGGCCGAGAGGGCCTCGGCCAGCGCGGATGCTCGGAGGCTGTGAGAGGAGGTCGCGGCAGCTTCGCCGCCGTTGCCGTCGCCGTCGCCGTCGCCCTCGCCACTCCTCTGCTCTTCTTCTTCTTCCTCCTCTTCCTCTTCTTCCTCCTCTTCTGCCGACCCGTGCCGCTCCCTCGAGGTGCCGCCGCTCCCCTTCCGCTTGAAAGGAGACGGGGTCTTGGGCCCCCCGAAGTAAGCCGCCTCGCCGTTGCTCGGTCTCGGAGGGGAGAGGTTGTTGTTGTCGGTGCCGCCGCCGTCCCATGTCGCCAGAGGAGCTGCTGCTCCTGCAGCGGCAACAGAGTCGCCTTCGCCGCCCCCTCCCTCCCCCCTCTTTGGCGACAGCGCTGTCCCAGGAGGCGCCGCAGAAGAGGAAGAAGAAGGCGAAAATGCAGCAGCAGAAGCAGCAGCAGAAGCAGAAGCTGCGGCAGCAGCGGCAGAGCGAGGGGACGTCCGCGAAAGGGGAGATACCGGCTGCTCGCCGTTGCCGGCGCCGCACCCCTCAAACGCGGCCCGCAGCTCAGAGACCTGCGAGACGAGACCGTCCCCTCCCCCTCCTCGTCCTCCTCCGCCTCCGCCTCCGTCTCCGTCCCCCGACAGCACCCGCAGCTTCCCCGTCCCTCGCTCCAGCAGCGCCCTCGGGATCAGCCTCAGGGACTCGGGGGCGTCGCTGCAGTTTTCGACGCGGAGCCTCAGGTCGAGGAAGGCGGCCCTGGCCGCCTCGGCCTCCCTCCGGGCCGCCGCGGCCCCGCTCCGCGCCTCCCGCGCCGCCGCCGCCGCCTCCTCGAGCGCCGACCCGTCCGCGACCGCCGCGAGCCTCTTCTCGAGCTCCCGCACGCGCGCGGCGGCCTCGGCGGCGAGGGCCTGCCACGAGGCGCGGTCGCGGCGGTGCGCGGCCTCGCGCTCTGCCCAGGCGCTCGGCGGGCGGAACCCCGGCCGGAGCACCGAGTCCGCCAGCGCGCGGAGCTCCGAGAGGGCGCGCTCGCGCCCGGCCTCCGCGGCGGCGAGGCGGGCCTCGAGGGAGGAGGGGGCCGGGGCGGGGGAGGCGGCGGGCTCCGGGTGGCGAGGGGGGAGGCCCGCCGCCGCCGCCGCCGCCGCCGCCGCCGCCGCCGCCGCCGCCGCTGCCGCCGCCGGGGCCGTCGTCGCCACCGCCTCGAGAGGCTGCGTCGCCGGGCGACGGAGAGCGACCCGCGGGGCACGCTCCTTCGGCCTTCCTGCTTCGACGGAGGCGTCAGCTTCGCTCATGTTTTTGGAAGCCGGGCCCTGCGAGGAGGCGCGAAGGAAGGAGAGGGGGAGAGAGAAGGAGAGAAAGGAGGAAAGAGGAAAAGTGAGGGAGGAGGAGAGGTCGAGAGGAAGAGGCCTCGTTGGCCGGAAAACGGATTGCGAGCAGAAACAAAAACGGTCGCCGACTAGCAGTGTCTGGAGCCAGTTCTGTGCTTCCTCGATCAGCCCAACGATCAAGCTAGATAGGTTAGACGACAGCGGATCAAAGATCCGAGGGAAGCGAGACGCGGGGACGTACCGGCGGCAGCGAAATGTGAGTTGATGGTCGGGCGTCGCACGGGCGCCGTCGTCGGTCGGGCCTTTTTTCGGAGCGCTCTCGATTGAAGCGAAAGCTCACTGTTGCCGGTCGCTCTCTCCTGCAGCGGCGATCGGCTCCGTCTGCAACCCAGAGCGCAGAGGAAGGTCTCCTGCTGCGACTGAGAGCACTCCAAGAGGGAGAGCTGCGTCGTGCTCCCGTGAAAATGCTCGCAGGGAAAAGACGAGCGAGGCTAGAGAGAGGGGAACAAAAGAGTGAAGAGAGTCGGGCGACAGTCGAGTGACGAGGAAAAAAATCACTCTTCTTCGTAACTGACGGACCTTTTTCTCTCCTTTGCATTGAAGCGCCGTCGAGCGCTGGCTGGCTGGCTGGCTGACCTTTCCTTTCGGGAGAGTCCTCTGCCAATCTTCCCGTCGCGGCGCCAGCGGAGAGAGGGAACGCGCCCCCCGCAAGAGAGCCAGAGAGAGAAAAAGAAAAGGCAGAGAGGAGGGACCGACCGTCGATTAAGGAAATAACGCTCCCTTTTTTTCCACCTTCCTCGCTCGCTCCGAGGCAATGGAGCGGATACGATACTTTTTCGTGCTCTTAGTCGTGATCTCGATCGCGTCCCTCGCGGCGGCGCGCTCTGGGGCCTCTGAGGCGGCGGCGGGGGGATTGATGAACGTCGCCGACTTCTTCGCGCCGATTGAAGCTCGAAATCAGAATCTTCGCCGCCTCCGCGCCGCTCCCACGAGGCGGCGCGTCCTCCTCGACGGCATGCCCTGGGACACGGTCACGGACCAGCCCGGGTCGGTGGCGACGACGGTAAGAAAGATAGAGAGAGAGAGAGAGCGGTGACAGGACAGAGCGAAGCGCATTGCGACCAAGCGAGTGAGCGAGGGGGAGAAAGGGGACTCGAAACGACAAGTTCCCACCTCTTGTTCTTCAAAAACCTCAAAAACCCGCATCAAACAGGACGTCATCAAGGACCCGCGCGACCCGGCGTGCTACGACTGCGGCAGGCTCGGCGGGGGAAAAAAGGGAGGCAGCAGCAGCAGCAATGGCAAGCTCGTCGAGCCGGAGAGCGCGGCGGAAGACGAAGAGGAAGGAGGAGAAGAGGCGGCGGTCGTCGTCATCGAGGCGGAGGACGACCGAGGGGGGCAGCCGTCCCTCTTCGTCGCTCCCTCCACCGCCGCCGCTGCTGCTGCTGCTGCTTCTCCCGGATCTGCGCCTGCGCCTGCTCCAGCTATTTCTTCTAATCGACACAGAGCGCCGCTGGCCGAGGGAGGAGAAATTGAGGCGAGTCCCCTCCCTTCTTCTCCCTAACACGGAAGAAAAAAAACCCAAAAAAACTCAAAAAAACACTTTTCTCTCTCTCCCTTCTTGCGAAGCCCCAGCTCCCCGATTCCCCCCTGGAATTCCTCTGCACGCTTTCCTGGTTTTTGAAGCGAGGTATCTGGTGATTCTTCGCACTGATGTGATCGTTGAGCTGTTCAGCTCGCGGCCCCCCCTGTAAAAAAAAAATGATAGTCTAATAGAAGAGTAAAAAAAGAGGTCGGGGCCGAGAAGAGTCCCTCACAAAACGACGCCCAAGACGAACTACCGCGAAAAAATGGCGACCGCACGCGGCGTCAGATTCGCAGAGGCCCATTCCTCCTTCAGGGACGAGGGGGCAGCGGGCTCAGACGCAGTCGTGAAAGAGTTTAGGGAAGCGTTGGCCAGGGCGCCGGAGATGGCCGTCGCCGTTGCTGCCATCAAGGTAAGAGAGAGAGATTGTTCGATCGATGCGACGAGCGGCGGCCCACTCTCTCGACCTCGACCTCCACACTCAACTCAACTCAACCCAACTCAACTCAACTCAACTCAAAACTCAAACAGGCCCTCACCGGCGTCATCAAGCGCTCACGCGCGACGACGATGATGGGCATCGAGCGAGAATTAAAGGAAGCGGCCGCGACGCTCGAGCGCTGCAACGCGACGGCGATCTCGCTCAGGGCTGGCTGCGAACTTTTTTTAAGGTTCGTGACGAGGACAAGCGCGCTGGAGCTGCCGGACTTTGACGCCGCCAAGGCGCGCATCGTCGACGTGAGAATGGATTGTTTTTGGTTTCGTTTCGTTCAGCCTTAGGGTTTCGTTAAGCCTCAGAGTAGAGAGAGAAGGAGAAAGAGAGAAAACTTCAAGTCACCCTCTCAAATCCCTTCCACCTCCTCCCCCCTCTCTTCTCCACCAACTCCAACACCAACAGCGCGGCAACCACTTCGCCGCCACCTCGACCAGAGCCCGCGCCACCATCGCCGACCTCGGCGCGCGCTTCGTCCGCCCAGGCGCGACGCTCTTGACGCACGGACACTCTCGAGTCGTGCTCGCCCTGCTCCGGCGCGCGGCCTCGAGAGGGCACCAGTTCTCAGTCGTCGTGACGGAGGGGAGGCCCGACGAGGCCGGGCTGAAGATGGCAAAGGCGCTGGCAGAATCGGGCATCCCAGTGACGGTGATCATCGACTCCGCTGTGGCGTGGTCGCTGGTGAGTTGAGAAGGTTCCTTTTACGCGCGGCCGACGCCCGCGCTAGCCTGCGGCACTTCCGCCCCTGGCGCGGGGCACATCACCCGTGTCGCCGCCGTTTTTTTCTCGGGGGTCGAGGCTTTCAACGGAAGTTTGAGCAGCAAAAAAACAAAAACTCAGTCTTCTCTCTCTCACACATTCTCTCTCTCTTTACCCCTCGCCCCCCCCTCCAAAAAAAAAAACTGCCTCTCTCCCACAGGAGGCCCTCAGCGTCGACTTCGCGCTCGTCGGAGCAGAGGCCGTCGTCGAGAGCGGCGGAGCGGTCTCCAAGCTCGGCACGTACGGCGTCGCCGTCGCGGCCAAGGCCGCGTCCGTGCCCTTTTACGTCGCCGCCGAGTCGTACAAGTTCTCTCGGCTGTATCCCCTGGGGCAGAAGGGCCTCCCCGAGGAGCGCAAGCACGTCGACTTTGGTCCTTTGCTGCCGAGGGCGGTGAGGGTCAACAACCCGTCGAGGGACTACACTCCTCCCAAATTCATCTCGCTGCTGTTCACGGATTTGGGCGTGCTGACCCCGGCAGCGGTATCGGACGAGCTGATCCAACTGTACACTTGATTGGGAGAGAGAGAGAGAGAGGAGAGACTTGAGATGAAAAGTGAGAAAGAAAGGAGACGGCGGAGCAAATTTTGAATTTCGTTTCGTTTTTTTCTCTCTGCAACCAAAACTCTTAAAGAAAATTCTCTCTTTCACATTTTCTCTTTCACATTTTCTCTACCTCTTCCTCGCCGCCGCCGCCCTCGCCGCGGCAGCCGCCCTCTCCCCGTCGTCGTCGACGTCCAACAATGAGGAAGTACCTCCCTGCTCTTTTTGCTCCTCCGAGACAGCGGCTGCCGCTGCCGCGGCCGACGACGAAATCTTCCCCCCGGCCGCGGCCTCGCTCGCCTTGGCCCACAGCGCCGCGTAGGCGCCCCCCTCGACCGCCAGCAGCTCTTCGTGGGTGCCCCTCTCGACGGCCTTTCCCTTCTCCAGGACGACCACCTGGTCGCAGGCCGCGGCCGTCGACAGCCTGTGCGCCACAAGCACCGCGGTGCGCCCGGCGGCGAGCCTCCGGAGGGCGTCCAAAACCTCAGCCTCGCTCGCGGCGTCGAGCGCCGAGGTCGGCTCGTCGAGCAGCAGCAGCGGCGGCGCGCGGGCAAAGGCCCTGGCCAGGGCCACGCGCTGCTTCTCGCCGCCGCTGAGCTTGAGCCCTCGCTCGCCGACGACGGTGGCGTAGCCGTTCGGCATCGCGAGAATGGCGTCGTGGACGGCGGCGGCCGAGGCCGCGGCCTCGATCTCCGCCTGCGTGGCAAAGGGATGGGGATGCGCGACGGAGGAGGAAGAAGGTGACAAAGAGCCCTCGGGCTGCCTCTCGCCTCCCCCTCCCAGCTCCTCAGAATCGTCGCCGCAGTCGGCGCGCCCGTAGGCGATGTTCGCGGCGATCGAGTCGTTGAACAGAGTGACGTCCTGGGGGACGACGCCCACGCACCGCCGCAGCGAGCCCACCGTCACCGACTTGACGTCGCGCCCACCGACAAGGACCGCACCCGAGTCGGCGTCATACAGCCTGGCCACGAGCCTCAGGACCGTGGACTTCCCGGACCCAGACTCGCCGACGAGCGCGCAGGAGGTGCCCTCGGGGACGAAGAGGGAGAGGCCGTCGAGGATCGGACGTCGAGGGGGAGGAGAAGGAGAGGAGGAGCTGCTCCCGTCGCTGCTGCCGCTGCCTTCTCCTCCTCCCCCGCCCCCGCCCCCACTGCCGCCGCCGCCGCCGCCGCCGCCGGCTCCGCCGTCGAGGTCATCCTTGTAGTAGGAGAACCTCACGTCCCTCAGCTCCACCGCCAGGCCCTGCCCCTTGGGCGGCCTCGGCAGCGGCACTGCCTGCGGGGAGTCCTCTACTGCGGGCTTGACGCCCAAGAGAGAGAAAAGGGAGCCCATGTCCACGAGGGCCTGCCTCGTCTCTCGGTAGGCAGAGCCGAGGAAGTTGAGAGGCAGCGACAGCTGGAAGAGGAGGCCGTTGACTGTTTTTGGTGTTTTGTGTGTGGTTTGTGTATGTGTGCGTTCGGTTGAGGGAGAATAAGTGGAACACACCGAGGTGAGAGGGGCACGGAGGGCCAACGGGGGGAGTTGAAACAGGGAGAATTTTGAAGAAAGAAAAAAAACAAATGAAAAAAAACTATCTCTTCTCACCCAACACGACGTCGCCGACGCTGAGGCTCCCGTCAGCGACGCCCCTCGCCGCCAGCGCCATCGCCCCAGCCAAGCTGCACGAGAAGATCGCCGCCTGCCCGAAGTTGAGCGCCGCGAGCGAGGTCGCCGTGCGTAGCGCCGCGCTTTCGTAACGACTTAGAGCATCGTCGTACCGCTTCAGCTCGGCCTTTTCTCCGCCGTTGGCTCTCACCGCCTCGAAGTTTACCAAAGAGTCGAGCGCCGCGGCGCCCGCGGCCGCGTCGGCGGCGTTCATCTCGCGCCGGAAGCCCGTGCGCCACGAAGTGACGGAGAGCGTGAAGGCGGCATACGCGCCGACGGTCCCGGCGACGAGCGCCGCGAACTCGCCGCCGCAGCGGTGCGCCAGCAGGGCCGAGACCAAGGCCACCTCGAGAGCGGTCGGCACGACGTTGAAGACCGCGGAGGAGAGCAGAAAGTTGATCCCGCGCGAGCCCCTGTCCATGGACCGGCAGAGCGCTCCGGGCTGCCTGCCCAGGTGGAACCCCAGGTCGAGGTCCAACAGGTGGCCGAAGACGGAGCGCGACGTCCGCCGCATCGTCGCCTGGGTGATCGCGGCGAACACCGCGTTCCTGAGCTCGCCCGCCGCCGCCGCCCCGGCCCGCGCGGCCCCGTAGCCCAGTAGCAGCGACGCAGGAAGCCAGGTCGACAGAGGCGGAGGGAGGGAGCCCCCACCGGTCGCGGAGGCCGGGGCCGGCGAGAGGCCGCTGGGGTCGAAGGCCAGCGCGTCGACGGCGGCCTTGAACAGGAAGGGGACCCCGACAGAGAGCAGCTTGGCCCCGACCAGGAGGCCCATCGCGGCGGCGATCCGCCAGCGGAGGTCCGCGTTGTCCCGGGAGAGGATGGAATTCGTGAGGGCGCGGACGATCTCGCTGTCGGAGGGCGTTTCCGGTTCCCCAGGGAGAGAAGAAGGAGCCTGGGGGGAGTTTCTCGGAGGGGGCGACGGCGGCGGAGAGGGTGCAGACGACGACGACAGCGCTCGCCTCGGGAGTTGCTGCCGTTGCTTCCCTGCTCTTGCGCGTGGATCTGCAGCAGCAAGAGTTGAGAGGTGCCGCCCACGGAGCTCGACGGGGAGCAGCTCCCGGAGCAGTAGCGGAGCAGCAGCGCCGCTGTGCGGAGAGCCTCCTCCTCGGCTCCGGCCTCCCCGCCTTCCTCGACGCCGGCTGCTGCTCCCCCCGCCGTCGCCGTCGTCGGTGTCGTCCTCGCCGCCGAGCAAAGAGGAGGAGAAGAAGGTCGAGTTCGAGGCCGAGGCCGACGCCGAGATGCGCCTTCGCCCGGAGAAGCCGGCTCGAGGCGAGGGAGCGGAGGCGAAGAGCGAGGAAGACCCCCCCCGGCTGCGGAGCAGCGGTGCCGCCGCTGCCGGCGGCGGCAGCAGCAGCGAGGTCGACTTCGTAGCAGACGAAGCCAACATCCTGCTCGCGCCGCCGCTCCATCTCCTCGCAGTCGCCTCCACCGCGGTCCGAAGCTCTAAAGACAGGGACCATTCCAGTGGAGCCCCTGGTTGAGCAAGGACGCGGCGCAGAGCCGCCAGGACGGGGCTCGCCGAAGACGATGAAAAGGCCGGCATTCGATTGATCGAAAGCGAACCCCCGCCGAAATGATTCAGAGGGAGGAGTTTTTTTCTCACCTGCTTCTTTTCTTTATTTTACAAAAAAAAGGTCAATACACGGGCCACAGCGCCTCGGCCTCCCCCTCGACGACAACGACGCCGTCGCCCTTCCGGGCCCTCGTCTCCAGCTTTGCTCGGACGAACGAGGGAGGGAGCAGCGCCCTTACGTTGTTCTCCTCTGGTGTCGCCGTCGTCGTCGCCGTCGTCGTCGTCGTCGACGTCGTCGACGTCTCTCCTCCGGCTCTCTCTCTTCCTCTTCCACCCTGCTCGCTCTCCTTGCTCTTCTTCTTCTGCTTCTGCTGCTGCTTCTGCTGATTCTGCTGCTGCTTCATCAGTGCCTGCATCATCAGCCCAGACGAAGACGAAGAGGAACCGGAAGACGAAATCACTCTGCTAAAGGGCAAAACCCTCTTCGACAACACTGATACCTCGACGTCGACCCTCTCGCCCGATCTGAGAGGAGAGCAAAACCGCAGCGACTGCGACAGGTAGACCGACCCGGGTACCGCCGTGCCGACCAGCCCCGGGAACAGAGAGGCCGTGAGGAGCCCCGGGACGATGACCTGGGAAGAGGAGGAAGCGGAAGAGGAGGAAGAAGTTGAAGTTGAAGAAGAGGAAAAACTGCTCTGCCTCCCCTGGTGCAGAGGGTTGCTGTCGCCGCAGAGGCGCGCGAACAGGGAGACCTCCTCCTCGCTGAAGGTCCTCGAGGTCGTGAGGCGTAACCTGTGGTTGTTTTTGTTGGTTCGCAGTTGCAGAGGGTTGATGAGAGGAGAGTGTGAGCTTGGAGGCGAGCGGGGTCCAAGGAGAAGGACGAAGAGAAAGTGAAAATAATCACCCATTGTCTAGTGATTCGTCGCTGCTTTCGTCCTTGACGCCTCCTCCCTTCGACGAGATATTCTGCGCTCTGGGCGCAGAGCGGAGCATTTCTATCCTCCAGATCCAAGCTCGGGACCGGAGGGCCAGGGAAGGGAGCATTTTGTTGGGAGAAAGGCTCCGCTCTCTCTCCCTCTCCGTTGTCTTGTCGGTTCTTCAGAGCCGGCGAGAGCACCACCCGCTCGCTCAGAAGTGATTTTTCTCTCGACCGACGACAGCATCGAGACCTTTCGTCCTCTTCCTTTCTTACTTCCTTCCTCAAACACCAACACAATGTTCCGCGTCGCGGCCCGCCGACTGGCTCCCGTCCTCGCGACGCGCGCAGTCAGCTCCCTGGCTCGCGAGGGAGCCACAGCTGCCACGGAGAGGGCGGTGAGGAAGCTTTGTTGTTGCCGCTTTTTTTCCCAAGTGGATGTCGATTTCCCACCGACAATTTTGCTCTCGCGGGTCGCTTTGCCTGCCATTCTCTGGCTCTGTTTTGGTCCATTTCGTGCTTGCTGTGTGCCTATATTACAAGCGAGACGCGGAGAGAAACGTTGTGGCCGCTGGATTCTGAAGAGATGCAGGGTCTCCGCGATAAACCTCTTTTTCCATAAGACGGCGATGACGACGACGACGACGACGATGATTGCCCCGGAAAAGTTCAACCCCGACTCACGTCTTTCTCTTCCTTCTCTTGCCCCCTCCACCAGGCCTGGCCCCTCTTCGTCGTCGCCGGCGGCGCGGGCCTCTGGTACGCCAAGGAAAACGGCCTCCTCGACGACCTCCTCGGCGGCGTCCCCGCGATTTCCTCCTCGACAACCAAGCCCAACGACTACGACGCCGTCCGCAAGGCCATCGTCGACATTCTCGACGCGGAGGGCTACGACGACGGGTCCTACGGCCCTGTGCTCGTGCGCCTCGCGTGGCACTGCTCCGGCACGTACGACGCCAAGACCAACAGCGGAGGCAGCAACGGCGCCGCCATGCGCTTCGACCCCGAGGCCTCGCACGGCGCCAACGCCGGCCTCGCGGTCGCGCGCTCGCTGCTCGAGCCCATCAAGAAGAAGTTCCCGTGGCTGTCTTACGCCGACCTCTACACGCTCGCGGGCGCCGTCGCCGTCGAGGAGATGGGCGGCCCTAAGATCGAGTGGGCTCCCGGGCGCTCCGACTTTGCCGACGGCAGCCGCTCGTGCCAGGAGACGCGCCTCCCGGACGCGTCGCAGGGCGCAAAGCACCTCCGCGCCGTCTTCACGAGCGGCATGGGCTTCGACGACCGCGAGATCGTGGCGCTGAGCGGCGCGCACTCGCTGGGGAGGTGCCACACAGACAGGTCCGGGTTCGAGGGACCGTGGACGAGGGCGCCGACGACGTTCTCTTCGCTCTACTTCAATGAGCTCGTGAGTTTTCGTTTTTTTTTTGGGTGTGTGGTGGGGGGGGGCGGTTTGTTTTTTTTTCAGTTATTTTTCCTTCTCTCGACCTCGCCGAAGTTCGTACTCACTCTTGTTTCCTTCCTCTTTTTCTTCCTTTTTTCCTCCCAAAAAACCTCTCTCCGAACACAGGTCAACACCAAATGGACCAAGCGCAAGTGGGACGGCCCGATGCAGTACACGAACTCGGCCAGCGGCGACGACCTGATGATGCTTCCCACGGACATGGTATGCGCTTTTTTTTTCGAGTCGAGGGAAGCTCGCGCGCCAGAGCTCGAGCGGAGACCTTGGCGCGCCGTCTCCCTTGTTTCCTTTCGAACAAGGGGAGGGGGTAAAAAGAGGGAGGGGAAAACACAGAGAGGAGAAGAGGAAAAAACTCGGCCTCGACCTCGACCTCGCAACCTCGACTCACGACGAAGAAAACAAAAAAAACTGAAAACTGCGCTCTTCTCTCCTAGGCCCTCATCTGGGACCGCAAGTTCAGGCCGCACGTCCACGCCTACGCGAAAGACGAGGCTCTCTTCTTCGCGGACTTTGCCAAGGCATTCGCCAAGCTCCTCGAGCTGGGGGTTCCGCGCGGGGCTCCCGCTGCGGCGGCGAGCCCCCGCGAGTGAGTGTTTTTTTCTTGAGAAAAGAGAAGGGGAGCGAACGCTTCTCTTTCCTTGTTTAGATTCATAGGAGCGTAGAGTTATTTCGTGAGACCAAATAATAGCAGGGGTTCAAGTTTTGGGATGTTTTCTTTGTTTTTTCGAGATGGAAAAAGAGGTAAGTGAAAAACAAAAAAGAGAGGAAAAAAGAGCAGGTTTTTCAATTTTTCATTTTCAATTTTCAATTTTCAATTTTCAATTTTCAGTACCCCTTCCTCGACGCGTAGAGCCTCACCAGCTCCGCTGTCGCCCGCGGCAGCGCGT
>Ga0315274_10013086_pt1 | contig 11810 bp, 15 predicted proteins | sample YL17G02_20_MG_FD_203700 | JGI IMG/M metagenome (GOLD analysis project Ga0315274, IMG submission 203700) | Sediment microbial communities from Yellowstone Lake, YNP, Wyoming, USA - YL17G02_20 | ecosystem: Environmental > Aquatic > Freshwater > Lake > Sediment | place: USA: Wyoming | collected... | reverse complement strand
CTGGGGTTTTTGTTGGGCGCACAGGCCCCCCACAAAACCCCTTTTCAGATGCACCCCTTGGGTCGGGGATTGAGAGGGGCGTTGCACCCAACGACAAACGCACCCCTCTTGGAGCAAGTGCTTGACCTTCTGGCAGCACTCTTGTATACTGGTGTCGCTGCGCTGCGAGGGACAACTGGAGGAGGTTCGCATGACCCTGAAACGTGACGAGACCGGCCGATTGCACATTGACACACCGCTGATGGCCGAATCGCTGATGGACAAGACACTGCTCGACAGCACCAGGACCGAGCACGTCTTTCACGTCCTGCCCGAGCTATCGGTGATCAAGCTGGGCGGGCAGAGCATCATTGACCGGGGCGCCAGGGTAGTGCTGCCGCTGATCGACGAGATCGCGGCTGCCCGTGCCCAATATCCGCTGCTGGTGCTGACCGGCGGCGGCACGCGCAGCCGCCATGCCTATGCCATTGCCCTGGATCTGGGCATGCCGACCGGTGTGTTGGCCAAGCTGGGCTCCAGCATCAGCGAGCAGAATGCGCTGATGATCTCTTTGCTCCTGGCCCCGCACGGCGGGATCAAGATCGACCAGGATGACATGACCAAGCTACCCGCTTACCTGGCCCTTGGCTCGATCCCGGTGATGCACGCTATGCCTCCCTACAGCCTGTGGGAGGAGCCGGCCGAGCGGGGGCGCATCCCACCGCACCGCACAGACAGCGGTGCGTTCCTGACCGCCGAAGTATTGGGAGCCCGGCGCTGCATCCTGATCAAGGACGAGCGCGGGCTGTTCACCGCCGATCCGAAAAAGGACCCCAAGGCCGAGTTCATCCCCGAGATCGAGGTCAAGGACCTGCTGGCAATGGACCTGGCCGACCTGGCGGTGGAGCGAGCCATGCTGCACGCGCTATCCCGAGCGCAGAGCGTATGGGAGGTATTTCTGGTCAACGGGCGGGAGCCGGGCAACCTGACGCGGGCGCTGGCCGGGGAAAACCCGGGCACCCGCATCTACCGGCGGGGGTAAGATGGTGTACATCGCACTGGACGATACAGACACACTCGAGTCGCGCGGTACAGGGTACCTGGCAAGGGAGATCGCTGCTGCGCTGGCGGCGAATCACACACTGCTGGGTGTGACGCGCCATCAACTGCTGCGCGATCCGCGCGTGCCCTGCACCAAGAACAACAGCAGCGCAGCCATCCTCTTGGAGGCTGCAGAGGGGCTTGTGCTGGACGCTCTGCTGGCGCGGGCCCAGGCGCTGATGCTGGCCGATTTCCAGCCCGGCAGCGATCCGGGCCTGTGCGTGGCGGCGCATGTGCCGGCGGCCATTACGGCGTTTGGACGGCGGGTGCAGAGCGAGATCGTGACCCAGGCAGAGGCGCGCACGCTGGCGGCAGAGCATGGCATTCGGCTGATCGGGCTGGGTGGCGACCAGGGCGGGGTGATCGGCGCGCTGGCGGCGCTGGGGTTGGCCGCCAGCGGCGACGACGGACGCTATGTTCTGGTGGGGCGCTCGCGCGAGCTTGCTGGCCTGCAGCCCATCCCGACGCTGTTGGCGGCGGGCATCGCCGCTGTGCAGACGGCTGATGGGCAGCGGGTCAGCGATGGGATGGTGCAGACGGACAAGCTGCGCCCGGCCCGGCGCGGCGGGCAGCCGATCGCTGTAGTAGAATGGACGGGCGAGTACTGGCAGCCGCTCAAGCTGGACTGACCGTGGCCGATAGCTGTGTGCGGGCCGACCAGGTGTCTTTTCGCTACCCGCAAGACGGCCATGGGCTGAACGCTGTTTCGCTGGATATACGGGCAGGCGAAGCCGTGCTGCTCGCCGGGCCGTCGGGGTGTGGCAAGAGCACGCTGGCTCGCTGCCTGGTCGGGCTGATCCCGCATCTCTACCGCGGCCGGCTGACGGGAGAGGTGTGGCTGAGCGAACTCAACACCGCCCAGACTCCGCTGTGGCGGCTGACCGAGCGAGCCGGGTTGGTCTTTCAGAACCCGGCCTCCCAGATGCTGACCACATCGTGCGAGCAGGAGATCATCCTGGGGTTAGAGAACCTGGGCCTACCACCGGCCGAGATCCGCGAACGGCTGGGCGAGGCGCTGGCCCGCTTTGGCCTGAAGCCACTGCGCATGCGCTCTCCGCAGACTCTGTCCGGGGGAGAACAACAGAGACTGGCCCTGGCGGCGGTGATGGCGCGCCGCCCATCGGTGCTGGTGCTCGACGAGCCACTGTCGATGCTAGACAGCACGGCCAGCATCGAGTTGGTGACGCACCTGGCTGAGCTAGTGCGCAGCGGCACAACGGTGGTGATCTGCGAACATCGCCATGAGCGCCTGCGCAGCTTGCCCGGGCTGCGCACCGTCCACCTGGACCCGGCGGCACGTGCCGATGCAGAAGGGCAGGAGGCCGGCCAGGCGGCCTTGCCAACCGCACCCTGTTCTCCTTTTGTCTTGGAGGTATCCGGGTTGGGCGTGACACTGGGCGGCCGCCCGGTCCTGCAAGAGCTGAGCTTTGTGGTGCCTGGTGGGCGGATCCTGGCGATCGTGGGCCGCAATGGTGTGGGCAAGACCACCATGCTGCGCGCACTGGTCGGCTTGCAGCCGCACGTCGGCACGGTGACCGTGGATGGCAAGCGGCCCGATCTGTCGCTTGTCTTTCAGAACCCGGACCTGCAACTGTTCAACGCTACGGTCCGGGAAGAGATCTTGTACCGGATCCATGGCCCGGACATGAGGCGCTATGCCTGGTTGATCGAGATGCTGGGTCTGCGCCCATATGAGGCAACGCCGCCTCTGCTGCTCAGCGAGGGGGAGAAAAAGCGAGTGGCGCTGGCCACGGCCCTGATGCGAGGGCCCAGGCATGGGGTCCTGCTCGACGAGCCATCGCTGGGACAGGACGCGGCACACAAGGCACGGCTGGTTCGCATAGCCCGTGCCCTGGCAGATGCCGGGCAACTGGTGGTGATGACCACGCACGATCTGTCACTGGCTGCCCAGGCCGACCGCATGGTGCTGCTGGGCAGTGAAGGGATCGTCGCCGATGGCTCGCCTGCCATGCTCTTGAACGATCCAGGGCCGTGGGCAAGGGCGGGGTTAGCCGTGCCGGCCTGGGTGCGCCCATCGCTCGGGGAGATGGCGCAGTGACCGCAGTCTGGGAGACGGAATGATCCGCTCAGGCTTGTTCGGCCCGGTGCGGAGACTGGCCCTGGTCGAGACATCGCCGCTGCGGCGTGCCGACCCGCGCACCAAGCTGGTCTTGAGCCTGTGTGCGTCGCTGGCGGTAATGCTGCCGCTGGAGCAACTGGCCGTGTTCATGGTGGTCTGGGCCGGTTTTCTCCTCTGGGCGCGCCTTTTGCCAGCGGCCGCGCGGCAGGTCTGGCGAATCCGCTGGTTGCTGATCGTGCTCGGGGCAGTGGATTGGTTGGTGATCGGCCCGAGTCTGGCTGTCATCGTCACTCTGCGGCTGATCCTGCTATCGGGGGTGCTGACGCTGTTTGTGGGCACTACCACGCCGGAAGAGCTGCGGCTGGCCCTGGAGAGCCTGCACGTGCCGTATCGCTATGCGTTCAGCCTGAGCCTCGCGTTCCAGAGCGTGGGGTTGCTGGAAGAGGAATGGCAGGCGATCCGCGAGGCCCAGCGGGCACGCGGCGCGCTGCCACCCGGGCCGCTCAACCTGCGCTATGCACTGGCTCGGGTGCGCGACCTGGTGGCGATCACGGTGCCGGCCATCGTGCTGACGACGCGGCGTGCCTGGGCGATGACCGAAGCCGCCTATGCGCGCGGTTTTGACGCCCCGCACCGCCGCCCTTACCGCAGGCTGGCTATGACGTGGCTGGATTGGCTCTTGCTGGCCGGAGCGATCGTCGTTAGCGCGGCCTGGGTGCTATGGAGACGGATTGTCCTGTTTGCCGTTCTCTAGTTTCCGGGAGGGGATGTGACACAGCGTACACGCATCCTGATTGCCTGTGCCGTCCTGGTCGTGCTGGTAGGGGCGATCCTGGGATTTGACCTTGTGCGGCGCCGCAGCCAGGCGGCGACGTTGGCGCCGGGCAGTGTCCCGATCTATGTAGATGGGCGTCTGGCAGGCGGCTTTTCGCCGGCCGACCTGGGACGACTGGAAAAGGTGAGCTTTGTGGATGCCGAGGAGGGCAAAACGCAAGAGGGTTGGATGCTACGCGATGTATTGCCCCTCTATGTCAAGCGCAGTGTTCTCAAGCCCGATACGCGCATCGTGGTGAGCAGCAGCAGCCGCGACAAACGAGGAGAGCTGACCTGGGCCGAAGTGGACGATTCGGCAAACATGGTGATGTTTGCTCTCTCGGGTCGAGGCACGCTCAAGCTGATTTCGCGGTTGGAAAAGCTGGACACGCGCGACGAGTGGGTGCAGGACGTGGACCGCATCGAGGTCAGCCAACCGTGAGATGAAAAAGCATTACCTGTCCACTTTTGAGCTGATCTTGTTGGCGCTGTTTTCGGCGCTGGTGGTGGTAGCCAAGATCGGCTTGCGCATGCCGCTGCAGATGCCGGGCCATTCAGGCCTGTTCTGGGTGGCTATCGTCATCGTGGCTGCCGGGGTGGTTCCCAAGCGCGGGGCGGTCAGCCTGGTAGGGCTCACCTCGGGCATCCTGGCTGCCTTCCTGGGGTTGGGCGACCTGGGGGCGTTGGATACACTGCTTTCGTACACGGCGATCGGGGTTGGCGTTGACCTGGCCCTGTGGTTGCTGCGCAACCCGGAGAGCATGCTCGTGGCGATGCTCACCGGTGCCTTGGGACACCTGGCCAAGCTAGGGGTCAAGTGGGTGTTGGGCGCGCTGACCGGTGCGCCTGTGGGGTTCGTAGCCCTGGGATTGGCCTGGTCGATGGTGACCTATGTGGTGTTTGGCGCGCTGGGCGGCCTGTTGGGCGCGTTGACGCTCAAGGCGCTGCGCAAAGCCGGTTTCTTTGCCTACCTGGCTGAGAAACGTTGACAGTGAGGGTGTTCAGTGGCCTGTTTTGACTCGTATAACCGTCCCATCAGCTATCTGCGGATCTCGGTAACGGACCGCTGCAACCTGCGGTGCGTCTATTGCATGCCGCCGGAAGGGGTGCCGCCGCGGTCACACGACGCGATCCTGCGCTACGAAGAGATCGAGACGGTCGTCCGCGCCGCCGCCTTGCTGGGCATCAACAAGGTGCGGTTGACCGGTGGGGAGCCGCTGGTGCGGCTGGGTATCGTGGATCTGGTGCGCATGCTGGCCCGCATCCCGGGCATTGACGATCTGTCGATGACCACCAATGGCCTGCTGTTGCCGCGCTATGCACGCGCGCTGGCTGAGGCCGGCCTGCGACGGGTCAACGTCAGCCTGGATACCCTGCACCCGGAGCGGTTTGCAGCCATCGCCCGCTGTGGGCAGTTGGCCGATGTGCTGGCCGGGATCGAGGCTGCCCGTCGGGAAGGGCTCGAGCCGGTCAAGATCAACACGGTCGTCATCCGCGGTCTCAACGACGATGAGGTGGTCGACCTGGCGCGCAAGGCGATGGAGGAAGGGTGGAACCTGCGCTTTATCGAGTGGATGCCGGTGGGCCACGTGGCTGGGGTGGATGTGGACTGGCGAGAGCGCGTGGTACCGGCCGCAGAGATCCGAGCCAGCATCGAGGCAGCGCTGGGCCCTCTCGAGCCGGCAGCCGTGGATGTAGCCGCCGGGCCGGCGCGCTATTACCGCTGGCCCGGCCGCGAAGGGACGATTGGCCTGATCACCCCGGTCAGTGAGCACTTTTGCGGCGAGTGCAATCGCCTGCGCCTGACTGCCGACGGCCAGTTGCGGCCCTGCCTTCTCTCGGATGATGAGCTGGACCTGCGCACGCCCCTGCGCCAGGGAGCGGGAACCGCCGAGGTCCAGGCCATCCTGGCGCGGGCCGTCGCTGCCAAGCCGCTGGGGCATCGTCTGGCCGAGTGCCGCAGCCCAGAAGAGAGAGAGATGTCGGAGATCGGGGGGTAGGAGGCTGGACGATTGGAAGACTGGAAGTGGTTCTGTAGGAGAATGGTCTAGACGTAGGCGCGGTTTCCATACCGCGCGTCGTTGCGCACCGTCGCGCTATGGATGTAGATGCGTGGCATCGGAGATGCCCGCATCTCCGCGGCTACAAGCTTGCACCACCAGCGTTCTCCTGCAGAGTCTCTTGTCACCCTGGAAGGATAGAAGGTGGGCTATGGGCTTGACACACCTGGATGAACAGGGCCGGGCGCACATGGTCGACGTAAGCGCCAAGCCAGACACCGACCGGGTAGCCGTGGCCAAAGGCGAGGTGGCGATGAGGCCAGAGACGCTGCGCCTGATCGCCGAGGGGGGCGTGCCCAAGGGCGATGTGCTGGCTGTGGCCCAGGTGGCGGGCATCCTGGCAGCCAAGCGCGTGCCAGAGCTGATCCCGCTCTGCCATCCCTTGCTGTTGACGCACGTGGATGTGGCATTCGAGGTCGACGAGGGTGGCTCGCGCATCGAGATCACGGCAACGGTGCGCACGCGAGGCCAGACGGGCGCCGAGATGGAAGCGCTCACCGCGGTCAGCGTCGCCGCCTTGACGATCTATGACATGGCCAAGGCGGTGGAGAAGGGCATGCGCATCGGCAACATCCGCCTGGTGCGCAAGAGCGGCGGCAAGAGCGGCGACGTGGTGTTGGAGGAACTGGCATGAGAGTCAGGGTGCGTCTGTTCGCAGCCGCGCGCGAGCTGCTGGGCAAAGGCGAGCTGGTGCAAGAGTTGCCCGATGGGGCGACGGTGCAGGACCTGGCTGACAAGGTCTTTCATGCGTATCCTGGCCTGCGCCCTATGAGGCTGCGCTTTGCCCTGAACTCGGCATATGCCGCGCCAGAAGCAGCCCTGCATGACGGCGACGAGGTGGCGTTTATCCCTCCGGTGGGGGGAGGATGAATACGCATAGCACAGGCTAGCAGCGAGAAACAAGAAAGGAGATGGAATGTCAGCTAAATCTGTCTCACGCCGGAGCTTTCTCAAGGCGGGCTGCATCGGTGTGGCGGCCGTGGGGGTGACTGCTTGTGGTGGTGCTGGCCTGGTAGCTGCCCTTAGGCCCGATCCACCCCCGGTTGATTTTCCCTCTTTTTCCTATGGGGATCAAACCGGCGACAAAGTGCTAATCGCCTATGGCAGCGCAACCGGTTCCACCGTCGACATTGCTGCAGCCATTGGTAAAACACTTGGCGAGCGCGGCTTTTCCGTGGACGTCCACCCGGTCAAGGAGAAACCATCCGTCGATGGTTACCAGGCCGTGTTGGTTGGCAGCGCCGTCCAAGGAGGCAACTGGCTGCCCGAAGCAGTCGATTTCGTCCGATCGAACCAGTCGGATCTCAATCGTCTCCCGGTGGCACTGTTCTCCGTCCACTTTTTCTTCCGGGGAAATAGCGTGAACAGCCAGAAGATGCGCCTGGCTTATCTCGACAAGGTGCGGCCGCTCGTCCCGCAGGCAGCCACAGTCTTCTTTGCCGGCAGGTTTGACCAGCGCACCACCGCTGTGGGTCTTCCCCATTGGTTGGCCCGCCTGACTCCAACCATGGATTACCGGGATTGGAACAAAATCCACGCCTGGGCGCAAACGATATTCGCCTAGAGTCTGTGTGGATGGCCTGCGCCGTGCCTAGCGCCCTTGTGATCTGAGGTGAATAATGAAGACTTTTGTGGCGGTTGTGGAAAAGTGTCCTGATACAGGTCTGTTCGTCGGCTATGTGCCGGGGTTTCCTGGTGCTCACACACAAGCAGAGACGCTCGACGAATTGCAGAGGAATCTCCAAGAGGTCATTGGCATGCTACTTGAGGACGGCGAACCAGTCCTGGAAACCGAGTTTGTGGGTACACAAATGGTGGTGGTCGCCTGATCATGGCCAGGTATCCGGTTTTGAAACCGAGGGAAGTAGCCATGATCTTGGAGAACCTCGGCTTTAGGCAAGTGCGCCAGAAGGGCTCGCACAGGCAGTATCGGCATCCAGATGGGCGATGTACCACGCTGCCTTTTCACCGCGGGCGGGACATTTCCCCGATCCTGCTGCGGCAGATAGCCAAAGATATTGGGCTCACTATAGAGCAACTGCTCGAACACAGATGATGGCAAGATGACCGTATGCCAGACCTGCGCTTGGGGCTGCTGCTGTCACTGGTTGTGCGGTCGAGGCGCAGGTTGTTTGTGCGGCCGAATCTCCACGCTAGCGGTCTCTATGCCCGCCATCTGAGATGAGGAGAACAGAAGATGGGGAAACTGTTTGAGGTGGTAGAGGGCCAGATCTCGCTGGACGAGGTAGCTGCTCGCCTGATCGATCCGGCGATCGGCGCGGTGGTGACCTTTGTGGGCACCGTGCGCGGCGATACGGATGGACGCCAGGTGTTGTACCTGGAATACGAGGCATACCCAGAGATGGCCGAACAGGTGCTGGCACAGGTCGCCGACGAGGTGCGCGCCCGCTGGACGGATGTGCAGCAGGTGGCGATCGTACACCGCGTGGGCCGCCTGCAAGTCGGCGAGGTGGCCGTGGTCATTGCCCTGTCGGCAGCACACCGCAGGCAGACCTTTGACGCGCTGCGCTATGCCATCGATCGCATCAAAGAGATCGTCCCCATCTGGAAAAAAGAGGTTTGGGCAGATGGGGCGGAATGGAAGAGTGAACTATGAAAGAGGAACATGATCTGTACCCGATACTGAGCGTCGAACAGGCCCTGGAACGGGTGTTAGCTGCCTTTCGTCCGCTAGGTGCAGAGCGCGCGCCCATCCTGGAAACTTTGGGCCGCGTGTTGGCTGAAGACGTCCATGCAGACGTGGACATCCCGCCGCATGCCAACTCGGCCATGGATGGGTATGCCCTGCTGGCCTCCGACACAGTGGGAGCCAGCAGGCAAGCGCCGAAGCGCCTGCGGGTGACCGAGAACCTGGCTGCCGGGTACATCGCCCACGGCGAGGTGCGGCCCGGCGCGGCAATCCGCATCATGACCGGAGCGCCGATCCCGGATGGAGCCGATGCGGTGGTCCGCTTTGAGGATACGCACCAGGAGGGAGAGTGGGTGGATATCCTGACCCCGGCATCGGTCGGCGAGAACATCCGCCTTGCGGGAGAGGACGTACACCAGGGCGAGCTAGTTCTGCCCAAAGGGACGCACATCCGGCCGCAGGAAGTGGGCATGCTGGCTTCGCTGGGCCGCAAAGAAGCATGCGTCGTGCGCCGGCCGCGCGTGGCGATCCTGAGCACCGGCGACGAGCTGGTTGAGATCGACGAGCCCCTGGGGCCCGGCAAGATCCGCAACTCGAACGGGTACTCGAACGCGGCCCAGGTGCTGCGGTATGGCGGCGTGCCGGTCATGCTGGGCATCGCCCGCGATGATATCGGTGACCTGACAACGCGGATCCGGTCTGGGCTGGCGCGCGGCGCTGACCTGTTGTTGACCTCGGGCGGCGTTTCGGTGGGGGACTTTGACGTGGTCAAGAACGTTCTCGCCGCCGAGGGTGAGATCACCTTCTGGCGGGTGCGCATGAAGCCGGGCAAGCCATTGGCCTTTGGGCAGATCGCGGCTGAGGTGGAGGGCGTCCAGCGCGTAATGCCGGTGCTGGGACTGCCCGGCAATCCGGTCTCGGCCATGGTGTCGTTTGAGATCTTTTGTCGGCCGGCGATTCTGACCATGCAGGGCCTGACACGCGTGCAAAGGCCCACCGTGCAGGCTATCTTGATGGACGAGATCGCTTCCAAGGACGATCGCCGGCACTATGTGCGGGTGCGGGTAGAAGAGCGCGGCGGCGAGTACCGTGCCTGGCTGACCGGCGAGCAGGGCTCGGGGATCCTGAGATCGATGGTGCAAGCCAATGGCATGGCCATCATCCCTGAAGAGTGGACGCGCGCCCCGGCTGGTGCGCACGTGCAGGTGATGCTGTTGGATTAGGAATCGAAGGGCGGAAGACTGGAAGAATGGAAGGTTGGGAATGGGCTTTACCGTTAGTGTGCTAACCGTCAGCGACCGCTGCTCACGGGGTGAGGAACAGGACCGCAGCGGTCCCTATATCGCCCGGTGGGTGACGGACAACCTGGGAGCCACCGTGGTACAGATGGCGATCGTACCGGACGAACGCGAACAGATCGCGGCCAGGCTGATCGAGTGGAGCGATCAGGGAGAGGTAGATCTGATCCTCACTACCGGGGGCACTGGGTTCGCGCCACGAGACGTGACGCCCGAGGCCACGCGCGACGTCGTTGAACGGGAGGCCCCCGGCCTGGCTGAGGCCATGCGCAGTGCGGGCCTGGCCAGGACGCCGCGCGCCATGCTTTCCCGAGCCATGGCCGGCATTCGCCGCCGCACGCTGATCGTCAACCTGCCCGGCAGCCCCAGGGGTGTGCAGGACGGACTGGAGACCCTGAAGCCAGCGCTGCCGCACGGTATCGAGATCCTCAAGGGCGTGCCTGAGCCCTATCGTCGTCAGGAGGAGTGAGCGGGGCCTGGCATGGGGCCGAGCATAGGGATGCCCGGCCTACGGTATGGGATGCCTGGCCTATGGCTGGCGACGGAACTAGGAGCGGGGCAAGCAGACACGGAACTCGCTGCCCCGCCCTATCTGGCTTTCTACCGCGATGGTGCCGCCCTGCGCTTCGACCAATGCCTTGGCGATCGACAGGCCCAGGCCAAAGCCAGGAGCCTGGCGCGCCACCTCGCTACGGTAAAAGCGGTCAAAGATGTGGGCCACCGTCTCGGCGTCCATGCCTGGGCCGGCGTCGCGGACGGCGATCATGACCTGGCAATCCTGGACATCGGTGGTGACCGCGATCGGCCCGGCAGCGTGCTTGATGGCGTTATCGAGCAAGACCAGCAGCACCTGCCTGAGCGCGTCCCGATCGGCGTTCACGGTCGTCTCAGACAGATTGTCGCAGAGAATGGCCCGCTCGGGGGCCTCTTTGGGAGCCAGCAGGCACGCTTGCGAGCACACGTCCTCGATCAGCGGCTTGACCTCGACGGGCTCACGCTGCATGTGCCGGCCGGCATCGGCGCGGGCCAGGGTGAGCAGGTTGTTCACCAAGCGGATCAGGCGGTCGCTCTCGTCGACCATGTCGCTCAGGATATCGGACCGCTCCTCGGCCGGAAAGGGCGGTTCGCGGCCCAGCAGGGCCAGGTTGCCGCGAATGGTGGTGAGGGGCGTGCGCAATTCGTGCGACACGTCTGCGACAAAGCTGCGCTGCATCTCCAGCGAATGTGCGACCTCTTGATAGCCTTCTTGGAGCCGGGCCAGCATGGTGTTGAAGGTTGCCGCCAGTTGGCCCACCTCGTCATTCGGCCCCTTGTACTCGACGCGTTTGGCAAAGTCACGCTCGGCGCCGATGGCCTGCGCGGTGTGCGTGATGCGGTGGATCGGGCGCAAGGTGAGCCCCGACAGCACCCAGCCGATGCCAAAGGCGGCCAGGATCGTCAGCAAGCTGCCGGTGAGCAGAGTACCTGCCAGGGTCTCCAGGGAACGATCTCGATCCGCCAACGAGCGCGCCACCTGGACGATGCCGATCACCTGCCCGCCGCGGATCACCGGCTGGTTGTAGATCAGCCAGCGCACCCCTTCTACCCGCGCGATCTCGGTCCAGGCCCCACCGTGTTGTATGGCCCGCAATCCGCCGCTGTCGAGCGGCAAAGTCATCTCCTGGTCGTTGATCGGAAACTCGGCCACTGTGCCGTCGGTGTGCAGAAAGCGTACGGTATCGCGCAGCCGAAATTCTCGCCCGGTCTGCTCTTCGGATGCCTCCACGGGAGGCTCAGGAGCTGCTGCGTCTGGTCTGGGCTCCGGGATGCTTTGCCGCAGGCGTGCCATA
>Ga0315274_10013085_pt1 | contig 11811 bp, 8 predicted proteins | sample YL17G02_20_MG_FD_203700 | JGI IMG/M metagenome (GOLD analysis project Ga0315274, IMG submission 203700) | Sediment microbial communities from Yellowstone Lake, YNP, Wyoming, USA - YL17G02_20 | ecosystem: Environmental > Aquatic > Freshwater > Lake > Sediment | place: USA: Wyoming | collected... | reverse complement strand
CACAGAGTAACATCCTTTCCTGAGACTCAGATATGCAACCTTGGGAAGTAATGATGTCTGAGTCTCAGGAAAGGATGTTACTCTGTGTTAAAAAAGGTAAAGAAAAAGAGATTAAGAGAATTTTCACAAAGTGGGGATTAAATGCGGTGGTCATAGGTAAAGTTACTACTGATGGTATACTACGTATTAAAGATAATGGTAAGCTAGTAGCTAAAATAGATGCGCATTCTTTAACCAATGCCCCTAGCTATGAGATGCCTTATAAAAAACCTGATTATTTAGAGGAGTTGAATTATTTGGATATAGATAGGATCGTAGAGCCTGAAGATTATAACAACGTTTTACTTAGGCTCTTGAGTTCGCCCAATATTTCTAGTAAAGAATGGATTTACGGGCAATACGACCATATGGTGCAGACGAGCACCATAGTTTTACCTGGCTCTGATGCAGCGGTGCTCAGATTAAAAGGGACAAACAAGGCTATTGCTGTAACCACTGACTGTAATAGCCGTTACTGCTACTTAAATCCATATAGAGGAGCGCAGATCGCAGTGGCAGAGGCAGCCAGAAATTTGGCCTGTTCAGGTGCTAAGGCCGCTGCGGTTACTGATTGTCTTAATTTTGGCAATCCCAAAAAACCGGACAGGTTCTGGCAGTTTAGAAATTGCATAATGGGGATTGTTGATGCCTGTAAATTTTTTAAGACCGCGGTAGTCAGCGGTAACGTCTCTTTTTATAATGAAAGTCATCACGGGGCGATCTATCCTACGCCTACCATTGGCATGATTGGGATTATTGATGATGCTACCAGAATCTGCACACAATATTTTAGGAAAGAAGAAGAGGCAATCATTCTTTTGGGAATTTGCAGAGAGGAATTAGGAGGTAGTGAGTATCTTAAAGAAATACACGGCTTGACTAAAGGCGATGCCCCTTATCTGAATTTAAATTTAGAAAAGGCAGTGCAGCAGACAACTTTAGAAGCGATAAGAAAAGGACTGGTGAGTTCTGCACACGATTGTTCTGAGGGAGGCCTGGCAGTGGCATTAGCTGAGTCCTGTATATCCAACAAAGAAAATATGCTGGGAGCAGTTATTGATAATCTAAATTGTAAGATAAGGCTGGATGCCCTGCTTTTCGGAGAATCCCAATCACGGGTTATCCTTTCTTGTCATGATGATTCAGTAGAGAAAATCAGAAATATAGCCAAGAAAAACAAGGCACCTTTCCGTCTGATTGGCAGGACAGGGGGTAAAAAATTGTTAATTTTAGCTAAGCGGAAAGAAATAATTGACTTACCATTGGAGGCATTATCCAGAGAATGGCGTGAATCCTTAAAAAGACAGATTAGGACATAGAACATGTGTGGAATATTTGGGGTTATAGGACACAAGGATGCAGCAAGGCTTACCTATTTAGGCTTATATGCGCTTCAGCATCGTGGCGAAGAAAGCGCAGGGATAATTGCCTATAATAGAGGAAAAATTAATTATCATAAAGGTATGGGGCTTGTCAGCGATGTCTTTGACGAAAGGATTCTGGAGTCCCTAAAAGGTGATATAGCTGTTGGGCATGTGCGTTATTCAACCACCGGCTCAAGCACCGTGAAAAACATTCAGCCTTTTTTTGTTGATCATAGAAAGGGCTATATTGCCATTGCCCATAATGGTAATCTTACCAATACTGTTAGCCTGCGCGATGAAATGGAGAGGCGCGGTTCTATTTTTCAAACCACCATGGACTCTGAGGTAATAGCACACCTGATCGTCAAATCCGAGGGGAAAGACAAGAAGGAGAGCGTAGCCTGGGCTTTGTCGCAGTTAGAGGGAGCATATTCATTAGTATTGCTGGTGAATGATCTGTTAGTTGGCGCAAGGGACCCTTATGGATTTAGACCTCTCTGCCTTGGTAAATTGGATGGCGCATATGTATTAGCGAGTGAGACCTGCGCCCTGGATTTAATCCAGGCTCAATATGTACGGGACGTGGAACCCGGAGAGATTGTATTTATTAGTAAAAATAATTTAGAATCGGTAAAGCCTTTTCCTGGAAAGAGACACGCCTTTTGTATTTTTGAATATATTTATTTTGCCAGGCCCGATAGCAACATTTTCGCTAAGAACGTCTATCTGAGCCGCAAGCGTCTGGGTAGGCAACTTGCCCGTGAATGCCCGGCAGACTGTGATCTTGTTATGCCTGTGCCGGATTCAGGCAATTACGCTGCCTTGGGTTTTGCAGAGGAATCAAAGATCCCCTATGAAGTGGGGATGATCAGGAACCATTATGTAGGCAGAACCTTTATTCAGCCTTCGCAGTTTATAAGAGATTTCAGGGTTAAGATAAAACTTAATCCCATAAAGGATGTGCTTGGAGGCAAGCGGATAGCTGTTATAGAAGACTCCATCGTCCGGGGTACTACTAGCCGGGCGAGAATAAAGACCATAAGAGAGGCGGGGGCCAAAGAAGTGCATATGCGCATCAGTTGCCCGCCATTGAGATTCCCCTGTTTCTATGGCATAGACTTTCCCACAAAAAAAGAATTGATTGCTTCAGGGCATAGCATTGACGAGATAAGAGATTTTATGGGGCTGGATAGCCTTGAGTACTTGAGCCTTGAGGGTATGTTAAAATCCATGCTTTTACCAGAAGAAGAATTTTGCACTGCCTGTTTCAGCGGTAAATATCCGACTGTAATACCTAAAAATTTATCAAAGGAAATCTTGGAAAAAAGAGGATTGGTTTAAAAAGATTATAGTCCTTCCGTTTGATTCGCCGCTTCCTTTAAATCTCATTGAATAACACTCCACTTAGCAGTAAAATAATAAGCAAAGTTATTGCCTTTTAGGTATCAGCTAGGCTTGATAAAGAGAAACACCTTGACAAAGAAATTCCTTATGTTATTATTCCTTTACTTAAAACTTAGAGATTTTCTTATAACAATAAGGCAGAAAAGGACAAAGGCGTCTTTCTTGCATTAAAGGAGGGCGTCTTTTATTATGGTAAGAAAAAGGGGTCAGAATTATTTTTCCTTAAGAAATATAAAGTAAAGGAAAAATAATTCTGACCCCATTATCAGATGAAAATAATAGCAAGAGAGACCTTATCAGAAAATGCAGCTGCAAGAATAATCAAACTGGAAGTTGCCTCTTCTGATATTGCCCGGAAGGCTAAGCCAGGCCAGTTTGTGGTGCTTATGGCCAGCGAAAAAGGAGAGCGGGTCCCTTTAACCATTGTAGATGTAGATAAAGATAAAGGGACGATTGCCCTGATTTTTCAGGAAGTAGGTTTAACCACTAAACTCTTAGGAAGTTTGAATAGCGGTAGTTCTTTATACGCCTTAGTTGGTCCCTTGGGGCATGCCACAGAGATTAAAAACTATGGCAAGGTAATCTTGGTAGGCGGAGGGGTAGGTATTGCAGAAATCTATCCTGTAGCCAAGGCATTAAAAAAAGAAGGAAATCACGTTGTAACTATATTGGGAGCAAGGACGAAAGAATTATTGATTTTGGAAGAAGGGCTAAAAAGCGTATCCGATGAAATCTATGTGACAACAGATGACGGTTCTTATGGCAGGAAGGGATTTACCACCGATATCTTAGGAGAGCTTTTGAGAAAAGAAAAATATGATTTAGTATACGCCGTCGGTCCAATCCCGATGATGAAAATGGTTTCTTCTATAACCGAGGGCTTTGATGTAAAAACAATAGTCTCTCTCAATGCCTTAATGGTGGATGCCACCGGTATGTGCGGTTGTTGCAGAGTTACAGTTTTGGGTGAAGTAAAGTTCAGCTGTGTAGATGGCCCGGAATTCGAGGCGCATGGGGTTGACTGGGAGGAGTTAGAGAAAAGGAACAGGATTTATACAGAAAAAGAAAAACACATCTGTAACCTGGACAACTTATTATAATTTTTGACAGATGAGAAAAGAGCCGATAAGAGTAAAAGAACTGGAAGCCTTAAAAAGAATAGGTAATTTCGCTGAGGTAGTTTCTGGTTATACGGAAGAAGAGGCGCTCAGGGAGGCCTCCAGGTGTCTGCAGTGTAAAGACCCTACCTGTATTTCAGGCTGTCCGGTGGGGATAGATATTAAAAAGTTCATTTTACAGATTACGCAAAAGGATTATAAAGGCGCCTATTTTACCATTAGAGAAAGGAATGATTTTCCTTCTATCTGCGGAAGGGTCTGTCCTGCTGAATACCAGTGCTCTAAGACCTGCGTATTAACTAAAAAAGAATCGCCTTTTGCTTCAGAGGAGGCAATTAATATACATTACCTGGAAAGGTTTATCGGAGATTATGGATTGAAGAATGACCTGAAAGTCCCTGCAAAAGAAGATGAGAAACTTTCTAAATTTAAAGTAGCAGTGGTAGGCTCTGGTCCGGCGGGTTTATGTTGCGCGGGAGAACTGAGCAGGGTTGGCATAAAAGTAGTTATCTTTGAAAGCCTGCATAGACTGGGCGGGGTCTTAAGGTATGGTATTCCACCCTTCAGGTTACCGCGGGATATTCTGGACTTTGAGATAGATTATCTAAAGAACTTAGGGGTAGAGAACGCGGTCAATTTTATTGTGGGTAGGCTCAAAACCTTAGATGAGCTTTTTTCAGAAGGGTATGCCTGCATATTTTTAGGCCTGGGGGCAGGGGTACCCGCCTTTTTGGGGATAAAGGGAGAAAATTTATGCAATGTTTATTCCGCGAATGAATTTTTAACCCGGGTAAATCTTATGTCCGCGTATAAATTCCCCCAGTTCCACACCCCTGTAAATATAGGTAAGAAAGTTGTGGTTATCGGAGGAGGAAATACTGCCATGGATGCAGCCAGGGCGGGTTTAAGGTTACAGAAAATAAACGGCCTTGCCCCTGATACCGCCATTCTTTACCGACGCACGGAAGTAGAGATGCCTGCAAGGAGGCTTGAAATAGGGCATGCCAAAGAGGAAGGGATAAATTTTCAATTTCTCATTCAGCCAGTAGAATTTATCGGCAATGAAGCCGGTTTCGTAAAGAAAATAAGATGTCTTAAATGTCGATTGGGAGAGCCGGATGACTCGGGAAGAAGAAGGTCTATTCCCATTGAAGGGAGCGACTTTGAAGTTGATTGTGACCTGGCAATAATAGCTATCGGGTTAAAGGCGAATCAAGTTTTAACCAGCGTAACTCCGCAATTAAAAACAGATAAATATCTAGATGTGATAGTAAATCCTGAAACCATGGAGACTTCCATCAGAAGAGTTTTTGCCGGAGGAGATATTGTGGGAGGCGAAGGGACAGTAATTGAGGCCATGGGCATGGCAAAGAAGGCCGCACTTGCAATAATCGAGAAGCTTTCCTAAAAATTATGCTATACTATTATTAATTAACAGGGAGGGGAAATGTCAAAGAAAATCGAAGAGTTTATGGCAAGAGTGAGTGAAAAGAATCCTGGTGAAGTTGAATTTCATCAGGCAGTGCGCGAAGTGGCGGAATCAGTCGCACCGTTTATCGAGAAGAATCCTAAATATGAGGAAGCCAAGATTCTGGAAAGAATGGTGGAGCCGGAGCGGGTGATTATGTTCCGTGTGCCCTGGACAGACGATAAGGGAGAAATACATATAAACAGGGGCTATCGTATAGAGATGAGCAGCGCAATCGGCCCTTATAAGGGCGGCATACGTTTTCATCCCAGCGTGAATTTAAGTATCCTAAAATTCTTAGCCTTTGAGCAGGTATTTAAGAATAGTTTAACCACGCTACCTATGGGCGGAGGAAAAGGCGGCTCTGATTTTGACCCCAAAGGAAAATCAGATAATGAGGTGATGAGATTCTGCCAGAGTTTCATGACGGAACTCTTCCGGCATATCGGACCGGATACGGATGTTCCTGCCGGAGATATCGGCGTAGGCGGCCGCGAAATCGGATATATGTTCGGCCAATACAAAAGACTGCGTAATGAATTTACCGGTGTTTTCACAGGCAAGGGACTTAACTGGGGAGGTAGTTTAATCAGGCCAGAGGCCACAGGTTATGGTTGTGTCTATTTTGTAGAGGAGATGTTAAAGACAAGAGGAGAATCAATTGAGGGTAAGGTTTGCACAGTATCTGGTTCAGGAAATGTTGCACAATATACTGTAGAAAAACTTATTCAGTTAGGTGGGAAGGTTGTGACACTATCAGATTCCAACGGGTTTATTTACGATGAAAAGGGCATCGATAAGAAAGAATTGGCCTGCGTCATGGAGTTTAAGAATGTGCGGCGCGGACGCATAAAAGAATGTGCAGATGAATTTAGCTGCAAATATTTTGAAAACCAAAAGCCGTGGGGGATAAAATGCGATATCGCCTTTCCCAGCGCCACCCAGAATGAGATAGGCGAGGATGACGCCAAGACCCTAGTCAAAAACGGCTGCATTGCAGTTGGCGAAGGGGCGAATATGCCTACCACCCCGGAAGGCGTAAGGGTTTTCCAGAAGGCAAAGATTTTGTATGCACCTGGTAAGGCAGCTAATGCCGGTGGCGTTGCTACCTCCGGTCTGGAGATGAGCCAAAATAGTTTAAGGCTATCCTGGTCTCGCGAAGAAGTGGATAAAAGATTACACGATATTATGGTAGCTATTCATGAACAGTGCGTCAAATACGGCAAAGAAGGGAATTGCATCAATTATGTCAACGGTGCAAATATCGCCGGATTTGTAAAGGTGGCTGATGCTATGTTAGACCAGGGATTGGTATAAGTAACGATTTAAGGATGCTGGGCATAAAACGCTCCCTGAAAAACGGGGGCGTTTTTATTGTTGAAGAAATCTTTATTTAGCAGTAGAATAAATAGAGACATAAGTTAAACCTCCATATGGATAAAGAAGAAGCCTTAAATGATTTCTTAAAAGGTTTACGTATTGTTCTAAGTAACGCCCTCGCTTACTCTAAAGACCACCCCTACCTGATTAAATCCGTTGAGAATTTCAAGCAGAAAATAGATGCACTGTTTACTTTTTTAAGCCCCATAAAAATTTATATTGCTGTTGATTCTTTGTTTATCGATGGGAGAAAATTGGAAAAAGTAGTTTTGTATGTTGAGCTTGCTCAGATTTTTCATCAGCGCAAGATAAAGAGCATTGAGCTAAGGCAAGGTCTGGTGATAGAGGAATTAATTGATTTTATTAATGGGATATCGCTGCCCATAAAAGAAATTTTAAGGCAGAAAGGTCTCAAGAACATCTTAGATAGAGAAAAAAACCCCCATGTCGTAGTTGATGACCTGGATTATTCTCAGCTTTTAGGAGGCGAAGGAGAAGAGGTTAAGGAGGTATGGATATACTTATTCAAGGAGGCGATAGAGAGAAAAGATTCAGAGAGGATTAATGAATTCGCGGATAATTTCGAAAAGATATTAGGAAAGTTTAAGGCGAAGGATTTATTGGAAGATGAGGAGTTAAAGAAAGGATTATACGATTTCCTTTTTTATCTGAGAGATAACCAGAAAGATAAATTCTATAACTGCGCTGGGAAGATGTTTAACTCGTTCGCAAAATACAAAGATATATTTGATGAGAAGAACCTTAATTCGATGAAGCAGTTCGTAAAAAATTTCAATACGGATGATTTTTCCGGTTTGTTGTGGAACGAAATATTGGCAGAGGATAGTTTTGATATCTTGAGCCTGAAATTATTTTCCCTTATTTCTGGGGAAGAGAGAGAAAAAGAAATTTCCGCCTCTTTGCTAAGTAAAGCAGCTAACAAAGAGTCTTTGCAAAACAATCCCCGCGCAATAAAGAAAACCCAGGATTTATTAACCGCATCTGAGAGCTTTACCTCTGAGAATCAGCCTGTTTCGGAGGTATATCGGAACATCCTTTCCTCCTTGCTTAAAGAGATCTCTTTTGAGAAAGAATTATCCTTTGATCGCGGACAACTGCATACGAACTATCTTTTTATCATGCTTAATTTGCTTGATGAAGAGAAAGATGAGGAAAGACTCAAGTTAGTCTTGGAAGGATTATCCAAGGAGCTGGAAGGCATAATCAGAGAGAAGAATTTTAAATACTTAAAAATGCTATTGGGCGTTTTAAAGAAAAGAGGAAAAGAAGACCCTGCCTTCGCTAGTATTTCTGAAAGGTTAGAGAGAAGGATTTCTAAATTCGCTGAACTTATTATCTGGGAAGAAGATATCTCTGCTGATTTAGGATATCTTCTGGATGCCTTAGAAAAGACTTCATCAAGTGCTGATTTTTGTCTTGATAAGATATTCCGTGAAGATAAAGTTAACCCTTATGTATTAAAATTATTCTTCAGGTTTTTCCCTGAGGCCGCCCCCCTTTTTTATAAAAATTTAGAAAAAAAATATTCTGATATGGAGTTTTTAGCAAAGGTTGCAGGAAGCCTGGGCCAGCTGGAACCTTCCTTAGCCATAGAAATTTTGAAATATATTTATGCCTTTGCTAATAAGATGATAAAAATAGAGGCATTGAAGGCAATGCGCGGTTTACCTCAATTTGATGCAGAATTTATTTTTTCTATTCTGCAAAAAGGAGACGCCGTTTTAAAGAAAGAAGCCCTGGCAATTTTAGCGAAAGACGAGAACGCCAGGAAGAGGGCATTGGAAAGACTCCTTTTCCTTCCCAGTCACTGGGGCAGGAAAAATAAAATTATAATGGAGAATATAATAATCATAAGGGATTTGGGATTAAGGGAGGCGGCGGATTATTTGCTGCCTATCAGCAAAAAACGTTTCTTCTGGAATAAAAACATAAGAAAGAAGGCCTTGGAGGTTTTAAAGGACTGGAATGCGAGACAAGATTGAGATATTTTTTAGGGACCTGTTAGCTTCCCTGCAGACTGCAAAGCTCTATGCAACTGAGCACCCTATATTTAAGAAATCTGTGGATAAGGCATTTTTGAGTCTTAAGGATACGCTAGAGGAAAGAGGCGAGTTAGTCATTGGAATCATAGGTGAAGAGTTAGCTTTTGAAAAAGAGATATTTTTTGACCTAAGCCAAATGCTTAAACCCGCAATTATATATTTAAAGGAAAGGGGTATAGAACGGATTGCTTTTTATAGAGATGTAGAGAAAGATGAATTGGATAAATTTATTGGCTTCCTGGCGAACGCCAAAGAAAGGGCAGGAATAGATGCCCAGGGAACTTTGTCGCTTATGGGAATAAAAAACATAACCGTAGGAAAGCTCAAGGCCGCTTCCGTTTCTTCAGCCGGAGAAGCACAAGGTTCCCCAGCAGCTTCAGCTATATATGAAAGGGCCTTGCAAAAAGTCTCTCAGTCATTAACAAACGTCTTAAATATGCAGGACGTTGATCAATTGACTGTTAAGTTTGCGATAAATAATGTTATGGAAAGCCTGATGACCCAGCATCAGGATTTGCTGAAGTTGTCCACCCTAAGAAGATATGATCCCGGGACTTTTGCGCATCTCCTAAATGTTTCTATCCTGAGTATGTATTTTTCCTCTAGGCTCGGTTTTGCTAAAGATGTTGTTCTTAATATAGGGGTTGCTGCATTATTCCACGATATCGGTAAGCTATATATTTCCCGTGAGGTCATTAGAAAGAGCGATAGGTTGACAGAGGAGGAGTTTACCCAGATAAAAAGCCATACTATCTTGGGTTCAGCGCTACTTATTAAATATGTAGATACGCTGGGAATTATACCAGCAGTTGTTTCTTTTGAACACCACTTAAAATATAATCTCAAAGGTTATCCCAAGCCCGCTTTTCCTCAGAAGCCCCATATTGTCTCTCTGATTGTTTCTATCTGTGACGTTTACGATGCCCTCTCCCAGAGAAGAGGTTATAAAGCGGATTATCCTCCGGATAAGATTTACAGCATGATGATGGAAGAAAAGGGTAGTTCTTTTGATCCAGAACTCGTGGATAAGTTCTTTAAAATAATGGGGGTCTGGCCAATAGGCTCTATTGTGTCTTTAAGCGACGGAAGGATCGCTGTGGTTAGAGACGAAAATGAAGATGATATATTATTGCCTAAGGTAGAAATTATTCATCCTGCGGATAAAAAAGAAGTTATCGATTTAAGGGAAAGAAAAGATAGCCTTAAAATAGGACGTTTCCTAAACCCTTGGACAGAGGGTAAAGAATTCTTGCATTTAATTTGAGTTCATCTTTTAGCCTCGCGAAAAGCATATTTACAAATATCCAGACCTATATTATAATAATATCCTATTAATTTGGGCCCAGATATGATAAAAAAAATAGGTTTTGATAATGAGAAATACCTGAAAGAGCAGACCGCCGCAATCTTGGACAGGGTTAAGAAATTCGATAATAAGCTTTACCTAGAGTTCGGCGGAAAACTCTGTTTTGATTATCATGCTAGCCGCGTGCTTCCTGGTTACGATCACAATGTAAAGATAAGGCTGCTACAGCAATTAAAAGATAAGCTGGATATCGTCCTGTGTATTTATGCCGGGGATATTGAAAAAGGTAGGGTGCGCGGAGATTTCGGCATTACTTACGACGCTGCAACTCTAAAGTTAATCGATGACCTGAGAAAATGGGGCCTGGATATATTGGCGGTTGTAATTACGCGTTTTGCCAACCAGTCATCCGCAGTTATTTTTAAGAATAAATTAGGACATAGGGGCGTTAAGGTTTATCTGCATTACCCTATAGAAGGATACCCTGCTGACGTAGATTTGATTGTCGGCGAAAAAGGCTTTGGCAGGAATGAATATATAGAAACTAGGAATCCTATTGTAGTGGTTACAGCACCGGGTCCGAATAGCGGTAAACTCTCCACATGCCTATCGCAATTATATCACGAGCATAAACGCGGGGTAAATGCAGGCTACGCCAAATTTGAAACTTTTCCTATCTGGAATCTAGCGCTTAAACACCCGATAAATGTTGCCTATGAGGCAGCTACCGCAGATATACAGGATTTTAATCTGGTGGATCCCTTTCACCTAACTAAATACAATAAGACGGCAATAAATTATAATCGCGATGTAGAGTGTTTCCCGATATTAAAATTGATATTGAGCAAAATATTTGATAAGAACGTAAATCTGCCCATGTATAACTCACCCACGGATATGGGGGTTAATCGTGCAGGCTTTGGGATAGTAGACGATAGGTCCGTGCAAGAGGCAGCAAAACAAGAATTGATCAGGAGGTATTTCAGGTACAATACAGAGTATGTATTGGGGATAGAAAAGAAGGAGACGGTAGATAGAGTAACCCTGCTGATGGAAGAACTGGGTGTAAAGATTACGGACAGGATAGTGGTAGAGGTGGCAAGAAAGGCAGCAGAAGAGGCAGAGGCAAAAGATAAAGGCAATGCAGGAGTATTCTGTGGCGCTGCCATTGAATTAAGCGATGGCCGTCTTATCACCGGAAAAAATTCAAAACTTATGCACGCCGCTTCCAGCCTGGTATTAAATGCAGTAAAGGTCCTTGCCAATATTCCCGATGAGATACTCCTGCTTTCTCCGCATATCATAAATCAAATAGCTAAATTAAAAGAGGGGATTTTAGAGATGGAATCCGAAAGCCTGGATTTGGAAGAGACCTTAATTGCCCTTTCCATAAGCGCAACCACCAACCATACGGCGGAATTAGCGATGAATAAATTAGTAGAATTGAAAGGTTGCGAGGTGCATATGACCCATATCCCCACCCCAGGAGACGAGGTAGGTCTGAAAAGATTAGGGGTGAACCTCACTACCGATGGAAGGTTTTCTTCCCGTAATCTCTTTGTAACCTAATGCATAAGGTTAAGTTTCTTATTTTTGCTACTGCCATTCTTCTAATCTGGTATCTGGGTAAATTCTCTTATATAGATACCAAAGCGCTGGAGACTTCTTT
>Ga0315274_10013083_pt1 | contig 11813 bp, 9 predicted proteins | sample YL17G02_20_MG_FD_203700 | JGI IMG/M metagenome (GOLD analysis project Ga0315274, IMG submission 203700) | Sediment microbial communities from Yellowstone Lake, YNP, Wyoming, USA - YL17G02_20 | ecosystem: Environmental > Aquatic > Freshwater > Lake > Sediment | place: USA: Wyoming | collected... | reverse complement strand
CGTCAGAAACGTCCGCATGAGGCGGCCTCGGGGGGTGTCGATGGCGTGGGGCAGCCACGCTCCGTGGTCGGTTCGCTGGTCTCCGCCCGTGTCAAGTTTGGCTTATATACTGACAACGCTAAATCACGACATTGACAGACCGGCCCATCTATGGTACACTTTAGTATAGGTGTCGGCTCATTGGCCCCGACTGTGAATGACATTGATCAGAAGAGGAGTCTTGGGTGATGCGCTGGTCGAGATGGCACCCGATGAGGTTCTTCCTGGCCGTCCTGTGTGTGGTGCTGGTCCCCCTGGTTGTGTGGACTGCTCACACCACATCCGCCGCGGCTCCGGCTGCCTTAACCTTGCGGGTTGCCGCCCCTAACGGTGGCGAAATCTGGGTCCAGTGTCAGACCAGGAACATAACCTGGTGCACTAGCGGTCCAACATCCAGCATAAGCGGCTTCTGGGTGGCCTATTCGCTGGACTGCGGATGTAAATGGACGCAGATCAAGACGGCTGCGAAATCCAGCCGGTCCCTGAGCTGGACAGTCCCAAGTACGGCATCCTCGGTTCGGACTCTGATATGGGTAAAGGCGCTTGACTCCTGCGGAAACACCTTGGCGGCGGACGGGAGCGACGGTCCCTTCACCACCGTGTCCCCCATATACGACAAGACCAGCAGGAACAGTCAGCGGTTCGGGCGCTTCAACTACCGCGACCTTCAGAAAGGGAACATAGAGATTCACCCAGCGTGGGTCGCGGCGAACATCGTCACAGTCCAGCTCCCCGTAATGGGCAAGGTCAAGATTCACAGGCTGGCCGAGGGCGCTTTCCGCAAGGCCGACACCCTGATCCAACAGAATAATCTGGGGAGCCTCACAGTGAACACCACCTGGTTTGAAAAGCGCGCTTACAACAAGCCCGACGCAGCGCCTAGTCTGCACTCATGGGGCATCGCCGTGGACATCAACGCAGGCAGCAATCTAGAGGGAGACACGCCCAGTGCAGACAACCGAAAGCTGTGGGAGAAGGCGTTCAAGCCAGCCGGCTTCCAGTGGGGAGGTAACTGGAAGGCGGTCGACGGGATGCACTTCGAGCTTGCCCTGTAGCTCGTCTTTAACGGGCAGCACGAGTCGGAGGGCAAGTGCCGTTCGCCGGCACCGCCACGGCCAAGAGTGTTTGGCATAGCACCGTACATGATATCAGCGTCTTGGTGACCCTTTGCTCCGGACGACGCCGCAAGGCGATGAAGGTGGGGGCTCTCCACGAGCCTCCATTTCTTCTGGGCCGGGTCGCCCGGCCGCCGTGTACGTGCAGCAGGCGCGGCATGCTGGTTACGTGAAGAGGATCTTGTGCACGAGAGAGCCGCGTTTGGTCAGGCATATGCTGCCCTGGCCATCGTTTGTGGGGTGGATGGCCCATTCACCCGACGGCGAGTTCCTGATAAGCAGCGAGTAGGTCGCGCCGCCAAGGCATCGGAGTTCCTGCTCGATCCCGCAGTTGTAAGGTTGTTCAACCCAGAACGGCGCCGCTTCCGTAGGCAGGACGGGTTGTGATGACGGTACCGGCGAGGTGACGCCGGCGCGGCAACCTGAAAGCGCCAAGGAGGCTGCGAGGATCAGAGAAGCAACGAGAGGGGCGGTTTGCGCCCTACGCCGCCCGCTCAACCGCACGTGATCCCCTCCCTGGAGTCAGCTGGGGCCCCCGTGCCTAGCGCCCGGCGCAGACCATGCCTCCAGGCACTCGGCGCCCCCGCACGTAGTCGCCGTGATGAACCTCTCCTGGAAGCGCCAAGCCCGGCTTGGCCCTTCGCTGTTGCCCCTAAACCGGCAGTAGCTCCGGCAATCTGCGACTCTCTGTCCACCTGGTCTCACGCGTGGGCGTGGAAATCAGTCGGGCGAGGCGGTACCGAACGTCCCATAGGAGCTTCTCCTTCAGGTGTCCCCTTCCGGCCTTCCCTCCCGCTTCCATGTTCCGCGCGGCGCGCCCTAGTTCCTGTCGATGCTGAATGCTGTTTCTATCGGGCGTCCCATCAGGGGCGGCCAATGAGCTGTGGGCGGGAATGCGCCAATGCCGCATAACGCCACCCCCGGCGGTCACAATATGAGCGGCGGCCCCGCGTCGGTGTCAGGCGGGGCGAGTCGGGCCGGCCGGGTAAGACGAGCCGGTCGGTGAGCCCGTTGGGGCCGCATTGTGATCGCAAGAACCCAGGGGGTGGGGCGACCGATGACCCAGGCGGCTGACGGGACGGACGCGGCGCGTGGGGCGCGTGCGGCGCGTGGGGCGCGTGCGGCGGAGGGGGCGGACGCGGCGGAGAACGATAGCGGGCGCAAGGGCCCGGCGCGCACCCGCCGCTTGATCATCATGGGCGCGGCGGGGCGCGACTTCCACAACTTCAACGTCGTCTTCCGGGGGCGGCCAGAGGATCGCGTGGTGGCGTTCACGGCGGCGCAGATCCCGGACATCGAGGGCCGCGTCTACCCGGCGTCGCTGGCCGGGCCGGGCTACCCCGACGGCATCCCCGTTCACGCCGAGGCCGAGCTGCCGCGGCTCCTCCAGGAGTTCGACGTCGACGCGGTGGTCTTCTCATACAGCGACGTGGCCCACCTGGACGTCATGCACCGCGCGTCGATGGCCCTGGCGGCGGGGGTCGACTTCCTGCTGCTCGGCGCGCGCTCGACCATGCTGCAGTCGCGCCGCCCGGTGGTCAGCGTCTGCGCCGTGCGCACCGGGGCGGGCAAGAGCCAGACCGCGCGCAAGGTCGTCGACATCCTGCGCCAGATGGGCTTTGACCCGGTCGTGGTGCGCCACCCGATGCCCTACGGGGACCTCGGCGAGATGGTCGTGCAGCGCTTCGCCGAGTACGGTGACCTCGACCGCCACCATTGTACGATTGAAGAGCGCGAGGAGTACGAGCCGCACGTCGACCGCGGCACCGTCGTGTACGCCGGCGTGGACTACGAGCGAATCCTGCGCGCCGCCGAGGACGAATGCGACGTCATCGTCTGGGACGGCGGCAACAACGACCTGCCGTTTTTCGCGCCCGACATCCACATCGTCGTCACCGACCCGCACCGCGCCGGCCACGAGCTCGCCTACCACCCGGGCGAGGCGAACCTGCGCATGGCCGACGTGGCCATCATCAACAAGGTCGACACGGCCAACCCCGAGGACGTGGAGCAGGTCCGGCGCAATGTCCTGCTGAGCGCCCCCGCGGCCGTCATCGTCGACGCCGCCTCCCCGGTCACCATCGAGGCGGCGGGCGAGGCGGGCCTGCCGGCGGTGCGCGACCTGCGCGGGCGGCGCGCCCTGGTGGTCGAGGACGGCCCGACCCTGACCCACGGCGAGATGCCCTACGGGGCGGGGGTGGTGGCGGCGCGGCGCGTGGGGCTGGCGACCGTCGACCCGCGGCCGTACGCCGTCGGCAGCGTGCGCGAGACGTTCTCGGCGTACCCGCACATCGGCGAGGTCCTGCCGGCGATGGGCTACGGCCCGCGCCAGCGCGAGGAGCTGGAGGCGACGATAAACGCCACCCCGGCCGACGTGGTCCTGGTGGCGACGCCGATCAACCTGGGGCGCCTGGTGCGCCTGAACAAGCCCGCCCTGCGCGTGCGCTACGAGCTGCAGAGCATCGGGCAGCCGACCCTTACCGCCGCCATCGACCACCTGGCCGGGCGGCTTGAGGCCAAGCTGGGGCGGGCGGCGCCGCGGGCGGGCGCGCCGGATGCGCCAGGCGCGCGGCGGGTGGCGGCGCGGCGCCCCGTCCGTGACGACCGCGAAATCTTCAGGGGGTGATTCAGGTGGCCAGCGTGAAATGCAACGTGGGCAGCTGCAAGTTCCAGCGTGAGAACACCTGCCAGTCCCCGGCGGTGAACGTCGAGTCCAAAGGCGGCGTTGCGGCCCAGAACTGCGCCGGCACGCAGTGCCAGACGTTCGAACAGCGGGAGAAGGAGCCCAGGGAGGAACGCAAGGAGAAGTAGGCCCGCCCACCGCCCGCGCCCGGCGCCGGCTCACGAGATGGCCGGCACGGGCGCGGGCGACCGTGCCCCGCGCCCTGGCGCCCTTACCCGCCCCTCCGCCGTCCCTTCCGCCCCCGCGTTTCTTCGCGGATGCGCCCCCCAGGTGGCTCCCAGCGCGCCCTGAATGTGTTATACTAGTCCCGGGGCCGTCATAATCGTATGATGATACGTATGGGCGGTCCACGCCACGCGCCCGGGGGCCTTTGGCGACCAGCGCCGCCCGGCGCGGACGACGGGGGGGCGGGCCGATGCTCAAGACCGTGCTGACTGCGTTCGGGCTCGTGTTCCTGGCCGAACTGGGCGATAAGACGCAGCTGGCCACGATGCTCCTCACCGCGCATAGCCGCTCCCCGGTCGCCGTGTTCATCGGGGCGGCGACGGCGCTCGTCGTCACCTCGCTTCTGGGCGTCATCGTAGGCGAGATGGTGACGCGCGTGGTCCCCACGCGCTACATCCAGATGGTCGCCGGGGCGGCGTTCATCGTCATCGGCGGCCTGCTCCTGGCCGGCAAGACATAGCGGCCGGCGCACTGGCCCAACTACGTAATGGTCACGGGGGTGAGCGGGATGGCCGCTTCCGCGACGAGCGGCCCGCGCCCGGTGCGGGCGAGCAGGGGGACGAGCCTCACCTGCAAGGGCTGGCCCCAAGAGGCCGCCATGCGCATGCTCATGAACAACCTCGACGCCGAGGTCGCCGAGAAGCCGGACGAGCTCATCGTCTACGGCGGCACGGGCAAGGCCGCCCGCAACTGGGCGGCGTTTGACGCCATCGTCGCCGCCCTGCGCGGCCTTGAGGCGGACGAGACGCTGGCCGTGCAGTCGGGCAAGCCGGTGGGGGTGTTCCGCACCCACCCCGGCGCCCCGCGCGTCGTCATCTCCAACGCCATGCTCGTCCCGGCGTGGGCGACGTGGGAGCACTTCTGGGAGCTTGAGGCGCTGGGGTTGACCATGTATGGCCAGATGACGGCGGGCTCGTGGATATACATCGGGACGCAGGGCATCATCCAGGGCACGTATGAGACCCTGGCCGAGCTTTCACGCCAGCACTTCGGCGGCAGCCTCAAGGGGCGGCTCGTGCTCACCGCCGGCCTGGGCGGGATGGGCGGGGCCCAGCCCATGGCCGTGACCATGAACGAGGGCGCCTGTCTCGTGGTCGAGGTCGACGAGTCGCGCATCAAGCGCCGCGTCCAGCAGGGCTTCTGCGAGATGGCCACCAGCGACCCCGACGAGGCGGTGCGCCTGGTCGAGGAGGCGCGCCGCGCGGGGCAGCCGCGCTCGGTGGCGCTCCTGGGGAACGCCGCCGCCCTGCACCCCGAGCTTCTGCTGCGCGGCCTGGTGCCTGACGTGGTCACCGACCAGACGTCGGCCCACGACCCGCTGAACGGCTACGTCCCCGCGCACCTGGCCCTGGACGAGGCGGCGGGTCTGCGCCGCCTCGACCCAAAAGAGTACGTGCGGCGGGCGCGCGAGAGCATGGCCGTGCAGGTGCGGGCGATGCTCGACTGGCAGCGCCAGGGGGCCATCGTCTTCGACTACGGCAACAACCTGCGCCAGGGGGCGAAGGACGGCGGCGTGGAGAACGCCTTCGACTACCCGGGCTTCGTCCCCGCCTACATCCGGCCCATGTTCTGCGAGGGGCGCGGCCCGTTCCGCTGGGTGGCGCTCTCAGGCGACCCGGCTGACATCTGGGCCACCGACGACGTCGTGCTGCGCGAGTTCGCCTCCGACGAGACGCTCACCCGGTGGATCCACCTCGCCCGCGAGCGCATCCCGTTCCAGGGCCTGCCGGCGCGCATCTGCTGGCTGGGATACGGCGACCGGGCGCATTTTGGCGGCATCATCAACGACATGGTCAAGAAGGGCAAGCTCAAGGCGCCCATCGTCATCGGGCGCGACCACCTTGATTGCGGCTCAGTGGCCTCGCCGTACCGCGAGACGGAGGGCATGCGCGACGGAAGCGACGCCATCGCCGACTGGCCGATCCTCAACGCCCTGCTCAACTCGGCGGCCGGGGCGAGCTGGGTCTCGGTGCACCACGGGGGCGGCGTGGGCATCGGCTACTCCATCCACGCCGGCATGGTGATCGTCGCCGATGGCACGGCTGACGCCGCGGCGCGCCTGGAGCGCGTGCTGACGATCGACCCCGGCATCGGCATCGCGCGTCACGCCGACGCCGGCTACGAGAAGGCGATCACGACGGCCAGGGACAAGGGAGTGAAGATCCCCGGCATCACCTGCTGAGCCGACCGGCGGCAAGCGGGTGGGCCGACGAGGAGGTTTCGTCCATGACCGAACTGCGTCTTCCATACGGCACGTCGACCTTGACCGCGCATGTCGACGACGAGGTCTTCGCGGGCGAGTTCCGGCCGCGGGCGGCGGGGGCGGGCGGCGAAGGCGCGGGCGCCGGCCCAAGCGCCGGCCCAAGCGATGAGGCGCTCGTCCGGGCGACGCTCGGCCGCCCCTACGGCACGCCGCCGCTTGCCGAGCTCCTGCGCCCCGACCAGACGGTCGCCGTCGTCGTGCCGGACGTGACACGCCTTTGCCCGACGACCACCATCCTGCCGCCCGTCCTCGAACAGATCGAGGCCGGCGGCGTGAGCCGCCGCGACGTGACGATCGTGTTCGCCACCGGCAGCCACCGCCCGCAGACGGACGCCGAGCGCGCGCGCCTGGTGGGGGATCGCATCGCCACGACGTACCGCTGCATCGACCACGACCCCGGCGACTGCGTCGCGCTGGGCCACACGACGCGCGGTACGCCGGTCGAGGTGTTCCGCCCGGTGGCCGCTGCTGACCGGCGCGTCCTCATCGGCGCCGTCGAACTGCACTACTTCGCCGGCTACGGCGGCGGGGCCAAGGCTATCCTGCCCGGCTGTGCGAGCCTCAGGTCGATCCAGGCCAACCACCAGCGGATGCTCGAGCCGGGCGCGGAGCTGGGGCGGCTGGCGGGCAACCCGGTGCGCGAGGACATGGACGACGTGCTGAGCCTCCTGCCGGTCGACTTGATCGTCAACGTCGTGCTGGGCGGCGGCCGCATCGCGCAGGCGTTTGCCGGCAGCCCCATCACGGCGCACCGCGCCGCGTGCCGGCTCCTGGACCAGATGTACCGCGTGCCGCTTGTGGCGCGGGCGGGCGTGGTCGTGGCCAGCCCGGGCCACCACCCGCACGACATCAACCTGTACCAGGCGATGAAGGCCGCCGAGAGCGCCAAGCTCGCCTGCCGCCAGGGCGGGGCCATCGTGCTCGCCGCCGAGTGCCCGGAGGGCATCGGCAACGCGGTCATGGAGCGCTGGCTCAAGGAATGCCCGGAACCGGATGACTCGCTGCGCCGCGTGCGGGAGCACTTTGAGCTGGGCGGCCACAAGGTCGCCGCGCTGGCGCTGATGCGGCGGCACGCGCGGCTGCACCTCGTGTCCACCCTGGCGCCGGCCACGCTCGAGGCGCTGGCCCGGTACGGCGTGGTCGCCCACAAGACCCTCCAGGAGGCGGTGGACGCCGCGCGGGCGGCGGCTGGCCAGGACGCGCCGGTGCTGTGCATGCCGGCGGCGGCCGGGCTGCTGCCGGTGGTGGCGAGGTAGGGGGAGAGGGGCGAGAGGCAGGGGAGTGGTATCATGGGTGGCAGGCGGAAGGGCGAGCCGGGCGAGCGGGGCGAGCGGGAGCCGGGCGAGCCGGGCGAGCCGGCGGCGGTGCGCCCGGTGCTCAAGTGGGCCGGCGGCAAGTCACAGCTGCTCGCCGCCTACGCGCGCTTCTTCCCCCGGCCGGGCGCCAACCGCGCGTACCACGAGCCGTTCTTCGGCGGGGGGGCCGTGTTCTTCGCCCTGCGGCCGCCCGCTGGCGCGTGCCTTTCCGACCTCAACGCCGAGCTCATCCACTTTTACGAAGTTGTGCGCGACGCGCCAGCGGAGCTTCTAGCCCACTTCGCCATTCACCAGAACGACCGCCGCTACTACAACGACGTTCGCGCCCAGGACCCGGCGGCACTGGGTGACGTCGCGCGCGCGTCGCGCTTCTTGTACCTGAACCGCGCCGGCTACAACGGCCTGTACCGCGTCAATCGCGGCGGGGACTTCAACGTGCCCTATGGCACCCAGCGTGACCCCGTGGGGTCGGTCGACGCCGCCAACCTCCACCGCGCCGCGGCCCTGCTGCGGGGCGCGACGCTCCTGTGCGCCGACTTCGCGCTCGTCGTGGAGCGCGCCCGGGCGGGCGACTTCGTGTACTTCGACCCGCCCTACCAGCCGCAGAGCGCCACCGCCAGCTTCACCGACTACACCGCCGGGTCGTTCGGCGCCGGCGAGCAGGAGCGCCTGGCGGCGGTGGCGGCGGACCTGGATGCCCGCGGCTGCCTGGTGATGCTCAGCAACTCGGATGTGCCCGCCGTGCGGCGGCTATACAGCCAGGCACCCTTCCGGTTGTTCACGGTGCCGGCGCGGCGGGTCATCAACTGCCGCGCTGACCGCCGCGGCCCGGTGAACGAGGTCGTGATCGTGAACTACGACGTGCCCGAGGAGGCGACGCCAGCGGCAGGAAACGGCCGCCGCCCTGGAGAAAATGGCTAGTCGGTGCCCGAGTGGCAGGCGGCACCCACCCCGGCCCGATCCGGCCGGACGGGGCGGGCGCCGCGGGGAGGGGGTAGACTGTGACAGAAGCCGCGATCGAGCATTCGACCGTGCGGCGCGTCGGCAGAGGCCGGCTGTTCATGGATCCCGACGTAGACAAGGCGCGCGAGTACTTCAGGCAGCGTGACCGGCGCCTCGTCCCCAAGGTCACCACGGTGCCGGAGGCGGTCGCGCGCCTGGTTCACGATGGCGACTACGTCGCCGTCGGCGGCTTCGGCGCCGACCGCATCCCCACGGCCGTCCTGCACGAGATCGTCCGCCAGGGGCGGAAGGACCTCGGGCTGTCGGGCCACACGGCGACGCATGACTGCCAGATCCTCATCGGTGCCGGCTGCGTAAACCGCTGCGACGTGGCGTACGTGATCGGGCTGGAGGCGCGGGGCCTGTCGCGCGCCTCGCGGCGCCAGTTTGAGAGCGGCAAGATCGCGGTCGCCGAGTGGACCAACGCCGCGCTGGCGTGGCGCTACCGCGCGGCGGCGATGGGCGTGCCGTTTTTGCCCATGCGCTCCGGGCTGGGCACCGACACGATGAAGGAGAGTGCCGCGGTCGAGATAACGTGCCCGTTCACCGGCATCAAGCTCCTCGCGGTGCCGGCGCTCTTTCCCGACGTGGCCATGATCCACGTGCACCGCGCCGACGTCTACGGCAACTGCCAGATCGACGGCATCATGGTCGCCGACGACGACCTGGCCCGCGCCGCCAAGCGCCTGATCATCAGCACCGAGCGCCTGGTGCCCGAGTCGGTCATCAGGGCCGACCCGACGCGCACCGCGATACCATACTTCTGCGTCGATGCCGTGGTCGAGGTGCCCTATGGCAGCTACCCGGGCAACATGCCCTACGAGTACTTCTCCGACGAGGACCACCTGCGCCAGTGGCTGGAGGTCGAGGAGGACGCCGCGGCGTTCGAACGCTTCCTTGACAAGTACATCAGGAACACGCCCGACTTCGAGGCGTACCTGGAGCTGTGCGGGGGCATCAAGCGGCTGCAGGAGCTGCGGCGCACGGAGCTCATGCTGCACGCGGCCATCGGGGGAGGTGGGGCCGGGTGAGCGCCCCGGCATACAATCGCATGGAGCTGATGATCTGCCTGGCGTCGCGCTACCTCGAGGACGACCGCACCGCCGTCGTCGGCACCGGCGCCCCGTGCGCCGCGGCGATGCTCGCCCAGAAGACGTCTGCCCCCAACCTCATGGTCATGTTCGAGGCCGGCGGCGTCGGGCCGATCCTGCCGACGATGCCGATCTCGGTCGGCGACTCGCGCACCTTCTTCCGCGGCCTTGCCGCGTCGTCGATGGCCGACATCATGTCGTCGTGCCAGCGTGGCATGGTCGACTACACGTTCCTGGGCGGGGCGCAGATCGACATGTACGGCAACATCAATTCCACCATGATCGGGGGCGACATCCAGCGGCCGAAGGTGCGCCTGCCCGGCAGCGGCGGCGCCGGCGACCTCGCCTCGCTGTGCTGGCGGACGATGATGATCACCCCCCAGGACAAGCGGCGCTTCGTGCCGCGCGTGGACTTCATCACCAGCCCGGGTTATCTTGACGGCGCCGGGGCGCGCGAGGCGGCCGGCCTGCCGCCCGGCACCGGCCCGTACAAGGTGATCACCGACCTGTGCGTGATCGGCTTTGACGAGGTCACCAAGCGCATGCGCGTAGAGAGCGTGCACCCGGGGGTGACCCGCGAGCAGGTGCAGGAGAATACGGGCTTCGAGCTGCTGTGGGCGCCCGACGTGAAGGAGAGCGCGCCGCCCACGTCCGAGGAGCTGCGCATCCTGCGCGACGAGGTCGACTCCCTGCGCTACATCATCGGCCGCGGCTAGAGGCCGGGGCGGGGTCGCGGCAAGGCCGCGCGTGACGATGCGGGTGAGGTCGCGGAGGGGGTCGCGGCAAGAGGGATCGATCCTGTCGCCGTCGAAGCCCCCCGTGCTGGCCTGGGGTGGGAGAAGCCCCACGGCCCGGCAAGGGGGGTTCTTCATGCCGCAGTGCTCACCAGCCGCCGCCCTCAGCTGGTGCCGCGAGCTGTTCCCCGCCCTCAAGCTCATGGTGGGTGGCCGCCCGGCCGCGTTCTTCGACGGCCCGGGCGGCACGCAGGTGCCGCTTGAGGTGCTGCAGGCGGTCGAGGGCTACCTGACATCGGCCAACGCCAACGCCCACGGCGAGTTCATCACCAGCCAGCGCTCTGATACAATTGTCGACGACGCGCGCGAGGTCGTGCGCCGGCTCCTCGGCGGCACGGACGAGCACGCGGTGGCGTTCGGGGCCAACATGACCACGCTGAACTTCGCCCTGGCGCGGGCGGTGGGGCAGCGGCTCGGCCCGGGGGACGAGGTCGTGGTCACCGACCTGGACCACGAGGCGAACCGCGGGCCGTGGCTGGCGCTTGCGGGGCGCGGCGTCGCGGTGCGGTCGGTGCCCGTCGTGGCCGACGAGTGCCGCCTGGACATGGAGGCGCTCGCGGCGGCCATCGGGCCGCGGACGCGCCTGGTGGCGGTGGGGTATGCCTCCAACGCCGTGGGCACGGTGAACGACGTCAAGCGCATCACCGCCCTGGCGCACGGCGCCGGCGCCCTGGTCGTGGTCGACGCCGTGCACTACGTGCCGCACGGCGCTGTCGACATGGTGGACCTGGACTGCGACTTTCTGCTGTTCTCGGCGTACAAGCTGTTCGGCCCGCACGTGGGGGTGCTGTGCGGCAAGCGCGAGGCGTTCCGGGGCCTGCGGCCCGACCGCGTGCGCTGCCAGCGGGAGGCGCCGCCCTTCAATATCGAGACGGGCACGCTGAACTTCGAGGGCATCGCCGGGACCGCCGCCGGCGTGCGGTTTGTCGCCCGGCTGGGCGGGGAGGCTGGCGCCGCTGCGCCCACCTCTGCTGACGAGGGCGGGGCGGGGGCGGGGACGGGGGCGCCCGGCCGCGTGCCCACGCGGGGCGAGCTTCTGGCCGGCATGGCGGCCATCGCCGCCGCCGAGGGTGAACTCGGCGCACGCCTTGAGGCGGGGCTTGCCGCCATTCCCGGCGTGAGGCTCTACGGTCCGCCGGCCGGGCACCCGCGGACGCCGACATACTCGTTCACCGTCCGCGGCGCGTCGCCGCAAGAGGTGGCACGGGCGCTGGGCGCCCAGGGGTTGTTCGTCTGGGACGGCCACTTCTACGCCCAGACCCTGGTCGAGGCGCTGGGGCTTGCC
>Ga0315274_10013082_pt1 | contig 11814 bp, 7 predicted proteins | sample YL17G02_20_MG_FD_203700 | JGI IMG/M metagenome (GOLD analysis project Ga0315274, IMG submission 203700) | Sediment microbial communities from Yellowstone Lake, YNP, Wyoming, USA - YL17G02_20 | ecosystem: Environmental > Aquatic > Freshwater > Lake > Sediment | place: USA: Wyoming | collected... | reverse complement strand
GCCAGGGGGCATCAAACAGATGAGCTTATAGCAGACGCCCTTGAGTTGAACCCGAATCCGCCGGAACGGGAGCTCGACCAGCTTCTCAGCACCGGTGAAATCCAGAGCGTATCTCTTTTTGCTATGGCATTGGCGGCTGCCGGCTATGAAGCAATAAGCTTTACCGGCCAGCAGATTCGCCTTATGACCGACAGTGTGCATACCAAGGCAAGGATTAAAAGCATAGACGCCCAGAAAATCCATAACGAGCTGAAAAAGGGCAGGGTTGTTCTTGTAGCCGGCTTTCAGGGTATCGATGAGAACGGCAATATAACCACCCTCGGCAGAGGCGGCTCGGATACAACCGCTGTCGCCCTGGCAGCCGTCCTCGGTGCACAGGAGTGTGAAATCTATACCGACGTAGATGGTGTATACACAACCGACCCGAGAATATTTGAAAAAGCCGTCAGGCTTGAGAAAATCAGTTACGACGAGATGCTCGAAATGGCAAGTATGGGTGCCGGAGTTATGCACTCACGTTCGATAGAGTTCGGTAAAAAATACAACGTAAAAATTCACGTAAGGCACAGTGGAAAAGATACAGAAGGCACACTAATTACTGAGGAGTCTGAAATGGAAGATATAGTAGTATCAGGTGCGACCATACAAAAAGAGATGGCTAAAGTCACTCTTGTAAATGTGGACAATAAGCCCGGCAATGCAGCAAAATTATTTTCGAAGCTCGCACAATTTAAGGTACTTATAAATGATATTATTCAGACGGAATTTAGTCCTGAAAAAGCCAACATGTCGTTTACAACCGGCATTTCAGATTTGAAAGCTGCCAAAAAAGCAGTCGAGGAGGTAAAGAAAGAGCTTAACTGCGAGAAAGTCTTTATCCGCGACGACATTGTGGAAATCTCGGTCATTGGCGTGGGTATGAGAAGCCACTACGGGATAGCAGACAAGATGTTCAGCTCGCTTGCACAGGCAAAAGTCAACATTGACTCAATCACCACCAGCGAAATCCGCATAAGCTGCGTTGTTGATAAAACCGAAGGCGAAAAGGCCTTGAAGGCCGTCTGCGAAGCCTTTGAGCTGGATAAGCCCGTTGGAAAAAGAAAAAAATACCCGGAGAAAAAACCCGCAACAAAACAATCAAAAGGCCGGTAAAAACCTGTGTCTAAAAAGGCTAAAAAACCAGCCTTTGCTATGAGCCGTCGCAAAAGAGACGGCTTAATTTTAGCTTGTCTGTTACTCGCGGCTTTTTTCATTTTACTCGACCACTCAAAACTCAACAATTTTCTCACCTCCCGATATAAACTCGAAGACTCAAATTCCGCCGACTTCGAAAAATATAACGCCAAAATGTTTTTGGTAACAAATGTCGTTGACGGCGACACGCTCGATATCAATGTCCCTGATGACGGAAAAGATTATACGCGGATAAGATTGTGGGGAGTCGATACCCCCGAAACAAAAGACCCGCGCACCGGCGTCGCTTTTTACGGGCCGGAGGCTTCCGAATTTACAACCAAACAGGCTCTTGATAAGGATGTTACAATTTACCTTGTCGAGAACGATACAAGGGATAAATACCACAGGCTGCTGGCTTATATCCTGCTGCCGGATAAAAGATTTCTTAACGAGGTCCTTATCGAAGAAGGCTTCGGTTACGCGGATTACAGGTTCAAACACGATTTCTATAACAAATATAAGCGGCTGGAGTCTTCCGCCAAAAGAAACAAAAAAGGCCTGTGGAAAGAAGTAACTGTCGATAAGATGCCGCAATGGCGGCAGAAGTATGAGCTCAAAGACCTGAACTGAGAATATCAGACACGGATAAACTATGAAACCGGAGCCTCCAAAGCAGAGGTTATAATACAGGGTCGTAAAACGCCCTAATAAATTTGCGTGCTTGCACTCGTAGTACAGCACAATAACCTTTAAGCGTAAGGAGGCTCGTATGGATAAGTATATAGGTTTCGATATCGATAGCAAGAAGGCAGTTATCTGCGTAGTGCAAAAAGGCGAAAAAGAAATGTATTCAACAATAGGCTGCGACATACAATCTATGAGGAAATATCTCAAACAACAAAAAGCAGACGGCAGCAAAGTTCATCTTACCTTCGAGATAAGCGGACAGGCAGGATTTATCTACGACTCGCTGATTGATTGTGTTGATACTATCACCGTAAGCAATCCTTCAAAGATGACATGGATATACAGGACGGCCAAGAAGAACGACAGGATTGATTCGCGTAAGCAGGCGGTGCTGCTTTCAATAGGAGAGATCCCTGCGGTTCATATGCCATCATTGGAAGTAAGACAATGGCGGAATATGATTTTGCACAGGCGGAACCTGGTGAACAAGGTCACGGAAGTGAAGAATAAGATAAGAGCGGTCTTGAAGTCACAGGGGTTTACCAGGCCTATACACCGGGGCAGTTTATGGAAGCGTGTTAACAGAACGTGGATGAGCGAGCTTTGCGGGGGAGGGGTTAACCCCGCTTCATTATGGCAAATGAATCTCTATAATTTTATGGAGCAGCTGGGATTGCTTGATGGACAGGTTAAACGGGTTACGGAATATCTGGATGTGTATCTTTCAAAGAAGGCCGGCGGTGGATTGTTGATGAGCATTCCCGGAGTTGGGCCTCGGACGGCGGAGGCGGTATTAGCATATACGGACGATATAAACAGGTTTGGCAGCTCGAAAGAGTATTGTTCGTATTTTGGATTGACGCCGAGACTTGATGAGAGCGGGACAAGCAGACGGCTGGGTCATATCAGCAAGCTTGGGCCGAGCGTGGTCAGGTGGGTTTTGTACGAGAGCAGCTGGAAGGTAGTCAGAAAGAGCAAGGCGATGCGAGCATTTTATGAGAGGGTTATGAGTAACGGTCAGGCGGGCCGTAAGAAGATAGCGATAGTAGCGGTGTGCAGGAAGCTTTTGAGTATTATGCGAGCGATGATGCTGACGGGCGAGATGTTTAATGAGGAGCTTGTCAGCAGGGAATGTGGAAATGAACAGTTGAGAAAGGCGAGTTAGGGATGATTTGGGTTGGCGGGATTTTAGAAAGGACCCTGGTCCGTGGAATGTGAACTTTAAGTATCACGTCACAGAGAATAGGGCCTTTTTGCCGCAGGCAGTTGAATGTGCCGTCCGAGAGACGAGCACGAATAGGAGTGTGGGCAGCCAACCTGAATGGAAATCCCGCCCGCCGTGCCGGCGCATCGTTGCGGCAGGCCGCATTTTTACTCCTCGGCCCCTCAAGTTCCTGCGAAGGGGCCTGCGGGTAAAAATGCTGAGTATGTAATGAGATAGAGTGAAGAAAAAGAAAAAATAGTTATTGACCGGCTCCGGTTTCATAGGATTAACACAGATTTTGGGGGGAAAGTTTTAAAAATAAATAATTGCCGGTTTGTCCGGAAAGGGTATAATTGTATCTCAAATCAGATAGACAGCGAAAGAGTTGTTGTTAAACGTCTTTATACGCAAGAGATTGGATCCGTCTTCGCTGAAGCTACGACGCAACAGGGGCAAGTATTGAAGAAGCAAGGGGAACGGATAGTCGTTAGTATTTAGTCCGTGGAATCGCCTGAGGCGGATAAAAGGCGGGTAAAAGTGCAAAATCATTGTTGGGACAAGAAAGAAAGACATGATAATCGGTATCAAAATCTTTATGCTCGTCGCACTGGTTAAACTGCTGCTTGTCACTGAGAAGCCAATATTGTGAGCTGGTATTTATACAGGGATTGGCTTCATTTTTTCATTGTTCTATGGTGTTCCGTTCCTGGCCGTGCTCATCGGCAGCGCAATTGGATTCGGCCTGGCGTTTCTATACTTCTGGCTGCTCGACCGATTCCGAGAAACCGGAGTATTCTGGATTGTGCTGATTCTCGGTCTTGTCATCGGACTGGTGTGAAGAAAGGCAAAGACATGTCCGAACAAAGTGCGGGAAAAGACAACCCCCAATATCCTTTGACCGTGCTCAGGACAGAGCCGTTAAAATATAAAATAAGAAATCCGGGATTATGGCCTTGCCATCTTAACGATTGTAATTCGAGGAAGATTTTGATATTATTATGGAATCGAAAGGCCTGGTTGCATAGCTAAGCGTTTTATCCGCCTCTGGCGGATTAATATGGGAAATGTCGGTTTAAAAATCAAAGGGATGGGATATGAAGCTATTCACTCGTTTTTACAGCGTTCTAATTTTAGTTTTTTCCACAGGCTTGTTTACCTCTGCACTGGCAATAAAAAGTAATCACATTAACCTTTCGGAATTGAATACAGATTTTGTTATTCAGGGCTGGGGCGAGCCCGGGCAAGACTGCTCGGTGGAAAAGAGGGCAACTCTTTTAATCGGTGGGCAAAAATTCGAAAGAGGCCTGGGGACTCATTCAGAGGGTTATATCAATATTGACCTGAAAGGTGCTGCCAAACGCTTCCATTCGTGGGTCGGCATCGACGATGAAGTTGGTGACAAAGGCAGCTGCGAATTTATTGTCAAAGGTGATGAAAAGATACTTTATAAAAGCGGTATATTAAAAGGCAGTGACAAAGCAAAGGAGATTGATATCAAACTCGAAAAGATAAAGATTTTGACTCTTGAAACGACAGACGGCAGGGATGGTATTGAATATGACCACGCAGACTGGGCTGACTGCTGGATTGAATATACAGGGCAAAAACCTGAAGCGGTTCGATTTAAAGATAAGCTTTATGAATATTGTGGCTGGGAAGGGAAGTCGGATGCCGAGCTTGCACAGCCGGTGAAGCTGCCCTTTACAAAATCTTTTCCAAGCCCAATAACTGATTATATGGTTCTGACTTTCAACAGCCCGTGGGGCGGAGAGTACGAAATTAAGACACAGCAGTTATCTGAGGAAGGCTTTAGCTTCATACAAAAAAGCGGCAGGAGCTGCAAGGATAAAAAACCGTTTATAATATTGTTTAATACGAAAACCAAAAGAGGTATCGCTGTTATGCTCGCATGGAGCGGGAACTGGGCAATCGAAGTCAAGGCCGATGGTGACAAGGTAAAACTGGTCGCGAGGACATCGCCTGCGGATTTGCCCAAAATCACTGAAATAAACAGTTTGCCGATACCCGGCGCTCTTGTTTGCGAATTTGCAGGTCACTGGGATTACGCCACACTTCCAATCAGAAGATTTATTCGGCAGAAGTTATTGAGGGACCTTGGTGACAACTGGCCGGTTGTGCAGTACAACGATTATTACGGCACGTTTGGCAATTTTGATGAGAAGCTTCTTATAGAGGCTGCAAAATCCGCAGCGGAAATCGGCTGCGAATTATTTACCATCGACGCAGGCTGGTATGGCAACAAGGAGCAGTGGGAAGAAGCGGTCGGTGACTGGAATGTAAATCCGAAAAAGTTTCCGAATGGTATCGAGCCTGTAGCAGAAGCTGTAAGAGGGCTCGGGATGAAATTCGGAATGTGGGTTGAGATTGAATGTGCCAATCCTAAATCGGATACCGCACAGAATCATCCGGACTGGGTAATGGTTCCGACGGCGTGGTGGACGCAAAGACTGATTCTGAATTTCGGGGATGAAAAGATTCTGGCCTATGCAAAAAGTGTAATCGACAACATGATGAAAAGATACAAGCTTGACTATATCAAGATGGATTTTAATGCGGACCCTGCGACGGACAGCGAAAATCGTTCCGGAGCCGATGATCCGCTTTACGGTCATTACAAAGGATTAATCGGCCTGTGGGAGTATATGCATAAAAATTATTCCGGCCTTGTCATTGAGAACTGCTCGAGCGGCTCTCTTCGGCAGGATGTTATGACAGCGGCTTTGACCGATACACACTGGACGAGTGACAATGTCGATAATCACTGCAACCTTGCAATAAATTATGGAGCAACCTACCTGTTTCCGCCGGAAATCTGCAGTGATTGGACGACTTATCCTGAAGAAGCTGCCAACAAAAATAAACTGGATATCCCTTCACGATTTAATGTCAATATGATGGGGCATCTGGGGCTGTCGGGCAAGATATGGGAATGGACCAACGAGACTAAGAAAATTGCAACAGAAAAAATAGCGATTTATAAAAAGATTCGCGGTCTTATCCGCGATGCGGATGTATATCATTTGACGCCTCAGCCGATTTTTAACAATCCATCGTCAATTACAGCCGTTCAGTACGCAGATACTAAAACCGATAGAGACATTGTTTTTGTTTTCCAGGCAAACGATCCGTTGCTTACAGCAAAGCTTCGGCTTAGGGCATTGAAGGACGACAAAGAATATCGAATCTTGTTGCCGAAAGAGCTTGGCGGTAAAGAGCTGAAGATAAAAGGCAAAGAGCTTATGGAGGACGGCCTTGAAATTAATTTCACCGACAAAGGTGTTTCAGGAATAATACAAATCAGGTAATTCTGTTCAATAGATATTAAGACCGGTATAATAGTATCTACACCATTGGATGAACGGAAAGAGGTAGCTTAAATTTAATCATCGAGTGTCCCCAGCCGTTAAGCACCTCAATATTATTGTGGAATTGAAATGCTTGGTTGCGTTGCCAGGCGTTTAATGGCGCCAGCCATCCCAGCGATATGAAAAATGTCAGATTATATGACTTCTTTTAAAGGGAAAGCTTATGAAAAGTAAATTAATATTTATAGTGTCAGTAATTCCCTTATTTCTTGTTTCCTGTGGTTCAAAAACAAACGTTCGGGTTGTTGACAGACCACCAACTGATTCAAAAAATGATTTTTATATCGGCAACCGAGATGAGCTTGTGCCAAGTGCATTTATTATGCTGCCGATCGGCTCAATAAAACCTCAGGGCTGGCTGCGAAAGCAACTACAATTACAGGCCGATGGTTTTCATGGGCATCTTACTGAAATCAGCGAATTTTTGAAAAAAGAAAATAACGCATGGTTAAGCAAAGATGGAATAGGCGAGCGAGGCTGGGAGGAGGTTCCTTACTGGTTGAAAGGCTACAGTAATTGTGCCTATGTCCTGGGCGATGAAAAAATGATTGCTGAAGCTAAAATCTGGATTGAATCAGCACTGAACAGTCAGCAGGAGGACGGCTGGTTCGGCCCCGTTGCTTGTAAAACTTCTATCGATGGAAATCCCGACCTATGGCCTAATATGATTATGCTCTTTTGTCTGCAGGATTACTACAGCTTTACTGGTGAACAAAGAGTAATTAAACTGATGACGAAATATTTCAAATATTTGACCACTATCCCGGAGGAAAAATTTATTGTGGGCTACTGGCCTGACAGAAGAGGCGGTGATTTACTATACAGCATATACTGGCTTTATAACATAACAGGCGATAACTGGCTCCTGGATTTGGCAGGGAAGACGCACCGTTGCACGGCCCGCTGGAACGAGGATGTAATTGACTGGCACAACGTTAATATTGCACAAGGCTTTAAAGAGCCGGCTACTTATTATATGCAGTCACATGATACAAATGATTTATATGCAGCGGAAAGAAACTGGCAAAAGGTGCGACAGCTTTACGGCCAGGTGCCGGGCGGTATGTTCGGCGGTGATGAAAATTGCCGTCCAGGCTTTAGTGACCCGCGACAGGCAATTGAAACCTGCGGAATGGTCGAAGAGATGCTTTCGGACGAAACTCTTCTAAGAATCTCAGGCGATCCGCTCTGGGCTGATCGTTGCGAAAATGTCGCTTTTAATTCCCTGCCCGCCGCGTTTACTTCGGACTATAAGGCATTGCGTTATTTGACTGCTCCGAATATGGTTCTATCGGATAAAAACAACAAATCTCCGGGCTTACAAAATGGCGGTCCTATGCTTCTTTATAATCCGTATGATCATAGATGCTGTCGGCATAACTTTGGACACGCCTGGCCTTATTATGCGGAAAACCTCTGGCTTGCAACAGAGGATAACGGCCTGGCTGCAGTTTTTTTCGCTGCATCTGAAGTTAAAGCCAAGGTTGGGGACGGAACAGTGATATCGATAATTGAAAAAACTTATTATCCATTTGATGAAAAAATCGAGTTTAATGTTTCTGCGGCGAAAAAAGTCGAATTCCCATTATATATCCGCCTCCCCGAATGGTGCGATAATCCCAAGGTAAGCATTAACGGAGAAAATTTGGAGGTCAAGGCTAAGCCGCTGTCGTTTATTGTTCTCCAACGCAAGTGGTCTAATGGTGATAAAATCGCTCTTGAGTTGCCAATGAAGATTAATGTTAAGGCCTGGACAAAAAATAAAAACAGTGTTTCGGTTAATCGTGGTCCATTAACATATTCACTTAAAATCGGCGAAAATTATGTCCGGCAAGGCGGAACAGACCAATGGCCCGGCTGGGAAATTTATCCGACTACTGCTTGGAATTACGGACTTATGATTGATAAAGAAAATCCTGCTAAATCCTTCGAGATGGTCCGAAAAAGCTGGCCTGCTTCTGAGCAGCCTTTTGTGCCCGATGATACACCGATTGAGCTGAAGGCAAAAGCCGGAAAAATCCCGGAATGGAAACTCGACTTTCTTGGTCTTGTTGGGCAGCTTCAGGATAGTCCTGCAATTTCAAATGAACCGATCGAAACTATAACTTTGATTCCAATGGGCGCTGCTCGATTGCGAATTTCTGCATTTCCGGTTATTGGAGCAGGTCCAAATGCTCATAAATGGATTGCATCTCCTGAACCTGCCAAGCCTTTACCAACCAAAGCCTCACATTGTTATCAAGGGGACACAACCGATGCTTTAAGTGATAATCTTTTACCAAAAAGTTCCAATGACCACAGCATACCGAGATTTACCTTCTGGGACCACAGAGGCACAAAAGAATGGGTTGAATATGACTTCGAAGAAGAAAAAAAGATTTCAAGCGTTGAAGTGTACTGGTTTGATGATACAGGTATAGGCCAATGCAGAACACCTTCGGCATGGAAAATTTTGTATATGGAAAATAACCAGTGGAATGAGGTTAAGACATCTGATTCTTACGGTTTGGAGAAGGATAAATTTAATGTTGTAAAATTTGAGCCTGTGCAGACGAAGTCGCTGCGGCTGGATTGTCAGCTTAAAGATGATTTTTCAGGCGGTATTCTGGAATGGCAAGTTAAATAATTGAGGCCGCTGAATAACCTTACATTTTCATTTTGTCTTATATTTTTATTCTGATGCACATCAAGAGTACGTTTTCATTGTGCCGTCAACGTCATTTTCTACGTTGATTATCATTCGCAAGGCCGGTAAGATAACCTCATATTCGAAGAATCGCACAGAAAAACTTATCAAAACAGGAATCAGCAAGATGGCTCAGGAAGAACAAGTGCTGGTAATCGAACGGAAAGTCCTGGAAAAGGCGGGATTGTTCCAGGGACTGGCTTTCGACGTAGAGCGTTATCTAAATGTAATATTTGCAGAGGGAGCGGCCCGCTTTATGAAAAGGTCGCAGGCGGAAAAAGACCCCTCCTTCAAGCAGCTTATCCCATACGTAATTATGAGTTGCGATGGAAAGTTCCTCAGCTATGTCAGGGGAAGACGAGCAGGCGAGAGCCGGCTGGTCGGACTAAGGTCCATAGGAATAGGAGGTCATATAAATCCTTCCGATGATATGCCTTTATTCAATGACAGTTTTTACGAGACTTACCTTGCCGCCGTTAAGCGTGAGGTAGCCGAAGAAGTAACTGTCCAGACGGATTACACCGACAGGGTCGTCGCACTTTTGAACGATGAATCAAACGAGGTCGGCAGCGTGCACCTCGGAATAGTCCACCACTGGATATTAGACAGGCCGAACGTCAGCAGGCGAGAGCAAATGATTACACAAATGGCCTTTATGACACCAGAAGAGCTAAAGGATGTTCAGGATTCTATGGAAACCTGGTCGACTTTGTGCCTGAGCCACTTTTCGGAATTGACGAAAAAATACAGTTAAAAATTCAAAATCAGATGCGGATTTTTATACAAAAGTTTAAAAAATAGAGAATTGCCGCTCTGTCCGGAAAGGGTATAATTGTATCTCGAATCAGATAGACAGCGAAAGAGAGCCTCGCCGTAGCAATAAGTAAAGTGTTTGTCGTTTTGTAAAGTACGCCGGAGGCGTATAAAATTATATAATCATTGTTAGGTGATTGGAGAAACCGATGCAAAGATCAGTCAGCTTTGGACTTGGTATTACGCTAATGTTGATAGGCTTGGCAATTTCCTACTATATCCACTCGATAGACCCCGGAGACAACACACCTGCCGCAATGTTGATCGGAGCTGTAATGATCTTCCCAGGTTCTATCCTGCTGGGGCGGGCAATATGGCCACCCCAAGAGAGATAAAGAAGTGAGAAAATAGAAGAAAATAGGGGACGTTCGTTTTTGAACCTGCCGTGAAACGTCTTAATTTACTATTCCGCCGAAGGTGGATAAGGGAGTCGTAGTTCGTATCGCGTATTGCGTAATGCGTATGTCGTAATGCGGGGAAAGGACAAGCGAACCTCACGCCTGCACCCCCGGCCCCGTCAAACAGAAGACGGGTAAACTCCGACAGGGGCTATATACGCCGCTTGCGAGGCAAGCGGTAAAAGGAATAAAATCATGATATGGCGAAGGCGGGTAAAAAAATAGAGTGTTTTTCAGGAGGAAGTCTGATAGAATACATACAAACTTTTAGCCCTTTTTTAAGAGGTTCGATTTATGAATTTCGATAACAGCAAATCACCGCAACGCCAAAGAGACGAAGCATCTATTGAGCTTCTCAGAAAGCTCAGGGAAAAGCTGCTCTCTAACAATATTTCAACTGCGAGACTGGCGGCTTTGAATCTGTCATGGAAACAAGAGGATGGCTTAGCAATACTGTCGGAGGCTTTATTCGGCAACTATCCAAGAACAGCTAAAAAGGCAGCAGCCTATGGACTGAGGAGTATGAACGGCAGAATGCAGAAAATGGCCTCGGAGGTTCTTGAGCAGGGGCTAAGACATCGTGACCGAACTACCAAAGCTGCATGTGTTAAGTCTATATCTCTGATGAAAGGTTAGGTTTCCCGAAAAGGTTAAGAAATACAAGTCATTTTCAGTGGAAATCTGGGGACAAGTGGAAATCTGGAAATCTGGGGACAGCATACTAATTTTTGAATATTGAATATTCGGGACAATCACGTAATAGAAGAATACTCAGTATGCCTAAGAAAAAACATTCGACCAGCAAACACCTGCCAAGAGGGTTGGAAATACTCTACGAAGATAGAGATATCCTGGTGGTAGATAAGCATGCGGGGCTATTGACAGTGGGGACGGAGACTAATAAATTCAAAACGGCTTACTACATTCTAACCGATTATGTTCGAAAGGGGAGTCTAAAGTCGCGAAACCGAATTTTTATTGTTCACAGGCTGGACCAGTGGACATCCGGCGTACTTATATTTGCAAAAAGCGAGGAAGTTAAGTTACGTTTGAAGGCTCAGTGGAAAGACACGGAAAAAAAATATGTTGCGGTGGTTTATGGCCAGCTGGCCCAAAAAGAGGGGATTATTACCTCATACCTGTCTGAGAACAAAGCTTTCGTCGTCTATTCCACAACTGATGTCACAAAAGGCAAACTGGCACATACTGCTTATAAGGTGCTTAAAGAGACCAGGCAGTTTAGTCTGCTGGAGATTAATCTTTTGACCGGCAGGAAGAATCAGATACGTGTACACATGGCTGATAAGGGACATCCAATCGTAGGCGATCGTAAATATGGAAAAACCAGGGATGGGTACAAGCAATTAGCGCTTCATTCCAAATCGATGTCCTTCAAACACCCCACCAGCGGCGAGCAGATGACTTTTGAAACCAAAGTGCCAAATTATTTTAATAAGCTGATTG
>Ga0315274_10013080_pt1 | contig 11814 bp, 12 predicted proteins | sample YL17G02_20_MG_FD_203700 | JGI IMG/M metagenome (GOLD analysis project Ga0315274, IMG submission 203700) | Sediment microbial communities from Yellowstone Lake, YNP, Wyoming, USA - YL17G02_20 | ecosystem: Environmental > Aquatic > Freshwater > Lake > Sediment | place: USA: Wyoming | collected... | reverse complement strand
TGGAGGAAAACCCACATCCTATCTATAAAGAGATCCAGCAGGCAATCACAGGGAACTTGTGTCGTTGTACCGGTTACTATTCAATTATTGCGGCGATAGAACGCGCCAGCCAAATGGAGGTCTGATATGACGAAATATACACGGGTCACCCATAAAAGTGAAGAGCGTCCCTGGAAGATCCATCCAATATGGCGAGGGATCGGCTGCGCGATGATATTAATCATCATCGTGATGGCTTACGCCTTAGCGAAGGAGTTTGTGGATTACAACCAGAAGGCAGGAAAATTGGACCTGCCGATCTTTCTCTACGATAAAGTGTCAATTCCATACACACACTACATTCCAGTGTTGAAGCAAGATGATGTGGTTAATAAATTTTTTGGGAACTTCAAGTATGGAACCTTGATCTTCATGTTGATCTTCATGTTTCTCGGTCTGGGTGCGTTTTCATTCGTTTACGCAGCTCTCTACCGCGTCTCCGGGCCAGCTCGTTATAGCGCTATCGATGCCCCGCCTGTGAAGCAGTTCCGGCGGAAGTGAAGAATGTAAAAGGTATAAAAAAACACAAGGCTGTTGGGCGGTTTTCTACTGCTCAACAGCCTTGTATTTTTTTTCTAGCTGGAGGCGCTTTTGTAATGCCTTAACCCATAACGGAATAGAGCCGAGGAAGCAAAGATCAGCACGATCGCCAACCCGATCATGCCTGCCAGCATTCCGGTGGATGTTATGCCGGTAAGCGCTCCAGCCGGGGCAGTGGTGATAATGCCGACTGGGATTACCCAGGTCAGCACGAGTCGCAGCCATCCGGGGTACAGTCCGAGGGGGTAGCGCGCCATCTGAAAGACACCATTGAATACCCAGGTGAAGAGCACCCCTGGCCCCCAAAAGACCAGGGCTGTGAAAGCCAGCAGGATGGCGTATAAAATAGCCCCTCCCGCGATTAATGCAATCAGGAAAGCCAGCCAGCGTTCGGGCGTCAGGTCTGAGTGGATACGCATGGTAGCAATTCCCAATACTCCCAGTCCCAGAGCCATATCGAACAGCGAGAATAACCGCCACTTGCGGAAGCTGGCCAGGAATTGGGTGTCCACCGGACGGATGAGGGTAAAATCCAGCCTGCCGCTCCACACCTCACCGTCCATCCCTGCCAGCGCCTCCAGGCTGGGACCGATTACCAGGTTACGCATCGCCCCCACAGTTAAATATACGCCAAGCAGTGCCAACGTTCCGGCAAAATCCCAACCGTTCACGGTTTTTATCTGGTTGAATAGCACAGCCACGCCCAGAACGCCTGTACCCAGGTTGAGCAGGGAGTACATCAGGCTGAGAAAGAAATTGGCCCGGTAAGCGGCCTCCTCCTGGAAGGAGGTCCGCGCGAAAAGGCCGATCAGTCGCAAATAGTGCATTTTACCCTCCCACCGCCGAGTACCGCCGCAGCCCTAAGCGCCAGAACACAGCCGTAAGCACCAATGCCAGCACCAGCCAACCCGTCTGTATAACAAACCCCATGATCAACCCGGGGGTATTTACCTGCCCGGTTAGCACCTCCACCGGAAAACCAACCATATAACGAAAAGGAAGGATCACCGCGGCCGTACGCAGAGCACCTGGCAACAATGCTACGGGCGCAACCTGCCCGGCCAGTAAGAAGACCAGTGAATCCTGCAAAGCCAACAGTGCGTCAGCGCGCGTGGCCCAGAAAGCCAGCAGCGCCAGCCAATAACCCCAGAAGAAGCGCAGTGCCCAGGCCAGCAGGAGTGCAGGTATGAAAGCCAGTAGGTTAATAGGGGTAACATACATTTCAGGACGCAGGATCAGCGCCAGCACCAGCACAATCGGCAAGTCAAAAATCATATAAACCACTTTGCCAGCCATCTCGCTGGAAAGGGTGTCATAAAATGGCGAGAGGGGACGGATCAGCAGCCGGTTCATCTGCCCGTAGCGCACCAGGTCGCCGATCGTCCAGTTGGTCTGCGAATATGTGATCTGGTTTACGAGGATCAGAACGAGGTAGTAAGCCACGAACTCACCACGGTTCAGCCCGCCGATGGTTTTCCCCCCTGCTGCAGTTGTCCACACCAGCAGGTAAATCAGGGGTTGGATCATCCAACCGAAGGCCAGAATGAAGAAAAAGCTCCGGTACTGCACCCACGAAGCCCAGGTCGCTTTAACGAGTGCCATTCCGCCGCGCAAGTTCCCATGTCCGCGCGAATGGGTAAAGATTGAATTCATACACCGCCCTCCATGTAGACCTGATCGATGACTGCCTCGATGGGCGGATCCTCAACGGTCAGGTCTGCCACTGGCAGAGATTGGAGCAGCTGGGCTGTGACGGAAGGCGCTTCCGCACGCCCAACCCGCAACGTCAGGAGATTATTTTCGCGTTGTGTGATTTCTACGCCTGCCGGCAGGGGTATTTCACGGCTGACAGATCCATTCTCAGCACCGAGCGTAATCCGTACCAGCTTGAAAGGTGCCATCTTTTGCGCCAGGGCACCCAACTCGCCATCGTACAGCAGCTTGCCGTGATGGATCAAGATCACCCGCGGGCACAGCGCCATCACGTCAGCCATGTAGTGGCTGGTGAGCAGGATGGTGACCCCGCTCTTGCGGTTGTACTCCGCCAGAAAACGGCGCAGGCGCAGCTGCATGGAAACATCCAGCCCGAGGGTTGGCTCATCGAGGAACATCACCACCGGGCGGTACAGCAAGCCGGCGACCAGCTCGCACTTCATGCGCTCACCCAGCGAGAGATTACGCACCGGTTTCGTGAGTAGCTCCTGCATATCCAGCAGATCGATCAATTCGTCGAGGGTTTGCTTGAACTGGCTGGATGGTACGCTATAAATTTCACCCAGCACGCGGAACGAATCCATCGGCGGGATATCCCAGATCATCTGAGATTTGTTGCCCATCACCATGCTGATCTGGCGCAGGTAGGCGTGTTTGCGCTGCCAGGGAATGAACCCGGCGACGCGAGCCAAACCTGTAGTAGGATGAAGCAAGCCGGTCAGGATCTTCAGTGTGGTGGTTTTCCCGGCACCGTTGGGTCCGATCAGGCCAACGATCTCGCCCGACTCGATGGCGAAGCTGACATCCAGGACAGCATGCACATCGTTATAGGTGCGCTTGATCAGGCTTTTCAGGGACGCGCGCAGCCCCTCGGCCCGCACCGGTACGCGGTAAATCTTGGATAAACCTTGAACTGTGATTTGAGGTACGGTCAAGGGAAGTCTCCTGTTTGCAGAGGATCAGTCGCAGGTGGCAGGTAACAGGTGGCAGGTGGCAAGTAGCAGGTGGCAGGTGGCAAGTAGCAGGTGGCAGGTGGCAAGTTTGGCTTGCAGCGTGTTTCTCGTAACCTGAACCTGCAATCCTAATTTACTACCCTGGTGGGCGAATGGAGAGTTTATGAAAGTAGATCATCACCGTCGTGATCTGGCACATGTTGTAGGATTAAGCATTTCTAACTACCTGGTATTTCAGCCAGACGATATTTTCTTGCACCTGCTCAAAGTGGACCAGGCAGCCGGGTGACCCCTTCTGGCGTTGTGAGATCAGGAGCAACGAAGGACGTGCACGGGGATGTGCCACCCACAATGCAGGGATCGATCAGCATACTGACCTCATCTACCAGCCCGGCTCGCAGCAGAGCGCCGTTGAGGATGCCGTCGCTGTCCACGCGTACAGACTTAACCCCAAAACGGGTACTCAATTCTTCCAGGACGGCGCGTAAATCAACGTGATCGCTGCCAGCGAGGATGTACGGAACGCCCCGGCGGTTGAGATACTCCTGGTAATCCTGGGGAGTGGCGTGGGAGCATAACATCATTATACAACCCTGGTGTAATCATGGATAGTTGGGGCAATCAGCAGAACTGACCCTACCCGGCAAGCCAATACCGGTCTACAATCGGGCCATGACAACCTCTCCATCTCATCCCTCCCATCTCACCCAAGGGTACACGGTAGCCGTCATCAGCGCCGTGTTTCTGTCCACCACAGCTATTTTTATCCGTTATCTCACCCAGACTTACCAGATTCCTTCGCTGGTGTTGGCTTTTTGGCGGGATGTTTTTGTGGTGCTTACCCTCCTGATTGGGCTTGGCTGGTATAACCCCCGGCTGTTGCGTATTAACCAAAAACACCTGGGCTACCTGGTCGGTTATGGGTTTGTGTTGGCGATCTTCAACGCCATGTGGACCCTTTCCGTGGCTTTGAATGGTGCCGCGGTGGCCACGGTACTGGCTTACTGTTCCACTGCATTTACCGCTCTGCTGGGTTGGTGGCTGCTCAAGGAGCGCTTAAACTGGGCCAAGCTGCTGGCAGTAATCTTGTGCCTGGGGGGATGCGTGCTGGTGTCGGAAGCCATCGACCCGGCAGCCTGGCGCGCCAATCTGGTAGGGATCCTGACGGGTGTGCTTTCCGGCCTGTGTTATGCCATTTACAGCTTGATGGGTCGATCTGCCTCGCAACGCGGCCTGAACCCCTGGACCACGTTAATCTACACGTTCGGATTTGCAACGGTTTTTTTATTGGCTGGGAATTTATTTCCGGGCAACCCAATTGCCGGCGTGACAGCCCGACCGGGGGATCTCTTGTGGCTGGGGGATGCTTTGGCTGGTTGGGGTGTTTTAATCTTTCTGGCGGCTGGACCAACCGTATTGGGTTTTGGGTTGTACAATGTCAGCCTGAGCTACTTGCCCTCCAGTGTGGCGAACTTGATTGTCACTTTGGAGCCGGTTTTCACGGCCATTACAGCATATTTCCTGCTGGGTGAGCGACTCACCTGGATGCAGATAGTAGGCAGTCTGGTGGTTTTGACAGGGGTGGTTTTCTTCAGGCTTTACGAGGGACGGCTGGCATCTTTATCAGCCAGGTCTCAGGCTGAGATTGGCGCGGCTTCTGCGGGATGAAGAGGCCATCATGCTGTATCCAGCCCGCAGCAGCATCCGGATCACACGCAGGCGGTCAATTTCAGGCGCGCCATACCTCCGGTAGCCATTGTCGGGATTACGAGGCACTTCGATCAGTCCGTTGCGTTCCCAGTTGCGGATGGCGTCGATGGTGGTATTCAACAGGCTGGCAGCGGCGGTACAGAACACCGCTTCACCGATGCGCAAGGATTGTTGGGTGGCGTCGACGGGTGTTCCAGCGGCCCAACGCTCGAGGAAATCTGCAGCTGACTCAGCCTGGACACGTTCGGACTGCACCTGCACCACCATCTGGTGAGTCAGCTCCAGTGCGCCGCCCAGATCGCTTGCCGCGGAATGCTGGATGATAGCGAGACCTAGTTTACGGATCGCGCGGCCCGGCCAGCCGCCGCTGAAGATTAACCGGATCTGGCGGAGTTGATCGAGATGATCCTCGGTGAAGCGGCGATACCCGCTTGGGCTGGGCCTGGCTATCGGCAGGAATCCTCACTGCTCATACAGCCGGACGGTGTTTGGGTGAACCCCAACAGCCTTGGCGAGATCGGAGGTGCTCAGGTAGCGGTTCACCGTTTTTGTTTCGCTCACAATTGGGCAGCCGCGTCCGTAATCTTCAGCGCCTGATCCAGCACCGCGCATCCCTCAGCCAGCTGCGCCTCGGTAATCAGCAGGGGTGGGATGATCAGGGCGGTGTGCCAGTGGGTGTACAGGTACAGCCCGTGGTCCAGGCAGTACTTGCGGAAGGCGACCATCGTGGGAGACGATGCATTCCACGGGGTAAGAGGCTCTTTCGTTGTACGATCTTTCACCAGCTCGATGATCCCAAATAACCCGATCGAGCGCACTTCGCCAACGGAAGGGTGCTGTTCCCCAAGGTCGGTCAACATACGGTGAAGCACCGGCCCCATCTCGGCGGCGTGCTCCACAAGCCGGTCTTCCTGCAGAACGCCGATATTGGCAATCGCGGCGGCAAGGGAGATCGGGTGGGCGGTATAGGTCAGCCCACTTTCGAAAACATGCTCATTGAAGAAGGCTGCGATCTCATCCTTCATCCCGACTGCACCCAGCGGGGCGTAGGCAGAAGTCAACCCCTTCGCCATGGTCATCAGATCGGGAATAACGTTCCAGTGATCGACCGCGAACCATTTGCCGGTGCGCCCGAAACCGCTCATCACCTCGTCGGCGATGAGCAGCATGCCGTATTGATCGCACAGCGCACGCACGCCGGGCAGGTAGCCATCGGGGGGGATGATGATGCCGTTGGTGCCGGTGACGCTTTCGAGCAGGATGGCGGCGATGGTGTCCGGGCCTTCGTATTGGATGATTTCCTCCAGGTGGTTAAGGTAATCCTGGCAAAAATCGGCCTCGGAAATATCGGGAGTGGTGCGGTGGAAGGTGGAGCGATAACGGTAGGGATCGAGGAAGTGGACAACCCCCGGCATCAGCAACGGCTCCCAGGCCACGCGCCGTGGATCCCCGGTGGCAGCCATGGCGCCGGCTGTTGCGCCGTGGTAGGAACGGTAGCGGGTCAAGATTTTATACTTCCGGTGATCTTTACCGGCAGTGACCGCCCGCGCGATTTTGATGGCGTTTTCATTCGCATCAGCCCCGCCCAGGGTGAATAAGAAGTGGTTCAATCCTCTAGGTGTGATCTCCGAGAGCAGCTTCCCCAGGATGGCACGCGGTTTGGTTGCCATGCCGGGGGCGGCGTAGGGGAGCTCAGCGGCCTGCCGTTGGATGGCTGTAATGACGCGCTCATCGCCGTGCCCGATGTTGACGCACATCGTCATCGAGTTGAAATCCAGGTAACGTTTTTCGTCCACGTCCCAGAAGTACACACCTTTAGCGCGTTTGACCGGGATGGGGGATACTTTGGCCTGGGTTGACCAGGTCCAAAAGCCGTGTTCGAGGGTGAGGGGTAGGATGTCGGAATCAGGGAGGTTGAACATAGGGATTGGATTATGGGAGAAAATCGGAAGTCGTTATTCAGTGAGGCCGATTATGCGTTACCTGCTATTGCTGGGGTTCCATTCAGCAGATCTGAGTGCGCATGAATTCTAGCACCTCTTGGTGAGTAGGGCAATCGAGCACGCCGGGGAAGCGGGTGCAGATGATGGCTGCCAGCGCGGAGGCGTAGCGGATGGTTTCCAGGTCATCCCAGCCGTGCAGCAGGCCGTAGACTATTCCCGAACGAAAAGCATCGCCGGCTCCTGCAGTGTCGATGGCTTTAACTTTATATGCAGGGAAACGTTGGATGCCCTGGTCTTGACGCCCGAACAGCACTTCTTCGTTTCCACAGGTGAAGATCAGCAGCCCTTTTACCCTCTGCTGGTATTCGGTGAACAGGGACAACAAGTCGGCCTGGGAGTGTTCACGGGCGCGGAACCCACCGGAGATGATCAACGCAGCGGCGTTTTGTGCCAGCACTCCATCGAATGCGCAGTCGATTGTGATGTAGGGAATCCCTGACTCGACCGCATATTGGCCAGCCATATGGCTTTCCTCAGTAAAGAACGGGTCAATACAGGCCAGCCGGGCAGAGGCGAGGTGTTCTTTACGGGGAATATCCCATTGGCGGGTGGTGGACAATAGCTGTATGTAATTACCGAAGATGGTGCGAGAATGCTCATCCGAGATGACGATCTCGCGCACACCCTCATATCCAGGTTCGGTAGTCAGAGGGGAGGTGCAGATCCCGAAGCCATTCAGTGTTTCGAGCAGCCATCTACCATCGGAGGTATCTCCCAGCCAGACTCCATCCAGTAATACTTTTACTCCCAACCGGCTGAGGACGATCGCCGAATTGCAGGCCTCCCCTCCAGTCATACGGTACGAGCGGTCAAGCTCTGCGTACCCGTCTGGGGCTGGAAACGGCTGCTTGAGTATGTAAAGGGTGCTGGAGGAGATCATGCCATAAGCGTACACATCAAAAACATCCGGAAATGGGTTGGGATTCATACGAGTCAAATGGTTATGGTACCCGGTCGTATAACTGCTTGTAGATCACATACATCTCATAAATGGCTTTGATATAACGCCGTGGTTCCTCCAGGCGAATCACTTCCAGGTACAGATCGGGATCGGAAGAGGCCATGCCTCTCCAATTGGCGGCGTTCCAAGGACCTGCATTGTAGGCTGCCAGGGCGGGATATAGATCACCCAGTGCGGTCCGTTGTTGATCGAGGTATTCTACCCCCAGGTTGATACTCACCGTCGGTCGGTAGAGATCATCGAATGTGAAGTTGGCAGGCCAGCCAAGTTGATCGGCCACAGACTGTCCGGTGGCAGGCATGATCTGCATCAAACCGCGTGCTCCTGCTGAGGAGCGGATGAAGCCCTCGAAAAAACTTTCCTGGCGCATAATGCTCCAGGTTAAAAGTGGGTTTAAGTTGTAAGACTGGGCAGCAGGCAGGACCAGATCGGCGTAATACGTGCCAAAACGGATATGGCTGAAGTACACCGGGGCAGTCAGCGAAGCCGCGTCATCCATGCCAGCCAGGGCCAATACCTGCCGCGCGGCCAGGATAGCTGAGCGGTACAGTCCGAGATCATGGAAATAGTTCATCAACCGGTAGGTGTCCGCAGCGATTAACTCCACCGAGTGGCGCAAGCTTTCACTCTCGTCGCGGGCTTCCTCGTACAGCCCCAGCCTCCAGAACTCTTCGCCGCGTTGAAAGCGCGGGTCGGTACTCAGAGCGCCCGGCCCGGATAGGTCAGTCTCAGGCGGCAGGCCGAAAGTAGCGCGCAACCAGGTCTCTGCCTCGATGCGCTCCGCCTGCAGGTCATAACCCAGGTCGAGGTTCTGCGGCGGGGTAAACGGGTTTTTCTGGGCGATCAGATCGCGCGTCCGTTCGCTGTAATAACCAGTCGGGTCGATTGTGGTCCCTTTTTGCCATGTCACACGCGCCGCGACATCGTCCCCGGCGGCTTTTTGTGATTTACCGATCCACAGGTGTACGGCTGCGCTGTCGGCGCTGGTGGGGACGAATTTATGTGATGCGGTGAAAGTCTCTTGTGCGGCGGGGTAATCACCCATCCGAAAATAGCAGATACCGGTCAGGAATAACGCGCGGAAAGCGTAGCCTTGCAGCGGGTATTCATCTGCCACCCGTTTCCATAATATAGCTGCATCTGCCAACCGCCCGGCGCGCTCATCCACCCGAGCCGCGTCAAATAAGAACTCGGAGGCGCGCGCATGCTCAGGGGCAGCAGCTACGAAATCGAGCAGCGTTTTCTCCGCCTCGGGGTACTGATCGAGGAATGCCCATTGAATATAGGCTTTCATTTCCCATGCTTCATCCCATTGATCGCTGGAGGGATAATTCCTGATGACAATATCCCAGGAGTCGATGGCTGCCGTCGCATTTCCCAGGCCATTGAGAGCCTGGCCTTTGTAATAATAGGCTGCGGCCGGGTAGGCAGGCATACCTGCCAGGTAACGGTCGAAGGCCTGGATGGCGACGGCATATTCTTCAGCATAATAATCTACCAGCCCACGCTGGTATTCATCTACCGGTACGTTCGCATTCACCAGCTCCACCAGGCCAGTATAGGCGTCATAAGCCTGAGGGAAATTCTGTACAGCATCCAGGTAGGCTGCATAGGCCTGGTCGGGTTGATCCGCGGCTATATAAGCCTGGCCCGTCAGAAAATCAACCTGTGCTTTGAGGTAAATATCATCGGTGCGATTGTAAATATCCTGGTATATTACAACTGCTGTGGCGGTATCTCCCGTAATGGCATACGTACGCGCCATCTTGATCTCGAGTGAGAAAGTGTTTCCCAGTCGGGGGTTTTTATAAGCGGCCTGGTAGTCAATCATTGCAGAAGGGTAATCCCCCGCGGAGAATAAGGCATCGCCGCGCAGCTCGTACACGTAGGCATCGATGATGCCGTGCCTGCGGGCCAGGTAGTTGAGATAGGCGTCTGCGGCCTCGGAATAGCGATCCAAAGCCATATAGATTTGCCCGAGGAAGAAGTAGGCCTCGGCCGCGCGGGGAGCATTGGGGTAATGTTCAACCAGGTCGCGTAATGTATTCAAGGCGGTAGGATAATCACCCGAGTGGTAGTACACCCGTCCGATGCCAAGCTGGGCCGCAGTTAGGGTTTCATCATCTCCGCTAAGGCGGTAAGCTTCTTGGTAGTCGCTCAGGGCATGCTCCCAATCTCCGTTAAACAGGGCCTGATCTCCCGTCGCAATACTCACACCCGGCAAAGGTGTAGGCGTGGGTACGGGCGTGGGGGTATCCGTGGGTATGGGTGTGGGCGGTTCGGTAGGTGTCAGGGTGGGTGTTGAAGGGATAGGCGTAGGGGTCGCCTTTTTACTGGGTGGGAATCCGGGTAAAGAACAAGCTGTACACAACAGGCTGAGGGCGAGAAGACTGTTGCAGAGCCAGAAACGGATACGCTTTTTCATGCCCGGCACTATAACCGAGGAGGAGGGGGGTGTCAAGTAGGGTTGGATATCCTCTACCTGTACTCTCCTTTGACAGGGGGGCAATTGCGTGTTAAACTCTTCACGTTTTTTGGAGAGAATATGAACATCGTCATTACTGGCTCAGTGGCTTTTGACTACCTGATGCAATTTCCCGGCTATTTTCGCGATCATTTTCTGCCGGATAAACTCGATCATATCAGCCTGTCTTTTCTGGTAGAATCTATGACCCGCTGGTCCGGCGGGGTGGCCCCCAATATTGCATACACCCTGGCCTTGCTGGGTGAGTGCCCGCGGTTGATGGCTACGGTTGGCGAAGATTTCGGCGAGTACCGTGCCTGGCTGGAAGAGAAGGGGATTGATACTTCAGCGGCAAAAATAATCCCTGGTGTGTTTACGGCTTCGTTCTTTTGCAACACCGATCGCTCGAATGCTCAGATCGCCAGCTTCTACCCGGGTGCGATGGCTCACGCTTGCGAAGTGACCTTTGGCGAGCTGCCCTACCGGCCTGACCTGGCGGTTATCTCACCCAACGATCCCGCCGCGATGACCTGCTACGCAGCCGAATGCCAGTCGTTGGGAATCCCTTACGTATATGATCCCAGCCAGCAGCTCGCTCGATTAGCCGCTGGAGATGTGAAATACGGTATTGAGGGGGCCCTGGCACTGATGGTCAATGATTACGAGTTTGGCTTAATCCAGAAGATGACCGGAATGACTCAGGCGGATATCCTCGCTAAAGTGAAGTTTATGGTGGTGACACGCGGCGAACATGGGGCGACGGTGTACGCGCAGGGCAAGGAATATCAAATCCCGGTCGTTCCGCCCGCCTGTATCTGTGATCCGACTGGAGTGGGGGATGCTTTCCGAGGAGGGTTCTTAACTGGCTTTGCCCATGGATGGAGCTGGGATCTATGCGGGAAAGTGGGCGCCCTGGCGGCTACATACTGCCTCGAGCAGACCGGCCCCCAGGGGCATGCTTTCAAGCTCAAAGAATTTATCGCTCGTTTTCGCGAGCATTTCGATGACCAAGGACTATTAGACCAAATTGGAGAAAATCATGGATAAGTTTGATATTAAAGATAAAAGCCTCGCTGAGGGTGGAAGGCGAAGAATAGAATGGGCCGAGCGTGAGATGCCGGTTTTACGGTTAATCCGCGAGCGTTTCGCCAAAGAACGCCCACTTAAAGGCTTACGCCTGGCAGCTTGCCTGCATGTTACCACCGAAACAGCCAACCTGGCTGCTACGCTTCACGCGGGAGGAGCTGACCTGGTTTTGACAGCTTCCAACCCGCTTTCCACCCAGGATGATGTGGCTGCTGCACTGGTCAATATCTACGAAATCCCTACCTTCGCGATCAAGGGCGAGGATAACGTGACCTATTACAAGCATATCGGTGCTGCCCTCGATCATAGGCCCCACATGACGATGGATGATGGTGCCGATTTGGT
>Ga0315274_10013079_pt1 | contig 11814 bp, 11 predicted proteins | sample YL17G02_20_MG_FD_203700 | JGI IMG/M metagenome (GOLD analysis project Ga0315274, IMG submission 203700) | Sediment microbial communities from Yellowstone Lake, YNP, Wyoming, USA - YL17G02_20 | ecosystem: Environmental > Aquatic > Freshwater > Lake > Sediment | place: USA: Wyoming | collected... | reverse complement strand
TGTTGCTGAACCTGGTGCCGGAGTTCCTCCTGCGCCTCGTGCAGCGCGGCTTCCGCTCGCTTTCGCGCGGCCGCCTCGCCCTTGGATTGCTCCTGGGCCTTGCTTAGTTCCTCGGTGTACTGGCCCGCGCGCGTCTCGAGATCGGCGCGGACCTGGTCTTGCAGGGCGTCCGCCTTCCCACGTTGCTCGCTTTCGTGACGCAGGGCTTCGCGAGACTGGGTCAACTCGGCATTGAGTAGTTCGGCCCGCGCCGTCAGTTCCTCGCGAGTTTGGGCGAGCTGTGCCTCCAATTGCTGCCGCCGGGTGGCTTCTGCCTGCGCGGCGGCCTGGGTTTTCCCGTGTTCAGCCTCGAGGTCCTGGAGACGGCTCTGGAAATCCCGCTGCATCTGTTCCAATTTCTCTGCAAGCTGGCCCTTCGCGGCTGCCGTCGCTTCGAGCTGTTGGTTGGCCTCGCGAAGCGCGGTGGTCGCTTCTTTGAGGTGCGCCTTGGATTCGTCGCGGCTGCGGGTCAACTCTGCTTCCAGGTTTCGACGCACGCTCAGGTCGGTCAACATCCACAGCGCCCCGTTGAACTTGCCGTCGGCGCCCGTGACCGGCGCGCCCGCGAGGAGCACCGGGCACTCGGAACCGTCCTTGCGGTGGAACGGCAGCTCGGTGCGCAGTTCTGCCTGCCTCTGTTCTTGGAACCAAGCCTCGGTTCTCTCCTGAACCGAGGGTGCGAGGAACTCGGCGATGGGACGGCCGGTCATTTCTTCGACCGTGTAGCCGAGCATTTCGGCTACCTGGGCGTTGACCGATCTTGTCCGGAAGTCGGCATCAAGCGCCCAGACCCCTTCGCGCGCGGTGCGGACCACGCGTTCGAAGCATTCCTGGTTGGCCTGCGCCGTCTGCTCCAGGTTCTGCCGCTCGAAGAAGAATTGCATCTGGTTCTCCGCCACGGTCAGCCGAACCTGCAGGCTGGCCTGGTCGTACGGCTTGGGAAGGAAGTCGTTTGCTCCAACGGCGAGAATCTGTCCCAGATCGGCCGGTTGGTCGGGGGAGGTGGCCACGATGAGGTAGATCTTCTCACCGTTGGGCTGGGAGCGGAGCCAACGGCAAAACTGGAGTCCGTCCATTCCCGGCAGCCCGGCATCCACGAACACCAGGGGGTAGAACTGTTTCTGGTAGGCCAGGACCGCCTGCTCCGCATTCTCAAAGGAGACGACCTCGTGGCCGTGTTCTGCGAGCACCTTGGCCAGGAGGCATTGCTCCATGAGGCTGTCTTCCACGACGAGGGTTTTCATATGACGTTGGGCGCATTTGGCCGTGCTGGCAACGGTCCGCATTCCGGACACCACGTCCCACAACGGGTCACGCGGCGCTCGCCCTCTCCAACCCGGAGCAGGGCTGACCGACCGCCGGAACGGCCCAGGAGCAGGAAAGCAGCTTCAATTCCAGTTGCCTAATGCGAACGGAGGGAGATGCCAACACGCTGGTTCATTCTTTGGAAAGGCAATCACGAGTTCCCCTCCAAACGCCATGCCGCCTGGCGCTGTGGCAGGGGGCCAGGTCAAGGGCGCGGGAGAGGAGCTCAACACGCCGCCGAAGCGCAGGGCAGTCGCACTTCCACGGTCGTGCCGACGCCGACCTCGCTGGCGATGTTCAGCGCGCCCTGGTGCAATTCCACCAGTCCTTTGGCGATGGTGAGCCCCAGGCCGGAGCCTTGTTGCTCGTAGAACCGGCGCTCGAACTGCATGTAGGCGCCAATCTCCGCGATGTGTTCGGACTTCATGCCCCGCCCCCGATCGGAGATGCGGAGGATGTAGTGGCCGTTCTGCCGCAGGGAGACGACCTTCACGGGCGTGCCGGGACCGGAGAACTTGAAGGCGTTTTCCATCAACTCGTCCGCAATCTTCTCGAAGTGTTCCTCGGCAATCCGAACCCGGCCGTCCTGCAAATCGAGCGCGAGATCCTGCTGGCGGCGGCTGCTCATCGCCCGGGTGGCGATGACCCGCTCCAACACGGGCCGCAGTTCCAGCTCAGGCTGCGCGTCAAACGATTGCGGCCGACCCGAGCGGGCCAACTCGATCTGGCCGAAGATGAGAAAATTGTTGATGAGCCGATGCAACCGCCTGGCGGAGTCCCGCACCGCCTCGGCCATGGTGACGATCTCGTCCGGCTGGAGCCGGGCGTGGTCGGAAATGAGGATGTCCGTGAATCCCAGAATCCCATTCAACGGTGTGAGCAGTTCATGCGGCAGGGCCAGACTGATGTTGGCCTGCAGGTCGGTTAGTTTCCGCTCCGCGTGTTCGCGAACGATCTGCTGCTTCTTGAGCCGCGCTTCCACCGAACCGAGGAGCTGATCGATGGTAAACGGCTTGGTCAGGAAGTCGTCCGCCCCCAGGTCCATACCTTGGCGCATTCCGGAGGGGTCGGTCGCTCCAGTCATCAGAATGAACGGCAGGGAAGCAGTCACGGAGTTCTGGCGCAGAGCCGCCAAAGCCCGATAGCCGTCCATCTTCTTCATCTTGACGTCGCACAGGACGAGGTCGGGAAGATGGGCGCAGGCCATCTGCACGCCGACCGCCCCGTCCTCGGCCTCGGCGACCTCATAGCCGACCCCCTCCAACGCGAGGCGGATCACCTCGCGCAGATCAGCATCGTCATCGACGACAAGTATTCTTGGCATACTGGCCCGGCCTGCAGGTCATCGGGCAGGTTCCATGCCGACGCCGTGGTCTTGGTGGCGTCCTCATCTGCGACCGTGGTCGGTCACGTCGTCGCCGCTACCCCTCCGCCACCCATGAGATCAGTGGAGTGAATACTGCCCGGCGCCGGCATGTCCGGCAAGTCCAATGGCCCGACACTACTTCATCGGTCGAAACGACAAGGGCTTAAGTCTTGAAGTGTCCTCCTGGCCCGCCACTGGATCGAACCCCGACGACAAGCCAGGCTTGCCATTGCCTCCGCCGGCCTCTAGCTTGACGCTCACTATGGAGCAAGTCGTGATTGTCGGCAGCGGCTGCGCCGGACTGACCGCCGCCCTCTACACCGCCCGCGCCAACCTCTCGCCCCTCGTCCTGACCGGCCTCATGCCCGGCGGGTTGCTCACCACCACCAGCATCGTCGAGAACTACCCCGGCTTTCCCGAGGGCATCGACGGCTTCGAGCTGATGACGCGGATGCAGAAGCAGGCCGAACGCTTCGGCGCCCGCGTCCAGTTCGCCACCGTCGAGGCCGTGGACCTCGCCCGCCAACCGTTCGTCCTCACCGTGGACGGCGAACGGGTCGAGACGAAAGCGCTGATCATTGCCAGTGGCGCGGGCCATCGCCACCTCGGGCTCGAAAGCGAGCGGCGGCTGGAGAAGAAAGGCGTGACCTATTGCGCGACCTGCGATGGCGCGTTGCCCGCGTTCCGCGATCAGCCCTTGGTGGTCGTGGGCGGTGGGGACTCCGCCTGCGAGGAGGCGCTTTACCTGACGCGATTCGGCTTGGTGGTCCATCTCATTCATCGGCGCGACCAATTGCGCGCCTCGCGCATCATGGCCGAGCGCACCCTCTCGAATCCCAAGATCAAGCCGGTCTGGGATTCCGTCGTGACAGAGGTATTGGATGTCACGCAGGACAAAGTGACTGGCGTGCGGCTCAAGAACGTGAAGACCGGGGCCGAAACGGTGCTGGACTGCGCGGGCGTGTTCGTCGCGATCGGGCACATGCCCAGCACCGAGCTCTTCAAGGGCGTGATCGAAATGGACGAGCAGGGCTACATCCAACCCAAGCACGGCGCCCAGACCAGCGTGCCCGGCGTCTTCGTGGCCGGCGATTGTGCCGATCACGTCTATCGCCAGGCCATCACCGCCGCCGGCATGGGCTGCGCCGCCGCGATCAAGGCCGAACGGTATCTGGCCAGCCACAACGCGTGAACCCCCGACTGCTCTGGCTGCACGATGACGTGCTCGCCGCGGCTTCTCTGGGTTCACTCTCGAGAAGCGGTGTGATTCAACGCCTTTGAATCCAACCATGGCTGATTCCATCCAGCATCTGCTGTCGCTGCCAGGGGCCATGGCTCGCGCGTTCGCCTCGTTGGAGCATCGCACACTCCCGGACTGGTTTGCCGCCGCGGACCCGCCTGGCACGAATCTCGGCTCCGGCGGCGCCACCGCCCAGTTGCTCGTATCGGCCTGGCTGGCTGACGCGCCCGCCACGCCCTTCTCACAATGGCTCGCCGCCCGCCGCAAACTCCTCATCCACGGGGGCGGCCAGAGCCGCCGCCTGCCGGCCTACGCCGCGACGGGCAAGCCGCTCATGCCGATTCCAGTCTTCCGCTGGGCGCGCGGCCAACGACTTGACCAGACCCTGCTCGACCTCCAGTTGCCGGACTATCGCCGCGTCCTGCGCCACGCGCCGCCGACCTGCCCGGTGATGGTGGCGAGCGGCGACGTCCTGCTCCGGTTCGGCAAGGAGCTGCCGCCGTTTCCCGCGGTGGATGTGCTTGGGCTCGGCATGTGGGTCACGCCCGAGAAGGCCAAAGACTTCGGCGTCTTCTTCGTGCCCCGCAATCAGCCGTCCGTGTTGGGCTTCTTCCTCCAGAAACCGGCGCCCTCGCGCATCCGGCAACTGGCCGGCGAGTATCTCTATCTCGTGGATACCGGCATGTGGCTGCTCAGTGAACGGGCAATCCGGTTGCTGCTGAAGAAATCGGGCTGGGACGAAAACCGGCAGGTGTTCACCGGCGGCACGGCGCAGCGTTACGAGCTCTACGGCCAGTTCGGCCGCGCATTGGGCGCCACTCCGGAACAAACCGACCCGGAACTCAGCACGCTCACGAGCGCCGTCGTGCCGCTGCCGGAGCCGGAGTTCTACCACTTCGGCACCAGCCAGCAGCTCATCGAGTCGATGTCTGCGTTGCAGAACCGCGTGCTGGACGAAAGCAAGCTCGGCCTGACCGGCGCCCGGCGACATCCGGACCAATACGTGCAGAACGCGCGATTCACGTTTCCGCTGCGCCAAGAGGAGAACCATACCCTCTGGGTCGAGAACAGTTGCGTGCCGGCCTCGTGGCAGCTCGCCCACCACCACGTGCTCACGGGTGTGCCGGACAACACCTGGGACCTGCGCCTTGAACCCGGCGTGTGCCTCGACTTCGTCCCGGTCGGCGAAAATGATTGCTGCGTCCGCGCCTGCGGGATCAACGATGCTTTCCGCGGGATGTTGGGCGATCCCGATACGCTTTGGTTCGACCGGCCCGTCCCGCAGTGGTTCATTGCGCGCGGCCTCGACCGCGAAGCGGCCGGCCTCGACCCGCAGATGGACATCCAGACGGCTCCGCTCTTTCCCGCGCTGCGGCCGGCGGACCTGGATCCGCGATTCCTGGAGTGGCTGTTCGCCGCTCAACCGCGGCCCGACCCGACCTTCGCGCGCCGGTGGCTCGCGGCGGAGCGGTTGTCCGCCGACATCATCCCGCAGCGGGTCAACCTTGAGCGCCTTTACCGCCAACGGGCCGGGAACCGCAGCGCCTGTCTGCTGCCGCTGCTTCGCAACAGTCGTTGGAGCGTCTTCTATCGCCTGGATCTGGAATCGACCGCCCGCCTCTTCGCGGCCACGACCCATGAGTTCCGGGCCGGCGAGGCGGCGGCCGCCACGACCGATCGCGACCCCATGCAGGCGGTGCGCGAACAAATGGTCCGCGCCGCCATCCTACGCCACCGCGGACACCCGGACTGGGAACGTCACGAGGACGAGGCTTTTGGCCATCTCCGCAGTTTGATCGAGCGCGAGGCCCAGTTGGCGCCGGCGCTGCCACGGCGGTGCGCCCAGGAGGATCAGATCGTCTGGGGCCGCAGCCCGGTCCGACTGGATCTGGCGGGCGGCTGGACGGACACCCCGCCCTACTGCCTCGAACACGGCGGCAAGGTGGTCAACCTGGCGGTGGACCTGAATGGTCAGCCGCCGCTCCAGGTGTTCGCTCGATGGTCGGAGCGCCCCGAGCTCGTCATCCGCTCAATCGATCTGGGCGTCGAGCAGCGTGTGGACACCTACGAGGCTCTGGACACCTTCGCCCAACCTGGCAGCGAGTTCGCCCTGGCCAAGGCCGCCCTCGCGCTGGCGGGCTTTCTGCCGCGGTTCCACGCGACCGGCGGGTACCGGACGCTGCGCGAGCAATTGGTGGACTTCGGCGGCGGTCTCGAGATTTCGCTGCTCGCCGCCGTGCCGAAAGGGTCCGGCCTCGGCACCAGCAGCATCCTCGCCGCCACGCTCCTCGCCACGCTGGGCGACCTGTGCGGCTTGAACTGGGACCGCGGCGTTCTCTTCACGCGCACGCTGGCGCTCGAGCAAATGGTCACCACCGGCGGTGGCTGGCAGGACCAGGCGGGCGGCATTTTCCGCGGGATCAAACTCATTGAGACGGCGGCCGGCCTCGCCCAGAAGCCCACGCTGCGCTGGCTGCCCGACCAATTGTTCGACAGCGACTACGCGAACCAGACGATCCTGCTTTACTACACCGGCCTTACGCGATTGGCGAAGGGCATCCTGCATGAAGTCGTGCGCGGGGTGTTCCTGAACGCCCCGGCCCACCTCGAAACCCTCGAAGCCATCGGCGCCAATGCGGAGGTCGCCTTTAACGCGTTGCTGCGCGCGGACTACGCGGCCCTCGCCGAATCCATCCGGACAAGTTGGCTGCTCAATCAGCAACTCGACGCCGGCACCAACCCGCCCGAGATCAACCGGATTCTGGAACCCATTGCGGACTACACCGCCGCGGCCAAACTCCTGGGCGCCGGTGGCGGCGGCTACCTGTTAATCCTGGCCAAGGACGCCGAGGCCGCCCAGCGCATCCGGCAGGTGCTGCGGGACAGTCCCCCGAATGCCAAAGCCCGGCTGGTGAACTTCGCGTTGTCGAACACTGGCCTGCAATTGACGCGGAGCTAGCCGAAACGTCGGCTCTCGCCGCGCATTTCCTTTCCCTTTTGGCCGGCGATCTGGAGAATCGGGCCGTGCGCTCCCTGTCCCAACCCGCCGTGATGAAGCGCGCGGCAGTGGCGGCGCTGTTTACGATGGCCGCCTGCTATCCGCGGCTCGCGCTCTGGCAGGAGCGTCCCCAGGCGCCGGGCTTCCTGGCAGCCCTCCTCGGCCTGGTCAGCTTCGTGATGTGGGCCTTTGTCCTGGCCTGGATTCCGGAGCACGGCCGGACGACGCTGCTTCCCCGCCGGTTCGATAGCCACCTCTGGGCGCTGGCCACGGTTGCCGGTCTAGCGGGAGGCGGCTTGCTGTGGAGCGTCTTCGATCCCAACCTGCGTCCGCTGCTGCCGCAGGATTATCCCGTCACGCGGACGGCCTGGGTCGCGGCCACGCTCTTTCACGTGGCGTTCGTCCAACTCTTCCTCACTTTCGCGCCGTTGGCTTTTTTCGTGCGGCTGTTCGGGGATCGCCTGGTCGCGGCCGCATTAACCGTCCTGTTCGGCCTGTTCCTGCTGCTGGTGCAGGTGAACGCGGCGGAGGTCGAACTCTCGGGCTGGCTAGTCGGCGGCATGATTGGCTTTCGGATTCTGTTTGGTGCCGTGGGAATGTATCTCCTGCTCCGGGGTGGACTGCTGCCGGTCTGGTGGTCAGCGCTCCTGATCCAGTCACGGCTGCTGATCGGTCTGGACGGCGCAGGTTGACCGTTGGAGAGGTTTGCGCATCCTCAACTCCAGGGCCGATCGGACAGGTCAAGCCCCTCGCCAGCGTCTCCCCGCCTCCAATTCCCAGACCCGACTCGTGAAATCAGCCTTGTCAGCCAGGGCCGGTCTGCCGATAAGGTATCCAAGCTCAGTCAGGGCAGGCGCCCTTGCCGACGAAACGCCGCATGCCGATGTTGCCAAAACCCGAGAGTAGCCGGCCCATTCCTGCCTGACCCCATTGCCCGATCCCATGACCTCGAAACTCAATCGCCGTCGTTTCCTGACCCACTCGGTGTTGGCTTCCGCGGGCGTCGGTGCCGTCGCCCGGACTGCCGAATCTTCGTCGGCACCGCCGCCGCCGCCGGGTCCGGCGGGCAGTGCGGCCCCGGAGCCCAAGTCGCCGATGCCGATGGGCAAGATCGGCAAGCTCACCGTCAGCCGCCTCCTCTCCGGGGGCAACCTGATCAGCGGCTGGGCGCACTCGCGCGACCTGCATTACGTGCCGTCGCTGATGCGCGCCTACAACACCGAGGAGAAGGTGCTCGAGACGTTGCAGAAGCTCGAGGAGCACGGCGTCAACGCCATCATCGCCGACCCCATCAAGAAGCCGATGGAGATCTTCGCGCGGCACTGGAAACGCGGCGGCAAGATCCAGTGGATTGCCGAAGGGCATCCCGACGTGGGCGATTGGAAGACCAACATCAAGAAGTCCATCGATTTCGGTGCGGCGGCGGTTTATGTGCAGGGCGTCATCGGTGACAAGTGGCTCAAGGCCGGCCAGCTTGATCTGCTGGGCAAGTGCGTCGAGTTCATCAAGGCGCAGGGCGTGCCGGGCGGGATCGGCGCGCACAAGCTCGAAGTCATCATGGAGGCGGAGAAGCGGAACTACGGCGCCGAGTTCTACGTGAAGACGCTGCACCACACCGGCTATTGGTCCACCCGGCGGCCCGACCAGACGCTCGACGTGGTGGAGAACCCAACGGACAATTACTGGGACCTCGAGCCAGCCAAGACCATCGCCTTCATGCAGGAAGTTGAGAAACCGTGGATTGCCTTCAAGGTGCTGGCCGCCGGCGCCATCAAGCCGGACTCCGGCTTCCGCTACGCCCTCGAAAACGGGGCCGACTTCCTCTGCGTGGGCATGTTCGACTTCCAGGTCGAGGCGAACGCCCGCCTCGTCAGCAGCCTGGTGCCCCAGTTCCAGCGCCGCGAGAGGGAATGGATCGCTTGACCTTCAACCCTCTTGCTTCATCGGCCAGCCGTCGGTGACGAGCGCCTTGTAGCCGCCGATCACCGAGAAGACGTTCGCATAGCCCATCCGCTGCGCGGCGTCGGCGGTCAGCACCGAGCGATAACCCCCGCCACAGTACATCAGGATCTCGGCCGTCCGGTCTGCCACCGTCTTCTCCAGGTCGCGTTCCAGAATGCCCTTGCCGAGATGGACCGCCTGGGCCGCGTGGCCGGCCGCCCACTCATGGTCCTCGCGCACGTCCATCAGGACCGCCTGCGGATTGCGCGCCAGTCGCGAGCGCGCTTCTTCGACGGTGATCTCCCGGACGCGCGGGCGGGCTTCGTTGACAAGCTGAAGAAAACCGGGTGCGTGAATCATGCGGCGAAAATAGTCGGCTGCCCGGTCCGGTCAACCGGAAAAAGGAAGGGGTGCCATGTTGCGGGTTGTCAGTGGGGTGGTGCTGGGGCAGATTGGCGGGCGGAAGGGGCTGGGCGCCCGCGGGTGGCTGCCGGAATGGGCGGCCGCGAAAACGCAGCGCCCGAACCGCCGTTGTGAACATGGACATCATGAATCTTGACGAAGTGCCGGCCGTCATCACAAAGGACGGCTCGGAGATTCGCGAATTGCTCGCGCATCACAGCGACACGGTCCTCACCGAGCCCGGGCGAAAGGACCTTGCGTGTTGAACAAGCTCCGCTCGCTGTTCCGCGACAGCGGCCCATCCGCGCCGGCGGCGGCGGCTGCCGTGACTTCGGCGCCTTCGGCTCAAGCCGGCTATCGCCCCGCCAGGGTTCGACTCTTCATCAAGCCGTACTGCCCGTGGTGCCGGCAGGCGATGGATTGGCTCGACGACCATGCCATTCCCCACACCGTGCTCGACGTCATCAGCGACCGCCAAGCCTACGATGAGATGTTCCGCCTCTCCGGCCAGACGCTGGCGCCAGTGATTGACGTGGACGGCCAGGTGCTTGCCGACTTTGGAGCGCGGGAGTTGGCTGAGTTCTGGCGAAAGCTCGAGCGTCACGAGGCGGAATCTCCCCGATGAACGCCGCCAACACTGCGTGCTCGCCTCGCCTCCGACTGCCCGAGTGGTTACGGATTCGCCTGCCCACTTCGCAGAGCTACGCGCACACCCGCAGTCTGCTGGAGGAACTCCGCCTCCACACCGTCTGTGAAAGCGCCCAGTGCCCCAACCACTGGGAATGCTGGGAACGTGGCACCGCCACTTTCATGATCGGCGGCGACCGGTGCACCCGCGCGTGCGCCTTCTGCGCCGTCACGACCGCGGGGCCCTTCCCCCTCGATGCCGATGAACCCGCCCGCGTGGCGGAAGCCGCCCGCCGCATGCGGCTCCGGCACGTCGTCATCACCGCGGTCGCCCGCGACGATCTGCCCGACGGCGGCGCGGACCACTTCCGTCGGACCATTGAAGCCGTGCGCGCCGCGGTGCCGCGGATTGCGATCGAAGTGCTCACGCCCGACTTCAACGATCGCGACAAATCCCTCGCGATGGTGTTGTCCGCCCAACCGCACGTCTTCAACCACAACCTGGAAACGGTGCGCCGCCTCACGCCCACTGTACGGCATCGCGCCACCTACGATCGTTCGTTAAGCGTGCTGGCCAAGGTGAAGGCGCGCGGCGCCACCAGCCTGCTCACCAAGTCCGGCTTGATGCTCGGGCTCGGCGAGCGCGAGGAAGAAGTCCTGGAAGCTCTGGCGGACCTGCGGGGTGCCGGGTGCGACCTCCTCACGCTCGGCCAGTATCTCCAGCCCACCGTCCGGCACCTGCCGGTGGCGGAGTTCGTCACGCCGGCGCAGTTTGACGCCTATCGGCGGGCGGCGGAGCAGACGGGCTTCCGCCACGTGGCCAGCGCGCCTAAAGTCCGGAGTTCCTACCACGCCGAGGACTGCCAACTGTCCGCGGCCAACCCTCAGCCCTTCGGCAGGCTCCACGGCGCGCGGTAGTCGTAGCTGAGCCGCTGGGCGGCTTGACCGCGAAGATGTGGGAAGGCAAGACCGACGCTGGCGGTCGCGAGCGTGGTCTGCCGCAGGAAGCGGCGCCAGGAAAGTGAAGGAATGTTCATGCTTGGAGGTTCAGGAGTGGAACTCATCGCGTTGCGTCTGGTTTTGGGACCCTTTGATGTCGCCGGCAAGCGCGGCCTTCCCAACTCGGCTTGGCGGCGTTCCGGCGGAGCGCCGCCGACTGCTCCCACGGGGGATGGCGGCGCTCTGCCGAGACGCCGCTACGGGGGCGAAGTTCGTGCGATGTCGGGCAGGCGGGTTGTTTGCCACGCCGGCTGACGCCTGGACTTCACGAGCACGCCGTGCGGAAACGGGACGCGGCCGTGGACCCGCGCCTGAAGAATGGGCATTGAATCGGCAGCGGAAACGCGCTAGTTGAACCCCCATGAGCACCGACACAACAGGCAAACTCGCTTTCATCTTCGGCCGGCGCAGCATCCGCGCCTACGCCCCTGGCGACGTTACCGACTCACAGGTTCAATCCCTCCTCGAAGCCGCGATGGCCGCGCCCTCCGCGGTGGCCAAGGACCCGTGGCGGTTCGTCGTCATCCGCGATCTCGGGATGCTGGCGCGCATTGCCGACGCCCTGCCGAACGGCAAGATGCTTGCCACCGCGCCGGTGGGGATTGTCGTGTGCGGCGACCTCGACGCCGCGCATGACCGGCAGCTCAGCTACCTGTTGCAGGATTGCGCGGCGGCGATCGAGAATCTGCTGCTCGCGGTCCATGCGCTCGGGTTAGCCGCCTGCTGGTTGGGCGTGCATCCGCGCGAGGACCGGGTTCGGAAGCTCAGCCAACTGCTTGGCCTGCCACCGAACGTGATTCCGGTCGCTTGCATTGCCATCGGTCGGCCAGGCGAAGTCAAGGAATCCCGGACCCGCTACCAGGCGGCCTACGTGCACCGGGAGAAGTGGTGAGCGAA
>Ga0315274_10013077_pt1 | contig 11815 bp, 28 predicted proteins | sample YL17G02_20_MG_FD_203700 | JGI IMG/M metagenome (GOLD analysis project Ga0315274, IMG submission 203700) | Sediment microbial communities from Yellowstone Lake, YNP, Wyoming, USA - YL17G02_20 | ecosystem: Environmental > Aquatic > Freshwater > Lake > Sediment | place: USA: Wyoming | collected... | reverse complement strand
TCTCAGCTTCTAGCTTTTCTACTGTTGTAGCATTCTTCTTAGCTAACATAATCATAGCTTCCTTATATATGGTGGCGTAGTTACGCTGTCCATTTGGTCTGCCATTTGGATTTAACCTTTCACCTTTTTTTATTGGTATAAGATTGTCATGTCCTTTGTTTATTCCTTTGTTTTCGACTTTGTCCATGTTATTTCTTTACCATTTAGTTTAATATTTTCATTCCCTGTGTAGTCAACGTATCTCTGTACGATCACGTCAACGTATTTGGGGTCAAGCTCCATACCATAGCATACACGACCTGTCTTTTGTGATGCTATTAGCGTAGAGCCAGAACCTAGGAATAGGTCTGCTACCAACCAATTCTCTTGACTATACTTATCTAGAAACCATTTTGATAGTTCAATTGGCTTCTGTGTTGGATGATGTCGTTTATGGTCAAACTCTTGTTCTGTTCCAAGTAACCCACTCCATGTGATTCTAACCATTTCTCGTAAGTGTTTCTCTCTACTCCAACATAATTCAAATTCACTAAAGGTTAGTTTCATATCTTCCACACCTTTTCTTTTATCCCACACAATAACACTTCCTTGTTTTCTATTTGGTATAAACTCTGCAAAGTAATCAAAACCCCATAGGAATATTTCTTTTACATCAGAAAACATTTCAAACAAGTGTGTTGGGTCGTAATCTCCATCATCTCCAATAACAGGTGTATAGTTTTTATTTTTAGCTTTCCAACTACCCTTTCCTTTTCCTTCTAAATTATTGCTATTTGTTACATCTAGATTCATTCCATATGGTGGGTCAGTAAGTACCATGTCAGCTTTCTTCCCATCCATAAGCCTCTCCACATCCTCAATCTTCGTACTATCCCCACACAACACTCTATGCCCTCCAAGCTCATACAAGTCACCCAACACACTCTTAGGCTCTTCAGGCACTTCTGGTACTTCATCATCCATCTCATCAGGCTCAAGTATCAAGTCTTTATCAAACCCTGTTAAATCAAACATCTCATCAGACAGGTCTTTCAATTCTTCTATCGCAAGGCTCATATCCCATTCACTCTCATTGAGTTTGTTATCAGCTAGTCTGTATGCTTTCACCTTATCTTCTGGCAAGTCTACAGTTATGGTTGGCACGTCTTTTAACCCTAATAGCTTACTTGCTTCAAATCTTCCATGTCCTACTATGATCACGTTGTCTTTGTCTAGTACGATAGGTTGGTTGAATCCAAACTCTTTTATAGATTTGGCTACTGCTTCTATTTGTTTCTTTGGATGTTTTTTAGCGTTCTTCTCGTATGGTTTTATGTTTTCTATTAGCATGTGTATAGTATCCCATTAAATGCTTTTAATAATGCTTGGTTTGTATCCTTGTCTTGAACGACTGAGTCTAGTACGAATACATAGTCTTCTGATGTTCCCTCCCAGTAAAGTCTGAGTGTTAAGTCACCAAGGGACGTTCTTGCTATGATATGGTCCATTGAACTGATTTTTAATAGTTTCATGACTTGGTTGTCTATGATTGCTTTTTCTTGTAGTGTTTTCATTTTATTTTAAATAGTTTTTTTAAGTTTTTATAACATGATCTGCATAGCATTCCTTTGGAGGTGATTATCTGAGGTGGGGTGTTTGGTGTCAGGGGTACGTTATATTGTCTTTGGCTTACAAACCATTTTCTTTTTTCGCATGTGTTGCATGTTTTTTTCATATCTTTAATTCTTTATCTTCTCTTGGAAGTGTTATTACTATACCTGTTGTTAATATTGTAGATGTTAGGGATATGGAGTTTCTGATTGCGTTCTTTAGGACTATTGAAGCGTCTAGCACGTTCTCCGGGAATGTTGGTATATCTTTATATCCTGAGTTGGCCATGATCTGAAATAGTGGAGCTTGTAGTGCCTTTGCCAATATTTGCCCTGCTACGGTGTTTGGAAGTTCTGAGGCTATCTCGTACAGGGTTATACCCCCACCCTTTGACACACCCCCATTTAGTGCCAATCGTGAGGCGTTTACAGCATCTTCACACTTTAATCTCTTGTATGATAGCTCTGACTCGTTGTTTGCTCCTAGTTTTATGATTGCTGTGGCTGTGTTGAGCCATTTTAACCTCATGTTTGACAGCTCGTCATTGTTAGCTGTTAGGTTATCAAGGTGTTCTCTTATCCCGTCTTCATCAATTCCGATTATAAGTGTTTCTGATTTGTCTACTATTATTTTATCACATGTACCTAGTGCGTTCAATGGAAGTTCTTCAAGGTATATTCCGTTTGCAGGCTCTACTATTTTTGCACTTGTGATCATTGCAAAGTCTTCAAACACTTCCTTTCTAAATATTGTAGGTGCTTTAATTATAAGTATGTTAAATATTTCCTCTTTGTGTGTGTCTACTAAAGCTTTAGCTATTCCTGTATCCATGTCATCTGTAAATATTATTAGTTCCTTTTTGTTATCTCTCATCAAAGACTGTATAAGAGGATCTATTTGATCTATCCTTTCAATCTTTTGCTTTGTAACAAGTATTACAGGATTTTCATAAATAGCACGTTTTTCTTGTAGTCCTTGCTTTCTAGCTTCCTCATCATGCACGAAAGCGTCTGCTAACATACCTGTGTCTGTAAATCTTACACCTGTGATGTATTGGATACTGTTTTGTGATCCACCTGAGCTTTCTACTGTGATAGCTCCGTCTTTTCCTATGTTGTTATATGAAACTTGTACCAACTCTCCAATCTCAAAACTCTCTCCGGCTATCGTAGCTACTTTGTATATATCTTCTATTGCTATTTCTTGTGTTCTCTCGTCTACCTTTGATTCTATCACAGGTATTAGTTTATCTAACTCTCTTTTGAGGTTAAGTCCTTTTAGTTCTGATTTAAAACCCTCGTCAAGTATAGTTTCAGCTATTATACAAGTTGTCTTTCGGCCGTCACCGGACATTGAGTTTTGTTTGTCTGACAGTTCTTTTAAGAATGAAAGTCCTTGATTTTGTATTGGATCAGATATCTTTATAGCTTGTATGATAGTTTGTGCGTCATTGGCTACTTGGTGATATGGGTATCTCATATCCTCTATCACTGCGTTTATACCGTTGTGACCGTATGTAGGGCGTATAGCTTGGGTTGCTACCTTTATTCCTTTTATCATTTCTTCTTGGGCTTGTTGGCCTGTTGTTGTGTTATTCATTTGTTGGTTTATGATTTGGGTATTCAAATTTAAATAATGGATCGGTTGGAGTTAAGGCACTTCTGATATGGTATGAAAGGTATCGTAGTGATGTGTTACGCCCGGAGGCTGTTGAGAATATCATGTCCTTTCTACAGTATTCACACCTTTCTCTGACGTGTGATCCGTAGCTTTCTACTATTTGAAACTTATGAAGATGACCTCTAAGGCATTTACTGTTCGAAAAACTATAGTATTTACTCATTGGTAAATGTACCCAGAATAAAGTTTGCATCTTCTGGGATAAAATATAATTTAGTTTTCTCGACCTCTAAGGCTAATAGTCCATGGTTTACAAATCCTATCACGTCACCTACTTTTATTTCTTTAACGTCTTTTCCTATTGCAATCACTTTTCCATAATCGCATTTACTTGTGTTTTTAACTGAAACTATAGTCTTTACCTCTGTAGGTAAAACAAGTATGTTATTTCCAAACGGATTTATATTATTCATTTACTTTCTCTGCGACTACAGGTTCTTCTGTTACTTCTGTTTTTTGTTCTAGTAAATATTTAGTATCTTCAAGTGTTACAAATAAAGCGTTTACTATTTGTCCATCTTTTCCCTCAACTGGTAACATTTGTATTCTTGGTGATAATTGTAATCCTGCAAAGTTTTCATTTGCTTTGATCACTCTTTCACTTATATCTTTTTGTTGTTCTTCTGTATAATTCATGATTGTTTCATTTTTAATTATTGTTAATATATTTATTATATAACTTAGTTACAATCTGTGCAAGTCTATGTGGTTTCATCATCTAAGTATTATTACTTTTATAAACTTTCTAAATATTAAACCATATATAAGTTTTATGATAATACCAAATGTTGGTTTTATTTTTTCAATAATTACTTTTTCCCTAATTATCTCCCCCTGAATAAACTCTAACACCTCCTCATGGTCATACTTACCTATGTTTAATAAGCCTGTATCTTCGTCTACAAATTGTTTGTTAAATCTTTCTTGCATGTTATTTATTGTTTATTAAATTAATAATCATATCTATTGTATATTTAAATACATTTTCTCTATCAAGTTTCTTAATGGTCTTTATATTATTTATCATTTCAATTATCTCTCTATCTCTATCCTCCTTTGCTTTGGCTATTTCTTGGGTGATGAAGTCTTTAACAGCAGATTGTGGTTTTTTTTCATCACGACCAAAAATACTCCATAACAATCTTTCCTCAGGAGTAAATAGTTTTGTTTTTATATGTTCATAATTATAACTAACTTTAAATTGTTTATCAAAATCTTCTTCCCAATTTTCTATTTTTGAAGTGTTTGTTTTCATATTAATATATTGTTAAATTAGCATATTGTTTATCTGACAATCGTTTATAGTCTTTAAAGTCTAAAAATACAGCCATTCTAATTTGAAAGTATTCCTCATACACATCAGGTCTGTTGTGCTTTACTGCCCATGACATTGCTTTATCAGTCTTTGACAGCTCTATAAGCATTTTATTGGTCAGAGCTAACATAGTTTTCAGGATTATTTTTTTCATCTATTAATTGCTCTAATTCTAGAGCTTCATTTTCTGATATGGTTTTTACACCATCTTCTTTCCAACCATCTGTTATTCTATTAATTACTTCATCTCCCTCTGCACTTTCTATTTCCATTTGTTGTATTTCTAATCTATCAATCTCATCTTTTAATTCTAGTGACTCATATTTAAGAGGTGCATACTCATTTTGTAGTAATTCCATTTCTGCTAAAACATTTTTTAGTCTTAATAATTTAGTTGTAAGTTCTATATTCATGTTAGTTTATTATTTTAATTATCATATCTGTTAATATTGCTCCAAACTCCCATGCCATGATACCTGTTACCATACCTCCTATGTATACAGTTATTGTTGTTTTTCTGTATTGTATTTTGTTGTTATGATCTTGTAATGTTTGTTTTAATGTTTTTGTTTTCATGTCTTTAATTATAAACTATATTATTTTAATAATAAAGTAAATTATTAACACACTACTTTTATACAATACTGTCAATTACTTGTTTTTGTTTATAACTAATCCTACATATACATAAGTAATATCTATATCTTCTTTTTTAAGTATGTCTGCTATCTCCCTGTATGTGTAGTGTACTTCTTTCTTTATTTTCTTTTTAGAAAGCTCTAGTATTCTTTTTGTTATTTTTTCTTTTTGAATGGTAGAAAATTTGCTCATTGTATTTTATTGTTATAGTATTTTATTAATTCCAAACTCTCTCTGCTAGGTAACTCAATATTCTCTCCTGTAAGTACACTCACGTTCTTGTTAAAGACCATGAATACCTCGTTGAGTTCTTGAGTTGTCATCTCTGTAGTAGTGTTCTTTCCATGCATTCTGAATAGTATTGACTTGAATATGTCTTTGATGTTATTGCCTGTGATCGGTGTATCTTCTTCTCTAAAGGCTTCAAGTAATGCTCTCATGTCTACACCATGTTCGTTTAATAGGTTTGCTATTTGTTGGAAGTATAGATGTAAAGACTTGTTTTGTTGTAGTGTTCTAGTTTTCTCCATAACAATTGTTTTTATTTTCTTGTCTTACAATTTCCTGAGCTTTACCCTCTATCTGTCTAACCCTTTCTCTTGTAACACCTATTATCTGACCGACTTCCTCAAGCGTTTTATTCATTTTTCTTAAAAGTAATACTAATATTTCTTTTTCAGATAAATGACCTGCTGAGTATTTTGTTGTTGTTATTATAAAGTTTTTCATATTATCTTTTAGATTTACTTAACTTATAGTTAAAAATCTTAGTTATCTTTCCATTCTTATCTTTCAAAAACTCTCCCTCAATCTGCCACCCTTGCTGTCTAAGTCTGAATATTATATCTGATAGACGTAGTATGTAGTGTTTGATTGCCCATAAATTACTTACTTCTCCAAACTCACTCAGCATGTTTACGACTTTCTGTGATTGTGATAGTTGTTTTTCATTCATAGTTTTTAATATTAATTTGTAATTACCAGCCTATATCCTCTACAGATATCCCCTCCGGATAATCGGCTGTCGGTGTAGACCTTTCGTTTGGATCTTCTTCAACTTTAGGTTTTGGCTGATATACGTTTAGTTTTGCATACGGTTCGTTTGTTTTACTAGATATTGGAAAGTCTAGGTTTACATATCCTTTCTCATTCTTGTGTTCATTTAAGAAAGTTATAAACTTATTCACGTTTATACTTGCTTTACCAAATAACCAGTCTTGTGGAGCTGAGTATATATTGAACCCGTCTGCAAATATTGCTTTGTTTTGATCGTTGTTCATATTATTTTATTGCATTTAGTTCTAGTTTATAAATCTCAAGACAATTATCTTTATTATCTTTAAATGTTTTTTCTATTGAATTTACATTAACCATAGGTAATGAACAATTTTCTCCTAAACCTTTAACTAAACAGTTATTCTCCCAAGTACTATTATATACTTCCCATGCTTTTACAATACAAGCTTTATATTCATTTTTTGATATATTTAGTCTTATTTCTTTTGATATTTGTTTGTTATTTTGATTGTTACCTAATATTACTAATGTTATTAATATTACTATTATTATTGCTGATGTTATTATTATATTTTTTTTCATATTTTTGTTTTAAATTAATTATTAAATGGAACTGTATCAGGTGTAATATCTACATCTTCAAAGTCCATGGCTTTCATATCTACTAGGGTTGTTAATGATTGTTTTTCTATATCTGTCAATTTTGGTGTGTTTTTTATACCTGTAGCTATTACTTCAAGTTCTGCTACATTATTTGCTCTTTCTATACCAAGTTTAATTTGCATGTCTAATGGTACAGCTTTCTTTGGTGGAGTGGCTTTATTAGGGGCTGTGTTGGCTGTAGGAGCGACTTTAGTGTCTGATACGTCTACATTACCATGTCCCTTATAAATCTCTGCTCCTATGTTCAAATATGACGCTATTTTTGTTAGTGAGTCTGTAGCACCTCCTTTTAATGCATCACCTTTGTCATCGTTTGTTGATCCTCCAAACTGTTCAATGTGAATATTGTATTTTGATATATCAAGAGTTCCATGAACTGATGACATATAAACTGTTCTTGGGCCGTTTTTTGTTGATTGTGTTTCTTTGGTGCAATCTATCTCTCTGGTTTTAAATGACCACCCACCTATTCCAAAGCAGTCATTTAGTCTTTCTATGATAGCCATTGGGTGTATAACAGACATTCCTTTTTTCATTGGATTCTCTCTTATAGCCCATGCTGGAAGTTTTTGATTTAGCTTTTCTATTATTTCTTTTTCCATTATGTTTTATTGTTTAATTTATAATGTCGCGACTGATGTATTTATCTTAACATATTGTAAAAGTTAATGCAAGTGTATAAGTTTGTGTATATGTTAATAACTATTTACCCCATTGATCTGCCATTGCGTCTGCAATACCTTGAAAGGTTTTACTCCTATTTAGTTGTCTATCTTTACCACCTTTATTAAACCAATTACCTACAACTTTTGTGCTTTGTCTTTCTTCGGTAATATTTGTTGGTTTAAGTTCTAGTAAATTCTTTAGCCATAGACACGTTTTTTTACTAAACGGGTGTCCGTGTTCGTATGGTTGAATAGTCTGGGTATATTTAGGTAATTCAAATACTTTACTTGGTATAGGGTTTTCTACACATATTTTATCTATAGGTGCATTAAGTAACTTCATAAAGAAATCTTTAGCTTCCATTCCTTTTAAGTATCTATCATGATTTAATATTTTTTTAGGATAAAGGTGAACTGCTCCTGCATTTGTTAAGTAGGTGCAAGGTGGGTGTGCAATCATCATGTCATATTTTCCACTATAGGCTTCTTCTATAGCATCGCCTTGTATATGCCACTCTGGGTGTCCTCCACTACAAGGTAGTATGTCGCATAAATATGCTTCATGTCCTAGCTTTCTAAATGCTTTGCAAACTGTTTGTGATTCTTCACATGCTATAAGTATTTTCATATTATTATTATTATATATTAAAATCCTCTTAATTTCTTTTTAAATTCTTCTGACTTTATTGCTCTTTCCTTGGCAAGCCTTTCTTTCTCTTCTTCTGGCATTTCATTTATGATCTGTTTCTGTTCTTCATAATACTTTTTATCAGCTTCTTCTTTCTCTCTTTGGTTCTTCTTATATAAAATGTCTAGGTCGTATTTCTTTTTGTATTCTATAAGGTCTGATAGAAAAGTTACAAGCTCTGAGGGTTTCTTGATCGTTCCCCATTTCTTTTTAAGAGATTTGTTGTACTTTGGAAGAAAGTCTAACATTGATTGAAGTTTTGTTTTTAATGGATCACGTTCTGAGTATCCTCCATACTTTAAAATGAGGTATCTAGCCCATTTTCTCTCGTTTGGTCGGCCATAAAGACTAGCTACACCCTCGTTTACTATTTCAAATGCTTTTATACAATCTGCGATTTGTTTTTCTTCTTCTAAAGATAGTTTTGATTTCTTTGGTTTAATTGTTTTCATATAATCCCTCTGTTGCCTTATTTACATAATGTTGAATAGCCATTTCTGCAAATACCTGTATTTCTTCTTTTTTAAGTGATTTAAACCACCATTCAAATTCTGTACCAATATATTCTTCTGGTGCTAGAGAAACTTTTTTAAATTCCTCATATAAGAATGCTATTAATCTTCTATTTTCTTTTTTCATATTTTTATATTGTTTATTATTATATATTCTTGATAATGTTGTAGAAACTTGCAAGGTCGGCAGTAGTCCCATTCAGTATAATAGAAAGGTTGTTTTTTAAGAAAATCAAGAACTTCTTTGTGTTTTCTTCTTTGCATAAACTGATCACACCTAGGACACAGTCTGTCACTTACCTTTCTATCTGTGTTTTCATTTCTTGTTTTCCTTTTGTCTGATACTTTTCTCATTGTGTTTTAATTATTGACTTAGACCCTTTTTTTCCAGTCCCTCCCTTACCCTCATACAGTTAAGTTGAGAGTAAAGAGAGAGATGTGGATTAAAAAAGGAAGAAGTCTTATTGACTTGAGCCCTTGCACTTACGGATGTGTGCCTCCGTCCCCCAGAGATATATTGTTTTGAGTCGCTCCCCGAGTCAGCCCCACGACTTTATTAAACTAGGTTGAGTATGAAAAAAAACTTCCAGTGAGTGACGAGTTCGTATTTCTACGCCCATCAACCTCTGGAAATTTTCTTGTTATAGATTTTCTTTTTGAAGTTGACAAGCTCACTGGTTAATTAATTTCTTAATCAACATAGTAATTATTGCTTGTCTGTTTTCTAAAGTCAAATCTAAATGTATTGCAAAAGCAACATAGCACATATTTGCTTAGTAAGTCAAACAGGACTATACTTATATCATGACAAAAAAAGAACTTGAACTTAAAGAAATATTCTTAAATGAATATTGGAAGTTTATTGAAAAGTTTGAAATAAAGTATGGGTGTAAATGGTATGGTAATTTAACCGAGTTAAAAATTAAAAAGAAATGAATATAATATTGTTAGGTGAACCTAAGTCTAATCAAAAGATTTACAAAATAACATCTAGGGGGAGGTTTGCATCTATGTATATGTCAAAAGAGGGTAAGTCAATAAAGAAGTCATATAAAACTCAAAGTAAGCTACAATGGGCAAATAAGCTTATATTAGACGATGTTTCGGTGGAAATCAAACTATACTTTGGCACTAAAAGAAAATGTGACATTGATAACTTTGGTAAATTATTATTTGATAGTTTAACTGGCATAGTATGGGAAGATGATAGTCAGATCCAAAAAATGATTGTAGAAAAACATTATGATAAAATTAATCCTAGAATAGAAATTAAAATAAATTAACATGGGACATCACTTATTAAAAACTTATGGCCGGCCTGTTAAAATGTTTAAAAGACCTATTGAAAGAAAAGTCTTATTAGACAGATATATAAAAGACACAGACACTATCTATAGAAAAGATTTAATAATTATGGGATATAATGATATATCAAAAGCTTTAAAAAGATATGTACAATTTCATAAAGATGTCAAAGCTATAAATCCTATTGATCTCAATACATGGGAAATATTAAGATAATCCACACGTCTAAGGTGTGGAGTTAATTGTTTTATGGAAAACAGTTTATAGAGTAGATTGGTGTATCTTCTCTCCAATAATACCATTCACCAGACATTTGCTGGAAATGGAATAGATATAGTTGCATTTAGTGATTTACTTGTGTTAGGTATTTCTGTATTTTTTTTATGTCTTCAATAGGTAGTGCAAGCATGACCCAGTCACTATCAATCCATACGTTTAACTTTCTTGCCATGTCAGGTGGGTAAGTACCCTCTGCAAAGAAAGCATGATAGAAGCGATGAGTTTTTGTAGGTACTACGACTAAGTTTGTAGGGTCGTTTGAACCACCTCTCGCTCTTGATTTTTTATGATGTCGATTAGTTCTTTTTATTTTAGTTTTTTTGCTCATTTATACCTCCATTTGTTGTGTGGGTAATATAATTTAGAATTCCAATAGCACCAAAGGTAATTAGATTTAATATATTTATATTTTCTTTGAATTAACGGATTTTCCCAGAAAAGGTCTAGTTGCATATTTTCTAATGATTAGAGTTAGTAGTATAGAGTAAACAAGGATAGTGATAACAAAGTCAATCACTCCAAAAATAATATTGTAAATGTACTTCACTTTTTAATTATATCACAACAAAAAACACCGTTATAGTCGGTGTCTTTGTTACAATTAATAACCTGCCTTTTAATAGAGGTATCTTTATTCTACCATATCCATTATTTAATCAGCAATCCCACTTTCTTAAAGCTAAAGCTTTTCTAGTAGGTTCACCATTCTTTTCCATAGCACCTTTCACTCCTGACATTCTAGCACAGAATGACTTTCTTCTGTTTGCGTCACTAGGGCTATTTGATGCTTGTTTAGCACTAACAGGTGCTTTTAGATTGCTACCTGTAGCACTGTTGTATTTTTCTCTACCTTTAGCTGTAAGACCTCCTGTGCTTGATTTCTCACCTCTGCCAATACTTAAATTAACATTTTTCTTTAACATATTTATTTTTTTGCAGTTTTTTTAGCTAATATAAAACTTTTAGCAGTTGGTGATCCTTTAGTTCCTACCTTTCTCATTTTTTCACCAGAGCCTGCCTCTATTCTATCTCTTTTAGCGTGTATGTTTGCGTATAGACCTGTTTTCATATTTTTATTATACTATTCTGTTGTTTCCTCTGCAACTTCTTCTGCAACTTCTTCTGCTTGAACAGACTCAACTTCTGAAGTTTCTTCCTCTACAGTTTCAACTACTGGAGTTTCCTCAACTACTTCCTCTGTTATTATTACTTCGTTTTCTTCCATATATTTGTTTTATTTTAATTAATGAATAATAACTTTATTTTACCATATATTTTTAAAGAATACTAAACTGCACTCTATTAATGGTTGTAATACCATTGTGTTTGTAAATGTAAATGCTTCTGTTAAATATATCATTTATTTGTAGTTACTGTTAACCAAATATAAACTGCTATTACGTATACAAAAATTCCTATTGTTATTTTTTCATCCAAGTTAAGCATATTTTTTATTTAAGAA
>Ga0315274_10013074_pt1 | contig 11816 bp, 9 predicted proteins | sample YL17G02_20_MG_FD_203700 | JGI IMG/M metagenome (GOLD analysis project Ga0315274, IMG submission 203700) | Sediment microbial communities from Yellowstone Lake, YNP, Wyoming, USA - YL17G02_20 | ecosystem: Environmental > Aquatic > Freshwater > Lake > Sediment | place: USA: Wyoming | collected... | reverse complement strand
TTTTGGCTAAGCGATCGGCATCGATGCTCCACGGCAGATTGGTCAAGGCAACAACCCGACCAAGGACCGGTCCGGCGACGCCGATACTGATCCCGCGCAGGGATACCGCCGACGTGGTCGCCACATGGTGGTGGAGGACGGATTCTAGATCTCGAAAATCATGGGTCTTGTAGCGACTGACCTCGCCCATGACCAGGCCCTTAGGGCCGCGAGCGAAGGTGGCTACAGCGACCTTCGTGCCGCCGATATCAAGAGCTAAAATCATGCCACTGACCCTTATCGGTCGAATGGAGCGAACCGCTTACCGGCCGATACACTCGTAGTAGAAGCCCAAGCCGACCAAGGAACTACGGTCGTATTGGTTGCGGAAGTCGAAGACAGCGTGCGAGCGCATCAGCCCCTTCGCCTTATCCCAATTGGGGCGCTTATACTCGCTCCATTCCGTGACGAGCGCAAGTGCATCGGCTCCCTCTAGCGCCTGGTAGGCTGATTTAGCGAAGGTTAGGCCGCTAAGTGGCCCTAATTCCGTGCTAAAATTAGGCATGGCCTCGGGGTCATGGGCGCTGACGGTGGCGCCTTCACGCAGCAAAAACTCGATGATGGTCTTGGCTGGAGCTTCGCGTACATCGTCTGTACCGGGCTTAAAGGCCAGCCCCCAAACAGCGATATGCTTGCCTTTCAAGCTGCCGTAGTGGCGCTTGAGCTTGCCAGCAACCCAAAGCTTTTGCTCGGCGTTAGCGCTTTCGACGGCGTTGATCACGGCAAGGTCCAGGCCCTGGGCCTCGCCGGTCTTGACCAGTGCTGAGACGTCCTTGGGAAAGCAAGAACCGCCATAACCTGGACCTGCATAAAGGAATTTACGACCGATGCGCGGATCGGCCCCCATGCCAAGGCGCACCTCGTCGATGTTCGCCCCGACCTTCTCGCACAGTCGAGCGAGCTCGTTCATAAAACTGATGCGCGTCGCTAGCATGGCATTGGCGCCGTACTTGGTTAGTTCCGAGGAATGCCGATCCATCAAGTAGAGGCGGCTGGGATCATCGACGACGAAGGGTTGGTACATTTGCCGTAGCTTTTGCCGGGCGCCTTCATCGTTAGTGCCTGCAATGATGCGGTCGGGCTTCATGAAGTCATCGATCGCCGTGCCTTCTTTGAGGAACTCGGGATTCGAGACCACGGGCAGATGCAACGATGAGTTCCGCTTCTTCAGCTCAGCGCCGACGACGGCCTCGACAATATCGCAGGTTCCGACCGGGACGGTCGACTTGACGATGACGAGCATCGAGGACTGGGCGTGCTGCCCGATCCCAGCGGCAACGGCCTTGACGTACTGCAGATCGGCGGAGCCATCTTCACCAGGGGGAGTGCCCACGGCGATAAAGACGCAGTCGCAGCCGCGCAGGGCAAAGGCAAGGTCGGTGGTAAAGACCAAGCGTTCGTGCTCGGCGTTGCGCTTCAGTAGCGCTTCGATACCGGGCTCATAGATCGGGGCGACGCCGGCTTTCAGCTTGTTGATCTTGTCGGCATTGGTATCGACCCCGACGACGTGGTGACCGACCTCGGCAAGGCACACACCCGTGACCAAGCCCACGTAACCCGTACCAACCACGGCTATCCGCATAAAGCGCCCCCTTAAGCCCAAATGAGGGGCTACTTTAACGAGCGAAACCGAGGTAACACAAGGAAAAAGTCCGATCTCTGGCCGAGCTACCAGGGACGGGGCTGGATTGGCGTTAGTGGCGCAGCGGTGCTATGATAGGAGGAATTCCACCCAACTTCGAATTTCCCAGCCACGGACTGTAGGGGCGCATGTCGGAAGAAAAAACGATCATTGCCGAGTCGCCGAACCTGACCATCCTCCAGGGATCAAAGCGAAAAAACGCCTGCGTCGTGCAGTACAGCGGAGCCAAACTCGGCAAGCGCTATCCGCTGACCGAACCGGTCAACGTCATTGGCCGTTCACCAAGCGTGCAGATCATCATCAATGAAGCCAGCGTCTCCCGGCAACACGCGCGACTCGTCCTGATCGGTGACAACGTCGTCGTCGAGGATATGGGTAGCTCCAACGGTACCTTCGTCAATGACGTGCGCACCGACGGTCAGAACCCGCTCAAGGACGGCGACATCATTCGCCTAGGGACCGTGCTGCTGAAGTTCTTTGCCCACGACAACGTCGACAGCGTGATGCACGACAAGATCTACCGCATGGCGACGATCGACGCTGGAACGCAGATCTTTAACAAACAGTACCTGCTCGACGCCTTGGATTCAGAGTTTAAGTTCAGCCGCACCTATGGCCGCGACCTGGCGATCATCTACTACGATTTGGACCATTTTAAGCCGGTCAATGACAACTACGGCCACAACGCTGGCGACTACATCCTGAAAGAGAGTGCCGCCTTGGTCAAATCGGCGGTGCGCAAGGACGACATTCTCGGCCGCTTTGGCGGCGAGGAGTTTGTCATCATCCTGCCCAACACCGAGGCTCGCACCGCGGCGGAGCTGGCGGAGCGAATCCGCCACAAACACGAGAGTCACTCCTTTCTGATCGAAGTCGAAAAGGACGGGCAGCGCAAGCGCATCAGCCACCGTCAGACCATCTCCATGGGTGTGTCGCAGCTGAAGACGCCGATCGCGAGCCCAAAAGAATTCCTCGAAGCAGCGGATAAAAAGCTATACAACTCAAAGCAAACGGGCCGCAATAAGGTGACCAATTAAGGCCCTTGGCCGGTCTTTTGCCCATGGCGGGGAGTGCCAGCCCATATGCGTAACATCAGCGGTATTGCCGTCCTCTTCGCCCTGCTTTGGCCGGTCACCAGCTGTGTCAGCTCAGTCGAGCCAGACATCGACTTAAACACCAGCGCCGTCGAGGATCAGCCTTACTATAGCGAGCTCACCAAGGCGACGCGCGAGCGGACGATCTTTAAGGACTTCGAGACGCGCTACATCATGACTGCGACCTACCTGTCGCCGGAGTTTCGCGCCGCCTTCGCTGGACGCCTTGAGCGAGTGTATAAGCGCGGCGAGGCGGGCTTTCAAGAAGCGACGACAAAGGCCGGCTTCTTCGTGACGCTCAACGCCCCCGGCGGCGATGACCGCATCGACTTGACCAATGTGCACCATTGGACGGTCCTACTCGAAAGCAAGGACGGTCCGCTCAAGCCCGTCTTGATTAAACGCATCGATGACAAGGTGCGTTGGCGACCCTTCTTCCCTGGTGTCACGCATTGGTCCAGCGAGTACCTGGTCATCTTCGATACGCCGAGCGTCGATGCCAACTCCGCACAAATGGTTGCAAAGACCGCCATTCATCTGACACTTGCCAATGCCGATGCCAAAGTCAGCCTGACCTGGTGAAAATTTGCCCCATCGATTTTCTGTTTAGAAAGCGACGAGAGGCCAATTACGAAGAAGCATTGATGATTCACTCGGCCTAAAGCGAATTCCCTAGAACCCTTACGGGTCAACGATTTGACAGCCCCCGCCGCGCTCCTTAAAATAAACTTACGGAAACAATTTATCGCCTCATAGATTCGCTGCTCAGACGCGACGGAAGGAACTGCAGGTATGCTCCATTGCCGGCATCAAGACATTCTCCTAGAGCTGATGGAGCTCACCCACCACCGCATCGATGCGGTTCGCTGCCAGCTCGTCTATTACCGGGCCAGCGTCTACAAAGATGAAACGGCTCAGGTGATCCACGCCAAGGTTGCCGAGCTGCGCGTGCTGGTGCAGCTGTTCGGCAACGACGCCATCATCGAGGCCTTTACCGACTACGATGCGATGGCCACTCAAGGTGATGCGCAGCAGCAGCCGTGGGAATGTTCTTTGACCAGTCGCCTCAGCTTTCTTCTTGGCGCCCTCGATCTGCATCTGTCGCTGCTCTATAAGGCAGCCACCAGCCGCATGCTGAATACCGATCTGGAGGCTCTGGCCGAGACCGTGCGTAGCCAACGCGCCGCGCTCCTTGCCCTGTGCACGCCGAACTCGCGACAATGGACCTTTTTCCAGTCTGTCTAATCCTAAGTAAGCTAGTCCCGAACTAGTCCCGAACTGGTCCAGAAGGAGCCTGGAGCTAGTTCTGCACTGATCGTGCAGACGACGGATCCAGCGCGCAACCACCGAGTTGAGGGCAACGAACTTGTGGCGCTACTTGATACTGATCGCTGTTTATCTCATCTCGACCACCTTGCCACTAGCCCTACCGGCAGGGATGAACCTCGAGTACGAGTACGTGCTGCTCGCCTCCTACGCGGCGCTGCTGCTGCTGCCCATGGTCGGTCTGGCGATGCCGCTGCGGCTTCTGCCGCAAGCAGACGGTGTCTACAGTCCGCCCTACGCCTTCGAGGTGTTTTGGATCTTCCTGCTCAGTCCGTTGATCGCCGTCGCCCCCGGCAGCGCCATGCTGCTGTCGCACACCTGTCTCTGCAGCGGCCCCGGTTTTGGCTTCTGGATGCTGGTTCTATGGTACCCCGCCTGGGTGCTAGCGCACGCCATCATGCACCTGCTGTGGCGGCTGCGCAGCAAGGGTAGCGGCCGACTGTGGCCGGGCATTGCCCTCGCTGCGACCTACCTGCTATTGACTTTCGGTGCCGGAGCGCAGCTGTGGTTGGCACCACAGAAGCATTTGATGCATCCGCTGCTCGGCTTTTGGCACGGTCCCATCTACGACAGCTATATCAGTGTCGATCACGGCCTCATCCTAGCCCGCGCCAGCCACCTCGCACTGGCCCTCTCGCTCTTGATGCTCGCGTGGCTGCAGCGGCGCGTGACGCAGGTCGCCGCGCTAGTCCTCGCACTCACCTTGACGCTGATCACCGCCCATCTCAGCGCCGATTACCCGAGCAGCCAAAATAGCAAAGACACGCTCGATCAGTTGCTCCCGGCAGTGGTCCAAGGCGAGGGCTTCACCCTGCGCTACCAGCCCGCTACCGCCGGCGCGGCCATACCGCAAGACATCCAGCATGTGCTGCATGAAACCGCGTTCCACATAGACGAGCTACGCACCGCGCTGCAAGATCCAGGCGGCGCCCCACTCCCCCATGTCACGGTTTACGTGTACCCATCAAGAGACCAAAAAAAGCTGTGGTTTGGCGCCGGCGCCACCGATGTCACCGATGTCCACACGCCGTCGATCCATATCACCGCCGAGACCTGGCCGCACCCGACCCTGCGTCATGAGCTCGTCCATGCCCTGGCCTCCGGCTTTGGCTACAAGGGCATCGGCTTTCATCCAAACATGGCTTTCACCGAAGGACTGGCCGTGGCACTCGCACCACAGTCAGGCGCTTTGACCCTCGATCAAGCCAGCGCCGACCTCCTCCTCAGCAAGCGTTTGCCACCGCTTGACACGCTGTTTACGCCGGCTTTCTGGACTGTCTCGGGCGAGCGCGCCTATACGGTGGCGGGCTCATTGCTGCGCTTTATTCTGGCCAATAAAGGCACCGCCGCGGTCAAAGCCCTATACTCCGGCAAAAGCTGGGAGGAAGCCTTTGGCCAAGACCGAGCCAGCCTCACCGCAGCTTGGCAGGAGCACATCAGCAAAGACTACGACCCCAAGGTCAACGCCCTCTATACAGCAGCCTTGTTTAGCGATCCAGGACTGCTCCACGACCTCTGCCCACACAGCAAAGCCGACCTCCAGGCCAGCCGCAGCAGCAACCTCTATACGCGCATGCGCCAATTGGTCGGCTGGGACCCAGAGCGCGATTACCTCCCCTACTTGGCCCACTTGGATCCCCAGGACCGCGAGACCAAGGTCGCCTTATGGCGCCAGCAGCTAAACAGCGTTGCCGCCGAACACATCCCCTCGGCCGAGGCCCTTGCCAAACTCCACACCGAGCTTGCCGCGGCCCGCCACTCGCCAGCAAGCAGCTTGGCCGATATCGAGATAGCACTGCTCGATGCTGATATCCTCAAGCTGCAGGGCGAGACCTCAAGCGGCGTCGCCCTGTTGAAGCAGCTGGCGGCTGAGGGTAAAGAACGCTTCTTCGGCGCCGGCCTCAGCCGCGACATCGCCGCCCGGCTGGCCATTGAGCTGGACGAGGCTCACATCAATGCCCAGCAGGCCCTCGAATGGCGCCGCTACCTCGCCGGCTGGCGCCGCACCTTACCCGCCCCCATCTTGCAGATCCACGGCGATCCGTGGCTCCTGACCTACCTCAAGCTGCGCAATCCCCAAACCAACTTGAACGGCGGGGAACTGCGGCGACTCCTAACGGAGGTCCCGCCCGATCCGACACTCCCCCCCAGCTTTGCCTTTGAATGGTACCGCCTCATCGCCGAGCGCATGATGCAATTACATGCTTTCAGCGACGCCGAACTGGCGTACTCTAAAGCTGCCGGGGTCAGCCCGCCGGCCACCAGAGAGCTGTACGAGCAATACGGGCGTCGCGCACGTTTCTATGCTAAAAATGGCCTGACCGCCCGCAACTAAAAGCGGACTTAGGACCGAACAAGACGGACCGCCAGCAGCCGGCGAGTTCGTGGGGGATCGCCGCATGAAGGATACGCTACAGCAGTTGCTGCAAGGCCAACAGGGGTTCGTCGAGCTGCGCTATCACAAGCGCACGGCCAATTCCTTTGTCGCGCAAAAGGGCCGCGTCGATGTCGCCAATCACGCCATCACCGAAGGTGTCGGGGTACGAGCTCTGGTCGGCGGCGCCTGGGGCTTTGCCGCGACCGCAGATATCAGTCCACGGGCGATCAAGCGGGCGATCGACCAGGCGCAGAGCAACGCGCGCATGCTGGCCAAGGTCAAAGCCGGACCGGCGTTGGAACTAGCGCGGGGACGCCTCAGTCACCAGCAGTTCACCGGCCCGGGCTACACCGAGCTGACGCAGATGAAGCTCGAGGACAAGCTGGCCCAGGTCGTCAAGTACGAACGCCAGCTCGCGGCGGCCTCGGCGCGCATGCATACCGCACGTTGTCAGTATAAAGAGATCATCGAGGAGAAGGCGATCGTCACCAGCGACGGCGTCGCGTGCTCGCTGCAGCTCGCCCAACCCGAGTTCTCCATGACCGCGATCGCTGAGCAAGATGGCGAGCGCACCACCGGCCATAAAGGCGCCGGGGTGTCTGGCGGTTGGAACTGCCTCTTTAAGCACCCAGCACTCGACAACGCCGTCGACGAGACGGCGCGTATCGCCGTCGATCTGCTCACCGCCAAATACCCCGAGGGCGGGCAGAAGACGGTGATTTTAGCACCAGCGGTCGTCGGCCTACTGTGCCACGAAGCGATCGGTCACACTGTCGAGGCCGATTTCGTCAAATCCGGCTCGGTCGCCCAAGGCAAGATCGGCCAACGCGTCGCCTCGGATCTGGTCACCATGGCCGACTCCGGCTGCGAGACGATCTCCGGTTACGCCGTCGGCAATCTGCCCTTCGATGATGAAGGCGTCGAGACCGAAAACACCGTCATCATCAAAGACGGCTTTCTCCGCTCCTATCTGCACAACCGTGAATCCGCCCACGAATTTGGCGTCGCCCCAACCGGCAATGCACGCGCCTGGCTGTTTAACGACGAGCCGCTGATTCGTATGCGCAACACCTACCTCATGCCCGGGACCAGTCGCCTCGCGGATATGATCGCAGGGGTCGAGGATGGCTACCTGGTCGAAGGCGCTGGATCGGGCCAAGCCGATGCCAACGGCGAGTTTATGTTCGGCACCGGCTACGTCTGGCGCCTGCGCAACGGCAAGAAGGTCGAACTGCTGCGCGAAGCCACGCTGTCCGGGATCGCCTTTGACGTCCTGCAGACGGTCGATGCCGTCAGCCAGGAGTTCCTCTGGGACCTCGGCACCGGCTACTGTGGCAAAGGCCAAGCCGCCAAGGTCGACGCCGGTGGACCGTATGTGCGCTGCAAGATCACCGTCGGAGGAGAACAAGCATGAGTCACGGTGCAGCCCCAGAGCATGAATCACGCGAGTCGATCGAACAGACCGCCCAGACACTGGAAAAGCTAGCGAATTACGGCCTCGATGCGGCGAAAAAGCTCGGCGCCGATGCCACCAAGATCGCCACGTCGGCGTCCTTCCAAAAGCGCTTGGTGGTCGAAAATAAGGTGTTCTCTCTGGCCAACAGCCTGTCGTCTCGAAGCATTGGACTGTTGGTCCATAAAGATCAAAAAAAGGGCTCGGCATCCGTCAACACGGTGACCGAAGAGAGCATCAATCACGCCGCCGCCAGTGCACTAGCCCTGGCAAAATATTCCGTGCCCGACGAATTCTTGACCTTGGCGAGCCTGAGCGAAGCGCCCAGGGCCAAGCCGCTGCCATTTTTATACACCGACGAACTAGCTGCGGTGGATCTGGTCGAGATCCAAGGCTTCATGCAAGAGGTGCTTGGCCGCCTGACGAGCGATGCCCGCATCGCGCTTGATCGCTTTGAGATGGCGGTCGATGTATCGTGCCACGCCTTAGCTAGCAGCACCGGCATGCGCCAGGCCGAACGCCAGGCGATGGCGAGCTGGAGCTTTATGGGCATGGGCCGCGACGGCGAGGAGGTCACCGGCTTTGACTACGACTCCGGCTTTGCCCTCACCAAGGGCGCCATTCTTCCGGGCTGCCTTCGCGACAGTACCGCCTTTGTCGCCAAGTTACTGGCGCTGTTTAAACCCCGGCAGTGCCCGACCTATAAAGGCGCCATCTTACTCACCCCCCGCGCCGTCCACGAGCTACTCGTCGACTCGCTCCTCTACCATGCGGGCGGACGCCAGGTCATGGACGGCAAGAGTCGCTGGGCTAAGTCGGTGGGCCAACGCGTCGTCTCCGACAAGCTGACGCTGCGCGATCATCCGCACGACCCAAGATTCTCAGGTGCGACCGGCTTTGACAGCGACGGCATCCCGACTAAACAACAGACCTTGGTCGAGCACGGCGTGCTGCAGATGATCCTCCACGATTGCTACAGCGCCAAACGCTGCAAGGGCAAATCCACCGGCACCTCCGGCGGACCGTTCGCCCTCGAAGTCGCGGCCGGAACCACCAGTAAGGCCGATCTGCTGCGCTCCCATAAACAACTTTTGGTAGTTGATCGCTTCTCCGGCAATGCCGATCCGATCAAAGGTGACTTCAGCGGCGTCGCCAAAGGCAGCCGCCTTTACAGCAACGGCGAAGACGCTGGCAGCGTCACCGAAACGATGATCGCAGGTAACTTCTTTACCATTGCCGAGGAGGTGCTTGGGGTCAGCCGCGAGACGGAGTTGGTGAGCGGTGGCTTTTTGAGCCCGTATATTCTTGTCGGCGGGGTTTCGGTGACGGGTGGCTAGGGAGTGCGGTGATGGTAGCGATTTCCTGGCGGTGAACTAATTTACTAATGATTATTGAACGCCGGGCCCTACCGCGCGGCCATGCCTAGGCTGTCTATGAAACTGCGGAGCCCTTCTTCAGAGGGGGGGGCTCCGCGGTTTTTTTATGGATAGCTGCGGAAAAAGAAGCGTTCAGATGGCTTTATTGCATAAATCCTGCCCTCCTGCCCTCCTGCCTTCCCGCCCTCCCAGCTGCGGGGAATAAAGCCGCTGCCCAAAAACTGGGAGGGCGGGAAGGCAGGAGGACTACTTCACCGTGTTCTTTGAACGCACAGTCATAGCCGTTCCTTATACCGTAATCAAATCTGATCACGAGGCGGCGGGCGAATAGTTCTCCAACTGACTCACTGCAGCTACAGTGTCGCAAAGTTGTGAACGAACGAAGTTGACCACTGCAGTCCTAGCGCATGATTGATGAGTCTTTTCATCGCCACAACAACAAGATGGATTTTGGACTAAATCTTGCTTCTATCTAAGTCGGAACCTCTTCAAACTTGGAAGATGCAAATGATAAAGAAAAGTTTTGAATCTAAAGCTAAGGCCAAACCACCGGGACTGAATGACGCAGATTTGGAGGAAATCCTCGATGCCGCGGGTCATATCCCAGATCGAGATCAGGAGTTTTCAGTCATCGACACGACGGAATCCGGCGAGCGTTGGATCGGCGGTACCCAAGAGGACCTGATGACGGGAGTCGAGGACGAGGACGAAGGCGACACTGGTATCGTCTCGGATCCGGCTTATGATCGAGATGGTGCCGAGCGAATACTGCGGTCCACACTCGGAGATGCATCAGTCGAAGAGCATATGACACCAGCTGCAATTGCTGGCGAGGGTGCCGGCGATGATCCAAGGGGCATTGAGCATTTGAGCTGTACTATCTTGCGACAGCGAGCGAGCGCTCTAGGAATTCCAGGACGCTCGAAGATGACAAAATCCCAGCTCGCTGTCGCCGTTCATAGCGCTATTCACACCTAATCTCAATGCCTCTTGATCATCAGAAGCGACAGCAAACTTGAGCATCATTCCAAAGCAACGGCAGCGGCAGCTGTTGAATTGTTTAGAATCCGCATTTTCCACCTTCGTGAAAGGGCGGACATGTCAAAAATAAGGGATCGATCTGTCCCTGTAGGAGCTTCTCCCTTGGACACTGATTTGCAGGATACGTCACCTCTATCCCCTGGGTGGCGACTTGGTAAATTCTCTCGGGAGCTCTGCCTTTAGCGCTGGCAGCAGTGCGCATGATCGGCGGCAAGGCCATGGCTTCTCGCAAAGTCATGTGAGATGGAAATCCGGTCCACAGCGTGAGGATCCTCGTTTGGTTAGTGTTGGCTTCATAGCCACTGGTACTCATGTCTCTTGGTCTTTCGTGTCATTGGGCGATGCGGACGACTGTTCTGGTGACAATGCCGCGCGCACGCTGCAAGTGGGTCGTTTTTTAAAAGCCACTTGCTAGCGTCGGCCAGGTTGATTTACTGCATAGGCAGCGCCCGATGCGGCAGAAAGGCCCCGACATGGCTGCCAGGAACGCGTTGCAACCGCCGAGAGCAGGCCCCTCGATCCGGCAAATTGCCGGTGATTTTATTCGGCGCGAGCTGCAGAAGGCGCAGCAAGCAAGCTGCCAGCTGAAGATGACGTGCTCCCTGAAAGCACAGGTCAATGCCGTACACGACATCAGAGTAGGAGCGCGCCGGATCCGCCTCGCCCTAGCCGCTTTTCGCGACGAGCTGCCCAAAAAACTGCGCCGAAGGCTCAGCCGTAAGATGCATAAGCTGCAGGATCAAGCGTCTCTCGTTCGCGACCTGGATGTCTGGCAGACCGAGCTAAGCCGGCTCCAACAAGGGCGAAGATACCAAAAGGCCATCACTTTTGCGCTGATAAACGCAACGACGCAGCGCCGCCTACGGGCCAAGAGGCTTTATCAGAGCAGCGCTCGCTTGCTTGCCGACGATTTTTGGCAACGCGCTGCGAAACAGCTGCGCAAGTCTCTCAGCAAACGCCATCGCAGCGCCAGGGACGGACTGGAGGATCTCATGCGGGCGCAGCTGCCACAACGCCTCAGTCGGTTAGAAGAAGCCCTGGAGCACGCCGGTGGCAGCGACATGGCGGCCTTGCATCAAACCCGCATCGCCGCCAAGCAAGCGCGTTACAGCCTGGAGATCTTCGTCGACTGCTGCCCTGCGGCCCTAAGCCGTCAAACTCTCCGCTACCTTAAGGAGATCCAAGACGCCCTAGGCAACCTGCACGACTACCGGACCTTTGCGGGTCTCAGTCGCAACCTAGCTAAAGACGCACACGCTGACCAAGAGACGTGCGTGAACCTTGAGCGCCTCGCCCGTCATTTCGACCAACGCGCGACCCACCAGGAACGAGCGTTTGCTGTCTTACGTACCAAGCCCGCTGCCATCGCGCTGCTCCGCTCTAGCTGCCGGCAAAAAAACTGACCCCCAATCTGAGGACATGCTTTAGTCCGAGCGAGCAATTTTTGCGGGAATACACGTATCCTTCA
>Ga0315274_10013072_pt1 | contig 11817 bp, 12 predicted proteins | sample YL17G02_20_MG_FD_203700 | JGI IMG/M metagenome (GOLD analysis project Ga0315274, IMG submission 203700) | Sediment microbial communities from Yellowstone Lake, YNP, Wyoming, USA - YL17G02_20 | ecosystem: Environmental > Aquatic > Freshwater > Lake > Sediment | place: USA: Wyoming | collected... | reverse complement strand
CTTAAAAAGCGTATGTTCTTCGTTTATGCTGAATAACAAATCCTCCAACCCGACCGCCGTTGTGGTAAAGTCCTCCGCTTTTTTCACGATACTCTCAAGTGTGTTCTTACATTGGTTGATGCTTTCAATTGTCCGTTCAAATTGCGCGGTCATTTGCTCAACATGACTTTTATAATTATTTTGCCACACAAGTAGGTCTTTTACTGCATTATTGAGTTCCTTAAAGTTTTCACCAAATTGCTCCGTTAGTTTTTTGTTGAAATCGCGAATAACTTCGGCCAGTGCGTCAACCAATGCCTTTGTACTAAGTTCTGAGACTTTTGTGGCGAATTCCTTAAATGCCTCTAACAACTCGTCCTGCTTATCAATGAGGGTTATTCTTAGTCTTTGAATTTGAGTCAATAAGGTGGTTTCGCCGTCACCACATAGTGCACGCTCAATGCTCTTCAATTGCTCATTTTCCTCTCGCGCTAATTCTAATTGGTTAGTCTGTATATTTGTCAATACGAGAATCATTCTTTCTACTGTATCCAGTTTTTCTTCGTCCAGTTCAAGTATTTTAATGCCATAAATTTGTGGTCGTATTTTGACTATCATTGCGGCGATCATTCCGGCTATAGATGTCAAAAAGGCAGTTTTAAGACCAGAGAGTAACTGGGGCACGGAGTTTGCAATATTGTGAACATCAAACCCCATCAGACCCAGAAATATCCCCAGGAATGTTCCGAGAATCCCCAAGGCTGTCGCATGCCCAGCGACCGCGTCTCGGCTTTCCTTCAGCCAATGATATAGTATCAGCGGGCTGAGAAAGACCAGGCCCGATGATACCCAACTGAAAAGGTTTAAATAGTAAATGTACTGTTCATTCATTCTCTAATTCCCTTTTGTTTAACTCGTGGGTGGATTTCGCCCTGGATTTTGCGTGCTGTCAAAGATCTCCTTTGACGCCACGAACTGTGCTGGTCTGGATTCCCGTCTGCACGGGAATGACAGACCAGAACTAGATTCCAACCCCCGCTTTCGCTGGGGGCGTGCGTTTCGTTGGAATGGCGATGAGGAAGTGTTCCTCATACTCTGAAACACGTTCAGATCACACTCCTCGCACAAATAATCCCCTTTCGGAAACGGCTTCCCCATCTCCCGACGCAAAGCGACATCGTTCAGGTCTGGCACTCGGTTTACGAAGCGTCCGCTGCCCCATGCGACTGAATGGCCGCACTCGTTGCAGGTATCGCTGGTATTATGAGATTGCTGCGTAGCTCCGCTCCTCGCAAAGACAGGTGAATTCATGCCCCGGTTCAAGCCCGGGGCAGGCTCTGCACGGGAATGACGAATAAGGTCGCCGACTGAAGTCGGCGCTCCCCTGAATCCGCGCTGCCGCCTTGATCCAAGCCGAAAGGACTTGAGCTCAATAGAGCCGAAATCGGGCAAGGCGATATTGCTCTCGTGGAGACCAAGTTCGTGCTCAAGCGTGTGTCCTATTCCGGTTGGACCACGCCTCACTGACGGCACGAAGCCTTTGTCGCGGAGTTCCTTAAACTTGGCCCTGATTGCTTTTAGATTCACTTTCTCCTCGCAACATTATCGTGAAGCGCGGTCAGGCAGATCCCATTTGATGGGTTCACGCGCTTGGTCGCGTCTTTTGCCCAGGGGATGATATGGCTCGCTATCAGGAGGCTTGGGATTGAAACTCCCGTTATCGCGCAAGAGTAATTGAAATTGCTCAGCACTAATCTCCTGAAGAAATCCTGTCCGATGCGCTGTTTGGCTTCGGCAACGGTTTCGGTTGGACGAGAGGAATCTAACCCCCCCTTAGTCCCCCCCTGCAATAGCAGGGGGGGTAAATTGCGCGATAAATCGGCACCTAAGCGATGGCTCTCAACAGCGAGCAACTCCCACTCGCCGTAGAATTCTTGCCATATAGACTCGTCAAGTTTCCCGCCGTGGCCTAATCCTTTCACGTTCCTTGCCATATGGGACGGGTCAAAGCGAGCGAAGTTGCACAATTTCATCGAGACCGACGCGGGGGTTCGGCCCAGTAGTTTCGCCGCCGCTATCATCTCCGGGTTCGTGCTATGCAGCTTGCCGAATGGAATCTTGAAGTAGAGGCTGAGCGCGTAGATGAGTTCCTCCCGCGACCAGGGGTTACGGTTCAATGCAGGCTACCCTCCATAAGCCTGGATTCCAACCTTCGTTGGAATGATGAGGAATACAGCCCTCCATACCCTTGGATTCCCGCTTTCGCGGGAATGAGGCGGACGGGGGCGGAGACCCGTCCTCCTGTATTTGGTGGACGACTGAAGTCGTCCCTCCCCGTCGCATCTCCAAGCCCTCCGCAGCCGCAAAAGAGGTCAATGGCGGTTGGTTGGTATGTTGGTTTCGCTTTCATCCCTTCCAATATAGTGAATTTTGGCAGGCAACGCTCACCCCACCTCAAAGAAAGGTCAAGGTCAAGGTTAAGGCTGAGACGCCTGCCCTACCGGACGGGCGCGACAAGTCAGCCCCTACGCGTCCTCCCCGCCAAACACCACCACCCAACCGTCTTCGGGCGGCTCGCGTCGCAAGGCAGCGAGGAAGGCGCGAGCGGTGGACTCGGGAAGTTCCTTGCCGACTTCGCCCCACTTGACCTCTTCGGCAGCCCACTTCCAATGCCCGACCGGGCTCAGGTCGTTGCCCTTGTGCTGTTGCACCGTCGCGGCCGTCTCCCCATCGCAGCAGCCGAAGTAAAGCTCTCTAAGCGTGAAGTTTTTCAGGACGTAGATGTTCATAAGGCTCCAGTAAGCGAGTAAGCGAGTGAGCGAGTAAGCGAGGAGGAGACGGAACTGGATTCCACCGTTCGCTGGAATGATGAGTGGCGTTCCACGCACTCGTCACTCGTCACTCGCAACTCGTAACTTACTTCCAAACCATATATCCCACTATAATCACGACGCCGAGCGCCATCATCAGCGCGTAGTTGCCGACCAGGCCGGTCTGGATGCGCCGGAACCGCTCCGCGAACCAGCCGAACAGCTTCGCCGTGCCGTTCACCAGCCCGTCAATGACCGGGATGTCAAAGCTCTTCCACAAGCCCTGCGCTGTGCCGATGACGGTCTGGACGATGGCGAAGTCGTAGATCTCGTCAATATAGTATTTGTTCAGCGACAGTTTATAGAGCCCCTTCGCGCGCACAGCAAGGCGTTTCGGAGCGTCCGGGTTGGCGATATACCAGCTCCGCGCCCAGAAGATGCCGCCTATGGCGACCGCGATGGAGATTGCCATAACCAGATACTCCATCGTTAGTGGGTAATGCACCTGCTCGCCGGCAACCTCCGCCGCCGCCGCGAATGACGGTTCCAGGAACTTTTCAAACCAGGCTCCGCCGCCGAGGGCGTGGGGGATCGCGATCCAGCCGCCGACGATGGAAAGGACGCCCAGAATCATAAGGGGCAGCGTCATCACCCGCGGCGATTCGTGCAGGTGGTCTTGCTGGTCGCGCTTGCCGCGCCATTCGCCGTGGAAGGTCAAGTATAGAAGGCGGAACATATAGAATGCGGTCAGCGCTGCGGCGACTATGGCGATTACCCCCACCGCCGAGTGCCCGTTAGCGAACGACTGCCAGATGATTTCGTCTTTACTGAAGAACCCCGACAGCCCCGGTATGCCGGCAATTGCGAGCGTCGCGACAAGGAACGTCCAGTAGGTCGTCGGCAACTGTTTGCGCAACCCCCCCATATATCGGATGTCCTGCGCGTCGCCGTGGAAGCCGGTGTGCTCGTGGGCGTGATGAATCGCGTGAATCACCGACCCCGACCCGAGGAACAGCAGCGCTTTGAAGAAGGCGTGGGTCATCAAGTGCGAAATCCCCGCTGCGAACGCCCCGACGCCGCAACCGACGAACATATACCCAAGCTGGGAGACGGTGGAATATGCGAGCACCTTCTTGATGTCGTTCTGGGTCAGGGCGATGGTCGCCGCGAAGATAGCCGTCAGCACCCCCACCCACGCCACGATGGAGAGCGTCGCCGGCGCGAGGACAAACAGGAAACTGTTCCGCGCCACCATATAGACCCCGGCCGTCACCATCGTCGCAGCGTGGATGAGCGCGGACACCGGCGTGGGACCGGCCATCGCGTCGGGCAGCCAGACGTAGAGCGGTATCTGCGCCGATTTGCCGGTCGCGCCGATGAAGAGGCAGAGCGTTATCCAGAACATCACCGATCCCGATCCGACCCAGCCGCGCGCCATATCCGCAACGCCGGTGAAGGACAGCGTTCCGAAAGTGGTGAAGATTAGAAAGACGCCGATGAGGAAGCCGAAGTCGCCGATTCGGTTGACGATGAAAGCTTTCTTGCCAGCGGTGGCTTTCGCATCGTCGGTGAACCAGAAGCCGATGAGCAGGTAGCTGCACAAGCCCACCCCCTCCCAGCCGATGAACATCAGTGGGTAGGAGCTTCCCAGCACCAGCAGCAGCATAAAGAACACAAACAGGTTCAGGTATGAAAAGTAGCGCGCGAACCCCGCGTCTTTGTGCATATAGCCGATGCTGTAAACGTGAATCAGGAACGATACGCCGGTGACAATCAGTATCATCACTGCCGACAGCGGGTCAAGCAGCAGCCCGAACGGGATGGACAGCTCCCCCGCCGCGAGCCAGGTGAAGAAGGCGCGGTCAATCAGGCGCTCGTGCTCGGGGAGCCTTAGCAGTTCAAAGAATGCCGCGACAGCGACGACGAACGCCGCGCCGATGACTCCGGCGCCGATGATGCCGACGGTTTTGTCTCCGAGCCGCCTTCCGAACAGCCCGTTGATAAGGAATCCGGCGAGGGGGAGAAGTAGGATTAGGTATAAGTTATCCGACATTGTCTCTCAAGTGAGAAAGTAAGAAAGTGAGAAAGTGAGAAAGTCCCCAGTAGAACAGACATTCTTGTCTGTCAACTTGTCATTCTCGCGTAAGCGGGAATCCAAGCCAGTGGGGCAGGACTCCGTGCCTGCCCATTGTCGTCCCCGCGAGGGTGGGAATCCAGAACTCACGCCAAGACGCAAAGTCGCAAAGGAAGCTGAATTCATCATTCCAACGGAAGTTGGAATCCAGAATCCAATCAGGGCAAAGCGCACGCCCTCGTGCGCGGAACTTACTGGAACTAGGATTGCAGGTGGCGGGGTACCACTAAACTAACTGTCTTGCGTACTCTAGACAATATCGCGCTATGCCGTCAAGAGCGGGAATAATGGTAGAGGTATTTATTCCAATCGTATCCAAATCTCTTCTCAACCGCGATACACTATTGTGGGGAATTATAAACTCCTCTAAAACCTCGTCACTTTTAATCTGTGCACTCAAATCCTGCAGCGGCTCTGCATGTAAGGTGAAGACAGAAGCTTGAGCCGTGACTCTTCTATCAATATGAATTGGAGAGATCACAGCAATATCCTTAACCACCGAGAATCCCAATCGTCCCTTCAGAAATCCAGCTGAGATCCTGTCACGTGATGCATAGTATGACCATATTCGTCGGTCTGACTTCTCATTGGCGTTTACAGCGAAGTATGCTGCGACTAACGGATTCCACGTCCAATCCAAAAGTTCCGTAGGGAGCCCATAGTGTTGACCCAATATGAGGAGGTACTCATCCGGATCAAGATTAAGAGCCTTTGAATAATCCAAGAATGGGTGCGCCAACGCCCGGAAAGAGTTTTTAATGCCAGTGCTGAATATGTTAAAGAGTTCCATGTTGTCCTCGATCCTTAGACCCTTATCGGCACAGAGCTTCCTAAACTCGCGCCCCAGACGCGGCATAAGCCATTCGTAATCTGACCTGTCCTCGCCTCTGAACAGAGGTCTTGATGGATAAGCCGTCGCAATACTAACCAGTTCGGAAATGGTCTTAACTATCTTTTGAGGCATCTGCTTTCCTCCAGATGGTTTGGTTAACCGATTCTTGGTGCAAAATGGGTAATTTGTCAGCACGCAAAATCTTTACTATTGTTTTGGTATGAAAATGCTGTCCGCTTTTACACGGAAGAGGTAGCCCGCGAATTTTGGAGGCAGTTCGATTTCTAACACGTATTTTTGACCTTCCATCGGACTGAGAGTAACCGATCTGTGTACACATACTCTATACGATTCGACACTACTATCAGGAATAACGGGCTCGAAGGACTTTCCTTCCGGCAGGATTTCGCCTCTTTGTAAGTATGCGTGGATCGCATTGAGCCGCGGGCTTGGCTCGTGCCTTTTAATAAAAGCAATAAGCTCTTCTCTACTTATCCTGACAAGTGCCTTAAGCCATTTCTCCTCTAAGCCCGAACTATCCAGAGTCACGGAAAATACAACGTCACCAGCAACTTCAATATCGCCTAAATTCCTTAGATACAACTCACATTCAATTTTATCGGGCTCCTCACCCCATGTATGAGACTCTTGGTCAATCTTCAGCTTCCCACTCTTTACGAGCTCAATCATCCGCTCTCTCCTGAGCCTGCTCGCATCTAATGCTTTCGTGTGCTGAATATGCTCCAAATGCCTATAATAGACGTAGATGCCCGCAGCAAGAAGGAGGCATAGAATCACAATGTTCGTGATTTTTGAAATGTTCATTTGACTTCCCTTATAAGTAGTGGAATTTGATTTCGTTACCGCCTCGTTTCAAATCCGCTCCGGGCGGACGGAACTGGGCGGCTTGGTTTTTGGTCAAACAGACTGCTCCCCGACGGGTTACTCCGCCGGCGGCGGATTGAAACCGGTCGGGAACTGGACATCGGGGCGCGATAAATCGGCCCCTACGCGAGCGCAATAAATTGCGCGGCTACCACGGGGCGCAGTAAATTGCGCGGCTACCGCGGGGCGCGATAAATTGCGTGATCATTCTATTTTCTTCTCAACAGCTCCTCAAGGTCTTGCCGGCTCAGATTGCATTGCCTGAGTATCGCCAGCAAAGTCCCCGGCGAGAGGTCATCGTGCAAGGGAACCACGGTTCGCAGTTTGCCTTTCTGCAAGGAGACATGGCTGCCTTTTTGCCTTACCCGTTGAAAACCATCCCTGATTAGCAATCCAACGAGTTCGCGGCCGGACAAGCCGGGCAACTTAGGCATTTATCGCCACCTCAAGAGGAGCCAGGATGATCATAGGCTCGCTTCCGGGTGGCAGGTCATCCGCCCCAAAGCTCTCAAGGTAGAGATCCACAGCTTCCTTCAGGTTCGCCTGCGCTTCCTCAATGGTTTTGCCCTGGCTTACCACTCCCAACTCAAGACAGTGGGCAACGAACCAGCGCTCCTCTTTTACAGTGACAGATGTGTAATGAAGGTTCACGTTAATGCCTCATAAAGATTTTAAGCTTCCTTCCCGCTGCGTTTCAACTCCACCCCGGGCGGACATTCCTTGGCGGCTTGGTTTTCGGTCAAACTGACTGATCCCCGACGGGTTGCTCCGGTTGCGGGGGATTGAAAAGGCACCCCCTTCAATCCCCCCCGCAAGTTTTTTGGGGGGAGAGAGATACGGCACATCGGGGCGCGATAAATCGGCCCCTACGCGAGCGCAATAAATTGCGCGGCTACCACGGGGCGCAATAAATTGCGCGGCTACCACGGGGCGCAATAAATTGCGCGGCTACCGGTGTCTGGGCAGGCACGGAGTCCTGCCCCACTTTAGGACAGGCGGGGACGCCTATCCCACCGAATGAGGGGATTTTTTTATCCCTTATCCCTCATCCCTCATCCCTTCCCTTTAGGGTTTGCGCTTCGGATTCTTATCCTGCTGGTTTTTGGTCTTCTGCTCACGCTGGCTCTTCTTCTGCTTCTGACTCTTGTCCTTGTCCTTTTTTCCGCCTTTGTCGCCCATTTGGGATTCCTTTCAGTTATGTTCCGACCGTTGGCAGCAGGCAGGCACGGAGTCCTGCCCCACTTTATAGCAGGCGGGGACCGCCTACCCCACTAATACTGGATGACCCCCCCTTAGTCCCCTCCCCCAACTTTCGTCGGGGCAGGCTCTACAAGTAGGGGTGGAAGAAGCGGGCTGTATGCCCGTCCTGCTCCATAGACAGCCAAGAATGGCTATCCTACCGCGTCTCTCAGAATCAGGTTGCATTATACTCCCCCCACGCCACTCTTAATATATCCGAAATCTCTCCCAGGGTGCAATATTCCTCGACCGCTGAAAGTATCGGCTCCATAAGCGGCGCATCAGGTTCGCGGGCGGCGGAAGCGATGTCGTCCAGGCGGCGCTTGACTATTTCGTTGTCGCGGCGGCTCTTCAGCGAGCGGAGCCGCTCCACCTGCCCGGCTTCGGCTTGCGGCGGGATGCGCAGGGTCTCCGGCGCGGGTGCGTTCTCTTCACCTTCGGTCGGGTTCGGAGACCCGACCTCCTTGAATATTTTCACCCCGACCTCCTTGAACTTGTTGACTCCCACTACCGACCGCTTGCCCGACTCCACCTCTTTTTGATACCGATACGCCGAGCGGGCGATTTCGTTCTGGAAGTAGCCCTGTTCAATAGCCTTCACCGCCCCGCCCATTTTGTCAATCCGCTCAAGCTCGGCCGTCGCCTGCGCTTCCAGTTCATCGGTCAGTTTCTCCACATAGTAGCTCCCTCCCAACGGGTCGGGCTCGTCGGGGACGCCGGATTCGTAAGCGATGACCTGCTGGGTGCGCAACGCCAGCCGCGCCGAATTCCCGGTCGGCAGCCCCAATGCCTCGTCCCAAGCGTTGGTGTGGAGGCTCTGGGTTCCGCCGAGCACCGCCGACAGCGCTTCCAACGTAGTGCGGACGATATTGACATCGGGCTGCTGGGCGGTGAGCGACGATCCGGCGGTCTGGGTGTGGAAGCGGAGCATCCAGCTTTTGGGGTCTTTCGCGCCCAACCGGTCGCGCATAATCCGGCACCACATCCGCCGGGCAGCGCGGAATTTTCCGACTTCCTCAAAGAGATTCTGATGGGCGTTGAAGAAGAAAGAGAGCCGCGGTCCGAAGTCGTCTATGTCCAGCCCCCGCATCACCGCCGCTTGAACATAGGCGATGCCGTCAGCGAGTGTGAACGCGAGCTCCTGCACCGCCGTCGCGCCGGCTTCGCGGATGTGGTAGCCCGAAATGGAGATGGTGTTCCACTGCGGGATGTTGTCGCGGCAGTAGCGCATTATGTCCACGCACAGGCGCAGGCTGGGTTCGGGCGGGTAGATGTAGGTGCCGCGGGCGATGTATTCCTTCAGGATGTCGTTCTGGACGGTGCCGCGCAGTTGGCCGGGGGAGGCGCCCTGTTTCTTCGCCACCGCGATGTAGAGCGCCAGCAGGATGGCGGCGGTGGCGTTGATGGTCATTGAAGTGGAGACTTCGGCAAGGGGGATGCTGTCAAACAGTCGCTCCATATCGTCCAGCGAGCAGACCGAAACGCCGACGCGCCCGACCTCGCCCGCCGCCATCGGATGGTCGGCGTCGTAGCCGATCTGGGTGGGGAGGTCAAAGGCGACGGAGAGCCCGGTTTGACCCTGCTCCAGCATATACCGGAAGCGGGCGTTGGTCTCGGCGGCGGTGGCGTAACCGGAGTATTGCCGCATCGTCCACAGTTTCCGTCGGTACATATCGGGGTATATGCCGCGGGTGTAGGGCGGGGAGCCGGGGTGTGTCGTTAAGGTTTCCATGTTATAGCTTAGGTTGCAGTAATTACTGGGCGTGTGTGGCGCCCCGGTTAGATTTTGCGGAACATTGCGGACCCTGCGCGATCTGCTATTTCAATCAATCTCTCTGGTTTATCTTTCATAAACGCGTTTAGCGCCCGATTGCATGCCCAATCGGACTCCGGGCTATTAAAGTCGTGCACGACCAAATACCCTCCTTTCACCAGGCGGGGATAGAAGAATTCCAACGAAGCAAGAGTGGGCTTATATTTATCCAAGTCAAGCAACACAAAGGCAAACGTTATATCCTCCAGACCTTGAAGAGTGTCCGGAACGAAACCATTCTTAATGATGACGTTTGTCAGGTCACCCAGGTTCACTTGAACTTGCTCCATACTGCTATCTCTGAACCGTTCATCTGGCGTTTCCCCGTCTTCCAAGTTTTGCGGCGGGAAACCATCAAAGGTATCAAAAAGATAGAGAGTTCTCTTGGGGGCTATTTTATGGATAAATTTGCTCATATCGCCACGATAGACTCCGACTTCAGCCAGACAGCCTGGAATGTCTTCGGTTAAAATCCTTTGAACTGCCAGGCCTATTGTGGCATATCTAAAGTAATCGCCGAACTCAAGCATCATGTCGTGAAGGGTTTTATTGAACGTTGGAAACTGCATAGCTCTTATCTTATAAAGTGGCTTTAGCAGCCGATAGAGAGGGCGTGCCAAGCCAAGTTTTATAATCATCTTAGGGATATAGCTCATTTTAACTATTTTACTTCGTGGTTTGACCAAGCAGGTTTGTCTATCTTTGCTCCCCCAACTGCAGAGCCATCCTTATGAACGCGCAGTTGGAGTATTGCCGCATCGTCCACAACCGTCCGCGATACATATCGGGGTATATACCGCGGGTGTAGGGCGGGGAGCCGGAGGGTGGTGGGATTGACTCTGGATTCCCGCTTTCGCGGGAATGGGAATAAACTCACCACTTTTCCCACTTCTCCAGTAGGAAGAGAGTTGCCGCTGCCAGCGCCGCGCCACCCAGAATCGCATAGAAAGCCCAGGCTGCGTTTTGACCGGGGATGGGCACGTTCATTGAAAACGCGCTCACGATGAATGTCGGCACCATAATCCCGATGGTGACGACGGTCAGCAGCTTGATGCGGATGTTAAGGTTGTTGGACACGATGGAGGCGCGCGCATCCATAAGGTTTGAAAGAATGTTGCTGAAGATTTCCGCCTGCTGGTAGCATTGGCTGTTTTCAATGGTAATGTCATCCAGGAACTCCTTCTCTTCTTGCGTGATGCCAATACGGGCGGCGCTGTTATCCAGACGCTTCAGGAGCAATCCGTTGGAGCTGATGGAGTTCAGATAATAGACCAAACTGCGCTGCAGGTCAAACAGGTTGATGAGGTAGCGGTTCTCCATTGAGACGTTGATCTTGTTCTGCAGCTCGTCGGTAACCATGCTGATGGTGCGCAGGTGCTCCAGGAAGCTGAAAATGGCGAGGTAGATCAAGCGCAACAGAATCTGCCGGACAGTCGGGGTTTCGCGGAAACGGAAGCGCTGGTTGGCGATGATGTCCTCCGTCGCCACTATCACCAGCCGCTCGGCGAACAGATACGCGCCGACCGACGCCACCCGAAACCGGAACGGCTCGGACGCTGAATAGCGCACCGGCAGTTTGAAGATGAGCGCCCGGTGCTCGGGTTCAAACTCCAAGCGCGCCAGCTCGTCCGGGTCCAACGCTGAGGCGAGGGTGTGTTCGTCCAACTTCAGCGATTGGGTCAGGTAGCGGCGCTCATCCTCATCCGGGTTGATGAAGATGGAGACCGGGCAGGTTTCGTCTCCGGTGGGAATCAGTTTCCCGACGGAGTACTGGTATTTAATCTCCATTAAGGGGTTTCCGGTTAAGTGTCGTTTATATGTTCCCACTCAAAACGGAATCCATCCGAAAGTCGGAAGGATTCCCGCTTTCGCGGGAAGGAGGGGAATTATCCACAGCAGATTAAGCAGATACCCCCCCTTAGTCCCCCCCTGCAATAGCAGGGGGGGAGAGACTTGAGGTAACCCCCCCTTAATCCCCTCCCCCGACTTTCGTCGGGGCAGGTTCTACAAGTATGGGGGGCAAGGCGTCACTCTGCAATCCGCACTCCGGACACCCCCCCTTTAGTCCCCCCCGCAAGCGGGGGGGGAGAGACTTGAGGTAACCCCCCCTTAATCCCCCCCTGCA
>Ga0315274_10013071_pt1 | contig 11818 bp, 12 predicted proteins | sample YL17G02_20_MG_FD_203700 | JGI IMG/M metagenome (GOLD analysis project Ga0315274, IMG submission 203700) | Sediment microbial communities from Yellowstone Lake, YNP, Wyoming, USA - YL17G02_20 | ecosystem: Environmental > Aquatic > Freshwater > Lake > Sediment | place: USA: Wyoming | collected... | reverse complement strand
AGCGCTTTCCCCCCCTCGCCAGAGCAGGATCTTCGCTGGTTCCCCAACCACCGAGTGGCGGAGATCACCTGGCGCAAGAGCGTCGCCATGCGGCCCAGAGCATAGCAGGGGGCAGCGACGGCAGTCGGCGAGGGGGTGCTTCTCAGCCGTCGGCGGCCATCGCTGCCGAGCGGCAAGTCCTGCGGTCGCCCCGAGGGGCGACCGCTAGTTGGAGAGTTGAGTCTTATGTTTCGAGTGCGAGTGACCGTGTCTGGCAAGCTGGTGAACCACTCCCGCGTCCAACTGGAGGGGGCTGACCTGAGCCTGCCCGAAGGGGCGAGAGTCAGAGACATGCTCACGGAAGTGGGTGTGTTCGATGACGAGGTGAAGCAGGTGACGATCAACGGCCGGCGCGGCCGGCTGGATCAGGGCCTGCGGCGCAACGACGTGGTGGAGCTGCACGGGTAGACCGCTCCGCCGCCGGCGCACAAGGTTTGCTCCGCGGCAGCGAATCCCTCCGCGGTTCACCGCCTGGCGCGCTATCGCGACGTGCTCACCTGCCCCGTACCGCCCAACAGGCTGGTGAGGCCGGTGCTGCTATGGCCCGTGGTCGGCGCGGCCGAAGGACGGGCGCCAATCCCGCTCCCACCGCCGATGGGCATGGGGATCATGGGCGTGCCCGGCACCACCTGCCCGCCGAACCACTGCGCCACGTCCCGGCAATCCAGGTACTGAAGCTGGTAGCGGCCCCCGAGGCCTATGAGGAACCACTGCTCCCCAGGTGCGGGGGTAGTGCCCGCCGGCTCAGGCGAGGCCGGTGGAATTGCAGGCGAGACACCTGCGCTCCCAGAAGGGCGTGGCGAGATGCGGTAGACGTCGCCCGGGTCCTTGACGTAGGTGAGATCGTTCGGCTCCAGGATCGCGTTGAGGGCCTGCGGGAAGGTGACATCGTTGAGCGCCAGCGTCACCTCGCCGGACACCCCGGGGGCAAGCGTGTAGCTATAGGGAGTGTCCTTGAAGAGCATCCTCAGGGCGCTGTCCACAGACGCCTGGCGCAGCTCCAGGCTCACCTTCGGTTCCTGATCCGCGCACAGGGCTGCTGAGGCAAGCCCCAGCAGCATCGCGGTCGCCAGCGCCAACGCCAGACCACCTCGGTTGGCAGTCATCGTCGGTCACCTCCAGACTGTCGGGCCGGCAGACGTGGTTCCTTCCCCCCATCTGCCTGCCTCACCAGTATTAGACTACCCAGGTCCGGCCTTTGTTCCGACGTTCCGCTGGGCATTGTGCACCAACGGCGCCCAGGGGCGATTGCGGAGAGGTGGTGGGCGCCGGCAAGAGGAAGTACGCATTCCGGAGCCGCGGCGGGGCCGGCTGGCTGGCGTCCGCCGGGGGCGGGGGAAGGAGAACCCGATGCTCAGATCCGGTGTTTCTGTCCACGGGCGCCTGCGGCGCACGAACTCGAGTCGCGGCCGCGGTGCGGGGACGGTACTGGTGAGCCTGGCGCTGCTGGGCGCGGTGGTCGCTTTCTCCGCTGCTCAGCCAGCGCCCCAGCCGGTGGCGGAGGAACTGCGCGGCGCGGTGGAGACGGCGGCGGCCGCGGTCACGCCTTCGCTGGTGCGCATTCACGTGGTGGAGGCCGACTACTGGAGCGGCCGTGAGACGAAGTCGGAGGCGGTGGGAAGTGGGGTGATCTTCACACCGGAGGGCCACGTCATCACCAATCACCACGTGGCCGGCAATGCCAAGCAACTGCTTTGCACCCTGGCAAACAAGGAGGAGATAGACGCCGAGCTGGTGGGCACCGATCCCCTGACGGACATCTCCGTGCTCAAGCTGCGCCCGGACAAGCCGCGGCAGTTCCCGGCGGCCAAGTTCGGCGATTCCTCGAAGGTCAAGGTGGGCGATTACGTGCTGGCGCTGGGCAGTCCGCTGGCGCTCTCTCAGTCGGTGACGCTGGGGATAGTGAGCAACACCGCGATGGTGATGCCCGACATCTTCTGGCCGTTCAAGTTCGAGGTGGACGGGGAGGACGTGGGTTCCATCGTGCGGTGGATCGGGCATGATGCGGCGCTGGCGGGCGGGGACTCCGGTGGCGCGCTGGTGAACCTGGATGGGGAGGTGATCGGCATCAACGAGATGGCTTTCGGGCTGGGGGGCGCCATTCCCAGCAACCTCGCCCGGGAGGTGGCCGAGCAGTTGATGCGAGACGGCAAAGCGGTGCGCGCCTGGATCGGCGTGGACGTGCAGCCCTTGCTGAAGTCGCAGGCGGGCGCGGACGGGGTGCTGGTCGGCGGGACGATACCCGGCTCGCCGGCCGAGAAAGCAGGCCTGAGGTCGGGAGACGTGCTGGTGTCGGTGGGCGGAGAGAAGGTCGCCGTGCATGTCCCGGAGGAGCTGCCTCTGTTCAACCAGGTCATCGCGGGCCTTCCCATCGGCAAGCCGGTGGAAGCGGTAGTGCTGCGGGATGGCAAGTCGGTGACCCTTCAGATGGTGGCGGTGGAACGGGAGACCGTGAAGCCAAAGCCCCGCGAGCTGGCGGAGTGGGGGATCACCGCCCGCAACTTGTCTTTGCTCGCCGCCAAGGAGCTGAAACGGGAGAGCCGGGAGGGCGTGCTGGTCACCAGCGTGCGCCCTGGCGGGCCATGCGATGAAGCGAAGCCCAAGATCGTGGACGGCGATATCATCGTGGATGTCGCCGGCACACCGATGAGAAGCATCGAGGATCTCGCCGCGATCACCAAGACCATCACCGAGGGCAAGACGGAGAGGGCGCCCGTGTTGGTGACCTACGACCGGAGGACGGAGAAGCTGCTGACGGTGGTGAAGGTGGGCAAGGACAAGGTGCCGGAGCCGGATCGCGAGCTGCAGAAGGCGTGGCTGCCAGTCACCACTCAGGTGCTGACACGGGAGATGGCGGAGGCGCTCGGCTTCCCAGACAAGACCGGGGTGCGGATCACCCAGGTCTACCCGAACAGCGCGGCGGAACAGGCCGGGCTGAGGGTGGGGGACATCATCACGGCGATGGATGGGGAGGAGATTCCGGCTTCCCGCGCCGAGCACTTCGAGGTCTTCCCGACGATGATCCGCCAGCGCAAGATCGGGTCAGAGGTGGAGCTGACGGTGATCCGGGGGAAGGAAGAGCAGAAGGTGAAGGCCACCCTCGCCGCCTCGCAGCCGGCGGCGCGGGAGATGAAGAGGTATCGGAATGATGACTTCGAGTTCTCGGCGCGGGCGCTGGCCTTCGAGGACCGAGTGCGACAGAAGCTGAGCGAAGAGCAGCAGGGCGCCTATGTGGATTCGGTGACCGAAGGCGGGTGGGCGGCGCTGGCCCACCTGGCGGTGGGAGACCTGATCCTGGCGGTGGAGGGACAGCCGACCGCGGATGTCGCCGCGCTTGAGCAAGCGATGAAGCGCGTTTCCGAGACCAAGCCCAACAGCGTCGTCTTCTGGGTGAAGCGGGGAATCCACGAGCTGTATGTCGAACTCAAACCCAAGTGGGCGAAGGGGGAATGAGGCGCCTGGCGAAGCGCCCGCCTAAGGCGGGCTGTGGCGCCGGCGCCAACGTCTGACCAGGAAAGGGGACAGGCATGAGGTCGTTTGCTTCTGGGACAACCAAGGTGTGGCTGGCGGTTACGGCAGTGTGCTTGTGGGGCGGCCTGCTCGTCGGCGGGGCGTGTGCGGGGGAGACGGCGGCCCGCGGCCGCGAGGTGGTGAGCAAGTGGGAGAAGGCGGTGATCACGGTCAGGCTGACCATGAAGATGCGCATGAGCGCAGAAGGGCGGCAGGTCCAGGAGGAGGAGCAGACACAGGAGATCCGCGCCACCGTGGTGGATCCGTCGGGGCTGGCGGTCTGCTCGCTGGCGGAGGCCGACCCGGCGCAGATGTTCGCCTCCATGATGGAGAGCGAGGAGGGAGGCTATAAGTATGAGGTGGACATCACCGCGGTCAAGATGCGACCGGCCGATGGCAAGGAGATCGCCGCCAAGGTGGTGCTGCGGGACAAGGACCTGGACCTAGCCTTCATCCGCCCGACAGAGAAGCTCGCCCAGCCCCTGGCCGCGGTTGACCTCAGCGATGCCAGCAAGGTGGAGATGCTGGACGACGTACTGGTCATCGGCCGGCTGGGCGAGGCCGCCAACCGGGTGGCCAGCGCCACCCTGGACCAGATTCAAGCGGTCATGCAGAAGCCGAGGCTGCTCTACGTGCCTGGGTTCAATGGCATGAGCTCGGACATGGGCTGCCCGGTGTTCACCCTGGATGGCAAGATCGTGGGCATTCTGCTCAACCGCATCGTGTCGGCGGGGGGCAGCAACATGATGGAGGACGACTCCGGGTGGATGATCGTGGTGTTGCCTGCGGCCGATGTGCTGGAGGTGGCGAAGCAGGCGCCGGAGGCGGCGCAGTAGGGCGGATTTTCAGTCTGGCATGGCGCTGTCGAATGGGGATGCGCCGCCTATGGCGGAGCATCCCCATCGCTTTCGGCGCGGGCCCTTCCACTTCCGCCGCCGCTGAAGCTTCCGCCTTCGTCCGCCTGAGGCGGACTACGGCGGACGAGATGGCGGACAGACCGCTGATGGCGAAACTCCGGCAGGCCCTGCGCCGCGAACGGCCGCAGGTTGGGAACCTGCGCCACGAAGACGCCCGCCCTACAGTGCCCGCGCCAGGGCGAGGCCGGTAGGCATGACCTCCATGCCCTCGATCTCCACCAGGCGCGCGAGCAGTCTCTGAAGGTAATCGCTGGTGATCGGCCCCCACCCCTCGCCATCCACGCCGTGGGTGTTGTAGACGAGCCACCCCTCGGGCTGGGACAGCAGGCTGGCGACCTCCTGATCAATGTGCCAGCCGCAGTCATCCGGCCCCGAGCCGGTCGTCGTCAGCTTCGTCACCCCACGCCGTGGGAGGGGGTTGAGGCCACCACCGCTGGTGCGGAAGGCCCGCACCACGGTGGGCAGCCAGGCCTCCAGCTCGGGTGTGGAGCGGTTGAAGGGGAAGTTGAACACCGCCTGCTGGGGATCGAACCCGTCCAGGTGCTCACAGAAGATGGCGAGACAGCGTTCGATCAGGCCCTTTGCGTCCGCGAACGGCAGCTCCGCCTTGTTGGCGTGGTGGTAGCCGTGGGGCATGATCTCGTGCCCCCGCGCCTGGAGCTCGTTCCAGAGGGCCCAGTCGCCGCGGTCTGTTCCCCACTCTTCCTGGTCTTTGGCCAGCTCCTGCGGTGCGGCGAGCACATTGAAGCAGGCCCGCAGCCCAAACCGCTCGTAGACCTGGGCGATGTTGGTATTCGACTTGCGGAAACCGTCGTCGAAGCTGAGGGTGACGATGTGCATGAGTCACCTCCTAACCCGGCGTAGCCGGGACCAAGAGTTCACGGCCAACGACTTCACCGCGAAGGCGCAAAGGACGCAAAGGTAGATTCTTCCAGATTCAGCACCACGCGCTGGAGGCCGTCGCGCAAGCGCACGACGTTGAAGTTGATGAGCAGGCCCAGTCTCTTGTCACTCAGCTTCAGGTACGTCAGCAGTTGGGCTGCATGAATGGGCAAGAGGGCGTCCACCGCCTTGAGTTCCACTATCACCAGACCGGACACCACGAAGTCCACGCGGTATCCCGCGTCAACAGCGGCCCCCTTGTAGGAAACGGGGAGCGGCACCTGCCTCTCGAACGCCATGCCGCGAATACTGAACTCGCGGGCCAGGCATTCCTCATATGCGCTCTCCAGCAGGCCGGGGCCCAGCGCCCTGTGGACCTCCAGCGCGGCGCCAATGATCTCGCGGCTGAGTTGATTCTCGTTCACGGTTCTCTCTTTGCGCCCTTCGCGCCTTTGCGGTGAGTGCCGTCCCCAAGGTTCCTCTATACAAGCCCCGTTCAGAGAACAGCTGATAGGGGACTAATCGCCAGAGATGGCTGGTTCGGAGTCCGGGGGGCGGGGTCCTGCCGGTAAGTTGGCGAGTGGGGGCAGGGAGGTGGCCACAGACGCGGAACAAGGAGGGGCGCGAGGGCCGCGCCGGTCTGGCGGCCGCGCCAGTGCTTTGGGTAAGGAAGGAACACCGTGAAGATCGCCTTTGTCGGCGCCGGCAGCTTGGGTTTCACCCGCACCCTGGTGATTGACATGCTCTCCTGGGAGGACATGCAGGACGCCACCCTCTCCCTGATTGACGTGGACGAGACGCGGCTGGACTATGCTCGCCGGGCGGTGAACCGCATCGTGCAGGTGGGCAAGTACCCGGCGAAGGTGGAGGCCACCCTCGACCGCGCCGAGGGCCTGAGGGATGCCGATATCGTGGTCGCCACCATCCTGGCGCACGGAGTGGATGGCTTCCGGCCGGAGATCGAGATTCCCATGAAGTACGGGGTGGACTTCAATGTGGGCGACTCCCACGGCACCCCAGCCGTGTTCCGCGCGCTGCGCACCATCCCCATGATGCTGGACATCGCCCGCGACATGGAGCGGTATGCCCCTAACGCCTACATGCTCAACTACACCAACCCCATGTCCATGCTCTGCCGAGCGCTGCATCGCGCCACCAGCGTGCGCCTGGTCGGGCTTTGCCACAGCGTGCAGGGCCTGGGCGGAATGCTCGGCTCCTGGATCGGAGCCCCGGCCGAGGAGATCGTGTGCGAGTGCTCGGGCATCAACCACCAGGCGTGGGCGCTGCGGTTCGAGTGGAATGGCAAGGACGCCTACCCGCGGCTGCGAGAGGCGGTGGAGAAACCCGAGATCTACGAGAAGGACGCGGTGCGCATCGAGATGTTCAAGGCCCTCGGCTACTACGTGACCGAGTCCAGCGGGCATAACTCCGAGTACAACTGGTGGTTCCGCAAGCGGCCCGACCTGATCGAGAAGTACTGCGCCAAGGGCGGCTGGAACCCCGGCAAGCACGCCGCCATCCTGGAGGGCTACAACAACCGCGAGCGGGCGGGCAAGTGGAAGAAGGACATGGAGGATTATGCCGAGGGGAGGGTCGAGATCAAGCTCGGGCGGTCCCACGAGTACGCCTCCAGCATTGTCCGCGGTCTGATGTTCGGCGAGACGTTCAAGTTCAACGCCACGGTGCCCAACACGGGGCTGATCCCGAACCTGCCCGATCGGTGTGCGGTGGAGGTGCCGGTGATCGCCGACAGGTCGGGCTTCCAGGGCATCTACATGGGCGCGCTGCCGCTGCAACTGGCGGCCCTCAACCATGTCACCGTGATGGGGATCGAGCTGGCGGTGGAGGCGGCGCTGAACGGCGACCCCGTCGCCGCCTACCACGCCTGCTGCTATGACCCCGTCGCCGCTGCCGCCCTGTCCCTGGCCGAGATCAAGCGGATGGTGGACGATCTGTTCCGGGTGCAGGCGCCGCTGCTGCCGCAGTTCAGGCATGTGACGTGATGACGTGAAGGCGGCGGGCATGTCCGCCTTCCTGCTTCGCTCGCCTGCGGGGAGCTTCGTAGGACAAGCCGGCGGAACATACCCGCCCTACAGTACGGCCGCGCCTTCGCCTTGACACACCTCACCCCCGGCCATATACTCGCGGCGGTGTGTGCGCCGCCTCTACCCACGCCGGCCGAGCATGCCCCTCGGGGACCCTGATAGAACCCTTCGGGGTCCTGAACGGGGCATGCACGGGAGCAGGCTATGGCGACGGTGCGGTGTCCGAAATGCGGAGCCATTAACGCGGACGGTCGTCGCCGGCTGGCCCGCTGTGGCAGGTGCCGTGAATGGCTGGGGAAATGCCGATACTGCAAGCACTACGACCGGAGGCTGGGCGACTGCACCAGCCTCTCTCGCCGGACGGACGACCGGGTGCTGGACGCGGACGAGGTGCTCAACTGCCCAGACTTCTCCTCAGGCCTGGTAGTTGGGGCGGGCGCGGCGGCCCGCCGGTTCAGACCCAGGCTTCTGTGGCTGGTTGGGGTGGCCCTGTTGGTAGGTGCCATGGCGGTGTCGCTGCTGCGCGGGCCGCCCGGGGAGCCCGCCTCCGGCGCCCTGCGGGTGGCGGTGGATTCGCCGTCTTCCATCATGGAGGACGAGGTCCTGGAGATCACCGTGCTGGTGTCCAACCTGAGCAAGCAGCCGGCGCGGGAGGTGAAGGTGATCATCTCGGGCAAGAGCGTCGCCTCCCTGGTGTGTCAGTACGTGACCCCGGAGGAGGCCTTCCTGGAGGCCACTCCCAAGGTGGTCACCGCTGCCCTCGGCGACATGGATCCGGGGGCCATCCAGTCGGTTACGTTTCGCTTTCTTCCCAGGCGGTCAGGCAACTTCGAGCTGACTGTTGTGGTCAGCGCGGCCAACCTCGACATACCGAACAGGACCCCCGTCGAGTGCCAAGTGCTGCCTTAGCTGACTGGAGAGCGGTCGCGGTTGAGGGAGGGCGGCCGTGAGCGCGAGCCGGATTGACCTTCACGTCCACAGCACCATCTCCGATGGCACGCTGGCGCCGGCGGAGGTGGTCGCCGAAGCGGCCGGCCTGGGAATCCGGCTCCTCTCCATCACCGACCACGACACCACCGACGGGTTGGGAGAGGCGATGGCGGCATCCCGCGGCACCGCCGTCACTTTCGTGCCCGGGGTAGAGTTGAGCGTCGGCTCGCAGACCCAGGAGGTGCATGTGCTGGGCTACTTCATCAACCCCGCCGACGCCGGCTCGCAAGGGGCCCTGGCCTGGCTGCGCCGGGCGCGGGATGAGCGCAATGCGGCGATCGTGGACCGCCTCCGCGCCCTGGGAATGGGCGTGGGGTTGGAGCGAGTGCAACAGATCGCGGGAGCAGGATCGGTGGGCCGCCCGCACATCGCCGCGGCGATGGTGGAGGCGGGGCACGTGCCCTCGGTGCAGCAAGCTTTCCATCGCTATCTGGCAAGAGGGAAGTGTGCTTATGTACCCCGCCAGCGCCTCTCGCCAGAGGAGGCGTGCGAGATGATCCGCGCGGCCGGCGGCCTGCCCGTCCTCGCCCACCCCGCCAAGATCGCCTCGCGGGCGCTCCTGGGGGAGCTGCTGACGGCTGGCCTCGCAGGCCTGGAGGTGTACCATTGCGACCAGGATGAGAGAGACAACCAGGAGCTGCTCGGACTGGCGAGGGAGCGCTCGCTGCTGGTGACCGGCGGAACCGACTCTCACGGCCCGCGCGGCGAGAGGCCCATGCCGATAGGCGGAGTGGCCGTCCCCGACTGGGTGGAAGAGGAACTGCTGGTTCGGGCGCCGGCCTGGTGGGCGGCGCAGCAATGAGCGACCTCCTGCAGCAGACCGTGGCCGCGCTGGAGCGGGCCCACCTGCAACCGGAGCTGGTAGTGGTGATCGTCTCCGCGCTGCCCATCTTCGAGATCCGCGGCGGCGTGCTGGTGGGCCTGCTGGTGTTCCACCTGCCCCCGTTGAGAACCCTCGGGCTGGGCATCATCGGCAACGTCATCACGGTCACGCCGCTGCTGTTTCTGATCGAGCCGATCACGAAGTGGCTGTATGGCAACCGCTGGGCGGATCGGCTGCTGCACTGGGTGTTTGCGCGGGCGAAGCGCCACGCCGGGCAGGTCAACCGCTGGGGTCCGGTCGGGCTGGTGGTGTTCACCTCCATCCCCCTGCCGGGCAACGGGGCGATGACGGCGGCGCTGGTGGCGATCCTGGTGGGAATGCGGAAGTGGCGGGCGGTGGTGGCGCTGTGGGCCGGGATCGTGGTGTCCGGGATCGTGATCGTGCTGCTGACGTTGGCGGCCAGGGCCGGTCTTCGGGGGTCGTTCTAGCCGGCGGAGCCCGCGGAGGGGCTCCCCTATGCCGGAGGGTGATCCAGCACTTGCTTTGTGGTCTTGAAGTGCACCTTCGCCAGCTGACGGAGCAGTTGCTCTCCCCCCTTCGCCACCACTTCCCGCGCCGCGGGCACTACGTGCGTGGCGCCGCGGGGCAGCTCGATCCCGGCCAATGCGGAGAGGTTCTCCATCGCGCGCAGGAACGCCGCCCTCGCCAGCACGGAGGCGGCGGCCACCGCCGGGTCCGCCTCCGCTTTGGGCTGCTGGACCAGCGTGATGGCGCGGCCCCGCTGCATCAGGGAGTCCTGGAGGTAGCTCTCGTCGCCGAACTGATCGGCGAGGGCCAGATTGCACTCCACCCGGGCGAGCACGTCCTCGATCGCCCGTGCGTGTCCCCAGGCGAGCAAGCAGTTGAGGTTGCGCATCTTCGCCAGCAGGTCGTTGTAGCGGGCGGGGGAGATCACCACCACCTCGAAGGCGGGGCAGATTTGCTTCACCGCCTTCTCCAGCTGCCACACCCGGCCGGTGGACACTTTCTTGGCGTCCCGCACGCCGGCCTGGGGAAGGCGAGTCAGCGCCAGCTCATCGGCGAAGGCGGCGGCCACCACCAGAGGGCCGAAGTAGTCGCCCTTGCCGGCCTCGTCGGTGCCGATGTGAGGGCGGAGGAGGAGGTGTGAATCGCTCATGAGTGGGCGCGACGCTTCCGGCGAGATCCCCCCGAGCGGTCTCTAGACCACCGAGTGAACTCCGCCTGCTGGTTGCCGGTGGATGGGCCGCTTGTAGTTGGGGCACTGCACGTTCTCGCACACGGCGTCCTTGCTCTTGGGAACCGGCATGCCACACACCGGGCAGACATCGAAGTAGGCGTCGTTGGGATAGAGGTAGGGAGCGATTCCTCGCTGGTAGCGGGCGGTGTTCTCCTCTGCGATGATGCGGCGGTGGGTCTGGGGGTCGTCCCAGTGGGTGCTCCAGAAGTTGATGTCTCTGGTCACCAGGCCCTGGTGCTTCCAGTCCTCTTTGTGGCGCGTCCTGGCATAGGCCAGGCCGCGGAGGATGCCGTCCCGATCCAGCAGCCGCTCGTAGGCTCGATAGTAGAGGCGGGAGACGTAGGAAGGCGCTCCTTTGAGCTGGTCGGCGGCGTAGAACCACTCCGCCGCCCGGGCGAGCTCGTGGGCGCGGTCGAAGCAGGTCCACCCGAGCTCCCACTTCATCCTCCAGGACTTCGGGTTGGCATCCACCGCGCGCTCCAGGATCTCGATGCCCTTCTGCAGCCAGTAGTTCTTGTCCAGTGCCGTCTTCGACTCGGCGTGCAGGTTGTAGGCGCAGTGCCACCCGTATACCTCCCACGCCAGCTCGAAGTTGGGATCGAGCTGAACGACGGCGTCCAGCAGGGGCAGCATCGCCCACCAGGACCCGCCTTCCCACACCTGGTCAACCTTCAGCCAGAGCAGGTCAGCCGCCACCGAGCGGAATCCCCCCAGGGAGGCGATCACCGCCGGCGTGGGACCGATGCTGATCAACCCCCCGGCGGGCTTCTTCCGGTTCGGGTCGAACAGCTCGGGCCGAGCCTGGTGGACGCGCACCTGCACCGGAACCAGCGCGAGCATCACCCCCAAGCAGAACAGAGCGACCAAACCGTTCCTGGCTCGCCGCGACGGTATCACCTTACTACACCTGCCTATCGCTGAAAAACACCGAGGCCACCACCAACACCACCACCGTGTACCCGATCCCCACGATCAGCGCGAAAATCGCGGCCGGTATGCTGATGGGTGTGAAGTAGGAGGCCTGGAAGCGGAAGTCGAAGTTCTCCAGGTGGGGCACCAGGTAGTACAGCACCAGCAGGACCACCTTGGCCGCGCCCGCGGCGTGCTGGGCGAGGTCGTTGAGCTGAGACTGCAGGCTCCCTACCACCCAGATGATGAAGGCGCTGATCACGGTCATGGTGGTGGAGGAGACGGTGGAGATAAGCACGATCAGCGATGTCAGCACCGCCAACGAGCAGTAGCTCATCGCCGCCGCGAACACCACCTGGGCCAGGTTCGGGTTGAAGACGGAGTCGGACATGTCCTTGACGAGGTGGTCCTGAACCACCAGCACCACCACCAGCGCCGCCGTCAT
>Ga0315274_10013068_pt1 | contig 11820 bp, 8 predicted proteins | sample YL17G02_20_MG_FD_203700 | JGI IMG/M metagenome (GOLD analysis project Ga0315274, IMG submission 203700) | Sediment microbial communities from Yellowstone Lake, YNP, Wyoming, USA - YL17G02_20 | ecosystem: Environmental > Aquatic > Freshwater > Lake > Sediment | place: USA: Wyoming | collected... | reverse complement strand
GTGCAAAGCGTCAATCTGCTGCTGGCCTTTTTCCTGAGCAATTGCCTGGGCCTGCATAATCGCCTCTTGGGCTTTGTGCGTAAAATTGCCGCCATTCATAGTGAAAATAGTTTAAGCAATTTTTTAAAAATATCATCGGTAAAAATCACTACTTGCCCCGTACCAATCCTTGGTTAAACTGATGAAATTCCATTGGCCAAAGCCGACAAGGCGGCTCCGCCTCTTGACCGAATTGTTCTCATTGGCAATTTCGGGATTGGTACGGGGCTTGACCCCGTACCAATCCTTAAATAACTTTAATATATCTAATTACCAAAGCCGTTAGGCGATTCTCCGTTGAACAAATGACTTTTGCAAAACCGTGACGGGATTGGTATGGGGTGCGTAAAATTACCGCCGTTCATGTGAAGTAGTAAGTAGAAAGTAGTATGTAGTAAGGATATCGACTGATTTAAATTTAGCAGATTTTTGAACGGAAATCAAAGGGCGGCTCTGGTTAGGAACCGCCTTTTACGTTGTTGAACTTATGCCGTTGATATTGTTATTTTGCTCACCCCCTTCATTTTGCGGATATGCGCGGAAAGCCCGGGCTCAATGCCTAACACCGAAATTCTAATGGTATAGCACTTCCCGTTAATCTTAAACTTTTGTTCAAGGCCTGCCTCTCCCAGCAGTCTCTGAACCGCAATCACATCCCCCATCACGGCATGTTTCTTGAAAACAATCTTAACCATTGCATTGCTCCTTTTGACTTATTTGAATTTTGAAAAAACCATTTTCCTTTTTAGCAAAGTTATCGGCTAAAAGCAAGATACTAAAACGGCTCAAGGAGCCGTTTTAGCTGTTTGCTTTGCGCGAATCGCGGGAAAACTTTACTCGCTTCGCTCCCCTAAAACCAAGCTGAAAGACATTTCTTTATCGCCGCGTCTCACCTTAAGAGTGATATTGTCAGCCGGATTATATTTTTGGAGGATTTTTGCCAAAGAATTATCAGAAGTGATTTTTTCGTTGTTAAATTCCAGGATAATATCGCCTTCCTTGAGGCCGGCCTTGTCTGCAACAGAACCAGCAGTCACCGCCGCTTCCCCAGCGCTGCCTTTTGTAAGCCAGGCGCCATAATTAACCGGCAATTTATTCTCTTTTTGGACTTGGTCATTGACTATCATATACCTCACGCCTAAAAAAGGATAAGCGATTTTACCGATGGTTTTTATCTGCTGGATATCCCTTTTTGCTATGTTAATCGGCAAGGCAAAACCAATGCTCTGGGCTTGCTGAACAGTAGCGGTGTTAATACCCACCACCTCGCCCAAAAGGTTCAAAAGCGGTCCGCCGGAATTGCCTTCGTTGATGGCAGCGTCTGTCTGAATGACATTTTCCAAAGTTTCCACAAAACTACTGGCCACGCCCCCAGAAGCAGTAATAGTCCGGCCAAGCCCGGAAACCACGCCCACAGAAACCGTATTCCTGAACTCTCCTAAGGCGTTGCCAATAGCAATGACTGTCTGGCCGATTTCCATAGTGCTGGAATTCCCGAGTTTCACCACTGGAAAGGGCTTGATTAATAAACCCCCTCCTCCGCTGACGGTTTGTTCGGCTTCAATCTTCAAAATCGCCAGATCCTGGATGGGATCTTTGGCCAAAATCTTGGCCGCGAATTTCCGGCCGTCATTGGTTAAAACCGTATACTCGGCCTGGTCGTCTAAGACCACGTGCTTATTGGTCAAAACCATGCCGTCTGCTGAAATGATAAAGCCAGAACCGCCGCCAATCTCTGTTTTCTCGGTGCCCTTTTGGCGGTACTGGGGAATCTGGAACTGGAAAAACTGCCCGCCGAAAAACTCATCAAAGGGCGAGGCATAATACTGCTCATAAACGGGAAGGTCTTTGGTGATGATAATAGAAACCACGGCTGGCGAAACTTCTTTGACCGTTTTAATGACTGCTTGCTCTTGACTGGTCTGCGGCTGGTAGGCGCTAACCGGAGTCTCGGTGGCAGTGGGCTTGAGCCATGGCCATTCAAACTTGAGCTCACTTAAGTCTTGCAGGATCTGCGGGTAAAAATTGCCAGTGAAAACCCGCGTAGAAAACCCCAGGGCAGTAAAGCCGATGGCTAAAATGATAATGGCGGCTAAAAACTTTAGTTTTGGTTTTCGCGCCAAAGCCTTAACTTTCTCAAATAGTGTTGCCATATGATAATTTTATTTCCTACTTAATTCTAAACGGCTTTCGATTTTAGGACAAGTTTGCTTTAGCTATAAATTTTAAATTTGCTTTAGCTATAAATTTTAAATTTGCTTTAGCTATAAATTTTAAATTTGCTTTAGCTATAACGAGGGCGATCTCTCTAGGGTTGCGTTTGGTTTTTAAAGCCCGGCTTAAAACCAAGGCGGTGGCGTTGTTGATTTTTTTCTCAACTAATTTAAACATCTGCTTTGGCTGATAGCCCTGGTACTCGGCAAAAGAAGAAATCACTCCCCCACCATTGGCAACAAAATCAGGAACTATCACTATTCCTTTTTTCCAAAGAGCTTCCTCTATTCTCTCGGGAATAGGTATATTGGCGCCTTCAACGATAATTTTTGCCCTGACTTGGCGATAATTCTTTTCAATAATAACGTCGGAAATCGCTGCCGGAATCAAAATGTCCACTGGCAGCTCGTAAATTTTATTCAAGGGAAGTATTTTTGCCAAGCCACAAGCGGTTAAAAGCCGCCTCTGTTTTTTTAAATTGCAAAGCCGCTCAATTGGCAGGCCCTGGCCCCTGAAAACCGTGCCTTCCCTGTCTGCCACAGCCACAATCTTTGCCCCTGCTTGGCTTAAAAATCTGGCAGCGAAAGAGCCGACATTGCCAAAGCCGGCAATGGCGATTGAGGCCCCATTCAGGTTCAAACCGATTAAGTTTGCCGCGGTTTTGGCGGCTATAGCGACGCCAAAACCAGTTGACCCTAATTCGTGCGGCAAGCCGCAATGCTTTTTCCCTTTAGTAGTGACGCAAAAGTTTATGGGCTTGCCCGTAGAAGCCTGCCAATCCCCCAAGGCCTGGCTAAACCAGGCCATTTCTCGCTCTCCTGTGCCGATGTCTGGCCCAGCAATATAATACTTGGGCACAAAAGGAGAAAGCAATCTGGCAAACACCTGAATTATTTTTTTCTTTTCTGCCAAAGTAATGGCTTTTGGGTCAATTAAAATGCCAGCTTTGGCTCCGCCAAAAGGCAATTCAAAAATCGCATTCTTCCAAGTCATGGTGCGGGCCAAACGGAAAAGCTCACTCATTGTCAAATCCGCGGCCATACGGATGCCTCCCTTGCCTACGCCGCGAGCTAAGTTATCTATCACCAGCAAACCCTTAAACCTCGGCTGAAAAGAGTTTACTTCAACCACGTACTTTGGCCCGAATTCGTCAGCAGTTATTTGCAATAGTTTTACCTCTCCTGATTTTGACATGATTAAAAGAGAGATTTTGCTGTTTGCCAAAAATAATCGTCGCCTTGTTTTTCTTTGAACCAATACCACCACTCCCCTCCCCACAAATAAAAAGTGTCCAGCCCGGTACTTTTAGCAAAATCAATGTTTTTTAAGAATTGGTTATGATCAAAAAGTTTCAGCTGTTCGGCCACTGGAACATCGTAGATAAGCTTTTTGCCCCAGGGCTCGGCCTGCAGCTCAACGCAAATGACTTTTTTGCCAAATATTTTTTCAATAATGTCTGACTTCAAGCGGTAAAACTCTGGTCCAAAATAGTAAGGCAAAGATCGGTTGAGCCAGCCCATCCAGACCTGGCGGTACAAAGTCGTGCCCACCACGTCTGCCAGACTTGCCTCTTTAAACCACGCTGACCACTCGCCGCTGCTAGAAACTATCACTGGCCTGGAATCCAATGATTTTACCAAAGCGACTTCTTTTTTAAAAAAACTGTCGTCGCGCCAGGGACACTTGCCAAAAGAAAGAAAGGGTTCGTTTTCCACCTGCCAAGCCCAGATAGTTTGATTTTGCTGATATCTCAAAACTATTGTCTGCAAGAGCCCTAAGATCTCTTCTTGTTGCTCTTGTTTTGACAGGGTTTTTACCCAATCAGGCAAATGGCATTCAGGCCAACGGGGAGTTTTCATGCCTATCACCAGCAAGATTTTTGCCTGGTGGCTTTGGGCCTGGTTAATCTGCCAGTCAAGATCAGCAAACTGGTATTTGTCTTTTTGGGGCTCTAATAAATCCCAGGCAGTATTTATTTTCAGGTTTTTGGCGCTCAGGTCCTCAAGAAAAGCAAGATATGTTTCCTGCCAATTAAGGCCGAGGTTCTGGGAATGCTTTTGCGAAAAATCCACGCCCCAACTGATTTTCGCGGCTTGGGACGGCTGGTAAACAAACAGCCAAACAAAAACAATAACCACTACCAGTAAAACGCCTAAAAGGAAAAATTTAATGGGCTTTTTAATTCTCATTTTATCTTCATTGTCTGGTAAAAACGGCTAAAAGCAAAAGCCCGGCCAGAATAATAATAATGGCCGTTGCTTTCTGAAAAATAGCTTTGGGAGAAATTTCTTCTTTTAAAACCGTGGGAAACTTCATTGAAACAAAAACCGATAAAATCAATAAAAAGACGTACCTCGTGCCCTCCAAGGCATTAATGAAAGCTAAGTATCCCAAGGGCACAAACAAAACCGCGAAATTCTGCAAAAGCACTGCCGAGCCGCCGATTGCCTGATTTGCCAGAAAAATTAGTCCTGTTTTCAGTTCAAAGGCGGTCTTTGGTTGCAAAACCTGCTCGCGGGTCAGCTTGTCTAAAAGAAAAACCAGACAAACCAAAGCAGCCGCGACTCTTGTAAAAATCAAAACTGTCCAAAAGGGCATTTCCAGATACAGCTGCTTTAGGGCCACGAAACTGGCCGAGAATAACAGAGCAGCAGGCAGAGAAAAAACAAAACTCGTCAGAGGAACATTTTTACCCTTTTCTAAAGAAACTAAAATACTCCCGGCCACTAAAAGCAAAAAGGCAACGGCCTGCCATAAATTGAGGCTCACTTCTCCTGCAAAAAAAACATAGGTGGCTGCCAAGGTAAAAATCGGGGTCAGGCCGCCGATTGAAGGCACCACCCGCGAAGCCTCAAACTTTTCCAGGGCTGAATACAAAAAAAAGCAGGCAAAGGCAAATGAGCCACCGGCCACAAGTATTAAACCGGCTTGCTTTAAATTCGGCATCATTAACCCGACAAAGGGAGCTAAAAGCAGCAAAATCGCTCCCGGAGCATTGATAAAAACAGTGTAGGCCTTGGGCTTTGGTCTGCCCAAAAGCAAATAACGGTCACCCAGGGCGTTGAATGCCAGCAAGAAATAGCTAAAAATAGTAATTACCAGCCAGGACATTTGTCAACGACTTTTTGAATATTAAAGGCGCCTCGGCTCTCGCCCTCAAGAAAACCCTCAAAAGCCATCTCTGCCAAATGGCCTTTATCAATTAGGTCAAAAAGCCATTCATGGGTAAGTTTTGGCTCTTTTTGGAGCATGCCAAAACCCGATTTTAAAAGCCACCTTTTATTAAAATCCTCGTGAGAACCGATGGTGGGAGCAATAATTATGGGCAAGCCCAAACAGGCGTAAAAAGAAAGTTCGGAGGGCTTGGTCCAGAGTATATCTGCTCTATGCAACGCCGAGTTGAAATCCCGGAAATAACCGCTGATGTCTTGGGAAAATAAAATTTCTACTCCGCGACCGACTTGTAAATTAAGGCTGGTGATGTTTTTTTGAAAATAATCCAGAATTTTCTTTTTGGTGCCGGCAACTAAAATCAACTTTATCAGACCTCCTTCTATATGGCGGGCTAAACTGCGCAGGACCTGAACCGCGATTTCTTTTTGCGCGCCCGCGCCTCCGACTGCAAACATAATGGTAAAAGGGTAAGGCTTGGAATACGGCAAGCCTCCCAATTTTTCTTTGACCAAAGGATAATAATTTTTGAAAAATTCCCGACGAGGGTCAAGTTTCGCCAAGCGTTGCCGCAAATCTTCTTTTAAAACTTCTTGGTTTTCGCTGCCGAGATTTTCTATAGGCAAAGGGTAACCTGTCAAAAAAATATTTTCCGGCCTGATCCCGTAAGACCTCAACCGCTCAGCCGCCCTATCAGTAGGAGCAAAGTATTTAATCTTGCTTTCTTTAGGATTCAAGGGCGCCCAGGCGCGCGTGATGTCGGTATCACAAACAACGCAAAAAATTTCCCCCGGATAATTAAAGAATTCAGCCATAAAAGCCGGGGTAAAAAAGGTACTCACCAAGGGCAAGGGATTTTTCTTTAACCTTTCAATCAGATCGCGGCCCCAGCCGCTCGCCATAAAGGAATAGATTTGCTTTACCTGCAAACTCGGCTCCGATAAGTCGCGTCTTGGGTAAAAGGGCGGCACTTTCTGGAAATAGTCCAGAAAAAACGAAAAGGCAAGGTTGCCCAAAAACGGCACTCTCTTGAAAGCGGAAATTGCCTCGTAAAAGCTCCTTGAGCTATTCCAAAGCCGCAGGTCTTTCTTGGGAATACCCTCGTAATTATTGGCGCAGATGACTTTGCCCCCTGGCGCTAATTGCTTTAAATTGTCGGCGGTCCGCTGATGGCCATAGCCCATGTCAACGGTCACCACCCAGGCCCGCCTAAATTTTCCAGAAGAAAATTCTGGCGGGCAGGCCTTTTCAAAATTATTGGTCATATATATATCTTAGCAGATTTTAGCGTTTCAGTTTAGGAATGTCGGCCCTTGCTGCTGTTTTTGCTGTTGCCAAGTCAAAAGAATCAACAAGGGGTAGCTAAAAATCAAAAATAAAATCGGGAAACTGTGAAAAACAACATGGCTAAAAGGGATTTTTAAAGACAAATCCACCAAAACAAGCAAATAGGCCATTCCCGGCCATAAAACCCAAGCGAGAACCTGCCCCAAAGGTAAAAACAACATACCCAAAATACCAAAAACAAAACCAAAAAGCGTCAAATAGGGCACGGCTGGCTCTAATAAAACATTGGTCAGAGGAGATACCAAAGAAACATAGCCAAAATTATAAATCAGTATGGGCAAAGTAAAAACCTGGGCGGCAAAAGTGGCACTCAAGCCGGTTCTCATAAGCTTGGGCACTGCTTTAAAAACTTTTTCTTCAAAAAACGGCTGCCAAAAAATCAAACCCACCATTGCCAAAAAAGAAAGCTGGAAGCCAACGTCAAACCTCAGCAAAAGCGGATTAGCTAAAAGCAAAATCACGGCGCTAAAAATTAAAATTCGAAAACCAATAACTAGCCGGCCGAACAGCTGGGCTAAAAATAAAAAACTAATCATGACGCCCGCCCTTAAGGCACTTGAGGGCGCGCCGATCATGAGAATATAAAGCCAAATAAAGCCCAAAGAAAATAAAAACGCCTGCCGCCGCCAAAGGCCAAGCCCCAAAAATAATCCCAACAGTAAATAGCTGATGATAGTGATATTCATGCCCGAGACCGCGGTTAAATGCCTGACCCCGGCAAAATTCAGCTTTTCTTTCCAGAAAGCCGGGATATTCTGCTCTTCGCCAAAAACCAAGGCCTCAAAAATCCCTAAATGCGGCGGAGACAAAAGTTTTTGCCAGGCCTGGCGGAATTTGTCTTTAAAGTCTATCAGAACCTGTTTTAACCAATTCCCTTGGCCAGAAGCCAATAATTCTGCCTGCGGGAAAATCATGGCCGAATAAATCCCCTCCTTTGCTAAATATCCCTGGTAGTTGAAAGTGCCAAAGTTTTCCGGCTCCTTCAAACTACCAATTAATCGCAATTTGTCGCCGTAATGATAGAAAGGATATTTAGGGAAAGTCGCCGTGATTCTTTCATTGTAAAAAGCCGGACTGACCACTCTCGCCCTTATTTGCTGGCTGGCTAATTTGATATCCGGATCTTCGTCAACAATAACTTCTAAGGTTAAGGTTTGGCCGCCGTTATTAAGCTTAGCTAATTTGGACTGAAAGATTTTTTCTGCCGCCATCTCGCATCTCCAAACCCCTAAGATAAACGCTAAGCACAAAATTAAAAACACCAGGACCTGTTTTTTTAGCCAAAAGCCAGCCGCCAAAAATACGAGGCATAAAATTAAGAGCAAGCCCAGAACGGGCCTAGGAACAGCAAAAAAAGAACCGAATAAAATACCTATGAGAAAAAGTAGACAGCTATAGTAAAAGATTTCCGATTTGGCCATCCCCGTAGGAAATGAAATATTTTCCGTGGTTAAGAAGTTTAATATATCAATTCCGTAAAACTATTGTTTAAGATTATCAAAGGGTTTTTGATAGAAAATATTTTGGTTATTTATCATTCCGCGAAACCCCGTAGCAATCTGTCATCGGTCTTTTGAATATCGATTGGCTGAAGCCGTTAGGCGGCTACGCCTCTGGGTCATAATACTTTCTTTGACCGTAGCTGGGATTGCTACGGGGAAAACCCTTGCGATTTCCTACGGGGCATAACTAAAGTAATTAGCGAACCTCGCAAATCTGGAAAAATCGGCTGATTTCTTTTTTTATTTCAAGTAAAAAATCTTTTGAGTATGGCCTAACGGTCAAAAAGACAGGGTTAAGTGTTTTCTCCGGCCTAAAGCTCTGCAAAAAATAAGCTCGGGCCGGAGCGAGTGCCCTGGCTATTTGAACAATATCTTCTTTCATATGAATCCTTGGCACCACTGTAGTCCTAAACTCATAATCAACTCCCGACTTTTTGATAATTTCAATACTTTTTCTGATATCCTTTAAATTAACTTTCACTCTTGTCGCTCGTTCGTAGTTTTGCGCTTTTCGCTTTGCGCTTTTCGCTTTTAGCGACGCCTTAACGTCCATAGCAATATAATCAACAAGCTTTTTTTTGATGAGCTCTTTTAACATTTGGGGATTGCTGCCGTTCGTGTCTAATTTTACCAAAAACCCCAGTTTTTTAATCTTTCTGACAAACTCGGGAAGGTCTTTATTCAAAGTCGGTTCGCCCCCGCACAAAACCACGCCGTCTAATAATCCTCTCTTTCCTTTCAGAAACTTAAAAAACTCTTTTTCAGAGATTCTTGGCTGTTTTTTTATTTTTTCCGGCAAAACCAGTTCCGAACTATAACACCAAGAACATCTAAAATTACACCCTGCTAAAAACACAGTACAAGCAATTTTACCGGGGTAATCTATGAGAGTTGTCTTTTGCAGACCAGCAATAACCATCTTAAATCATTGTAGCACAACGGTTTTCAGGTAACACAAAAAGGGGGTCTACCCCCTTTCTCTAAAAAAGATAATCTTAGGCCACGACCTGATTTGCTTTCAATTTAAACTCTTTTCTATCATGATATTCGCGGATTTTTCCGATATGGAACTGTTGTACGGGACGATAATACCCGACTACTCTTGAATAAACTTCGCAGGGCTGCTTGATAGTGCACTGGGGACAAAAGAAATGCTCTCCGGAAAGATAGCCGTGGCTGGGGCAAACGGAAAAAGTCGGCGTCAGGGTGATATAGGGCAAGTGATATTTTTCAAAAACCTTTCTAACCAACGCTTTTGCCGAATTAATATCAGAAACCTGTTCGCCCAAAAATAGGTGGAGGACAGTGCCGCCACTATAGCGGCACTGTAAATCATCTTGTAGTTTTAAGGCCTCAAAAATATCGTCGGTAAAATTAACCGGGAGCATAGTTGAATTCGTATAGTAAGGCACTTCTTTTGTGCCGGCAGTGATGATTTCCGGATATAAATCTTTGTCCGCTTTCGCTTGACGAAAACTCGTGCCTTCAGCCGGCGTCGCCTCAAGATTGTAAAGGTTGCCGGTCTCTTCCTGGTATTTGACGATTTTCTCTCTCATGAAGTTTAAAACTTCCAAGGCGAATTTCCTGCCTCTTTTGGAACCGATGTTCTCTCCCAAAAAATTCAGCAAGGCCTCGTTCATGCCTAAAAGCCCGATAGTGGAAAAGTGGTTGCCGTAATAGCAGCCGCGCATTTTCTTGACCGCTTCCAAATAATGTCGTGAATAAGGGTAAAGCCCCTTTTCCATAAAACCCTCCAAGGCCTTCCTTTTGATCTCAAGCGATTCTTTGGCCAAATCCATTAACCTGGTTAGTTTTTCAAAGAATTCTTTTTTGGTTTTGGAAAGATACCCAATACGAGGCATATTAATCGTACAGACGCCAATACTTCCTGTTAAGGGATTTGCCCCAAATAATCCCCCGCCTCTTTTGTAAAGTTCGCGCTTGTCAAGCCTCAAATGGCAACACATACTGCGTACATCCTCGGGCTTCATGTCAGAATTAACGTAATTTGAATTGTGAGTCAAAATTCCCGCGCCAACAACAAAAAGATGGGTCGGGCTATCTACGCTCAAGTCCACAACATTAAAATTTCCTTCCGCAATCTTGATTGCCGAAATTTCCTGCGATGATACCTGAACAGGATGGTTAGAAACAACGGTGTCGCAAAAAAGTTCGTTTTCCCAAATGAATTTCATGCTTTCATAATCACTTGAAACACAGTTTCCCTTCCGCAACTCCTGAATTATAACGCCCAGGTCGTCAGGAGTAACTCTTCCTCGATGACGGTATTTTACCTTGTCGTAAACGAATTGAAGATCGGGCTCTAGGCGCTGACCCGCCTTCTTAACCCCTTCAAAAAGCGCAAGAACATTTTGTGAAATCCCCGCGTAATCCCCAAGACACGGCCTGTTGCTACCCACCGCCTTAAAACGCTCTTGTTTTCTTGCGCTGACAAAGCCCACGCACTCGCCAAACTTCACGGCCTGCTTTCCTAGTATCTGAATTTTAAAGTAGCCCTGTTTGCTCGTAACTTTTGAAAAGATGCCTAGCCTAAAAAGCAATTGCTGAGTTCCGTAGATTGTTTCCCGACTTACTTGGGTCAAAACAACATTGCCTTTTTTGTCAATACTGCCGTCAGTTTCGAACAGCCCTCGCAGGAAATGCTTAACGTTTTCTTCGGTTGTTTCAAAAATTATCGCCGGAATTTTTTTGTCCTTTCGCTTCACATAATCCAAACCGAGACTCAGTAAAAATTTTCTAAGCATCACCGAACTCCAAGAAAACATCAGTGTTTTCTTGTTCTTTCCTACCATTCGTTCATTTACGGCAAAAGAATCGCCGAACAGTTTTCTTATAAGGTTCTGAAAGTCTATCAAGACCTCTTTGTCCGCGTTTACAAACGTCATTAGATGAAGCTTTTTCCCATTTCCATAATAACTGCCGTCGCCAATCATATAGCCGATAAACCTTGCCAGATCTGGAGAAAACGTGGCGGGAATTTTGATGTTATTAGTATTGCTGGTGAAAGGGGAGGGCGAAAACTCAAACCCAGGAAGGGAAGTGTTTCTCCCGAATATTGATTTGTTTTTTAAAAAAATTGTTTCGCCGACACGAATTTCCTCTATCGTTTTAGCGCTTAGTTTTCCGTTCTCCAGCGTAAAAACATCTAAAACGTTCTGGTCAAGCGGGCTGAGCTCAATCCCCGAGGAAAGGGTTATCTCTTTTGACAAAAAAGACAATAAACGATCGCCTAGGGAAATAGCCGAAACTTGCTTCAACTCTCCGTCGGCCAGGGGAAAACGATGGTTTAGGGTAGCTCTAATTGTGCCGCCGCTTTTAAGAGTAATCTCCGCGATCTTATCCGCTTTTAGTTTAAAAATTTTCTTTACTTTCTTAAAACCCGATTCTGTTAATATCGAATTTCCCTCTCTGAGTTCTTTTATGGGCAACCGACCCTTATCCGATTCGTAGACCAAAGTATCTTCTGTCAGACAAAAATAATTGACCCCGTATTTTGCCGTCGCCTCCCATAAGGGGTCTAAAACCG
>Ga0315274_10013066_pt1 | contig 11821 bp, 11 predicted proteins | sample YL17G02_20_MG_FD_203700 | JGI IMG/M metagenome (GOLD analysis project Ga0315274, IMG submission 203700) | Sediment microbial communities from Yellowstone Lake, YNP, Wyoming, USA - YL17G02_20 | ecosystem: Environmental > Aquatic > Freshwater > Lake > Sediment | place: USA: Wyoming | collected... | reverse complement strand
AGCAGAGGGATGGAAATGACCCATAACAGCAAACCCTGCAGGAGAAAAACCTTGAACAAACTGCGCCACCACCACTCCGCACCTGCTTCCTTGCGCCAGGACTGGTAGCGGAAATCTTCCACCTTACCCCAATTACGCCAGAGGATGTAAAGGGAAAGGCGCAATCCCCAGATGGATACCAAGGCGCTGATCAGCCATTTGCGTGCTTCTGCCCCGTAAGGGGTGAGAACAGAATAAACCAAGCTCGCAATAACAAAACCCAGCCCCCAGAAGATATCCACGATGCTTGAATTTTTTAAAGCCAGACTTGCCAGCCATAAAAAAAGCATAGTTCCCAGGATAACCAGACCCGTAAAAAGATAAATTGTTAAAAATGACATTTCTTTCTCTCCTCTCCTTATTTTGCGGCGATGCAGACGATGCCCACCGCACCAGGACCAACATGCGCGCCAATCACCGGTGTGACTTCTTCCGCCCAGACTTCACCGGTCCGATTGTCATTTTTTAAACGAATTCCTCCAAAGTTTATTATGACATATCATAAAGATAGAGGAGAAGTATATTTATTAGAATTTTATATTAATTATTTACTTTATTAGAGCTTTATTAATATTTACCCGATTGGTTGTAGAGCTCATTTTTTCCTTTATACTAAAGGTCGAAGAAAAATCAATAAATAAACCGAGAGGAAAAATGAAAATCGCAAAAACAATTAGTTCTCTACTGCTCTTGGGACTGATTCTGACCGCCTGCGGAGGAGCGGCTCAGCCGGCGGCAGCCACCGCGCTACAATAGCTGTCAAAGTGCCCACCACTCCGCCACAGCCGACCGCCATACCGACTCCAGCCTTACCCGCAATGGTGGAATACAAGCATCCATCCAACAGCTTCTCAATTTCCGTTCCAGCCGATTGGACTTCCTCAGAAAATTCCGGGTATGTTTTCTTATCTTCCCCGGATCAGAATGTCTTTGTTGAATTGTTGGCGGAAAACACCGTCAATGCCCTGGATGCGGATGCATTCACCAAAACCATCAACGCAATAGAATTCAACGTATTTTCCTGGAATAAAAATTACACGGAAACCAAACGGGAGGTTCAGGCGGATAAGGGTTATGCCATTATCACCAAGACCCTGGATATAAATACAGCCCCCTTCCAGGCATCCACCATCTATGAACAAATATGAAAGGTGCTGTATGTTGAAAACTATTTCACTACAGTAAGTGGCGTGGCAAAATCCGGCCCGATTTTCACTGCCATGGACAATAGCTTTAAGTCCAATCCTGCCTATGCAGAAGACCTCTCACCCTTTACCTCGGCTCCTTTTACTTATACCGATCCGGACAATTTGTACAGTCTGTCGATCCCTGCCCTGTGGACATTCGATGATGCAAATAAAAATGGTTTGGTAATAACTTACACTTCACCAGATGCCAACGCTATCATCATTTTGGTTAAGAAGGACCTGGGCAAGACCGTCACCCGCGCTCTGGCAGACTCCAATGCGCTTGATCTGTTGAAGGTCAATAGCGATGTGCGCGTTTCCAAAACGGAAACCATTAAGAATGGCAGCATAAAAATGACCTGGGCGTCAAAGCCAGGCGGTGTGCAGGGCGTCAGCACTTATAAATGGAGCGGGACGACCTTGTATTACCTTAGCTGGATGTTCAATACTGGTTTTGAAAAAAGCTATGGACCGGTATTCGATCAATCCCTCGCTTCCCTCCAGATACCAGAATAATTAACAAGTATTAGTCACAACAAAATGGAGGTCGATCAATCAGACCTCCATTATTTTTATCCTCTGAATAGGATTAGAATTCTCTCCATCCACCATGGTTATTCTCAGGCTGAGGTGAAAATTGAAAACAATAACCGGAAAAATATTTCTCCTATTAATTTCCTCCTTGCTGATTGTAGCTTGCACATCACCAGCGCCGGCACCAGCGCCGATTCCCACCAACCCTGTTTCAAAACCGACGCCTCTGGGAAGCAACCCGGCCAGCGTGACCGGCACAGAGCAGTCGCTGGGGATGAACAGCACCTCCCAGGGTCTCCCGACCCAGAACCCAAGCAATCCTGAATTGATAGATTACACGCATAAGAAATCTTTTTTTCGATTTAAAATACCAGCGAACTGGAAGGTGGACGAACAAGAGTCGTTCACAAATATCACCGCCCCGGATGATTCGGGTTTTATCCAGGTGGTAGCGGTGAATACCGGCTTTGAATTGAATGAATTGGGTTTTGCGAACTTTGTGGATGCCACTGAAGAATACAATTTTGCCAAATATATAAATTATTCCCAGATGGAACGCACTGTGGATAGCAAAAAAGGTCTTGCCACCCTCCAAAGCACCCTGGATTTCAACAAGATACCGCAAAAGATATTATCCATTTACCAACGGCAAGGCAGGATGGTTTTTTATATGCACTTCTGGTCCAATGCAGATATTTATGAAACAAATGGTCCATTGTATGAGCAAATTTCCCGGAGTCGTTTTTTCGATAGTGCTTATGCTGAGGAGCTCAAGCCATATTCCATCCTTTATGAATTCACTGGTCCTAATAATTTATTCGCCTTTAAAATACCCATCAATTGGGTATACCAAAATTTTGCCGATGAAAAAATGATTCGGGATACCTTCATTTCTCCCGAAGGGTATGCAAGCATTCAGAATATTACTTATGACGATGGGTATACCGTTACCCGAGGTGAAGCTGACCTCATCGCCCTGGAACTATTAAAAGAAATCTATGCCAAAGATGTGCGTATTTCTGAAGCCAGAACCCAGGCGGATCTTAGCATCCGTTGGACCTGGGCTTCTAAGAGCGGCGGCATCGAAGGCACTTCTTTTTATGAAACCCGCGGCACTTCTTTCCTGATGTTGACCCTCTTCTGTGATAAAGAATATAAGAATATATTCGATCCGCTTTTCAATCGGATAATCGCAAGTTACCAGCTGCCTGAACGATAAACCCCTTTGCACTTTCTTGTACGTCTAACTGACCGAAAAATCAGTTGTCATCTCAAGGATGCCTGAACTCGTTTGCCTAATTGAAAATTAAAAAAAGGGATTAATCGACCTATTATTCATCCAATTTATCTTTATACAATCTTCATATTTTCTTTAGACTCCCTTCACCTCCGGGTGTTAAACTGCAATAAAGAAAATTTATTGAGAGGTGAATATGAGTAAAGGTTTAAAGATCACATTAATCGTTTTGGGAGTTTTGGCAGGCTCCGCATTGCTGGTTGGCGGCGGTTTTGTCCTTGGACGCACAGTATTGAATCATTGGGGAAACGGCCAGCCTTTTGGGATGATGAACCGCGGCGGCTTTATCCCGAACGCAAAAAAGGATAACCGTTTCGGCCCAGGCATGATGGGACGCGGTGGTTTTGGCATGGGTATGATGGGTCGCTTTAATAATAATTACAGCGGCTCTCCGCTGACTGTGGATGAATCCAAACAGGCCGTGGAAAGTTACCTGACCAGCATGAATAACTCCGACCTTGCCCTCAAAGAGGTAATGGTCTTCAATAACAACGCCTACGGACTGATTGTTGAAAAGAGCACAGGCAAAGGCGCTCTGGAAGTGCTGGTTGATCCGCTCATCAAAGCCGTATCACCCGAATTTGGCCCCAACATGATGTGGAACTTGAAATACAGCCCCATGGGTATGGGTGGATACGGGCGGGGCATGATGGGCACCAGAGGCACCTACGGAGCAGTCCAACCTTCCACTGCGAATGTGGCGGAAATGACCGTCACCGCAGCCCAGGCCACCCAGAATGCCCAGCAGTATTTGGATAAGAATATCGCCGGAACCAAAGCAGCCAGTGATCCTATGGCATTCTATGGATATTACACCCTGGATTACACCAAGGATGGAAAACCGGTTGGCATGCTCAGCGTCAATGGTTATACCGGTCAGGTTTGGCTGCATACCTGGCATGGGACATTTATTGAGGAGTGGCAGGCTCAATAAATATATTTAGACAACAGAGCCGGTTTCCACCGGCTCTGTTTTTACAAAACGATTTATACTTTAATAAATTCCTCCTCTCCCAGGTTGGGCGAGAATGATTTTGAATGAAAAATTCCAGGATGATCAGCCATCCAACCTTCTCTTTAATGAGGGAGGAGGAAAATTATGTCCAAAGCCAAAATTTTAGTCATTGATGATGAGCCCGCCATCTTAAACCTGGTGACGGCTTATTTGCGTTCCGAGGGATATGAATATTACACGGCTGCCGACGGCCTTTCCGGGCTGAAAGCTGCCCGCACCTACCGCCCCGACCTGGTAGTGCTGGATATCATGCTGCCGGGAATGGACGGCATTGAACTGCTCACCCAGCTTCGCCGCGAATCCGAAGCGTATGTGATCATGCTGACCGCTCGCGCCGAGGAGACCGATAAAATCATCGGCCTTTCCATTGGCGCCGATGATTATCTGACCAAACCTTTCAGTCCACGCGAGTTGATGGCGCGCATTAAAGCCGCCCTGCGCCGCATGCAAAATATTGGTGAGCCAAAAGAAAAACGTCCGTTGGTTTTTCCACAGGTGCGCATTGATCCCGGTGCGCGCAAGGTATGGGTGCAGGAAAAAGAGGTGGAACTCACCACCATGGAATTTGACCTTCTTTATTTGCTGGCAGGCCAGCCCGGCATGGTCTTCAGCCGTGACCAGCTGCTTGAAAAAATTTGGGGCAGTGAATACTTTGGCGACCTGCGCGTGGTGGACGTGCATGTCAGCCACCTGCGCTCCAAACTGGGCAGCCGATTCATCAGCACCGCCCGCGGCGTGGGTTACCGCTTTGAAGTCGAGGAGAAATAATATGTTCAGCGCCATCCGCAGCCATTTATCCTGGAAAATTTTTATCACTTATTTGCTGGTGATAGTGGTGGGGAGCGTCATTCTGGTCGCTACTTTAAATCTTTCCATCGGTTCCACCGTTGAGCGCCATATGATGCGCATGGGACCTTTCATCGTTGAGATGATCGATGGGCCGCGCGGCATGGGCATTGGCGAGAACTTCCGCATGGCAATGAACGATGCCCTTGTGTATGCAGCTTTGGCGGCCTTTGCGGCAGGCGGAATAGCCAGTTTTTTGCTAAGCCGCAGGTTGATGGCACCGGTTAAATCCATGATGCAGGCCAGCCAACGCATTGCTGAAGGTGATTACAGCAAACGGGTACCCACCTCTTCCGGTTTATCGGCTTCCAATCAGGATGAATTGGACCAGTTGGCGCACAGTTTTAACCGCATGGCGGAAAAATTGGAACAAATCGAGTTAATGCGCCGCCAGTTGATCGCCGATGTCAGCCACGAGCTGCGCACCCCACTCACTGCCATTAAGGGCTCCATGGAAGGATTGATCGATGGTGTCCTGCCAGCCGACCACAGCACCTATGAAAGCGTATATCGCGAAGCCGATAGGTTACAGCGGTTGGTGGAAGATCTGCAGGAACTCAGCCGCGTGGAATCCGGAGGAATAAAATTAGCACTCAAACCCATCAGCATCAGCCCATTAATTAAAAATGCCCTGCAGCGAATGCGGCCTGCCTTTGACGAAAAAAAGGTCAAACTGGAAAGCCAAATCCAGGATAAACTGCCCAAGGTGAAGGCAGATGAAGACCGTCTCCTACAGGTCATCATCAACCTGCTCAGCAACGCGCTGCAATTTACTCCCTCAAAAGGCAGGGTCAAGGTCAGTGCTGAAAAAAATAAAAATGATCTGATCGTATCCATAGCGGATAATGGCATTGGCATCAAACCACATGATCTGGAACACATTTTTGAGCGTTTTTACCGGGCTGATAAGTCCCGCTCGCGGCAGGAAGGCGGCGGCAGCGGCATTGGACTCACTATTGCCCAATCCCTGGTGCGCGCCCATGGCGGTCGCATTTGGGTGGAAAGTAAAGAGGAGGTCAAGGGCAGCGTTTTTTATTTCTCACTGCCCATCAAACCCAAGGATTAAAGTATCTGCGCCAGGCGCTGAATGCCAGTATGGATCTCTGCCGGAGTTAGAGCACAAAAAGGCAGGCGGATGAAACTCTGCCCGCCCTGTACAAAAAATCCTCTTCCATCGCTTAACCTCAGCCCAACTTTTTCTGCATTCCTCAATAATTCGGAAATCTCCACCTCCCGAATGGGAGTGAAACCGGTAAAAAATCCCCCCTGCGGATGATTCCATTTCCCCTTGTTTTTCATATGCTCCTCCAGCGCAGATAAAAGACTATCCAATCGCCGGGAGTAGAGCTTTTTCAGTTCCACCAGTTGGGAATCCAGCCAGCCCTTTTGAATAAAGCAGTAAACCATGGCCTGGTTGAGATGAGGAGCGTTGATATAGGTATCTTCAGCGAATTTAATCACCTGAGCGGCCATTGCGGGTGGCAGAATGGCGTACCCCACCCGCAGACCCGGACTGATCAACTTACTGAATGAGGACATCTGCATGACCTGATCCGGCTTCAATTCAAACAACGAAAGCAGCGCTGTACCTGAATAACGCAATGAGCGATAGGACGCATCTTCCACTACCAGGAACCCATACTGGTCAGACAATTCCAACAATCGTTGCCGTTTGGCAATACTCATGACGCAGCCGGTCGGGTTTTGAAAATCCGGGATCAAATAGAAAAGGGTGGGCCTCAGCCCTTTTTCTAATTCACTTTCAAGTGACTCAATGGAAATACCATCTTCTTCCAGGTCAATCCCAATCACCTTTGCGCCTGCCCGCCGCAGGAGGGTGATGGTTCGGTCATAAGTGGGCTGCTCCACCAATACCACATCTGCCGGTTTGACCAGCAAACGCACCATATGGTCCAATAATTGAAGCGAGCCCTGCCCGACAATGACACGCTCTGCGCTAACCCCGGCTTGAGAGGCAATTAATTCCCGCAGGGGCTCGTATCCGGCTGCTCGCCCGTATTGCAGGACAAGCTCCCCTTCTTCCTTTAATACTTCGTCAGCACATATGGCCAACTGTTGGGCGGGAAAACTTTCCGGTGGCGGAAAACCGCGGGTAAAAACAATAATTTTATTTTCAGGCATTCACTCTCCGCTCAATGTCAGGATAATGGTGGAATCGGGACCTTCAAACCGCTGCCGGTCAGGCTGACTACAATGGTATCACCCGGTTTGGTGAATGGAAATACAAAAGGTAATGCGGCAGCAGCCAGGGCGCTGGTGGGTTCCACAAAGAAGCCCATCCTTGCCATGCGCTGGCGGGCTGGCAGGATTTCTTCTTCCGGCACCGAAACTCCGATCCAAGGATTCTGCTGAAATTCAGAAAGGATTTTTTTCCAGCGCACCGGTTTGGCAACCACCACCCCTTCGGCGATGGTTTTTGCATTCAAATCCACATCCGCTAATTTGGCTGCGTGCTGGTGAAAAGCCAGGGCAATGGGCGCGATGCGGGCGGCCTGCACCGCCACCATCCGCGGCATTTTCTCAATTAATCCGGATTCATACAGCTGTTGAAACCCCATCCAGATGCCCAGGAAGTGCCCGCCCTGCCCAACAGGCGTCACCCAGAAATCCGGCGCTTTCCGTCCAAGCTGCTCCCAGACCTCCCAGGCAGCTGTCTGCTGACCGAGCAGGTAAGCGGGATTAAAAGCATGGGAAGCGTAAACCGCGCCAGCATTCACCGCTTCCCTCACGGCTAAGGCAGCGTTCTCTCGCGGACCGGGGATGTGTTTTACCCTGGCACCGTACATCTTTATCTGGGCAAGTTTGGTGGGGGAAGCCGTCTCCGGCGTATAGATCTCAGCGGTCATACCCGCCCGCGCCGCATAGGCAGCCAGGGATGCCCCGGCGTTACCGGAAGAATCCTCCACCACCTGCCTGGCGCCCAACTGATTAAGCACGTTGACCATCACCTCAGTCCCGCGATCCTTAAATGAACCGGTTGGGTTTTGATATTCAGCCTTCAACCAAACCGAATGCCCTTCATAAGTTGCCGGCAGGAGCGGCGTCCAGCCCGCTCCCAGGCTGACCAGAGAGGGTGGATTGATTTCCATCCATTCGCGGTAGCGCCAGATACTGTTCGTCTGGGATTGGATGGCGGAAGGTTCCAGTTTTTTCGCCATGACTGGTTCCCAGGGCGCTCCACACTTGTTACAGTTCCAGTTATGCAGATCCATCACAGACTGTTGGCGGCACTCTGAGCAAATAATACCCATTACCGAATTTTGGTTTTCTGGCATAAAATACCTTCTGGTTGAATTATAAATAGAAAAGCAGGTGAAAAACCATTTCTCCATAATTCACCCAAAATACAAATGCGTGAACCTTCATCTTAATAGATCAGGCGACAACCAGAGAATTAATGAAAAGAAACATTTTTTTGAAGAAGCAGATTCCACTATTTTTTATTATCGCATGTTTCGTTTTATTTTCCACCTGCTCCCAGCCAACGCCAACCATCAGCATCCCCGCTTCCCCAGAGACTTTGTCACCAACTCCTGCACCAACCGAGACAGCGGCAGTTCCCACTCCCCAGATCATTCAATCAACCGCCAGTGATTTGATCCCAGTCCAAACCTTTGATGATTCATCTTCGCCTTTCTGTCAATCCCTGGTGGATTTAACCAAAACAGGCGGCCTGACCTTCTCCTGTTCGGATGGCAAATTCACTTTTTCGACTGCGCCGGAAGCAAAGGATACCTATAAATATCTGCGGGTTTCCGTTCCCATCCAGCCAACCACTACCTTCACGGTTGAGGCTGACCTTATTTCGCGGGCGGCGCCAGGCAAATCCGACCAGAATAATTATGGCCTCATCCTCGGCATCGATGGCACGCATACCTACTCACTGCGATTTAGGGGGCAATATTACCGCTTTGATAAAAATCTGCTGAGGAATAATTCCAGTGGGAATGATGGAGAAATTCACATCAATAAAAGCTGGAATTGGAATTATTCGCCTTCCTTCAAGCCAGCCGGGAATAGCAACCACATCCAATTGACCTGCAGCGGGGAAACCTGTGTACTGAATGTCAATCAAAACACGATTGCCCGCTTCAACCTCGACCAGGAAATCAATAGTTCCTCCATCGCCCTGTTTGCCGAGGTGGGTTATGACAAACCCTTCGGCACCGTGGAGGTGGATAATCTGCACGTTTACCTTCCCCAGGATGAAACTATTGTCCAAAATCCATTTGCCTTCAGTGATAAATTAATTAGCGAAAACGGGACCTTCCCAAAAACCGGCTTGAGCGGTGCCTACAACAAATACCAGGCGGATGGATTTCATTTCTCATCAGTGGTTCCCTTTGGGTATTATGGGGTCAAGACCGATCCCGCTTTGGGAGATGTTTCCATCAGCGCTTCGGTGGTGCTGAAAGCGGATAACATCAATTCCTCCATGTATGCCGGCCTAGTCTGCCGCTCAAGCGTGGAAGGCATGGTTATCGCGGTCATCCGTGAGAATGGCTATTTTTCAATTTTCCGCGATACCCCCACCCGCCCGTTCTCCCTGCTGGCGCAAGCCAGGTCTAAGGAAATTCTCACCGGCGGGGCAGCCAATCAACTGCGCCTGGATTGTGTAGGTTCCACCATTACGTTTTATATCAACGGCAAAAAGGTGGCCAGTTTACAGAATGCCAAATTCAAACTGGTCTTCGGGCGTAACGGGTTCTTTACCAAAGACGGCAAAAATCCGGACGAGGCAGCCATCACCTTCTCCAATTTGGAGATCAAAGAAGTGCGCTGATTGAAAGCCAATTGTCATGCTTGAGCGTCGCGAAGCACCCTGTAGGGGCAGCGAAGCATCTCCCTCATCAAATGAGATTCTTTCCTGACGGAATGCTGCGCAATCCTTACCCCACACTTCGTTCTGGGCAGGCAGGATGCTTTGCGATTCCTGACCCCACACTTCGTTCTGGGCGGGCGGAATGCTGCGCAATCCTTACCCACACTTCGTTCTGGGCAGGCAGGATGCTGCGCGATCACCCTGAATATTGCCTGGGGAAGAAGAACCCCCACCTCCCTACAAGATGAGATTGCCGCGGCAAAAACCGCCTCGCAAATATTAATAAACGGGATGCTGCGCGATCCTTTTCGGGAGCTATGCGATCACTTTGTTCAGAAAGACAAAAACCCTTTAGCCAGCCCCCCGAAAACTACGGCTTATTTGATATCCCTCAATCCCTTCCAGAGATGATCCAGCGTTTCCAGGAAGGTAATGCTGCGCTCGTTCCTGGCTTGCACGGAGATATGGAAGCCGTCGCGCAGCGGGTCAATGCCGTAATCGGCCAAAGACTGGGCTGCCAGCCAGAAGTTCCACAGCGGCAAGTCATATTCATATGCCAGTTTGGCAGTAGTCAGGTTGATGCTGTGATCCCTTTCCATATTATCCGCTTTGGTGGAAAGGATGGGCACCGCTCCCTGGGATATTACATACTCAATAATTTTGCGCATGTAGCGTTCATAGAGTTCCGCGGTGCGTCCATTAAAGGGTAATTCCAGACTGATCAGCACAAAGGAGGGTTTGGCAATCCGCAGCTCGCATTCCATCGGGTTCTCATCCGGCAGGCAGGCATCCGGGTTCGCCCATCTGGGGGAGAGCGGTGAAGCCGCCGTAAAACCAGATTTGGCCGATTCGCCGTCGCGGTCCCAATACCCCTTGAAATTCTCAATGGTATCCAGGAACGGCTTCTCCCTGCCCAGCGGGTCAAAGGAACCTGGATGGTCAAAGAAACCAAGAAATGCTTTGCGCAGATTCTGGTAGTCTCCAATTTTGGAAAAGGCATGGGGATTATTGCCCATCCCAATTCCTTTTTTGTAGATTTCTTTCGTTTTTTTAGTGACCTCCGGAATGACCGGCCAAAAGCGCCACGCCTCCGGAATAAATTGCGGGGTTGGGGTAAAGGTTAAGGTGGGCAGGGCTGCCAGGGTGGCGGCGACCACTGCCTGGGTCTGGGTGGCAGCCATATATTGTTTGGCTGGCGGGAGCGTCTCAACCGCTGTTTTGGAAATCAGTCCGTTATTGCAGGAGATCAGCGCAGTGATCAAAAGTATCAAGTAAAAAACCGTTTTAATGAATTTGCTTTGCAACTTGTTCATCCATCATTTATTTTAATGGTTTATCACTTCCCAGGATACCCGATCCAGCCGGGTCAGTTCATCCCTGGAAAGCGTGAACTTCATCACCGCCGCGTTCTGTTCCGCCTGCTTTACGCTGGTGGCGCCGGGGATGGCCACCACTGTTTCGCCATAAAAATGGATCACCCAGTTCAATTCCACCTGGGCGGGAGTGACCTGATATTTTTCCGCGATGGATTTTAATTCATCCATCAGGGGCTGGGATTTGTGGATATTCCCGCGCTGAAAAGCCGGCAAAAATCGCCGCAAACCGGACAGGGATTTCACCAGGTTCGGATTTTTGTGGAACCTGCCGGTCAGGATGCCCTGCGCCAGCGGGGAATAGGCGATGATGGTGATGCCCTTTTCTTTGGCAAAATCCAGCACCCCGTTCTTTTCAATGCGGCGGTCAAGCAGGTTATAACGCATCTGGTTGCTTGCCAGTTCAAATCCTTCCGCCTTCAGGGCATCAGTTGCCCTCTGCATTTGCTTCAGGTTGAAATTGCTTACCCCCGCTGCCCTTATTTTGCCAGCCCGCAGCAGAGCAGCCATGGCTTTCATCTGGCTTTCCACGCTGGAAAAAGAATTAGGATTATGAATTTGAAACAGGCTGATGGGATAAGGGATCAGCTTTTTGAGGCGGATATCAACGGTATTAATAATGGATGAAGCAAACCGCCCATAGGGAAGCCATTTGGTGGCGATGATGGCTTTTTCCGGCTTCACCCC
>Ga0315274_10013065_pt1 | contig 11821 bp, 12 predicted proteins | sample YL17G02_20_MG_FD_203700 | JGI IMG/M metagenome (GOLD analysis project Ga0315274, IMG submission 203700) | Sediment microbial communities from Yellowstone Lake, YNP, Wyoming, USA - YL17G02_20 | ecosystem: Environmental > Aquatic > Freshwater > Lake > Sediment | place: USA: Wyoming | collected... | reverse complement strand
GTCCCTTCGTCAAACGCATCCATTCCTTCCGCTGCATCGGGAGCCACCTCCGTCTCTGGATACCTCTCACTCCCGTATGCCTCCGACTCGACTCACGTTCTAATGCTGAGCGCGAGGATGTTTAGCGGACCCCGTTGCCGCAACGGTAGCGTTGGTTGCCACCGCGGTCCTTCTCGTGCGCGTCCGCCCGAGGCGGACTACGGCGGACCTTCGGCAGAACGGCAATCCTGCTCCGTCAAGGCTTCGCAGGACAGGCGGCCCTCCACAAGGCCGGCGGGCATGCAAACGGCGACATGCCCGCCCTACAGGACGGCCGCGAGGCCGGCGGGACGCCTGCGCTCCCAGCGCGCCCCAGGCGATTGGGTTCCGCTCGATCGGCACGGGGACAGGCAACGCATTCCGGGGATGCTTGAGCATGCTTGGTTCTCCAAGGGGGGATCGAGATAGCGGGGGCTTGGTCGGGAAGTGCGGGGGAATGCGTAGCCAGTCCCCATGCGGGCTCGCATGGCCGCCCTACAACCGATCGATTGCTCTCTTTTCCATCTGCTTCCATCCGCGCGCATCCGCGCACGACCCGCGGTTCCCCCCAGGTCCCAGCTTTTCCGTCCATCTCCGGCATCTGTCCCCATTTGCCCCCCTCTTGGCGGATCGCCTCCCTACTTCCCCTGCTCTCTGCCTCGCCCCACCCCGCTCGTGACATCCCTCACATCTCCACAAGTCATGTGGACGCGTTTCTTCCGTCTGCGCACGCGTGACCGCAATCTGATTCCGCTCGCGCCTACATTCACGCCCTCAATCATTGTACAGTCCTCTGGCTGTGAAGAAGAGCACGATCTCTCCGGCCGAAATCGGAAGGTGTATCAACTCACGCCTTCGGAAGGTGTGTCTTCCCCCGCCTCTTGACAATCCGTCGCCAGGAGAATCTGACTGTGGGTCAGCCCTATCTCGATTCTGAGATTGTAGGAAATCAGCAACGGCCCGGCGCAAGCACGGTGACGGCCGGATTGGGGCAGGAGCAAGCTCCTGCCGAACGGGAACGTCGCGGCAAGAATGCCGCTCCCACAGGCGGGCATTGGCATGCCCGCCCTACACGGGCGCGGCGCGCCGGCGGGGCGTCGTCGTTGCTTCTCCGCAGGACTCGTGGGCGCTGGGGGGTATTGGTGAGGCATAGGGCGAGAGGGAGAGTGGATGCAGACGGTGCTGCTGGTCGAGGATGATGCGCAGGTCAGGGAGCTGGTGGCCCGGTACCTGGAGCGCGCTGGGCTGGTGACGGTCGGCGCGGCGACAGGGGAGGCGGGGCTGGAGGCGCTGGCGACTCAGCATATCGACCTGGTGCTGCTCGATGTGAGCCTGCCGGGGCTTGATGGATGGTCTATCCTGAAGCGGATCCGCGATGAGTGGGACGATGAGATCGCGGTGATCATGCTGACGGCCCGCAGTGATGAGCCGGACCGGTTGCTGGGGCTGGACCTGGGGGCGGATGACTATATCGTGAAGCCATTCAGCCCGCGGGAGGTGGTGGCGCGGGTGAAGGCGGTGCTGCGCAGGGCGACGCGGGCCGAGACCGCGCCGGAACAGATCGCACTGCCGGGGCTGGTGATCGATGTGCCGGGGCGGTCGGTGCGACGGGGCGACACGCCGATCGCTCTCACCTCGAAGGAGTTCGATCTGCTGGTAGAGCTGGCAAGCCACCTAAACCGCGTGATACCGCGCGCCATGCTCTACGAGAAGGTATGGGGGGATGAATGGGAAGAGGGCTACGATCACACTCTCGATGTGCATATCAGCCGGCTGCGGCGGAAGCTGACGGGCGAGGATGGGATCGACTACCTGACGACGGTGAAGGGGATCGGGTTCAAGCTCGAGGTGATGGGAGTTGGATAGAAGCTGTTTCATAACCCGCCCAGGCGGGTTATGAAACAGCAGCACAAGCCGCCAGGCTCCAGTAGGCGCATTTCATGCTAGCGTCTCTGGCGAACAGCCAGGCGACCGAGGGTTATGAAATGCGCTCTAGTAAGCCGACACTGTTCCGGAGCGTATTGAGGCAGCACCTGTGGGCGGCGGGCATCACGGCGGCGGTGCTGATGCTGGCGATGCTGATCATCGCGGACCTGCTCAACATCGCCGCCCGGCAAAGGGCGATGGCGTCGGAGCTGCGGTCGATCGAGTCGGTGGACATCGGCATCACCCAGAGGGTCAACACCGTGTCCGAGTCGCAGGAGGGACAGCGGGGGATGATGCTGGTGGACGAGACCGGACAGTGGACCTCAGAGGATGAGGCACGCCGGGGCAAGCCCAGGCACGGCCATGGTGAGCGATGGGATCAGGCGAAGACGGCGCTGGCGAAGGGGGAGTGGCAGGGAAGCGGCCGGTTGCCATGGGTGTCGGAGCCGGTGGTGTGGGCATCGCGGGTGATGTACGACCCCGACGGCGAGCGGGTGATCCTGGTCACGTGGCACAAGATCAGCGCCATCCGCGCGACGGCGCTCGGGACGAGCTACGCGCTCATCATGAGCGCGACGCTGCTGGCGGTGGCGGCGGGGGTGGGGGTGGCGATGCGCTCGAGCCGCAAAGTGACTCGGTTGCTGGACAGCATCGCGGAATCGAGCACGAGAATGGCGGCGGGGGATTACCAGATACACCTGCCCTCGCAGCCGGTGCGGGAGCTGGACCGGGTGTCGGCGGCGATCAACCGATTGGCGGCAGACCTGAGAGCGGAGCACGACCGGCTGGTGCGGTTGGAGCGATTGCAGCGGCAGTTCGTGGCGGACGCGTCGCACGAGCTGCGGGCGCCGCTGACGTCGATGCGGGTGACGATCGCCGCCTGGCTGGACGGGGTGCTCGAACCGGGAGAGCAGGGGGAGGCGTTGGGGAGGCTGCAAGAGCAGGCCGAGCATCTCTCGCACCTGATGACGAACCTGCTCGACCTCTCACGCATCGAGTCGGGGCGCGAGACGGTGACGATGGAGGAGGTGGATCTCGGGGAGCTGGCGGAGGAGGTGTCCGCGACCTTCCGCAGGCTGTCGGGGGCGGAGATCGCGGTCGAGCTTGCTGCCGATTTCCCGCGGGCGTGGGCAGATGGCGCGGCGGCGCGTCGCGTGTTGCAGAACCTGCTGGAGAACGCGCGGCGGTTCACACCGGCGGAGGGGTCGATCCGCATTTGGGGCGTGGATGAGGGGAGAACCGTGCGCCTCGCAGTGACGGACACGGGATGCGGGATTGCGCCGGACTTCCTGCCGCGAATCTGGGATCGGTTTGCGCGCGTCTCGAAATCCGAAGCGGGAAATGGTGACGGGAGCGGGCTTGGGCTGGCGATCGTAAAGGCGCTGGTGCAGGCGATGGGAGGGGAGGTGGGCGCGGAGAGCGCGCTGGGGTCGGGCACGACGGTGTGGATCGTGGTGTCGAAGTCTGGCCAAGAGTTGTCTCCGGCGTGAGCATCAGTTGAGGTTCGCGAGAAGCGGGCGCGGTAGTATTCTGCGTGCCCGAGCGGTCATCGGGCAACACTATCGTCCAGGAGGGGCGACATGAAGAAGTTCGTGGTAGCATGCGTCATCCTCGGCCTGGTCCTCATGATGGCGAGCATCGCGTTCGCTGCAACGGAACAGCCGAAGGGGAAGGCGGCCGCGGGAGCGACGGCAGCGAAGCCGAAGCCGCATCGAGCGACTCGGGCGAAGCCGAAGCCGGCTGCAGCGGCTCCAGCAGCGGCCAAGCCAGCTCCGGCCCCAGCAGCGAAGCCGAAGCCGGCAATGAAGCCGGGCAAGAAGGCACACCGTGGCGCACGAGCCGCTGGTCGGGGGCGCGGTGAGCGCGGGAGAGGCGCAGGGCATCGGGGAGCAATGAAGCCCAAGGGTAAGGCGAAGCCGGCGGCCGCGCCTGCGGCCCGCAAGAAGTAGTCGTTCGTACGTACTGACCGATCTGAGAGAGAGGGCCTCCGCTGTGCGGAGGCCCTCGTTGTTTGGGGGGTTGTGCTACGGGCCGGGTGTGCCGGTGACTTCAAGGATGCGGTCGACGGCGGTGAGGAGCTGCTTGACCTCGAAGGGCTTGGTGAGGTACATGTCGACGCCGCTCATCCAGCCGCGCACGACGTCGTGGTCCTGGCTTCGGGCAGTGAGCATGATGACTGGCAGGTGCTTGGTCGCTTCGTTCTCGCGCAGGGCGCGCAGGGTCTGAAAGCCATCGAGCACGGGCATCATCACATCCAGGATGATGAGGTCGGGGGGCTGCTGGACGGCCAGCAGACACTCGGCGCCGTTAGCTGCTGTCGCCACCTCGAGCCCGTGGCCCTCGAGGGCCATGCGGATGAGGTGCAGAGTTCCCGGCTCATCGTCGACCGCGAGCACTCGTTTCGGCATGAAGGTTCTCTCCCTCACAGCAACGGCCGGCGGGCATCCGCCTCGCAACGGCCTCGGCGAGATACCCGCCCTACAGAACGGCCCTACAGATCGTAGACCGGCTTGAGCTCAGAGAATTCGATCAGGGCGCTCATCGCCTTGTTCTGGACTGCGATGCCGGCCTCGGCGACGGCGGCGACAGGGGTGAGGCCGGCGACGATGGCGATGCCGATACGGTCCAGGGTGACGGGGACGCTCAGCAGGGGCTGGCCAGGCTTGCCGACACCGAGCACTCCCATCAGGCCGTTGTGGCGATAGTGATCGAGCGCCGCCAGCAGGTCGTGCTCGGCCGCGGCGGGGACCTCGCGGAAGCTGGCAAGGATCCGGCCTCGCCCGCGGAGAGCGGCCTCCCGGACGCTGGTCATGCCACTGCCGATGAAGAGCTCGGTGGGATCGGCAGTGGTGCCGGAGTAGGCGACGAGGTGGGTGAAGCGCCAGGGGACGTCGCGGTAGATCTCCAGCAGCCCTGCGTATTTCGAGTCGACTGGGATGCCGCGCTTGAGCAGGACGCGGTTGAGCGTGACGGTGCAGACCGTCCCGAAGCCGACCATCCCCTCGGGGACCGTCATGCCGTCGATCTCCTCGTTGGGCCCGCGGACATAGACGAGGTCGGACATACAGTAGCCGGCCCGGAAGACGTCCTTCATGATGTCGAGCGCTTCGGCGAAGCGGGGCTGGGGGATGTAGGAGATATTGAGGATGATCTCGCCGGTCTTGGTGTCCATGTCGAAGGTGGACTGATAGGCGAGGCTGTCGATCTTCGAGCTGACGAAGCCGAGCTTATCGGTGACGCCGGCGTTCTCGATCTCCTCGCGGCCCCGCTCGGTGATAACGCGCCCGGGCTCGCCGAGGTTGCGGGTAAGGCCGCGCTCGTCCATGAGCCGGAGGTGGTAGCGGACGGTTCGCTCGCTGAGCTCGATGCCTTCCTCGGCGAGCCTGGTGGCGATGGCCCGAGCGCCGATGGGCTCCTCGGACTCGGCGAGCACGCGGAGGATGGCGAGGAGCTTGCGCTCCATGTCCGGGGGCGTGCGAGCTTCACGCATCGAAGATGTCTCCTACAGACCGGGGCTGGGAGGAATCATACACGCGGAGCGCGAGGGCCGCAAGCGGGCCGGCGGGCATCCACCTCGCAACGGCCTCGGCGAGATACCCGCCGCGCAACGGTGGCAGGAGACAGGTTCCTGCCCGACAACGGCAGATGATGGGCTTCGGCAGCAAGCTACCGAAGCAACGAATGCCCCTCCCACAGTGGCAGGAGCGGCTAAGTCGGCGGAGCCGACCGCCGTGGCGGCCCAAAGGGCCTAGCCACTTCCGCTCCTGCCCAACAGGATGCGCCCCTACGAGCAAACGGTCGCTGCTATTTCGGCGCTTGCTGGGCGACCTTGAGGACGTCGGCGGCTGGGAGAAGGACAGGCATCGAGGTGGCGCCGCCCTCCCCCGAGGAGCCGGCGGCGGAGGGGATGGAGCGCATCACGGTGATGCCCACGACCTTGCCGTCGAGGGTGAAGGCGGGGATGCCGAGCCCGGCCACCCAGGTGCTGATCCCGGCGACGTAGAGGGTGCGGGGCTTGGTAACGATGGCGGTGATGCGATCCATCGCGACATAGGGCGAGCGGTTGGCGGCCTCGCCAAGGCGGCCGAGGACCACGAGTTGATCCATCACCTCGGGTGAGGCGGACTGCGTGAGGTCCACAGCCTTGAACGGCGCCGACTGCGGCTCGGTCGGACGGATGAATGCGAGGTCCAAGTCCTGGTCTCTCAGGACGATCTTGCCGGGGATCTCCTTGCCCTCGCCGAGGACGAACTGAACCCCCGTGACATCGGCCTCGAACTTGAGATTGTCTCCGCCCTGGCCCATCATCTTCATGCGATGGGATGGGTCGACCTCAGAGAGCGCGCAGACTGCGAGACCTGACGGGTCGAGGACGGTGGCGGTGACCTCGCTGGTGTTCTCCTCCTCCTGCTGTTCCTCTCCCTCGACCGCCATGCGGTACTTGATCGTGACCCGGACCGCGACGATGGCGTCGCCGTCCGCGGCGCTGATCGCGCGGGCGGCCGATCCCAACTCGTCAGCGTGGGCAACGGTCGGCGGCGCCAGCAGCCCGGCGACTGCCACGCAGATGACGACAATGGTGCATCGACTGATCCAGCTTAGGCGGCTCATTATCTCCCCCGTCCTCTCTGGGCGACAAAGCGCCCCTGTTAGTGCGCGTCAGACCACTTCGGCTCCAGGTCGACGTAGATGGTGTGGATGCCGCGCCTGATCTGGAGCACGACCGAATCAGGCTTTTCCGCGGCGACCTGTTTCATCCTTTCGCCAAGCGCGTCGGCGGTGGGCGTTGGCCGGCCATCGACCTTCAGAACCATATCTCCGACAGCGAGATGGGCGAGCGCCGCCCAGCCGCCTTCGCTGACGCTCTCGACGAGCACGCCCTGCTCGTTCTTGGGAAGCTGCTGGCGAACGCGGTCCTCGGCGGCCACGTCGCGCACGGTGAACTCGAAGTTGTCGTCACGATAGGTCTTCATCTCGCGCGGCTGCTTGGGGGAGGCCTCAAGCGTTGCGGCGATCTTCTCCTCCTCGCCGTCGCGGAGGACGGTCAGATCGACCTTCGCGGCGATATCGTACTGGCGGATCATGGCCGGGAAGACGTCGAAGTGCTCGGGGCGAAAGGCCGGGATCTTCTTCCCGTCCAGGCCGATGATGAGGTCGCCTACATGGAAGCCGGCGGACTCCGCCGTCGTGCCGGGCAGCACCTGGGTGACGCGGACGCCGGTGGTGTTCTGGAGCTTGAGCGCATCGGCCATCTCGCGGGTGAGGACCTGGGTGCTGAGGCCAAGCCAGGCCTTGCGGGCTTCGCCTGCCGGCTCCGGCATCGGAGTCTTGCCGACCTTCACGACGGTCAGGTAGCGCTCGGACTTGCGGTCGAGCTGGACGAGGACAGGCACCGGCTCCTTGGCGCCGGCGGTGATCGCACTGGTGGCATCGATGAGCTCGCGGACATTGCGCACGGGCTTGCCGGCGACGTCGGTGATCACATCGTCCTCAATGATACGCGGCCGGGCATCTTCGCAGGGGCCCCCGGACCGGATGGTGGTGACGAGAACCCCATCCCGGCTCTGGCGATGAAGCTCTTTCGCCTCGAGCAGCGAGAGATCTCGCCCGGTCATGCCCCAGTCGATGAACTCCCGCTCGCGGGGCCGCGCCTCTTCCCTGGCATTGGGCACAACAGCAAGGGTGACGCTCTTCCCGTCGCGGCGGACGAGGCAGCTCGCGGGCTTGCCGATGGGGAGGTCGGCGACGAGTTGATTGAGCAGCGGCAGCTCCTCGGGATAGGAAACGCTCACTTGTTTCTCGTTGACCGAGAGCAGGAGGTCTCCAGGCTGAAAGCCTGCCTTCTCCGCGGGTGAACCCGGGATCGTGCCGCTGACGAGCGCGCCGGCCGTCTCTTGGATACCTAAGGGCACAGCATGCTGTGCCCCTACTGCCAGCAGTGGCTGCACATCCAGCCCGATCCAGGCGCGGGTGACCTTGCCGTCCTTGATGAGTTGCTCGGCGATGGTCTTGGCGAGGTTGCCCGGGATAGCGCCGCCGAGGCCCAACTGGATCTCGTTGATGCCGACAACCTCACCGTTCAGGTTCACCAGAGGCCCGCCGGAATTGCCGGGGTTGATGTCGGCATCGTGGCCGATCCAGCGGACGATGGAGCCGACGTCCTCACCCTCGAGCTGGAACTTGAATGGCCAGAAGAGGTCGGGGATGACGAGCGCGGTGTTGCTGACGATGCCCATGGTGACCGACTGCGACAACGCAACCGGGCTGCCCATCGCCAGGATCGGGTCGCCGACGCGAAGGGCGGACGAATCGCCAAAGCGGGCGACGGGGAACTGGCGGGGCTGCTTGGGGCGAAGCTTGATGACGGCGATGTCGGTTAGGGGGTCGGTGCCGACGAGTTCGGCGTCGATGTCCTCGCGGCTGGTGAGCTTGCAGACCAGGTGTTTGGCATGGCCGGCCACATGGTGATTGGTGATGATGTGGCCCTCAGGTGTGAAGATGACGCCGCTGCCGGTGGCCTCGGACTTGACCTCGCGGCCGGACTGGTAGTCAACCTCGACGACGTGGATGCGCACCAGCGCGGGAAGCACTGATGCGATGGCGCGGTCGAGGGCCTGGCGGGTGTCGGGCGACAGCTCGGTCGGGTTGTCCGCGGCACGGGCCGTGGCGAGCGGAACGAGGGCGAGCACGATCAGAGTGAGCAATGGCGAAAAGCATCGTCTCGGCATGCGGGGGTCCCCCGTAGGCAGGATACAGACGGTATTCGTCGGGGGGTGAGGGGAAGCCTGCTGGGACGAGAAAGTCGAGAGTCGAAAGTCGAGGAGGAACGGCGAGTCAACCGCAGATTGCGCAGATTGCACGGATTGGCCGCCCCTCGACTGCGCTCGGGGTGAATCCGCGGCGGGCACGGCGAGAGTCGAAAGTCGAGGAGTCGAGGAGGAACGGCGAGCACCGCAAAGGCACAGAGGACGCGAAGACGACCATCCCCTCCGCACGAAACGGCCGGGCAAAGGGTAGAAGTCATCTCAAAAGTCACGTGAGTGCTTGAGGCAAGCTATCTGCAACCTCCTGACGGAGTTTTGAGATAGCTTCTGGGCTACGAACGGCCCCACCCCTTGTCGGACAGAAGCGGTGCTCTCATGCGTCCGCCTGGCCAGCGGTCACCTTGTCTGCCCACGCCACGACGGTATCCGCCAGACGCAGGGCTTCACGGTATTCCTCTTCGGAGGTGGGCTCGCCGCGCCACGGATAGCGCGTGAGGACGGCATAGTCAGTGAGCAGGGCTGATGCTCTCAGCGCCGCAGGCTGCGGCACATCGGCTGGGAGCCGCTCGATGAGCCCGCGGATATCGTGCATCCTCGGCGGCTCGACGCCGAACCTGATGAGCACTGCCTTGATAGCCTTCTCAGCCGCCTGTTGCGCGTGGAAGCATAGGTTCTCCAGTCGCACCGGCGGCACTGCCGGGAAGCGCGCGATGGCGAGATCGCTCTTTGCGTAGGCGAGCCAGGTTGAGGGCGACCTCGGATCACGCGACATACAGGTCTTCCCCTTCCTTGAGCGCCGAATTGTAGATGAACCCGATATCGTCCGCGTACTCTCTCAGGTCCCCCTCGGTGGCCACAATGATGTCAACAGCGAACGGAATCCCCCACAACTGCGTGTAGAGGAACTGGGCCGTTCGCCGCCGGTGCGTCCCCTCGGGCATGATGACCATCACATCCAGATCGCTGTCCGGCCCCATTTCTCCGCGCGCAGCCGAGCCAAAGAGGATGACCTTCAGCGGATGCACTGCCTGGACGATCCGGCGCACGAGTTGCTCGAGCTGCTGTTGGTCCGGTCGCATGCAGCGTGCCTCCTGCAGGCAATTATACCATGCTGACGAGGGGCATGGGCGGCGCTCCTGCCCTACGGAGTTGGGAAGCGCTTGCGGAGGACCTTGACGGGCGAGCGCTCGTAGCCGCGGCGGCAGTAGAGGGATTCGGCGGAGCCGTTCTCCTCGTAGACCATGAGGTTGATCTGGCGCACGCCGTTGGCGCGCAGGCGCTCCTCAGCGGCCGCGAGGAGCGCAGTGCCGATGCCCTGGCGCTGGTGCTCGGCGCGAACGGCGAGGTGATAGATCCAGCCGCGCAGGCCGTCCCAGGCGCCGATCACGGTGCCGATGATCTGACGGTCCTTGCGATAGACGAAGGCGCAATGGGGATTGCGGGCGAGCGCGCCCTCGAACCAGGCGCGGTCCTCGCCGACGTGGGGCCACATCTCGACCTTTTCCCAGACCGAAGCGACCTCGTCGAAGTCAGCGAGAATCATCTCGTGGATGGTGTCTTCCATAGCGGATGCCTTTCATTGACAACCGGGCAGGAGCAAGCTCCTGCCCAACGCGCAAGTGGTCCGGCGGGGATGCAGGGACATCCCCGCCCTACAAAGCGAAACGCCGCAGACCAGGGGGCCTGCGGCGGGAGCGTCGATAGGCTGAGTGGGCTGTGTTACGTCAGAACGCGCTGCCTCGGCCACAGGGGAGCCCGCCGCGTCGGCATCGTCGCGGTCGTCGGGAGAGATGTGGCGTGAGGGAGGCGTTCGTCGTGGTGGCAGGATAGCAGAACGGGGGAGGGAGGTCAACGGCTCAGAGCAGCTCGCGTTGTGTCCTGCCACGGCTCTGCTTCTCGACTCTCTCGACGCCCAGGTGCTGGTAAGTGAGTTCGGTGGCGACGCGGCCTTTGGAGGTGCGGGCGAGGAGGCCGCGGTGGAGGAGGAAGGGCTCGACCATGTCCTCCAGGGTCTGGACTTCCTCCTGAAGGGTGGCGGCGATGGCCTCGATGCCGACGGGGCCGCCGAGGTGCTGGTTGACGATGATCTCCAGCAGGCGGCGGTCGATGGCGGCCAGGCCGATCTCGTCGATGCCTTCCAGAACCAGCGCGGCTGCGGCAATCTCGGGGGTGATGCGGCCGCCGCCCTTGACCTGGGCGTAGTCGCGGACGCGGCGGAGGAGGCGATTGGCGATGCGGATGGTGCCGCGGCTGCGGGCGGCGAGGACGTGGGCGCTGGCATCGTCGATCTCGATCTCCAACAGGCGGGCGGAGCGGCGAAGGGCGTGGACAAGCTCGTCATCCGAGTAGAAGTGCATCTCGCGCACGATGCCGAAGCGCTGGCGAAGGGGCGGGGTGAGCAGACCGGCGCGGGTGGTGGCGCCGACGAGGGTGAAGGGCTGGAGGCGGGAGCGGTAGATGCGGGCGTGGGCGCCCTTGTCGAAGATGATGTCGACGGTGAAGTCCTCCATCGCCGAGTAGAGCAGCTCCTCGACGACGCGGGGGAGGCGATGGATCTCGTCGATGAAGAGGACGTCACGCTCCTCAAGGTTGGTGAGGATGGAGACGAGGTCGCCGCCGCGCTCCAGCGCCGGGCCGGAGGTGCCCTTGAAGCTCACGCCGAGCTCATTCGCGATGATGCGAGCGAAGGTGGTCTTGCCGAGGCCGGGCGGGCCGTAGAAGAGGGTGTGGTCGAGCGGCTCACCGCGCTCTTTGGCGGCGCGGATGGCGATGTCGAGCGCGTCGACGACGGCCTGCTGGCCGATGCAGTCGGCAAAGCTGCGAGGGCGGAGGTTCCATTTGTCCTCGCGCTCCTCGGGGGTGGGGGAGGAGAGGACATCGTCGGCGGCAGGGCGTGGGCCCTGCGCGGGAGGTTTGCGGATGCGTTTCTGTTTTGGACGAGGCGATGTCACGGGTTACGCTTTCTCCCCGCGGTAGACTTCCTCAAACAGCTCCTCTGCGCTCGACACGTCCGGCCTGCGGGTGATGGCCGATTGGACCATGCGCTGGGCCTCGGTCCGGGTATGGCCGAGCTGCTGGACGAGGACGTCGATGACCTCGTCCCTGAAGTCCTG
>Ga0315274_10013062_pt1 | contig 11823 bp, 11 predicted proteins | sample YL17G02_20_MG_FD_203700 | JGI IMG/M metagenome (GOLD analysis project Ga0315274, IMG submission 203700) | Sediment microbial communities from Yellowstone Lake, YNP, Wyoming, USA - YL17G02_20 | ecosystem: Environmental > Aquatic > Freshwater > Lake > Sediment | place: USA: Wyoming | collected... | reverse complement strand
TGGGGTCCATCGGACATCCGGCTCGATCTTGAGGACGAAGGCTCTGTGCTTCCAACTGAGATCCTCGAGCACCGGCAGTAGACTGGGGAGCCATTCTCCCACCGGGCCTTTCGGGACGTAAGCGACCGAGAGGCCCAGCGGAAGACGCCTGAAAAGCACCTGAGCCCCGCCCTGTCCGTGGTGGATCCGCTCAAGAGTCCATCCGAAGGCCGCCTTGAGATCACCCCAGACGGCACTTTGGAGAAGGTGAGCCTCAGGATGTCCATTGAGGAGCGCTTCCCAGGCGGAAGGTGGTAAACGATCGGTCACGGCCGCATTATATATCAGCGGTCTGGGATCCCCGCCTGCGGTATGCTCTCGGCTACAACCACTTATGCCCTGGTTGGCGTGAGGCCGGTCCCTCCCCCATGTCATCCCGCGCCCCGAAGCCGTCTTCATCGGCTGAGGGGGAGGGATCTCGCGCAGCAATGATCCGTTAGAAGTCGCATCGCCAGATCCCTCGTCGCTGTCGTCCGGGTTGTTGGCGGACCGTCCCGTGGCCGCTCCCGCGGCCGCAGGGACATGGGTGAACAACCCGCGCTTCGGAACGACATGCAGGACTATGAGGCGCTCCGGCATTGCCTGGGAGGCCGTCATGGTTGCCCTGGGGCGCGAGTGGGGGCCCCATTGATCCATGTCGTCCCGCGGCCCGAAGCCGTCTTTGTCGGCTGAGGGGGAGGGATCTCGAGCGGCAATGATCCGTCAGAAGTCGCATCGCCAGATCCCTCGTCGCTGTGCTCCCGGTCATTGCCGGACCGTCCCATTGCCGCTGCTTAGGCCTCGGAATGATATGGGTGGTTGCGCCAAGCGGAGGGCACGTTGCCCCGCATTTGGCTGTGGGCTATACTCTCACCCCGTGAGCCGTGTCATTGCAGTCGCCAATCAGAAAGGCGGTGTGGGGAAGACCACCACCGTATCCAACCTGGGGGCCGCCCTGGCCGAAGCGGGGCGAGGTGTTCTTCTTGTGGACATGGACCCACAAGCCGCCCTGACAGTCGGCGTCGGGCTTGATCCCTACACGGTGCAACACTCGACCCCTGATCTGCTCACGAGAGATCGCATCAGGCTTCCTGAGTACATCCGGCCGTTGGGGAAGCGCCTCGGGATTGTGCCTTCGAGCGTTGATCTCACCAACGCGGAATATGTCTTGAGCCAGGCCGCGGACCGAACCGGTCGCCTGAAGCGGACGCTGGAGGCCGGAAAACGTCACATCGACTTCGTCCTGATCGATACTCCACCGAACCTCGGCCTGCTGACCGTGAACGCCCTGGTCGCTGCCGACGAAGTCCTCATCCCAGTGGAGTGCAAGTATCTGGCCCTGCGAGGGGTCCGCGCCATGATGGAGACGATGTGGCAGCTGCGTGACCAGGTGAACCCGGGTTTGCAGCTTCTCGGCATCCTGCCGACGCTATTCCAGCCTCAGTCCGCGCACAGCCGTGAAGTCCTGCGTGAGCTGCGCGGTTACTTCAGAGATAAGGTGTTCCAGACGGTGATCGAAGAGGACGATGCGGCCGCGATGGCGCCTGCGGCGCGCAAGTCCGTGCTGGAATTCCGGCCCGAGAGCCCGGCAGCCTCAGCCTATCGGAAGCTTGCACAGGAAGTCCTGAAAGCCAAACCTGCCTGACCTGCTCATCACATCCCTCGCCGTCTGATCGTTCCATCTCAACGCGGCCGTGAAAGGGCATACCCGGGTGCCCGGGGCCTATTCCAGGTCTCCACATGGGGAGGCGGCGGGCTGAGCGAGCCCCATGGGTGCCATCGACCGAGAGGGGAGGGCGCAATCGCGGGGGGTAGCGCCGCGCGGATTCCTTCCATCGGGCGCGTTCCGGTTCAGCTTCGGGCGGCAGCCCCGGCCGCGGGAGCCTGAGGCTCAGCGGTAAATCCCACGGCGGGTATCATCCCTCGAGGCGTTCGATCTGCGCGCCGAGCCCTCGCAGCTTCTCATCGATCCGTTCGTAGCCGCGCTCGATCTGCCCGATATTGCGAATCTGCGAATCCCCCTGGGCTGCCAGGGCAGCGATGACGAGAGCCATGCCGGCGCGGATGTCGGGGCTCTCCAGCTGCTCGCCCACGAGCTTGCTCGGCCCCTCCACGATACAGCGATGCGGATCACACAGGATGATTCGGGCTCCCATGGAGACGAGTTTGTCGATGAAGAACATGCGGCTGGGATACATCCAATCGTGGAAAAGGATCGTCCCCCTCGCCTGAGTTGCGATCACAATGGCGATGCTCATCAGGTCCGTGGGAAACGCCGGCCATGGCATCACCGTGATTTGCGGGATGGCGCCGCCCAGGTCGGGCTCAATCTCGAGATCCAGACCGGGGGGTACCAGGATATCCGATCCCTCCACCGTCCATCGTACGCCCATCCTGCCCAGCACCAGGGCGATCATCCCGAGATGTTCCGGCGCCGCCGATCGGATCCTCACTTCTCCCCGTGTGACGGCCGCCGCGCCGATGAAGCTCACGACCTCCAGGTAGTCGGGCCCGATCGTGTAGTCACCGCCATGCAGCCGTTCGACGCCGTCGATGTGCAGGGTGTTCGAGCCGATGTTGTGGATACGGGCGCCGAGGGAGTTGAGGAAATGACAGAGATCCTGAACGTGAGGCTCCGAAGCCGCGTTGCGAATGCTGGTGCTCCCGCGCGCCGTGACGGCCGCCATGATGGCGTTCTCCGTGGCGGTGACACTGGCTTCATCCAGCAGGATCTCCGCGCTGCTCAATCGACCGGCAACGTCCAGACGGAATTCGCGCTCGGTGTATTGCACCGAGGCGCCCAGTGCTTGCAGCGCCAGGAAGTGGGTATCCACTCTCCGGCGGCCGATGACATCGCCCCCGGGCGGGGGCAAATCGACGCCGCCAGTTCGTCCGAGCATGGGCCCGGCCAGCAGGATCGAAGCCCGGATGCGCCGACACAGGTTCGGGTCGAGGTTCGACCGCCGGACTTCCGATGCCTGCACCCTCCACGTGTGAGGCTCAAGGACCTCGATGGTCACGCCGAGGCTCTCCAACAGCTGCCGCATGATGCGGACGTCGCCGATCTCGGGCAAGTTGCGCAGGACCACCGCCTCGTCGGTGAGAAGACAGGCGGTGAGCAGGGGCAACGCTGCGTTCTTGTTCCCGGATGGAATGACCTCACCCTTCAATGGGTATTCACCCTGGATTCGAAAAGCCGGCATGGCGTCTCCTTATTCGCCGATCTCGATCTCAAGTCCCGGACGCAGGGAGAGCGCTTCGGTGGCACTGCCCTGGTTGACCCCGATCTCGAGCAGCCCGTCACTCCCGATGTACGCGAGGGGCTTACCGGCTTGCACCTCGCTGAAGCTCCGGTGCAGGCCAAGGGCCCGTCCGTCAGGGAGGATAACCTTCATTCCCGCCCGCGGCAGGAGAGTCTCGGGGAATCCCGCGATCCACGGTCGGAGACGAATCTGATGTCCTTCCGGGGTCAGAAGGCCTATGCTCGTGGTCCAATTCCCGAAGCGGTCGGGGAAAAGCAACTCGCCTCTCACCCTCCCGCTGGGTGCGAATTCCAGGCGGGGAGTGGGTAGACGCTTGATTCCGGTTATGGGCGCGCCCAGCGACTCGATGGGGAACCCCTGCACCACACGCGCCGCGGCGGGGGCGAATAGGTCGCGGCCATGAAAGGTGTCGCTCCATTGGGTCACGCCGATCCGCTCCGGATGGAGCTCGATCGCCGTATCAGGTTCCGAGGCGAGTTGGAGATAGGTGAACACGCCGTTGTCGGGGCCGATGCAGATGCGATCAGGCCAGGCGAGGGCAATGGGACGTCGTGCCCCGCCGACGCCTGGGTCCACCACGCATAGGAAGAGGGTGCTGTGAGGAAAATGGGGTGCCGCCTGCCACAGCCTGAATGCAGCGCGCGATGCGTCTCCAGGCGGAATCTCATGCGTCAAATCAATAACCCTGGCTTGCGGCGCCATGCGCGCCAGCACGCCTTTCATGACCCCCACATAGACATCCTGGGTGCCGAAGTCCGTCAGGAAGGCAATCGTTGCGGCTCTGGTCGCATCCATGGTCATCGCCATTCTATCGGAGGCGGGCAATCGGGTCAACGAAGGCGCTCGCGGGGGGCAAGACTCGAAGAAAGATCGCTGCTGCCCGGAAGTCTCAAGTTACTCCTGCCGCCGCTCGGCCTTCCAGCGTGCATTATGGTAAAATCAACCCTCGTGAAGGCGACACCGCGATCCGCAACTCCAGGGCCCATCGGGGTGTTATCGGCGGTCGCGGCTGGGTTCGACCGCATAGCCGCTCGCCCCATTCTGCTCCTGCCTCCGCTTCTACTTGACATATTCCTTTGGCTAGGACCCCATCTGAGGATGCGCGACATCATCCGGGCAAGTCTCAGGGCGCTGGTACTGCCTCCGATGCCGGACTCAGCGACGGCTGAGCAGCTTGCGGAGTTCAAGAAGGCTTTAGAGGTTCTGGCCGAGCGGTTCAACCTGTTTTCCGCGTTGAGCAGCCTGCCGACAGGCATTCCCAGTCTCATGGCTGCCCGAATGCCCTTGGACTCCCCCATGGGCCCGGCAGGAATGATCGAGGTCCAGCACCCCCTTCCGGCTACGTTCGTGTGGATTGGGTTGACGGCGCTGGGGCTCGGATTGGGTGCCCTTTTCCAGGTTGGTGTCGCCAGGCAGCTGGCCCCTCAGGCCGAGCTGCCTTCCGGGTGGGCCGTATGGGTCCGGTTCATCCTTTTTGCCCTCGTGGTCTACGGCGGCCTGACCTTGATCACCGCGGGGTCTCTCATTCTGGCCACTCTGGCGACGCTCATCTTGCCTATCATCGGGATTGGAGTAGCCTTCCTGGCGTTGAGCTTCACATTCTGGCTGGCCATCTACCTCGCCTTCACGCCGCACGGCATCGTTCGATACCGGTTGGGGGTCTTGAAGGCGATGACGGAGAGTGTGCTTCTGGTCCGCGTCAATCTTCTGGCCGCCGTGGGATTCCTCGGTGTCGCCTTCGGGCTTTCGTGGCTGGCGAATCAGGTCTGGATATTGCCTGAAGAGACGTCATGGTTGAGCCTCCTGGCGGTCGTGGGTCACGCGTTCGTGAGCGCCACGTTGCTTGCCGCAAGCTTCGCCTTCTACCAGGGACGGCGTGAATGGCTGATGGCCGTCCGGCAGAAGGGGATGACCGCCATGTCGCCGCCTCAAAGTGGAACGCCTTCCGGCGAGGGCTGAGGGTGCTCGTCCGGAAACGGACGCTTCGAATCCAGCGCAGGCTCAATCCTGGTGGATCGGTTACGGAGTGAAAGGTAGGAGCGCTTATGGCTTCCAAGAACTCACAGACGACGGGAAGTTATGCAGCCAAGGATATCCAAGTACTCGAGGGACTCGAGGCCGTCCGGCGGCGCCCGGGGATGTATGTCGGCGGAACAGACGCCAAGGCACTGCACCATCTGGTCTACGAGGTTGTCGACAACTCGATCGATGAGGCGCTGGCAGGGGCCTGCACGAACATCAACGTCATCATTCATCCCGACAGCAGCGTCACGGTGGAGGACAACGGGCGCGGGATCCCGGTGGACCTGCATCCCGAGAAGAAGAAGCCCGCGCTCGAGGTGGTCATGACCACCTTGCACGCAGGCGGGAAGTTCGGAGGGGAAGGGTATAAGGTATCCGGCGGCCTGCACGGCGTGGGCGTTTCCGCGGTGAACGCGCTCTCGGAGTGGTGCGAGGTCGAGGTGAAGCGGGACGGCAAGCTCCACTTCCAGCGCTATGAGCGGGGCATTCCCGTCGCGCCGGTCAAGGTGATCGGGAAGGTACCCAAAGTCGAGTCCGGCACCAAGGCTCGATTCATGTTCGACCGCAAGATCTTCGAGGGAGAGGTAGATTACCGTTACGAGACGCTGGTGCAGCGATTCCGCGAGATGGCCTTTGTCACACGCGGCGTGACCATCAACCTGCACGATGAGCGGGACCACCGTGAGATGACCTTCTACTTCGAGGGCGGCATCACCTCGTTCGTGCGCTACCTCAATCGGAACCGGGCGGTGCTGCATTCGGTCGTGCACATCGACAAGGAGGTCGATGGCACCGGGATCGAGGTGGCCTTGCAGTATACCGACGCCTTCTCCGAATCGGTGTACTCCTTCGCCAACACCATCAACACCATCGACGGCGGGACGCACCTGACCGGGATGCGCGCCGCAATCACCCGCACGATCAACGACTACGCGCGCAAAGCAGGCCTCCTCAAGGATGCCGATCCGAATTTCTCCGGCGACGATACACGCGAGGGCCTGACGGCGATTGTCTCGGTTAAGCACCGGGATCCGCAGTTTGAAAGCCAGACCAAGGTCAAGCTCATGAACGCCGAAGTCCAGACCCAGGTGCAACAAGTCTTGGGGGAGGCCTTCAGCACATTCCTGGAGGAGAACCCGAGGGCCGGCAAGGCGATCGCCGAGAAGTGTTTGACGTCGGCCCGCGCAAGGGACGCGGCGCGCAAAGCGCGCGATTTGGTGATCCGCAAGAGCGCGCTGGAAAGCCTCACGCTACCGGGCAAGCTCGCCGACTGTTCGGAACGAGAGCCCACGAAGTGCGAACTGTACATTGTCGAAGGGGATTCGGCAGGGGGCTCGGCCAAGCAAGGGCGCGACCGGCACTTCCAGGCCATTCTCCCTCTGAGAGGCAAGATCCTGAACACGGAAAGAGCGCGGCTGGACAAGATCCTCTCCAACAACGAGGTCAGGGCCCTCATCTCTGCGCTCGGCACAGGCATCGGGGACAATTTCGACCTCGCCGGCCTGCGCTATGGGCGCGTGATCATCATGACCGACGCGGATGTCGACGGCAGCCACATCCGAACGCTCTTGCTCACCTTCTTCTTCCGTTACATGCCGGAGCTCCTGGAAAACGGCCACCTGTACATCGCTCAACCTCCGCTTTACCGCATCGCTCACAAGAACAAGATTCGCTACGGGTACTCCGATACGGACCGCGACAAGATCCTGAAGGAATGGGACGTCTCGGCCGGCAGCGCCAGCATCCAGCGATACAAGGGCCTGGGAGAGATGAATCCCCAACAGCTGTGGGAGACCACCATGGATCCGACGTTCAGGACGCTGCTGCAGGTCGCCGTGGAGGACGCCGCGGTGGCCGATCGCACGTTCGACATGCTGATGGGCGAGGCCGTTCCCCCTCGACGCCGCTTCATCCAGACTCACGCTCGCGAGGTCCGCAACCTGGACATCTAGGCATGCGGAGCTCCCGGAGGGATTTGCGGCCCGCGGCCGCGGATCTATTCGCGGGGATTCGGTGCGAGACGGAGGTGCCACGTATGGAGTACCCGATCCGCCTGAAGGGTTTCGAGACGCAGCGCATCGTCGTCGATACGGGAGGTTTCTTCACGCCGGCCAGGCTGTTGGTGAATGGCAAACTTGCCCAGGCAGGAAAGAAGCGAGGCTGGTTCATCCTGAAGGCCGACCATGGCGCCCGGGTGGACGCGCAGCTGCGCTCGATGAACCCTCTGGACCCAGTCCCTCAGCTGTACATCGAGGGGGACCAGGTTACGTTTGCCGCTCCTTTGCCCTGGTATGGGTGGCTTTGGGCAGCGATTCCCCTTGGCCTCGTTGTCATGGGCGGCCTGGTTGGAGGCGTGGTCGGCGCGGTGGCGACCTACATCAACGCACGTCTTCTGCGTTCCCGAATGAGCCCCGTCCAGAAAGCGCTGTCAACAGCAGGGGTGACGCTGGCGGCGTATGCGATGGCCATCGGTTTGGTGTTCCTGATCACCTTCCCTTCTCCTCAGTAGAGGTCGCCGGACTTCCTTCCCTCGGGATGCCTGCTTCTCCCTGGCATGGCGTCGTGACAACCCAGCCTCAGGCTGATCCGGCACTCACACCCGCCGATGCCTGTTCACCGGGAGACGACGAATGACCCACAGCCCGGGGATTCGCAATGGGGGCCATCACGATGCGTTCCGGCAGGCGGAGCCCAGACATGGCAGGGGCCTTCGTCGGATCCGGACGGATGACCACATGGAACCCGTGACCGTTGGCCAGAGGCGATTCGTCGTTCTCTTCGAAGCCGTGGACCTGGCCGAGTTCCTCGCTGCTCACCCAAGGCCTGCGACCGACCCTCGAATCGGCAGGCAGTCCTGCCGGGCGCGAGGCCAGGTGACAAACCGCTATTGGGTCCTTTTGCTTCGTCGCCGGGAAGGACGATGGCCATCGGCACGCCGACCGGGGATGGCGTGTTTCGCTTTGTAGCCTTGGCTGCGCCCACGATCCAGCGATGAGAGGGTAACCACAATGGATGAGACACCAGAAGATGTCCTCCGGAGGTTCAACGACGCCTTTGACCTTCACGACGCGAAGGCCATGATGGCGCTGATGACGGAGGACTGTGTATTTGAGAACACTTTCCCGCCCCCCGATGGGGAGAGATTCACGGGACGCGAAGCCGTGCAGGGGTTCTGGATCCGCTTCTTTCAATCCTCTCCGCAGGCCGTGATGGAGATCGAGGAGTCGTTCACGGCCGGTGAACGCGGCTTCCAGAGATGGCGGTATCAGTGGGAAGAAGGGGGCTTTGTCCGAGGTGTCGATCTGTTCCGATTTCGGGATGGCAAGATAGCCGAAAAACTCTCCTACGTGAAGGGGTAATGGCAGAGACGCCAGGAGGGGAACGCTGACGGATCGGCGGCCCATTTATCAGCGCCTCATCCTCCGAGCCACGCGACATTCGTCATCTTGTATAGTGAATCCATCGCGCCCGGGTTCGGGGTGGGTCACATCGAGATGCCGGGTCGGTCCCCTGGGACAGTGTTCAGCCCCGGCACCTCCTCCTCCTCGCCGGCGCTTGTTGCCCCTGGGCCGAAGAGGCCAACATGACGGAGACTTCTCCACTTCCATACCAGGCCGGACCTTCGATCGAGAGGGCTGTGTCGTAGGTGAAGGTGCTGGATGTCCTGGATAGGCACGAAGCCCTTCCTCTGCCCTGCACCTTGCGCTCATGTAGAATGTGAGAGGCCGCGAGAAAACGAGCAAATTCTGCGTGTTCTCCTGGTTCGTGGGTCCGAATGAAGACCCGTCGGCCGGCGGAATACCTTGAGGCCCGCGGTCGGGATCAAGAACCAGCGCCAGGTAGCTCATGTCAAATCCGCAGCGGGGGCGCGGGAATCCCAGTCGATCGGTGACTCGACACGCGTGGGCGCGATGAACCGCGACACCCCTCTCCATCGAAAAGGACCAGTGAGGTTGACTTGACCCTCCCATCGGTTGAAGAGCTCATCCCGCTCTTGCAGACGGCTATCGGCCCCGTGATCCTGATCTCGGGAATCGGCTTGCTCTTGCTCACGATGACGAATCGGCTCGGGCGGGCCATCGATCGCGCGCGCAGCCTGGTGAGCCGCCTCGAGGGGAGCGATAGGGGGAGGCAGGAACGGCTTCGGCGGGAGTTGGCCATCCTCTGGCGCAGGTCTCAGCTCATTCGCCTTGCCATCATTCTCTCCTCGACGAGCGCGCTGTGCGCGGCGTTGCTCATCATGGTGATCTTCACTCTTGCCCTGCTGAACCTGGAAGGGGGCTGGCTCATCAGTGGGCTCTTCATTGCCTGCATGCTGACCCTGATCGGATCCCTGATCGTGTTCATCCATGACATCAACCAGTCCCTGGCGGCCCTGAAGCTCGAGATGGAGGAGTGATCCTTGCCGGGCCGCGCCGGATCCTCGCACGCGGCGACTTCTTCGGGCCCCAACGGTCATGAACCGCGGCTCGTCATACATCAAACCAAGATCCAGCCTCGGAAGGAGGAACCTATGACCACGGATATCTCCATTGATGCCCTGTTGCCTCCAGCGATGGCGGCCAAGGCCGAAGATATCGGCCTCGTAAAAGCGCGGCTGGGAACGCGGCGCATGTTTGCCCTCGCGGTCCTGGCGGGCGCCTTCATTTCCATGGGAGCCATTTTCGCCACCACGGTCAGCGCGGGCGGCATGGCCGTGAAGGGCGCTGACGGCGCCCTGGCTTTCTCGACGGGACTGCCGTATGGCGTCGTGCGGCTATTGAGCGGATTGGTCTTCACCCCGGCCTGATCCTGGTGATCGTGGGGGCTCGGAGCTCCTTACGGGCAACAACCTGATCGTGATGGCCTTTGCCAGCGGCAAGGTGACGATGGGCCAGTTGGTCAGGAACTGGGTCATTGTCTACCTCGGCAACTTCGCCGGCTCCGTCGCGACGGCCTTCGTCGTATTCCTGAGCAAGCAGTACACCTTCGGCGGGGGCGCGATCGGGCTGAACGTGCTCAACATCGGTGAGGCGAAGACCTCGCTAGAATTCGTCCAGGCCATTGCGCTGGGCATCCTGTGCAACGCGCTGGTGTGCCTTGCCGTTTGGCTCTGCTTCAGCGCCCGAAGCACCACTGACCGGGTTTTGTCCATCGTTCCACCCATCGCGGCCTTTGCCGCCGCCGGATTCGAGCACAGCATCGCGAACATATACTTCATCCCGGTTGCGCTCTTTGTCAAGTACTGGGGAGATCCATCCTTCTTCCAGGGGATCGGAAAGACGGCAGCCGACTTCCCTCACCTGGCCTGGGGAGGTTTCTTCGTCGCGAATCTTATCCCCGTGACCATCGGCAACATCATCGGGGGCGCGTTCATGGTGGGCCTGGTCTACTGGTTCAGCTACTTACGGCGGCCGGTGACACCTTCCGCTCCCCTGGTTCATCCTTAGGGAGGAATCCTGCCCTGGGGCGAGGCGGCGCATCCTTCAAGTGCCCTTCCGGGGCACTTGTTTGGAATCGGTATGCGGGATGGATGTAACTTGCCACGAACTGGAAACGACGCGCCCTTTGGGCCGCGACTTCGTGGAAGGCCGGTGTCTACCCCCACGCCGACCGGTTGTCGCATTCGGGCAGGGGGTTAGTGGCGTAAGGATTCCCTTTGGAGGTGGCATGTCGCGCCGGGCTTGCCACCTCCCGGCGTTCGGCATGGCGGGTCTCTCTCAGCATGAAAGGAAGTGATATCCTTGCTCGCGACTCGCCGAGCCGAATCCAGTGGCCAAGACGAATCCCTCTGACAAGAATCTAGTTGTCCTTGCTGCTCCAGGCTTGAGCCATGTCCGGTGACGGGAAGATTATCGCCATTGTCGGAAACACCGGCGTCGGTAAGACCACGCTCGCGCGGCTCCTTGGCTCCCGGCCTCCCTTCAGAACCCTGCTGGAGCAACATGAGGAGAGACCCTTCCAAAGGCTCTTCGCTCAGGATCTTCGACGTTACGCGCTCGCGAACCAGGTTGATTATCTCCTCTACCGGGCCGCGCAAGAGCGATGGATCCGACGGGGCGGGGGGATCGGCGTCCAGGATGGCGGCCTGGAGATGGACTTCCATATCTTCACCCGGCTCTTCTACGAGAAAGGCTATCTGGCCGAGGCGGAGTATAGGCTCTGTGAGCGACTGTACGAGCTGCTTAGGACTGAGATGCCACCGCCTGACATCTTGGTTTGGCTAAGAGCGCCCCTGGAGGTTGTCGCTGAGCGCTTCTCACGAAGGGTACGCGAGCTCTCCATCGCCGCGCAGGAGGACCTGCAAAGCCTTGAGCGCCTCCTTTGCCGATGGCTGGAGAACGAGCGGCGGGTGCCGGTTGTCCCGCTGGACGCCAGCGACGAGGACCCGACCTATGCGGCCGCCTTGGATGGACTCCTCTCTATGCTATCCGACGCGCTCAAGGCTTAGGGGGCAGCGCGCCCGAGAGGCCCGCCAAACCCCTCACCAAGGACTCATGAGACTGTGGAACAACACCGGTTCTAATGCGGGGGCCCCCTT
>Ga0315274_10013061_pt1 | contig 11823 bp, 16 predicted proteins | sample YL17G02_20_MG_FD_203700 | JGI IMG/M metagenome (GOLD analysis project Ga0315274, IMG submission 203700) | Sediment microbial communities from Yellowstone Lake, YNP, Wyoming, USA - YL17G02_20 | ecosystem: Environmental > Aquatic > Freshwater > Lake > Sediment | place: USA: Wyoming | collected... | reverse complement strand
GTGGCATTGGAGTTTTACGATTTGCTCCATCTTTCCAAATTAAATTTTCGTAAAAGAGACCACTCCCCTTGACATAGGGGGGAAGATACTGTATATTAAAGTTCGCTCCTTGACCGGAGCGAGTCGCCAGACTCGGTCCGGTTGGAGAGTTTTGTTCTTTGACAGACGCGCGCGGTTGGGTGAAGCCACGCCCAATCGCGAAACACATACCTTGTGCTTAAATAAATCTCTGTACAACGGAGAATTTGATCCTGGTTCAGGACGAACGCTAGCGGCGCGCTTAACACATGCAAGTCGAACGCGAACGGACCCCGCAAGGGGTCTTAGTAGAGTGGCGCACTGGTGAGTAACACGTAGGTAATCTGCCCTCGAGTGGGGAATAAGCCCGGGAAACTGGGTCTAATACCGCATTCGGCTCGGGATACACAAGTATTCCGAGTCAAAGCCTTCGGGCGCTCGGGGATGAGCCTGCGACCTATTAGCTTGTTGGCGGGGTAACGGCCCACCAAGGCTACGATGGGTAGCTGGTCTGAGAGGACGACCAGCCACACTGGGACTGAGATACGGCCCAGACTCCTACGGGAGGCAGCAGTGGGGAATATTGCGCAATGGGGGAAACCCTGACGCAGCGACGCCGCGTGAGTGACGAAGCCCTTCGGGGTGTAAAGCTCTTTTCCAGGGGACGAATGCCCGTTTCGGCGGGAGCGACGGTACCTTGGGAATAAGCACCGGCTAACTCCGTGCCAGCAGCCGCGGTAATACGGAGGGTGCAAGCGTTGTCCGGATTTACTGGGCGTAAAGGGCGTGTAGGCGGGATGGCAAGTCAGAGGTGAAAGGTGCAGGCTCAACCTGCAGATTGCCTTTGATACTATCATTCTTGAGTGCAGGAGAGGGCAGTGGAATTCCCGGTGTAGCGGTGGAATGCGCAGATATCGGGAGGAACACCCGTTGCGAAGGCGGCTGCCTGGCCTGACACTGACGCTGAGGCGCGAAAGCGTGGGGAGCAAACAGGATTAGATACCCTGGTAGTCCACGCTGTAAACGATGGGTACTAGGTGTCGGGAGTAATCGATCCTTCCGGTGCCGGAGCTAACGCATTAAGTACCCCGCCTGGGGAGTACGCTCGCAAGGGTGAAACTCAAAGGAATTGACGGGGGCCCGCACAAGCGGTGGAGTATGTGGTTTAATTCGATGCAACGCGAAGAACCTTACCTGGCCTGGAATTGCAGCTGCAAGTCCGGTGAAAGCCGGATGCCTTCGAGGGTGCTGCAGAGGTGCTGCATGGCTGTCGTCAGCTCGTGTCGTGAGATGTTAGGTTAAGTCCTGCAACGAGCGCAACCCTTGCCGTTAGTTGCCATCAGGTCCCTCGGGACGCTGGGAACTCTAACGGGACTGCCCGGGTTAACCGGGAGGAAGGTGGGGATGACGTCAAGTCCTCATGGCCCTTACGGCCAGGGCTACACACGTACTACAATGGACGGTACAGAGGGTCGCAAAACCGCGAGGTGGAGCCAATCCCAAAAAACCGTCCTCAATTCGGATTGCAGTCTGCAACTCGACTGCATGAAGCCGGAATCGCTAGTAATCGCCGATCAGCACGCGGCGGTGAATACGTTCCCGGGCCTTGTACACACCGCCCGTCACACCATGGGAGCCGGTAGCACCCGAAGTCGCCCTTTAAAAAGGCGCCTAAGGTGAGATCGGTGACTGGGGTGAAGTCGTAACAAGGTAGCCGTACCGGAAGGTGCGGCTGGATCACCTCCTTTCTGGAGCTAAGGGATGCCCGACCCCTGTAAAGGGACCATCGGACTTCCTTAGATCGATCGTCGGCTAATCCCGCCGCGCGCGTTGTCGAGGCCAAATCTAACTCAAGAAGAAACCAAATTAAGGAGAAAGAAAAACGGTGCGTACCGTTACCATTACCGGTGTAACTGGGTCACCGAAGAAGATTAGCGGCTCAAATGCTGGTTGGCACGACTCACTGGCGGACCTATATAACAGCCCCAGCGCCACCAGCGTCACTACGCCATATAGTCTACCCAGTCATGAGAGGCTGCTTCTGTTGTTTGGAACTGAGGGATCTTTCACCATGCAGTTCAGTGCTGACAGTTCGGGAGTGGACGGGCAGGGACTGAAGCTCCCTCACGGCACTTACGTTAAGGTTACGGCAGTTAGCGGAACTGTTTGCTTCGTTTCAGGAAAGTATCTTAAGCGTTCGGATTCGGCATCCAGCGCTTACGGGAACCCGAACAAAATAACCGTTAATGTGAACGACCGAATTGGTGATGGTTTCCTGGTATGTAATAAGAATGGTTCGTTCACAACAGAGTTCGTTGCTTCAGCGCTGCAGATATTTGACATAATTGACAACGAAGAGCTCATAACAGTTATAGAGCCGGTAAACGAGACGCCGATGTGAGACATTGTGTCCCTATGATTCTGTTGCATATGCGATATGACTGTCCATATTGCGACCTAGTTCGCCGGAAGGTTTTGCCTTCGCCTGCGGGTTGGAATCTGAATCTGGATCTACCACCAGTTAGGTACGAAGACAACAAGATAATCGTTATGGAGTGCAAGGTCTCACCGTCACGCGACGATTTGGCCAAAATCTCAGGCCAATTTTGGGTGACAACGGACCAAATGAAATCCGAGTTAAACTCAATGCGGATTGCGATTCAGAGGGAACATGGACGGGATTCTAAAGAGGAAAGCGGGCCGATTTATCTACGGTCCGCCAAGATGCCGGAAGCCCTGAGGCGTGAGTTTCAGCAAGTAGTGGATGACGGGCTCATTGCAATAGCCAAAACACATGAGACCCATTTTAGCAATGACGAGTGGGAGTTCCTGTGCAAGTTGATCGACCTGATAGGGTATGAGGTGCGGTCAACGAACAGTAACCAAATGAGTCACGCCGTTTGCATCGCCTCGCAAGTGAAGAAGACAGGATAGTATGCAGCACGCAACTTGTTATTGTGCGGCCCGTTCGGGCGTGTCGTGGAGATTGCCTAGTGCTGGAAATACTGCGTATTATGTTTGGAATGATGTCTCAGCATAATTTATGAAAGAATGATATCCAATCAGGTTCTTTGTGAAGAATAGGATTGTTGCTTGATAGTAGACCGGCGAGCCATCCGAGATCGGACACCGCTACTAGTGTCCGCCGCGCGCGTCGTCACCTCTTGGCTGTCAGCCGTCAGCCGTCAGCTGTCAGCTTTTTTTATTGCCCAAACTAAAGGCTGAAAGCTCAGAGCTGACGGCTTATCCCGGGCCTATAGCTCAGGTGGTTAGAGCGCGTGCCTGATAAGCACGAGGTCACTAGTTCGAGTCTAGTTAGGCCCACAGGCCCGTCGGACTCGTGACTCCCATCCCACGGTTCGCGCGGGGGTTGCGGACTGCGGGGAATTAGCTCAGCTGGGAGAGCGCCGGCTTTGCAAGCCGGAGGTCACCGGTTCAAACCCGGTATTCTCCACGAATAATTAACTCACCCTTCAAACTCCTGAGTTTTCGGAATGATGAATGAGTGAACCAACGTTATTTCCTCGCGATGAACAGACAATTGATTATTTTGATAGATATACACCGGTCTATATGGAGAAGTTCTATGATGACGTCGTAGAATTAATCAACAAGTTCGGCAGCGGACGTGATTCCGTTATTGACATCGGCTGTGGAACCGGCAATATTCTGAATTACCTTAAGAATGTCACCCAATTGAAGACATTTTGCGGTATGGACGTCTCTGGCAACTGCCTGGATGTGATGAGAAAGAAATACGGTTTTACAGCGATGCAGGCTTCTATCCTAGATGATTTGTATATTAATGGCGTTACTTATAAATATGACTTTGTGCTTATGGGAGCCATACTCCATCACCTGATTGGCTCCAATCGGAAAGTTTCACATTCGCTGGCTTCCCAAGCCGTGAGGAATGGACTAAAACTACTTAAAGACGACGGCTATTTGATCGTGGTTGAAAGAATGTTCTATCCGGCGTTAATCCACGATATTGCATTCTGTGTTAAGAGGTTTGTAACCCGATTTATTCCGGGAAGATTCCATATCCTCGGACATCATATATCCAATATCGGCGCCCCGGTGGTTTCTTATTATAGTCCGGATCAACTCAAGCAGATATTGGAAGATGAGAATAGATGTTCCATTGTAGAAGTCAAGGTTCTTGATATGCGTATCAAGACTTGGATGAAGTTGCTGGGACTGAGAAAAACTGAGGCAAGAACCTTTGTGGCTCGCAAGCGTGAAGTATAAGAGGCTTTAAGAAGATAGACCACAACTTAAAGGCGCTTCCTTTGGAATGCGAGAGCACGTGTTGGATCTCTGTGTCATTCCCGCGCAAGCGGGTGTTGGGTCTCTGTGTCATTCCCGCGAACGCGGGAATCCAGAAGAAGGCAAAGATTTCCAAGACGGAACTATGAACCCACGCAACGATAACCACCCCGCCCGGGACATCAGGCCCGCCATAACCCGCATCGGACAAGCTGCGGGAATGGAGTCCGAAGTGGTGACGGAAGGGAAGGGATTGGGAGAGCGCCGCGGAAGACGAAGGTCACCCGTTCAAACCCGGTATGGGAGACTATGACATTCAATGAACTCGTTCGTAAATTGGAAAGAGCGCGCTTCAAGTTAGACCGTGAGAAGGGTTCCATCAGATATTATTACAAAGCAGGTCATCCCAATCTGATAAGGATTGATTATCACGGAACAAAAGAAGTGCCGACAGGAACTTTGAACGCAATCCTGAAAGCAGCGGGACTAAAAGGTAAAAATGATTGACTTAAAATATTCACTCGTCATAGAAGCCACTGAAGACCCCAACTTCTTCAGCTTCTACTCCCCCGACTTGGAAGGCTTCACGGGCGTGGGGCATTCGGTTGAGGACTGCCTGTATAAGGCTAAGTGGGGAATGGACGAGCACCTTGCCGTTATGAGAGAGAAGGGACTTAAACCGCCGCGAAGAAATCCCAATGCTGATGTGGTAATCAAGAACGCGAAACGGGATTTGGTGGAAGCATAGACGTTACGAGAACAATGAACCCACGCAACGATAACCACCCCGCCGGGACATCAGGCCCGCCATAACCCGCATCGGACAAGCTGCGGGAATGGAGTCCGAAGTGGTGACGGAAGGGAAGGGATTGGGAGAGCGCCGTGGAAGACGAAGGTCACCCGTTCAAACCCGGTATTATCCACTATTTTCTCCCTTGACATCAGAGACAAATGAATGAGCCATGGCAAAGACGACACGATATTTGAATGGGATAGTGAAAAGTCCCGTCGCAATGAAGCCATTCACGGCGTTACTTTCAATGAGGCTGCAAGCGTCTTCTACGACTATCTTTCAATAACGGTCTTTGACGCTCAGCATTCAACTATGGAAGACAGCGCTTTATCACAATCGGTGAGTCCACTCAAAGGAATATCTTGATCGTGGTGCACTGCGATCGAGGAAATAAAATCCGGATTGTTAGCGCGCGAAAGGCAAACCGAATTGAAAAAAGAAAATACCAGGAAGGCAACGGTTCCGGACGAAATAGATGAGATGCTTCCACACTACGATTTCACCGGCGGAGTTCGTGGGAAGTATGCTGATCGGGTGCGCAAAGGAACGAACTTTGTGCTACTGGATAAGGATGTCTATGAGATGTTTCCGGACTCGGAGTCGGTTAATAGAGCACTGAGGATGGTAGGCGAGTTGGTCAAAACGACCAAGCCGAAGAGAACGAAGGTGGTGGCATAGTAATGAACGATTACCACACCGCCCGGAACGTCACGCCCGCCTCAGCCCGCCCTTCAGGGCGGATGGCGGTAACGGAGCCTGTAGCGGTGACGGAAGGGAAGGGATTGGAAGGGTGGCGGGAACAGAGTGAAAAACACGATCCAGCCAATGATACAGTTGGAACAGAAAAGAAACGATTGCCACAATTTTGGGTTGGCTTTGTAATATCGTCAGTGTTGTTCGTCGTTCAGGTCACTAGCGTCATACTGCCTGATAGTTGGAAGATTGAATTGTTATTATCGATTTTGGGAATGTGTGGAGGCTTCTATTGGTTATACTGTGTCCAAGAAATTAGAAATTACCTAAGTGAGCACTCAAGTGATTCCATTGGATTGAAAAACATTCTTATTCTGCATTTTATCCCTGTTTTCAATTTATATTGGCTTTTTCATTGGAACCAAATTTTTTCAAAGTACATAAGCAATAATGGAATCCAAATCATAAATGGCATTGGCACTGCGATGATTATACTTGCGTTGATTCTTTTCTCTAGGCTTGTGGACGGCCCAATAGGGCTCTGCGGAATGTTTGGCATTTTGTTATACTATAAGAGTAGAATAATTAGGTTGCCCCTGAAATCTTGAGAAGCCAAATTTTTTCAGTTCCTTTCGTCGGTATTCGCTCTTGAACAAAACAATGCCCCTACTGTGATGCGATGCCGTGGGATGTCAAAAGAACGGGGAACATCGGGTAAAGTTTGGAGTTCAACGTAAGTGTCTCTAAACCGGAATCACACAATGACCGCTGAGTCTATAACAAAGAAACTCAAGAAGAAAGTCAAATTCCTTGTGGACGAGCGAGGGCGGCGAACGCATGCTCTCCTGCCGATTAAGGAATTTGAGGATTTGTTGGAGGATATCCACGATGCGGCTGTCGTCATAGAACGCCGCAGGGAGGGCTCCATCAGCATTGCTGAAATGAAGAAACGACTCTATGGCTCGGAAAAAGTTCCGGGTTGAGATCCGGCCTTCGCTGGAGAAGGAACTAAAAAGCATAGATATACGCTATCACAAGGCTCTTTGGAGCAAAATAGAGTCATTGGCTGAAGAGCCTCTGCCGCGAGGCTGCGCCAAATTGCAAACAGAAGACGATATGTTCAGGATCAGAATCGGAGTATTCAGACTTGTTTATGAAATAGACTGGAGGAATGCAATCGTTTATGTGGCACACATAAGACATAGACAATCATCATATAAGAAAAAGTAGTTTTCAAATTCAATAAAAGTTCTTTGACACCCCTTTCACCCGGCGGAGACTCTCAAGCCGGGTTGGCCGCGCCCCTATCGGAGGGTGATGCTGTGGGATGTCAAGAGAACAGGGAACATCGGGTAATGATAAGGGTCTAACATCAGTATCCCTAATGCGGAACCACAATGACCGCTGAAATGATATTACACAAAATGGAACAGAAAATAGAAAACTACACCGCCCGCTATGTGAAGCTCACCGCCGGTTATATGGGCCAATTGGTTGAGTGGCCGGAGGTGGTGACCGAGGGCAAGGACCTTGAGGATTGCCGGGAAAGCCTGAAGGACGCGCTCCAGCAAATGATACTGGCTTACCAGCAACTGGGGCAGGCTTATCCATTATGATGTTCGGACAATTATCATTCATCACTATATCGGAACGGGTAATTTAATGGCAACTGCAGATTCACAACCCAACATTTCATTCGTCTTTGATCGGCGGGGAAAAAGAACCCACGCGCTTCTGCCCATCAAAGAATATGAGCGCTTGCTGGAGGATCAATACGACAACGCGGTAGCGGATTCTCGCGAAAAAGACGGTTCCATAACCAATGAAGAATTCAAGAAACGGGTCCGGAGCCGCAGAGTATCGCGTTGACTACCGTCCAACCGCTGTTAAGGACTTGGATGGTATTCCCATACGAGTTCAAGATAAGATATTTGCGGCTGTAGATGCGCTTGGTCACAATCCGCTGCCTAGAGGCACCAAAAAAATCAAGGATGCCAGGAACAGGTTTAGAATTAGGGCTGGTGATTACCGGATTGTCTACCGTATTCATTTTGATGAGAGGCTCGTGCAGGTTGAGTTCGTTCGACACCGTAAGGATATTTACAAACAACTCGATTGAAATTTAATAGCATAAAAGCCAATTAGCGTTCCAGTTCTTTGACACCCTTTTCGTCCGGAGGGGGGAACTCTCAAGCCGGGCGGGCTGCAGCCCCTATCGGAGGGCTATGCAGTGGGATGCCAAAAGAACAGGGAACAACGGGTAAAGATAAGAGTCTAACGGTATAGTTTCTAATAATGAAAGCCAAAACCAGACAGGTTGCCGTCCGAAACGGCAATGAAAACATCTATCATTACCGCGTCGTCATCTACCGCGACGAGGATGATGTATATATCGCCGAGTGTCCTGCCCTTGAGGGATGCATGACCGACGGCGCTACGTTTGAGGAAGCGTCTGAGGGCATCAAGGATGCGGTAGCTTGTCATGTCAGCGCATTGAAGAAACTGGGCAAGCCGATTCCGCTTGAACAGGACTTGTTTGCAGGCGTTGTGAGCGTGGCAGTTTGAGCCCTCGCTGGTCTAACCTGAGCGCGGACGACATGGTTCGCAAACTGATAGCAAGAGGATTTGAGAAGACCGACCAGAAAGGGAGTCACGCCCGTTATGACCGCAGCGACGGAGCATTTGCCGATGTTCCGATGCACAAGGGACGCAACTTATCACGCGGAGTTATAAGAAACATCATGAAGACAGCGCGGTTGACGAAAGAGAAATTGGAAAAATAACCTTGCTTGGAATTATATTATATGTCGGGTGAGGACACCCAACACCACTAATTACAATAGCTACACTAATTACAAATCCAGTTCTTTGACATCTTCTTCGGTCGGTTTTCGCTCTTAAACCGAGCCGGACCGCGCCCCTATTGGGGGGCGATGCCGTTCAAAATAAGTATCAAGTATCAAGTTACAAGTATCAAGGCTACCATCAGCTCTTGATTCTTGATACTTGACTCTTGATACTTTGAATGTTAGCATCGTTTCTACGGGGGCGGTTGAAAAAATTGAGAGCTTTTGATCATCTGCCGTGGTCGGAAAATCTGGGAAGTAAGCGAGTAAGCGAGTGAGCGAGTAAGCGAGTCTGGAACTCGTAACTCGTGACTCGCAACTCGTAACTTCCGTTGATTTTCGGTCAAGTAAGAAAGGGCATGTGGTGGATGCCTGGGCACACGGAGGCGATGAAGGACGTGGTAAGCTGCGATAAGCCGCGGTGAGGGGCAAACACCCTTAGACCCGCGGATTTCCGAATGGGACAACCCATCCCGAGTTATGTCGGGATATCGTCCGGTGAATACATAGCCGGACGAAGCCAACGGAGGGAATTGAAACATCTCAGTACCTCCAGGAAAAGAAAGCAACCGCGATTCCCTGAGTAGCGGCGAGCGAAACGGGAACAGCCCAAACCGATATAGCGTGATAGCCTGCCGGCGTTGCTATATCGGGGTTGCGGGACCGGCAAGGGAGGGCGGCGGCCCTCCCAGGGAGTTAAAAAACCGCCTGTTAGCCGAAGCGCCTTGGAACAGCGCGCGATACAAGGTGACAGCCCTGTAGGCGAAAACAGCAGCGGCCTCCCCGTCGGTATCCCAAGTATTGCAGGACACGTGGAATCCTGCATGAATCCGGGTGGACCATCACCCAAGGCTAAATACTCCCGTGTGACCGATAGTGAACCAGTACCGTGAGGGAAAGGTGAAAAGTACTCCTGACGGAGAGTGAAATAGTACCTGAAACCACTTGCCTACAACCAGTCGGAGCCCTGAAGCAATTCGGGGTGACGGCGTACCTTTTGTTTAATGGGCCAGCGAGTTGCTCGTGCGTTGCAAGGGTAAGCGGTTAAGCCGCGCACCCGTAGCGAAAGCGAGTCTTAATAGGGCGTTTAGTAACGCGCGGTAGACGCGAAACCGAGTGAGCTATCCATGGCCAGGTTGAAGTCCGGGTAAAACCGGATGAAGGACCGAACCAGTTGAGGTTGAAAACTCATTGGATGAGCTGTGGATAGGGGTGAAAGGCTAATCAAACTCGGCGATAGCTCGTACTCCCCGAAATGTTTTTAGGAACAGCCTCGCACGAACAGGACCGGAGGTAGAGCTCTGAAAGGGCTAGGGCCGCTTAAACGGTACCGAACCCTACCAAACTCCAAATGCCGGCTCCTCGCTATGCGGGAGTGAGACTACGAGGGATAATCCCCGTGGTCAAGAGGGGAACAGCCCAGACCAACAGTTAAGGCCCCTAAATGCGGTTTAAGTGATAAAGGAGGTGGGATCACCCAGACAGCCGGGAGGTTGGCTTAGAAGCAGCCATCCTTTAAAGAGTGCGTAACAGCTCACCGGTCAAGTAATCCTGCGCCGAAAATTCCTGGGACTAAATCCGCTGCCGAAACTATGGATTCCGCCCCGATTTATCGGGACGGTCTGGTAGGGGAGCATTCCCTGCCCTGCGAAGGTCAACCGCGAGGTTGACTGGAGGAAAGGGAAGAGAGTATGCTGGCGTGAGTAGCGTTAATCAGGGTGAGAAACCCTGACACCGAAAATCTAAGGTTTCCTGAGTAAAGGTAATCTGCTCAGGGTTAGCCGATCCCTAAGCCGAGGCCGAAGGGCGTAGGCGATGGGAAACGGGTTGAATATTCCCGTGCCGGCGGAAAGTCGTTACCAGCTATGGGGTGACGCAGAAGTGAAAGGTCAGCCGTCTGACGGAATAGGCGGTCTAAGCGCGTAGGCTGGCGGGGTTGGCAAATCCGCTCCGCCGTTAAAGCCGAGACGCAAATGGGAGGGCTTCGCCCACAAACTGACCCTAAGCATACTGCCAAGAAAACCCTCTATGCGAGACTTTTCGCCGATCGTACCGCAAACCGACTCAGGTAGATAGGGTGAATATCCTAAGGTGCTCGAGAGAACCGTGGTTAAGGAACTCGGCAAAATAACCCCGTAACTTCGGAAGAAGGGGTGCCTCCCAAAGATAGCTCCTCGCGGGCGAAAATAGGGGGGCCGCAGTGAAAGGGCCCAGGCGACTGTTTACTAAAAACACAGCACTCTGCCAAGCCGCAAGGCGATGTATAGGGTGTGACACCTGCCCGGTGCTGGAAGGTTAATGGGAAGGGTCATCCGGCAACTGCCGGAGAAGCTCTGAACTGAAGCCCCAGTAAACGGCGGCCGTAACTATAGACTGGACCACTGTAGTTCTAAAACCTGACTAAATGCTGGAATATCTGAGTATCCTACGCTACTTGATGTTTTCCTATTGTCATGCTGAGTCCGCCGGACGGCGGATGAAGCATCTGGAGTGTAAGTTAAATAGGACTCCGGATTCTTCTTCCCGATTCATCGGGAATCAGCATGGCAAGAAAGAAAACGCAAGTGACAATGCGTTAGGTGCAGAAAATCAGCAGGAAAGATCAGTCATCCGACTGGTATCCTCAGAGACTATACGTCGGGCGTCCCGTCAGCAAGCGGGGCGATGATATAGTCCGATCTGCATAGCGATATGCAGAGCACAGCAGAAATGACTGTGCCATCATCAGTAGGACAGACATTCTTGTCTGTCAAACTGGAGATTGTAACACCATGAACGGTCCTAAGGTAGCGAAATTCCTTGTCGGGTAAGTTCCGACCTGCACGAATGGTGTAACGATCTGGGCGCTGTCTCGACCACGGACTCGGCGAAATGGGAATGTCGGTGCAGATACCGACTACCCGCAGCAGGACGGAAAGACCCCATGGACCTTTACTATAACTTGACATTGAATTTTAACCTTTCATGTGTAGGATAGGTGGGAGACTTTGAAGCTCCGGCGCTAGCCGGGGTGGAGTCAACGTTGAAATACCACCCTTGAACTGTTGGGATTCTAACGCCGGGCCGTGAATCCGGCCTGCGGACAGTGTCTGGTGGGTAGTTTGACTGGGGCGGTCGCCTCCCAAAAGGTAACGGAGGCGCCCAAAGGTTCCCTCAGCACGGCCGGTAATCGTGCGTAGAGTGTAAAGGCACAAGGGAGCTTAA
>Ga0315274_10013060_pt1 | contig 11823 bp, 8 predicted proteins | sample YL17G02_20_MG_FD_203700 | JGI IMG/M metagenome (GOLD analysis project Ga0315274, IMG submission 203700) | Sediment microbial communities from Yellowstone Lake, YNP, Wyoming, USA - YL17G02_20 | ecosystem: Environmental > Aquatic > Freshwater > Lake > Sediment | place: USA: Wyoming | collected... | reverse complement strand
CGCTACCGCCAGCGTTACCTGGACCTGCTGGCGAACGACGACGTGAAGCGCGTCATGCTCAAAAGGAGCGAGATCATCCGTGAGGTTCGGAGCTTCCTCCACAGCCGCGGGTTCGTCGAAGTCGAAACGCCGATGATGCAGGCGATTCCCGGCGGCGCGGCGGCCCAGCCGTTCAAGACGCATCACAACGCGCTCGGCTGCGATTTTTACCTCCGCATCGCTTTGGAGCTTTACCTCAAGCGCCTGCTCGTCGGCGGCCTCGACAAGGTATTCGAGCTGGGCCGGAACTTCCGCAACGAGGGTCTTTCGCGGAAGCACAATCCCGAGTTCACCATGCTCGAGGTTTACCAGGCCTACGGCGACTACGAGACGATGATGGAGTTGGTGCAAAGCATGGTTTGCCACGTTGCGCAAAGCACCCTGAGCACGCTCGACGTCGAGCACAAGGACACCGACGGCAAGGTCACCAAGACGATCCACCTGACGCCGCCGTGGCGCCGGGTGCGCTACAAGGACATCGTCAAGGAGCGCGCCGGCGCGGACTGGTTTGATCTGCCGCCGGCGGAACGGCGTGAGCGCGCCACGCAACTCGGCGCCGAGATCGCGCCCGCCTACGAGGATTTCGAGGTGACCCAAGCGGTGTTCGAGAAGTTGATTGAGCCGACGCTCATCGATCCCACCTTCGTGACGCATGCGCCGAAGGAGTTGATCCCGCTGGCCAAACTCTCGCCGGACGATCCCAGCACCGTTGAGGTTTTCGAGCTCTGCATCAACGGCCAGGAAATCGCGCCTGCCTACTCGGAGCAGAACGATCCGATCGAGCAACGCGAACGGCTCGAGCATCAGGCGGGTGGCGAACAGCAGAAGCTCGACGAGGATTTCCTGGTTGCGCTCGAGCACGGCATGCCACCGGCCGGCGGCATGGGCGTGGGCATCGACCGGCTGTGCATGATGCTGCTGGGCCAGGAGAGCATCCGCGACGTCATCCTCTTCCCACAGTTGAAACCCAAGTAGGGTGCAACCCGCGCGGTGGTCACCCGGGTTACTCCATTTCCAACTGTAGCGGCGTCTCGGCAGAGCGCCGCATTCGCGAGAGATGGAGCCGGGGTGAAAGACTTGCAATGCCGGCGGCCGGACCTAAGCTGCACGCGAACGGGCAATGGGGTCTGCCCTCCTCGCCACGGGGAGAACCGCCTGAACCGGGTTCAGCGCTGATGACTCCTGCCAGTGCTGTTTGGCGGGAGTGGTCTATGGTCGAGAACATCTGGTTCATTGCCGCGTTCTGGATGGGGTTGGCCTTGCTGGCCAGCTTGATTTCCATCCGGCTGGGCATCTCGGTGGCGCTGATTGAGATCCTGGTCGGCGTCGTCGTTGGCAACCTGCACACGGGCAATCAAGCTCCCCTGCTGCACACGACCGAATGGACCAACTTCCTGGCCATGCTCGGCAGCGGCGTGCTGACGTTCCTGGCCGGGGCGGAGATTGATCCGACGTCGTTGCGCGCGAATTTGCGGGCCAGCCTGAGCATCGGCGCTCTGTCGTTCCTCCTGCCGTTCCTGGGCGTTTGGATGGTCGCCGAGTTCGTCCTGGGCTGGCCCGTGAAACAAGCGCAGATTGCGGGCATCGCACTGTCCACCACCTCGGTCGCGGTCGTGTACGCCGTGATGATCGAGGGAGGCCTGAGCAGCACGGCGCTCGGCAAGATGTTGTTGGCAGCCTGTTTCATCACCGACTTCGGCACCGTGCTGGCCCTGGGCATTCTGTTCGCCGATTTCAACGTGTGGTTGGTGGTGTTCGTGGCCGTGACAGCGGTGACGCTGTGGTTCATGCCGAAGTGGACCCAGTATCTCATCACGCGGCTGGGCGCGACGCGGGTGAGCGAGCCGGAAGTGAAGTTTCTTTTCCTGGTGCTGTTCTTCCTCGGCGGCCTGGCGTCCACGGCCAAGAGCGAAGCAGTGCTGCCCGCTTATCTGCTCGGGCTGGTCGTGGCCGGCGTGTTCCTGCGCGACAAAACGCTGGTGCATCGGATGCGGAGCATCGCCTTCGCCATCTTCACGCCGTTCTATTTCATCAAGGCCGGGTTGTTCGTGTCACTGCCCGCATTGAAGGCAGCGGTGGGCGTCATCGCGGTGCTGCTGCTCCTCAAGATGGCGACCAAGATCGTGGGGGTCTGGCCGCTCTCGCGCTACTTCTTCATGCGGTCACGCGAGGCGAACTACACGGCGCTGCTCATGTCCACCGGCCTGACCTTCGGCACGATTTCCGCCCTGTTCGGACTGCAAAACAAGATCATCGACCAGAATCAATACTCGGTGCTGGTCACGGTCGTGATTCTGAGAGCGTTCATTCCGACGCTCATTGCGCAGAAGTTCTTCCAGCCAGCCACCCGGACAATGGTCGCCTGGGGCCGGTTGTATCAGCGCAGAATCAACGGGAGGACCAGCACTGAGGGAGAATCCGCAGGAAAGTGAGGTTTTATGTTTCGGAAGGTTCTCGTTGGATACGACGGCTCAAAGGGTGGCAAGGCGGCCCTGCGTCGGGCTGCGGTGATCGCCAAAGAGCTGAATGCACAACTCACCGCGCTCTGGGTGCGTGAGCCGCTGCCGCGGTACACGGACTTGCCCGGCGAACCGGAGGGCGAGGCGGAAGCGGCGGACGACTACTTCCAGGAGCGGCAGAAGGAAGTCGCCGAAGTGGCTGCGCAACAGGGGGTCAAGGTCGGCTGTGAGACGCGGCGTGGGCACCCCGCCAAAACCATTGTCAAATACGCCGATGAAGGCCACTACGATCTGATTGTCGTGGGTCACAGCGACCACTCCGAAATGTGGGGGCGGCTGCTGGGCGACACCGCCGACCGCATCAGTGACCATGCGCATTGCAGCGTGCTCATCGTAAAGAACTGACACCACATCTCACTACGGACTCTTGAACCACAACTCCAACCCATAACCTATGACCAAGATACAGAGCATCACAGCGCTTGAAATTCTCGACTCGCGTGGCAACCCGACCGTGATGGTCAGTGTCACGATCAGCAACGGCATCACCGCCTCGGCCTGTGTGCCCAGCGGCGCATCCACGGGTATTCGCGAGGCCGTCGAGTTACGGGACGGCGACAAGAAACGCTACGGCGGCAAAGGCGTGCTGAAAGCCGTGGCGAACGTCAACAAAACCATAGCACCGAAGCTCAAGGGCAAATCGGCGCACGCGCAACAGGAGATTGACGACCTGATGCGGAAGCTCGATGGGACGGATACGAAGTCGAAACTGGGCGCGAACGCCATCCTGGGCGTTTCGATGGCGGTCTGCCGCGCCGCTGCGTTGGACGCCGGATTGCCGCTCTACGCCTACATCCGCAAGCTGCATGGGGACAAAGCCGGCGCGCCTTACGTCTTGCCTGTGCCGATGATGAACGTTCTCAACGGCGGCGCGCACGCGACGAACAACGTGGACTTCCAGGAGTTTATGCTGTTTCCCATCGGCGCGCCGACCTTCGCGGAAGCGTTGCGCTACGGCGCGGAGACATTTCACGCGTTGAAGAAGCTGCTGCAGAAGCGCGGCCTGGTGACCTCAGTGGGCGACGAAGGTGGTTTCGCTCCCAACCTCAAGACCAACACCGAGGCGGTGGACGTGATCGTGGAAGCCATCGAAGCGGCAGGCTACAAGCCTGGCAAAGACATCGCCATCGCGCTCGATCCCGCCGCGAGCGAGTTTTACGACGACGGCAGCTACGTGATGAAGAAATCGGACGGCTCGCGCAAGACGCCGGCGGAAATGGTCAAGCTCTGGGCTGACTGGGCAAAGGAATATCCCATCGTGTCGCTGGAAGACGGCATGGGCGAGGAAGACCGCGACGGCTGGAAGGCATTGACGAAGGCGCTCGGCAAGAAGCTGCAACTCGTGGGCGACGACAACTTCGTCACCAACCCGAAGATCTTCTCCGAAGGCATCCGCGACGGCATTGCCAATGCGATTTTGGTGAAGCTGAACCAAATCGGGACCGTCTCCGAGACCCTGGAAACCGTGGCGATGGCGCAGAAGGCCGGTTACGGGGCGGTGATTTCGCATCGTTCCGGCGAAACGGAAGACGCCTTCATCGCGGACCTCGCGGTTGGCACCGGCGCAGGTCAGATCAAGACTGGCTCGCTTTGCCGTTCGGAGCGCATCGCCAAGTACAACCGGTTGCTCGTCATCGAACATGAGTTGGGCAGGAAAGCCTGCTACGGCGGGGGTAGGTTCGGTGTGCGCCACAAGTAATTCTCGGATTTGGGAGGCCTCGCCGCCCTGGCTGCACCGTTCGACTCCACGAACGGAGAGAAACGATCGGCTCAGCGCGATGCCGAGCACTGCACGCGAGGCGCGAGCGCTCCCTTTCCAACAATGAATGCATCGCTACCATTCGTGGGTCGAGCCAAAGAAGCTAATCAGCTTCGCCGCTGGCACGCACGCCGTAAGCATGTGCTGATTCTCGGCCCGGCGGGGATCGGCAAGACGGCCTTGGTGACGTGCTTGAAGGAAGAACTCGACCTGCTGATATGCCCGCAATCGGAGCATCTGGGTGCAATCTGCGAGAGTCTCGAACCACAAGTCGGCCGGGATGCGGGCGGCCTCAGGCTTCTGCAGCGCAAACAGCGGTTGCGCCAAGCGCTGGCTGAGGCCGCCAAGACGGTCGTGTTCGACGGCGTGGGCTGGGCCACGCCGAAGCTCAGTTCTTTTCTCGAGGCCGTCATGCAGCGCGTGCCTATCTGGATTTGCGCGCGCTCGGAACATTCGTGGGACATCGGCCATTTTTGGCTGCAGCTCGGACGGTTTGAGAGGCTCGAATTGCGTCCGTTTGACCTGGCCGCGACACGCGAGTTCGTCAAAGCCGCAGTTCGAACAGGGCTGGTTGCAGGCGAGGCGTTGGGCGTGGTCAGGTGGCTGCATTACCGGTCGAGTGGGAACCCTCTGGTGCTCCGCGCGTTCCTGGAGGAGTTGGCTTCCCGGGAATACGACTTGAGTAACCTCCACGCCCTTCGCCGACTAGAGCTGGATCGCCGCATCCGTGAAATGTTCCCGCTGGGAACGGCGTTCGAGACCCACACCCCGAGCCGACATGACTGAACCTTACCTAAGTGACTCCTGACACCTCCAAACCGAGTTCTCACCGATCCCGCTGGTTGAACCGGACTGTGTTGGGGATCGGGCTGGCCTCGCTCTTTAGTGACTGGTCGCACGAGATTGCCACCACGGTCATGCCGGCGTTTCTCGCCACGATGGGCGTGGGGGCTGCGTGGCTTGGTCTCATTGAAGGTCTCTCCGACGGGCTGTCCAGCTTCGCCAAGATGGGCTCGGGGTATTACACGGACCGGCTTCAGCGGCGCAAGCCCATCGCGGTTATCGGCTACGTGATTACGGGTCTGGGAACCGCCTCGTTTGGGCTCGCTTCGGCCGCGTGGCACGTTCTGGTTGCGCGCGCGTGCGCCTGGCTGGGCCGGGGCGTGCGGACGCCGGTGCGCAAGGCGCTGCTGGCGGCGGCCGTAACTCGCGAGACTTACGGGCGCGCCTTCGGCTTTGAGAGGATGATGGACACCTGCGGGGCGATTGTCGGGCCGGCCACGGCGTTCCTGCTGCTCCAAGCGCTCAACCACAATTACCCCGCGCTGTTCGCCTGGACGCTCGTGCCCAGCCTGCTCGCCGCCGTGCTGATCGCCTTCCTCGTGGTAGAGAAGACGCGCCCTCCAGTGCCGCATATCTCCTTTGGCAAACGGCTCCGGATGCTGCCCGCGCGTTATCGCAAGTTTCTGGTGGCGGTGGGGTTGTTTGGCGCGGGGGATTTCGCGCACACGCTGCTCATCTTGCTGGCGACCCAGAAACTGACCACTACGATGGGCGCCTCCAAGGCGGCCAGCTTGGCCGTCGGGCTCTACGTGTTGCACAACGTTTTCTATGCCGCCTTCGCCTACTTCGCCGGCTGGTTGGCGGACCGTTTCCGGAAGCCGCGCGTGCTGGCGGTCGGCTATGCCTTGGGCGCGTTGATGGCCGTCTTGATTGTAGTGGCGCCGATGACGCCCTGGATGCTCGGCGCCATTTTCGTTCTGGGCGGCATCTACGTGGCGATCGAGGAAACGCTCGAAGACTCGCTGTGCGCGGAATTGGTGGGCGAGGATCATCACGGCATGGCGTTCGGGGTGCTGGCGACCGTCAACGGCGTGGGCGATTTCCTGTCGAGTGTCATCGTCGGCGCGCTCTGGAGCGGCGTCGGACTAGCCGCGGCGTTTGGCTACAGCGCGGTTCTATTCGCAGCCGGGGCGTGGTTGGTGTCGTCCGTGCCAGCGAACTCCCCACGCGGCTCGCTGGCCGACCGCGGCTGACTGTGGGGGTGACGGTCCTAAAGGATGCCTGACCGACGCTCTGAGACGTTCTGATGAACGACAACCACCAGCGCCACCTGCTCGTCTCCTTCCAGCACATCGACAACTTGCTGTCGGAGGGGGAGCACATCCTCGCCGATGCCAACTCGGCTTCACCCTTCCAACAATACGCCGCAGACTCCACGCCCACGCAGCGCAAGGTCATCCACGATTACGGCGTCCGGGTGCGCGAGGCGATGGCTCGCATCCTGGACGAGCTGAAGATCCCTCGAAAGCCGCCCGTGTGCGGTTCACTCTGGGCGGCCCGGGGTCAGCTCACCTTCGCAAGCATCGCGGTCGCCGAGATCGAACCAGACCGGATGCGGGGCTACGGCGAGATGACTGCAATGGACAAGGCCGCGATCGAGCGCGTGGTAGCCGAGTTGAACACGCTGCTCGACCGCCTCAGCGCGTTTATGGACCAAGGCCCGGCCGCCGATCTGCAGTCGCGCTTCCAACGGCTTGAGCAAACCTTGGACGAGGTTCGGTTGCTGCGCGAACTGGCTCGGATTGTCACCGTGCATGGGATGGTGGAGTTTCGCGGCACGCTCAGCCTGCTCCTGGAACGTCTCGAACATCCGGTGTTCGAAGTCGGCGTGTTCGGACGCGTCAGTTCTGGCAAGTCGTCGTTGCTGAATCACCTCCTCGGCGCAGAAGTCCTGCCGGTTGGCGTGACGCCCGTCACGGCCATTCCCACGCGGATCAGCTTCGGGTCAGAGCCGCGTGTCGTCGTTGAGTTTGCCGAGAGCAAACCGGTCGTCGTCGAACCAGCACGCCTGGTGGAGTTTGCTTCGGAGCAGCAAAATCCCGGCAACGCCAAGCATGTCTCGCGCATTCACGTGCAACTCCCTTCATCCCTGCTGGAGGACGGTGTGACTTTCGTGGATACGCCGGGTCTGGGATCGCTGGCGACCACCGGGGCCGAGGAAACGCTCGCCTACCTGCCACGTTGTGATTTGGGTCTCGTGTTGATCGATGCCGGCTCCACCCTCACCCACGAGGATCTGAAGGTCGTGCAGGCCCTTTATCGTTCCGGCGCGGCGGCGATGGTGCTTGTCAGCAAGGCGGACCTGCTCCAGCCCGCCGATCGGAGCCGCACCGCCGCCTACGTGCGCCAACACTTGGCCACAGAGTTGAACCTCGAATTGCCGGTGTATCTCGTCAGCGTCCTCGGCCCGGAGGTCGCGCTGAGCGACCATTGGCTGGAAACCGAACTGCGCCCCAAGCTCGCTGCCCACCGCGAGCTGGCGGCCGCTTCGCTCAAACGCAAAGCCGGCGCCTTGCGCGAATGGGTGATCCGGGCAATTGAGGCGCGGCTGGGCCAGTCCGCAACTCTGTCTCCCCAAATCACCCCTGAGCAGTTGGCCGGGCTTCAGCAGCGTCTGCGCGAGGCCGCCCGCCTGTTTGAAACGGCCCGGCGCGAGGCGGAAGAGGGCCTCTATCGCTCGGGTGACTTGGCGGAGCCGGTGCTGCAAGCCGCGGCGTCGGACCTTGCGTCGGCCTGGCGAAGTGTCGGGGCGGGAGCCGTGCAGGTTCCACAAGTTGTCGCCGACGCCGTGCTGCGCGTAGTAAGTGAATCCAGCACGGTCCTGGTACGCCCGCTGGACCAACTCCGCGCCGAACTGGCCGGCGTCCTGCGCCAGGCCAGCGAAGTGTTCCCGCTGGAACGGGAGCCGCGCGATGACTTGCCGAAACCCGCGAACCTGCCGCTGTTCGATCCAGCTACCCTCACGCACGGGCTGTGCCTGCGCCGCCCCCGTGTTGTGCCGCTGTTGGGCCAGACCTTTTTGCAGCGTTCCGTGCGCGAGACGCTGCGCGAACCGCTGGCTGGGCCGTTACAGGGCCAACTGGGCCAGCACCGCAGCCGCCTACGCTCCTGGTTGCACCAGTACCTCGCCGACCTCCAGGCTGCGTATGGCGCGCGTGCCGAGATCTATCGGGCGCAATTCGAGCGCCGGGGTGCCGCCCTTTCACGGGCGGGCAGCCCCGCGGATCTCGAAGGCGATCTGCGCCGCCTCCGCGACTGGACGGCAGGACCGCCGCCATGATCACGTCCCCACCATTGAAGCGACGTGACACCCTTTGCCGGAGCGATAGAGTCATTCCCGGCTTTTGCCTCGAAACCAATGATCAACGTAACTATGCGATCTGACATCATCAAAAAGGGACTGGAGCGAGCGCCGCATCGCAGCTTGCTGCGAGCCACCGGCTCCATCGAAACGGAAGACGACTTCACCAAACCATTCATCGCCGTCTGCAACAGCTACACGGACTGCATCCCCGGGCACGCACACCTGAATGAAGTCGGCGCGCTGGTCAAACGACTGGTCCGGCAGGCGGGTGGCGTGCCATTCATCTTCAACACCATCGGCATTGACGATGGGATCGCCATGGGCCACGGCGGCATGAAGTACTCGCTGCCATCGCGCGAGCTGATTGCCGACTGCGTCGAGTCCATGGTCAAGGCGCATTGCTTCGATGGCATGGTCTGTATCCCCAACTGCGACAAAATCATTCCCGGCATGTTGATGGCCGCCATGCGTCTGAACATTCCGACCTTGTTCGTGAGCGGCGGGCCGATGGCGGCGGGCATCGCCGAGCGCGCACCCCAGGCTGACCTGCCCGAACACCTTCGGCCCTCGGCCAAGGATTCCGACCTCATCTCCGTCTTCCAAGGCGTTGGCCAGTTGCAGGCCGGGAAGATGAGCGCGGCAGACTTGCAGAAACTCGAAGAGAGCGCCTGTCCGACCTGCGGGTCGTGCGCCGGCATGTTCACGGCCAACTCGATGAACTGCCTCTGCGAAGCGCTGGGCATGGCGTTGCCCGGCAACGGCACCATCCTCGCCGTTTCGAAGGAGCGGGAGGCCCTCTACGCACGCGCCGCCTGCATGATTCTCAAGCTGGTCGAGCGCGACCTCAAGCCGCGGGACATCGCCACGGTCGAGGCATTCGACAACGCGATCGCGCTTGATGTCGCGATGGGCGGGTCCACCAACACCGTTTTGCATACGTTGGCGGTTGCCCGCGACGCCGGTATCGCCTACGACATCGCCCGCATTGACGCCATCTCGCGCCGCGTGCCGTGCCTGTGCAAGGTGTCGCCGTCGTCGAAATACCACCTGCAGGACATCCACCGTGCCGGCGGCATCCACACCATCCTCGGGGAGTTGAAACGGCTGGGGGTGCTCAACCTCGGTTGTCTGACGGTGACAGGCAAAACCATCGGCGAGAACATCGACGAGTGGGACGTGCGCTCCGAGAAATGCTCCGCGTGGGCCAAGACCGCCCGGGTTTCCGGCGCTTCCGCCATCGTTCTCGACCCGAACGACAAGCTGGGTCCCCCCGCCCGCACGGTCAGCGGCAATCTTGCGCCCAAGCCGCTGCTTTTCTTCCCGGGCGAGGATCGCGCCCTCACGCTCTGGCGACTGGCGGCCGCCTTCAATGCGGCCGATGCCGCCACCGCCGCGGCTCTGTTCGCCGAGGATGCCGAGTTGCGGCTGGACGAAACCAATGCGTGGAAGGGTGCCGCCAACATCGAAGCCGGCCTCGCGGCCAAGTTTGCTGAGTTCAAAGGGCTGAGGCGCGCCGAACTGGGCACCTTGAAGCAAACTCCGGTACTGCTGATTTGGCAATATACCAAGGAGGGCACGAAGACGCTGTCCTGTCTCCTGCGCGTGGCGCGGTTCCGCGGCTGGGTCATCAGCAAGGCGTATCACGAATACCGCCCGACTCTCCTCAAGGAAGCGCAGCCCAGTGGCCTCATGCCCTACGACCCGGCGTTCCTTGTCGACGCGCAGGACTGCATCCGCCCGGCGGCCCGGGCCTATTCACCGGACGGCGGCCTGGCGATTCTCTACGGCCAGCTCGCGCCCGAAGGCAGCGTGGTGAAGACCGCCGGCATCAGCGACGCGTTCAAGGCCCGGTGCGGGCCGGGCTTCGTCTTCGAAGGCCCGTGCGTGATCTTCGAGAGCCAGGAAGATGCCTGTGCCGGCATCCTGGGGGGGAGTGTGAGCGCCGGCGACGCGGTCATCATCCGCAACGAAGGCCCGCGTGGCGGCCCCGGAATGCAGGAGATGCTTTCGCCCACGAGCTACATCGTCGGCCTGGGTTTGAGCGACAAGGTTGCGCTGATCACCGACGGACGGTTCAGCGGCGGCACGGCCGGCGCGTGCATCGGCCACGTCTCCCCGGAGGCAGCGGAAGGCGGCCCCATCGGCCTGCTCAAAGCGGGCGACCGCATCCGCATCGACTTCCCGAACCGCCGCATCGACATCCTGGTGTCCGAGGCGGAGCTAGCTGAGCGCAAGAAATCCTGGCAACCAGTGAAGCGCGACCTCACCGGCTGGCTGGCGCGGTATCAGAAGCTCGTGAGCAACGCGAGCCACGGGGGCACCTTGGCCGGGTGAGCCGATGACTTTCTTTTGTCCAGACTGCTGGAAGATTATTCCAGCGGACGTCCAGACATGCCCCTTCTGCGGGTGCGATCTGGCTGCGGCGGCCGCCCGTGATTACCCGGAGAAGCTCATCGGCGCGCTGCATCATCCGGAACCGGAGACGCGGCTCCGGGCGGCCGAGATCCTGGGTGAGAAAGGATACCGCCCCGCCATGGGGCCGCTCCTGGCCCGCGCCCGTGAAGAATTGCAGCAGCATTGTCCCGACATCTTCCTCATGGCCGCCCTGTTGCGTTCGGCGCGCGAGTTGGGCGCCCCGGCCGAAGAGTGGCAGGCGGTGCTGGCGCAAGCCAACAATCATCTCTTGCAGCAGCTTGTAGAACCCGAGGAACGATGCCCGCCCCGGACATGAGTTCCCAGACACTGGAGCCTTCTTTGACGGTGGGCATGAGTTGTGGCTTGGAAGGGTGCGTCCCATCAAATGGGTGGCACGCCTTCCAAGACGCTCCCGCAGCGAGCGGCATGCGTCGCCCCGTTTGACCGAGGGAGCTCGACGTGGTTCTTGCTTTCCAGGGGCTGAACGATTAAAGTTAGATCAGGCAATGGGGTTTGCCTCCCGCCGCGCGGGGAAGCGCCTTCCGGCTGATGACTCCTACCGAACGAAATGTCGGCCGGCGAGTTATGAAGCTGTTAATCCTCTCGGACATTCATGGCAACTGGCCCGCGCTCCAGGCAGTGCTGGCCGCGGAGCCCGATGTGGATCAAATCCTCTGCCTTGGCGACCTGGTCAACTACGGTCCCCAACCCGCCGAGTGCGTCACTTGGGCGATGCACCACCTCAGCCCGGAGTGGTTGATCCAGGGCAACCATGACCGCGCCGTGGGCCGCGTCGAAGACCCGCACTGCTCCGGCCCTTACCAACCTCTGGCGGCCGCCACGCAGGCGGTGAGCGAGAGCGCGCTGAGTGCCGAAATGAAACAGTTCCTCGCCGGGTTGGCACCTCTGCAGCGGTTCCAGTTGGGTGAAGCCGTTTTCGTCGC
>Ga0315274_10013059_pt1 | contig 11823 bp, 9 predicted proteins | sample YL17G02_20_MG_FD_203700 | JGI IMG/M metagenome (GOLD analysis project Ga0315274, IMG submission 203700) | Sediment microbial communities from Yellowstone Lake, YNP, Wyoming, USA - YL17G02_20 | ecosystem: Environmental > Aquatic > Freshwater > Lake > Sediment | place: USA: Wyoming | collected... | reverse complement strand
ATGGGTGCGGGAAGTTGTATTTTTTCGGACCCTTAGAGGTAGCTGTGGCCGATGGGGGAGGGAACCGCGGACGATCGCAGCCTGCGGACGTGTCGGTCAGCGGGCTGCCAACGACATCCATCGTCGTCTTTGGCCTACTGCTTCTGCTGGCCGTGACAATGGTGGTAGGCGGCGTAGTCCTGTACTTCCGACAGCGGTAGTCCCGAAACCGGCGTAGGGGTAGGGGAGGGGCGTGTTTCGCCTCAGAGTTGGGCCAAGAACCCTGGCCAACCTGACGTCTATGTCCTATAACTGTTCTTATAGGACATAAGAGTAAGCATGGGAATCTAGGGTCAGAACCTGCTGTTGGAGCACTCCCCCGGGAATCTGCATCCACGGAAAACCTGCCGACCCGGCATCTGTCCATGAGGAGCTTGCACACACAGCCAGACCGCAGGCCACCCTTGCCTGCCGGCGCGGATCGGAAGCCGCCGACAGGCAGGAGATCCGCACCGGGGTCTGGTCAAAGCCGATAGTCCGCGGCCTCCCCCGAGTGCTCCACCGACAGCACAACGTCGCAGCCACCTTTGTGACGGGCCAGAGCGGCCCTGTCACCACTCGGTAAGCCAGACGCAGAGCCCGACTATACGAAGAGCGCCTACAACGCTTTGCTGCGGATCCTGGTCTGTAGGACGGCGTCGATGCGCACGTACGCATCCTGGGCTGCCTGCACTTGCTCCATCGTCGGCGGGAGATCGCCGTACCGTGCGACGGTGTACGCCCGGGTCAGCGCCTCCAGAGAGGCCTGCTCGTTGGGACACAGGTACTGCAGCATGCGCTGGTACGTCGTCGGCGTCTGCCCCTTGGGCCGGGGCGCGTCCAACGCAATCGCTCGAGCCAGTACCCCCTGGTAGAGCTCGCGGACAATCCGTCGCCTATCCCCTGCTGGCCCAGGGTCCAGGAACGGAGGAACCGGCCGCTTCCTGCGCAGACTACCCAGCAGGTCGGCGATCTGGCTTCTCAACAGATCAGCCGAGAGGATCGTCTCCCGAGTCTCCAGGACGTCGTTCTCCTGGACTGGCACTCCCCCACCCCGCCGCTGTGTGGCTCGGTAAAAGATCCAGGCAACCAATGCGATTGCCCCGGCGATCAGGAGCACCTGCACGATATGGCCTACGATGGGCGGGATGTGCAGGAGTTTCTGGCCAGCCTGAGCCATCTCCTCAGGGCCGACAGGGGACTGGAATGGCTGAGGCACATTCTGACGGGGCTGCCGGTCAATCTGAGCTAGCAAGGGTTCGAACAGCGAAAAGAAAAGGTAGGCAAAGACATAGAGGATGAGGAGCAGGATCTGCACGAGCAGATCCCAGATTGGCCTCAGCCACCGGAAGGCCTGCACCACAGATGCCGGGGCCACCAGCCGCCCAATGACCAGCCCCAGGACAAGCACGACGGTGACCACACTGAGCATCGTGAACAGCCAGTAGCGGTCGATGTGCAGCCGAACGCCGATCTTGCTTTCCTGCTCCCGCAGCGTGTGCAACAGGTTGATCAAGGCGAGCGTGGCCAGGCCTGAGCCAAGGAAGACAATGATCCAGCCAATCATCCCTGGGCGGGAAGGCCCTGATGGCACAGCGGTGGCCATAGCAAGGAGACCCACGACGAGCGATAGCTGGCTGAGGGTGGTCCCGATTGGGCCGATGAACCGCGTGAGCACGGCAAACACCAGCGCGGCCGGGACAGACATGACAAACAGGAGCGGGGCCATCGCGAGGCCCGAGGATGCCGACGTCGTCTGACCTGCAAGCCCAGTGATCGGTGCCGGCGGCAGAACAAGAGCCAGAATGAGCAGGCCGACCAGCGCTACCACTCCCACGACAAAGGAGCCCACTGTCTCGGACTCTTCTGCAGAGGCGATACGCAAGCCACGCCACCACAGCAGCATCGCACATCCGACAACCACCAGGGGCAGCGGGATCGCCTCGCCTTCTCTCCCATGCATCACCCGATCGGCCATCCCTGCCAGCCACCCACCCAGGTCTTCCGAGCCTTCTGGCAGGACCACCATCAGCGTCACCACAAGTGCGGCGAGCCCTCCGATGATGACAATGATCACGCCAAGCCGGTTCCGAGTGGCCAGTCGGCCAGCCAGAAATCCCCCCAACAGGAGGCCCAGGCACAACAGGAAGGAGAAACCAGGGTTCCTGGCCCCCGTGGCCGCGTCCTGGAGGAACAAGACGAACAATGGGTAAGCCCAGGCGGCGTACATCAGCGTCGCCGCCAGCGGAATCAGGCCATCCTCAAGCCAATTCCAGCGTTTCAAGACGGTGCCAAGCATCCCGTCCTCCGAGGTGAAAAGTGGCGAATGCGGCAGGGATTTCCTGTACCTGATCCCCCACCGTCAGTAACACTGCGGGATGCCCCGCGTCCTGCAGTGTCAGCAGCGACACAAGCACGGGCTCCACAGCACGCGCAGTGATGGCCAAAACCGTGCTGCCATACGGCAGCGAGGGCATCGTGCGCCGAAGCAGTTGATCGAGGGGAATCAGCCGGAATCCGGTTAACGGGGCCAATGCCTCCAGGATCAGCGCTGCCTGGCCTGGGCTGCGCCCCGGTGGCACCAGGGTCCAGTGGCCAGCGTCACGCGGCCCGCCATTCGCATACAGGCCAACGGCGTAGCGCTGGTCCAGGGCGTGTAGGGAAATGGAGGCGGCTGAGGAGACGATCAGCTCGAGGTACTCGGAAACGAAACTGTATGGGTTGGGTGCGGTCTGCAAGTCGACAAAGATGACCAGCACCTGACTCGCGCTAGGGTCGAACACCTTGGTCTGCAGGCGGTTCAGGCGCGCTGTGTTCTTCCAGTGGATGTGTCGGATGCTGTCGCCAGGCCGATACTCACGAACGGTTGACATACGCAGCGGGTCCTCAATGACCTTGCGCCGCGCCTTCAACTCGCCAGCCGGCCGCTCAAAAGGCAAGCCTAGTTGCCTGACCGGCACCACCTTTGGATACACAACGAGTCGGTCTGTGTGCTCAATGACGGCACGCTTGTTGCCGAAGCCAAAGATATCCCCCGAGGTGATGCTGGCTGGCCCGAACGGGTATACACCACGCCTATCACCCCGAATGCGGTAGATACGGTGGACCCGCTCATACCATCTGAGGGCCAGCATGTCGGTCAAGCTCAGAACTGGGCCTTCGGGCGGCCCCGATGTGCCGAGCACCCCCGTGAGCAACGACACCTCTTTGGGGAACCCGTCGCGGATTAGCAGCCAAGCCAGGGGCAGCGGCTTGGCATTGGTCACCTCGATCGTCAGTTGTGTCTCTTCGCCGGGGAACAGGTGGTCGTCCTTGAGGACACGTCGGTAGCTCACGCCGTGCAAACAGAAACGGAACCAGAGCACAGATGCACCCGAGGCAAGGGCCAGTAGGATAGTGAACAGGAAGAGCATGTCATAGCGCAACGCCAGGCTCAGGATGAACAGAACGGCCAGAAGCATCCACCAACCCCTGCTTGTCATCTAGCATCCTATGCTTGAACGGACCAGCGCTCTTCCACCGGAACGGGAACCTGGGCCATGAGGTCAATGAACAGGGTCTTCACCGGCCTTCCGCGCAGCCGTGTCTGGGCACTGGGGATCAGACGGTGGGCGAGCACAGGCAAGGCCAGATACTGCACATCATCTGGAGTCACATAGTTCCGCCCCCGCACCGCTGCCAGAGCCTGACTTGCCCGGTATAGCGCCAGAGTGCCACGGGGACTGACGCCCAGGGAAAAGTTCTCATCTGCGCGCGAAGCACGCGCCACGGCGACAACATACTGCTCCACAACCTCGTGGACGAACACTCGACGACAGAAGGGGATCACGCCCGCCAGCTCCGCCGCTGAGACGACTGGCTGCAGTCCCTCAAGGGGATCCGCCGTCCGGAAGCGACGCAGGATGTCCCGCTCCTCGGCCACATCTGGATATCCCATCTCCAGCCGCATGAGAAAGCGGTCCACCTGTGCTTCAGGCAGCGGGAAAGTGCCTTCGAGCTCGATCGGGTTCTGGGTGGCCATAACCAGGAAGGGACGCGGCAACAGCCGTGTTACACCGTCCACCGTGACTTGGCGCTCTTGCATGGCCTCCAGCAGAGCGCTCTGGGTGCGTGGGCTGGCACGGTTGATCTCGTCTGCGAGGACTACCTGCGACATCACTGGCCCGGGGCGGTATTCGAAATCGCTTGACTTTTGGCTGTATACACTGACCCCGGTGATGTCACTCGGTAGCAGATCCGGCGTGAACTGGATCCGCGAAAAGGAGCAGTCCAGACTGCGCGCCAGGGATTTGGCCAGCATCGTTTTGCCCACGCCGGGGACATCCTCAAGCAGAACGTGGCCCTCGCAGAGCAAGGCGATGACCATCAGTTCCACCGTTGCCTTCCTGCCGACGATCACGTGTCCCACATTCCGCAGCAGCAGTTCCGCCACTTTCTGGACAGGCGACACATCCACCTGCAAAACAGATTCCTCAGAGGTCATCTTGGCCATCCTTCATTGCCCAGAGGCCCTGGGCCACCGCTATGTCCGGTAATGAGCGTTGATGTCCACGTACGCGTGCGTCAGATCACATGTCCAGACTGTGGCCTGTCCCATACCCAGACCCAAGTCTAACCGCCAGGTAACCTGGTCTCCCGCGAGGATTGCGGCTGCGCGCCCCTCGTCGATCTCAAAGGGCTCTCCGCCTCGCACCAAGTGCAGAGAGTCGAGCTCGTTTTCCATCCACAGTGACAGTTGGCCTGGGTCAAACCCGACTCCGCTGTACCCGGCAGCACACACTACCCGGCCCCAGTTGGCATCCTGGCCATAGACGGCTGTCTTGACCAGGCTCGAGTTGGCGATACTCTTGGCGACCCGTTTGGCTGCTTCGTCGCTGGGCCCCCCCGTCACCTGAACCGTCACGAACTTGCTGGCTCCCTCGCCGTCGCGGACAATGTCCTGGGCCAGATCGGTGGCTACTGCGACCAGCCCGTCCAAGAGAGCCTCGTACTCATCCGATGCGGTCCGCGAGATGCTGTCAGACATTGCATGGCCCGAAGCCAGCAGCAACAGCGTGTCGTTGGTGCTCATGTCACCATCAACGCTGATCATATTGAATGTACGATCCGCCGTCGCCCGGAGAGCGCTCTGCAGCACATCTCGATCCACTGTCGCATCGGTAACCATCAGAGCCAGCATAGTGGCCATGTTGGGGTGGATCATCCCCGCGCCCTTGCACATTCCAGCAATGGCTACGTTCTGGTGCCCGATCCGAAGACGCACTGCAGCTTCTTTGGGCCGTGTATCGGTAGTCATGATCGCTCGAGCCGCAGCGTGGCCACCATCTCTCGAGAGGGCCTTGTTGGCTTGCGCGATGCCAGCAGCGATCCTGTCCATTGGAAGGGGCTGACCAATGACGCCCGTCGACATCACAAAGACACCGTCCGCCGGAATACCAAGTGCCTGGCCAACAAGACGCGCCGACGACTGGGCATCATCCAGACCCCGCCGGCCCGTGCAGGCATTCGCCCCGCCGCTGTTGATCAGCACGGCCTGAACCGATCGACGCGCACCGATCAGCGCCTGGTCATAGAGCACCGGCGCTGCTTTGACCTGGTTGGTCGTGAAAATCGCGGCCGCCGTGCACGGTACATCAGCGTACACCAGGGCCAGGTCCAATCCACCCCCCTTCTTGAGGCCGCACGGTATGCCAGCAGCCCAGAAGCCGGGAACCGAGGTGAGATGAGGATCATCCAGGCGAACCAGCTCTGTCATGGGCCCTCTCCATCCCTGAGGTATGTGTGCTGCAGCGCCACGCGTGCAGGATATTACACCACTCGGCGCCAAAACACAAATCGGAGGGACCCGGTGCTGGCGCGCACAATGGCCTCGCCGTACGCTAGATAGCAATCTGCATCGTGTATGTGCTCCGATATGACTGGCAGGTTGACTTTCGGTGCGGACTGTGGTACACTCTTGTTAACGCCAGTTAGGAGAGACCACCATGGAAGATCCGATCCGCTTCGCAGTGGTAGGAGCAATAGGATACTCTGCAGTGCACCTCGAGCAGGTAGCCGCGCTGGCAGAGCGAGGTCGTGGGCGGCTGGTGGCGTGCGCGATGATTGACAAGGCCAGCCACCCTGACACCGTGGCTGAACTGGAGGCCGGAGGCGTCCGTGTGTTCGACTCGTACGCGGAAATGCTCGTGGCCTGCCGCGGTCAGGCAGACGTCGTCACCCTACCCGTGCCGATCCACCTTCACGGTCCGATGGCGGTTGCAGCCCTGAACGCGGGGTACCATGTCTTGCTCGAAAAGCCTGCGGCAGGCTGCCTGGCTGACGTGGACGAGATGATCGCCGCCCGCGATGCCACCGGCAAGCAGTGTGCCGTTGGGTTTCAGCAACTCTACTCGGTACCGATTCGAACGCTCAAGCGATACATTGCCGAGGGCAGGCTTGGTCGAGTCAAGCGCATTCGTATGATGGCTCTTTGGCCGCGTAACCCGGCGTACTATGCGCGCAACACCTGGGCGGGCAAGCTATTCTTCAACGGCCGACCTGTGTACGATTCACCTTTCCACAATGCGCTGGCACACCAGGTGATGAACATGCTGTACCTGGCATCCGCCCAACCTGGCTGTGCAGCCTACCCCGTACACACGGAAGCGGAGCTCTTCCGTGCCTACCCAATCGAGAGCTTTGACACCGGCTGTATGCGGGTGCGCACGGACACCGATGTGCAGTTGGTCTTTGCCGCGAGCCATGCCTGTGCTGTGACCATCGGTCCCATGATGGAACTGGAGGCGGAGAAAGCCACGGTCCGTTGCCAGATGGAGAAAGAAACCCTGGTGTGCTATGCTGACGGCTCAATGGCGTCGATCGCCTGGGACGATTCGAGGGCTCGCATGTTTGACAGCGTCGTGGACGCGGTGAAAGGAAACGCCGGTGAGCCCTTGTGCACGCTAGAGATGGCGCGGCCCCAGGTCGCCTGCACAGAAGCTATCCACCGGGCAGCGACGATCATACCAATCGGCCGTGGCCACATCTCACAGGGACAGGAAGGCCAGCTCGAGATCGCCGGCATTAAGCAAGCGGTCCAACAAGCATACGCTACCGGGCTGATGTTCTCTGAAATCGGCGCGCCCTTTTCGGCTCATCTCCGCTCTCAGATCTGACTTCGGCACATGGCCTCGCCTAGGGGGTATGATGAACTCACGTGAGCGCTTGCGCGAGACGCTGCTATTCGGACACCCAGACAAGGTGCCTTTCCAGCCTGGAGGGCCGCGGGAGTCCACTCTGCGCGCCTGGCACCGCCAGGGACTGCCCGAGCATACGGGTTATTACGACCACCTGGTGGAGCTGTTGGGCATCGAGCGTGAAGAGACGCGCCCTCAGGTGAGCCTGGATGCGTCCTTTCGCATGATCCCGGCTTTCGAGGAGTTGGTGCTTGAGCATCGGGATGGGCACTATGTCGTACAGGACTGGATGGGAGCCATCACCGAAATCTCGGACGAATACGACTATACGTACATACGTTCAGCTAAGGATTTTGTGACGCGCAAGTGGCATCGCTTTCCTGTGCAGAGCCGGCAAGACTGGGAAGACAACATCAGGTGGCGGTACGATCCCTACGAACCCGGGCGCTTTCCAGAGGACTTGGCGGCACGTTGCGCCGCTCTCTGCGACAGGGACTACCCGGTGACCATTGGGTTCAACGGGCCGTTCTGGCAGATCCGCGAATGGGTGGGCATGGAGAACCTGTGCTTGTTGATGGTCGATGATCCTGTCTTTGTGATGGATATGGCCGATTTCTGGACCGAATTCGTATCGGCGACCCTGGAGCATATCACGGATCTCGTGGAACTGGACTGCGTGCACATTTCGGAAGACATGGCCTATAAGGCCCACAGCATGATTTCCCCTAGGATGGCGCGTCAGTTCCTGATGCCGGCGTACCAGCGGTGGAGTGCCGAGGTCAAGGCTAGCGGCTGCCCCATGCTCGACATGGACTCGGATGGTCACATAGGACAACTGATCCATCTTTGGATTGAGTCAGGGATCAATGTGTGTGACCCGATCGAGGTCGCGGCGGGCAATGATATCGTGGCTTACCGGGAGCAGTTCGGCACGGATATGGCCTACCGTGGCGGGATCGACAAGCGGGCCATTGCAGCCGGCGGGCCGGCTATGCGTGCCGAGGTGCTGCGTGTGGTGCCGCCCCTGCTTAAGACGGGGGGCTTCATCCCTAGTTGCGACCATGGCGTTCCGCCCGACATCTCGTGGCCTGCCTTTGTCGAGTACGCACGCCTTCTCGCCCAGTTGACGGGGTGGCTATAGGTCAACGGGTGACCTGCACAGCCTGGGCACGTGCCTCCAGTGCCTGACATACCTGGTGCCGCGGAACCGGAAGATTCCCGGAAGCGGACGCCGTCTGTGTTTTAGTTGGGCTGTGTTTCCGCGCAGCTCGTCCCGAGTTAAGGCGCTTGGCCAGCTACCTGGGGGATGAGGCCGACGTCCGCGTCCAGCGTAGTACCGATGTTCTTTAGACTCTCGATCTCTGCTGCCAGGTCAATGTTGTTGGGCACATCGATCGGAATAGTTACCTGGATCGGAACGCTGAACACGACCTGCTTGTTGAGGTCCAACTGGACCTTCAGTTTGTTCCCCTCAGGTATCTCTATGGTGGCATCCTTTCCCACCAGCTTTCCCGCGTCGTCTAGGTTGATCACGACCCTGCCGGTTCTGAGTTCCCCTTTGCCCGCTAGCTTGAGCTCTAGCTGGTCTGAGTTGATGCGAATGTTGAGGGTGATAGGCACTGTGTGGCTGATGGGCACCACCGCAGGCGAAACGGCACCCTGGATCTTTTCGAATCCCTGTCGCATCACCTCGATCACCGGCGCCACCGGTGGCGTTGGCTGGGGTGTTGGCGTGGACATGGGAGGTGGCACTCTGAGTTCCGTGAGCGAGCTGTAGATGAGGACCAGGACGACCAGGGCCACCAACGTGCCAGCAAAGGAGAAAAAGAGAGCGAACTTTTCGAAAGCGGTCCAGAAGGCCTCAAAACGCTGCCACATCCAGTGCTCCTTTCCGTGAATCCAGGTACCCTACGCTCATTATACCTGAGACGGCGGCCACAAGCAAAACGATGCTTGTTCTGCCTTGAGTCCTGCCCAAGGGCTGGCTCAGTGTGCGCTAGCCAGTGCCAGGGTAGCGGGCATCCTGCCCAGACTTGCACATGTGTTTGACAGCGTTCGGCTCGTATGCTATGCTATGGGTTTGTGGTTTGGGTTGTTATAGCGCCGCTACACGAATTGAGCACTGAGGCCATCCTTGCATGTTTGGTAAACTCGGCAGGAGGAAACCCGTGAAAAAGGCAGTGATACTTGGTGAACGACAGGCCGCAGCAATCGATGTGCCCGATCCGCAGCCCAAAGAGGACTGGGCTCTGGTCAAGGTCCATTCCGTGCCTATGTGCACCGAATACAAGGCTTTCGTGCGCGGCCAGAAAGTCGAGTTCCTTGGGCACGAGGCAGCCGGGGAAGTAGTGGCAGTTGCACAGCCCGGTCGGGTCCAGGTCGGAGACCGTGTTGTGGTCATGCCCTTCTACCCCTGCGGCAAATGCCAGCTTTGCGTTTCCGGAGACTATATCCACTGCGAGGCCAGCTATGACTTTGACACCTTTGTCGGGTCTCCCGAGGGCAAGGCCACATACGCGCAGTACCTCCTCAAGCCTTCCTGGCTGTTGCCCAAGATCCCGGATGGTGTGTCCTATGATCTCGGGTCTCTTGCGGTGTGCGGCCTGGGGCCCTCGTTCGGCGCATTCGATCTGATGGGCGTGGACGCATTCGACACGGTGCTGATCACAGGTGCGGGCCCCGTGGGTCTGGGAGCCGTGATCAACGCCAAGTTCCGCGGCGCCAAGGTCATCGTGGCTGAGTCAGTGCCCTATCGTGCTGAGCGCGCCAGAATGCTGGGGGCAGACTATGTCATCGACCCGACCGGCGATGATACATTGGAGCAGATACGGACCCTCAGCGGTGGCAGCGGGGTCGACAAGTCCCTCGACTGTGCAGGGGTTGTAGCCGCCCAGAGATTGTGCATCGACGCCACCCGCAGGAAGGGGCAAGTAGCTTTTGTGGGAGAATGCAGCGACGATCTCGCCATCCGCGTCAGCCCTGACATGATCCGCAAGGCTCTGACCATTCGTGGGTCCTGGCACTACAACCTGTCTCTTTTCCGCGGGATCATGCAGGTGATCCAGCAGTACCCTACCATCGGTAAGCTGATCAGCCATGTATTCCCGCTGACGGAGGTTCAGCAGGCGCTGGAGGTATCCTCTTCCCACGAGTGTGCCAAGATCATACTGAAACCGTGGGCCTAAGCTCGCACGTAATTGGTGACCCTACATTTGTTGAAGGAGGCAGACTTGGGTACAGAGCAAGTGACGAACATGCATGCAGAGTTGGCAAAGCGGATCGCGGAACTCGAGGCGCAAGGCGGAGGAACACTGGAGATGTGGGCGATGGCGTGTATGGAATCGACCGCACGCTTTGCCTGCCCCCCTCCGTGAGCCTGTACATGACACCTCACGCGATCATCCGTGCCCTGTCCGGGTTCCACGGCCAGGTAGTCGTTCTCAAGGAAGGTACGAAGGAAGACCACACGTGTGCCGGATGGATCCGTGGTGGAGTGATCGACGGCGGACGACAGCCTCTGATCGGTCTGCAGGCCAAGTCAGTGTGTCGGCTGGAGATCTCGGAGATTGAAGTACGCGATTGCACGTACAAGGGCTTTCACCTCGCCGGCTGGTATGAGATCAACCTGAGCCACGTCCGCTGTAACGTAGACCTACACACTCACTATGCGCCGGGCAGCATCGGCATTCACTACGAGAACGCGGATAGCTTGGTGCACTCGGCTGTGGTGATCGGCTATGAAACCGGCGTGCGCAGTGACGCCAGCAGCAACGACTTTCAGTTCGTGCACGTCTGGAACTTTGATCCAGACCAGGGACCGATGCTCTACTGTTTCTACTGCAACGGCCACAGCGACACGTACAACGAGTGCTATGCGGATTCGCCAACTACAGCAGGATTCTACATGCTCAAGCCATTCCAGCGCGTGTTTGGCTGCCGGATCTACTACAGCCGGTGGGCGGCAGACAACTCCGGTGCCGGGGTGCTAGTCGGGCCCAACGGCACACATGGGACATACATAGGCAACTATTTCTTTGCTGACAAGGAGCACACGCTGGCCAAGGAGTATGATGGGAACCTGGACTCTGCCACAATCATTGGCGACAACTCTCGCGGTGGCGTGGTGCATGGTGGGCTAGAGTGTCGGATCCCATCGGGGGGAGGTGGTGCTGACCCAATGCCTCCACTGACCGTCGCCGGGAGCAGCTTCCGGCTGTCGCCACAAGCGCAGCCGTCGGCGGGGGACCAGGGAGAGGTAGGCGAGGTGGTATGGGTAGACGGCGACGATGTTGCGGCGCTGTACGTCAAGACGTCCAAGGGGTGGAAGAGGGCTAGACTGGAGTAGATGCTGGCCACCAGTCAGTGGCAACTCCCGTTGTTTGTGAGCGCTGAGAAGCGACTGGAGTTGCCACGACAGGAACACGCCGATCGCCGAGTAGTTGGCAATTCTCTCTCGGGTGCATTGTCGGCGACCTGGCTCCACAACGAGCCGAAAAGGCGGCGTCCGTGTCAGGACAGCCAGTCGTCCAGGTGCTCAGCGACAAAGGCGTCATCGCTGAGGTGTGGATACGCACGAATCACCCGATCAATCTCCTCGGCCTGTCCAGGCGAGAGATCTAGCGCAGGGTTG
>Ga0315274_10013058_pt1 | contig 11824 bp, 11 predicted proteins | sample YL17G02_20_MG_FD_203700 | JGI IMG/M metagenome (GOLD analysis project Ga0315274, IMG submission 203700) | Sediment microbial communities from Yellowstone Lake, YNP, Wyoming, USA - YL17G02_20 | ecosystem: Environmental > Aquatic > Freshwater > Lake > Sediment | place: USA: Wyoming | collected... | reverse complement strand
CCCGGTACCCCAGCGCGGAATGAATCCTCCCGTTGGGCCGGTGGCAGTGGGGACAACGACGGTCAAGCTGGAGGGTCGATTCGACCGATGGGAGTAAGTAGCGTACCATCTGGGCCTCCTTGCCTTCGACGGCTTTGACACCTATCGAATCGGCAAAGAGGCCTTCTTTTGCCCACTCCAACCACACCCCGTGGGACAGTTACTTGGCGCGGGGCTGCCGAGATTATGGCTCAAGGCGCGGCGGATAAGCCCGTCAGGCGCCCAGGTCCGGTGGCTCCTGCCAGATCCGCGGGACATCGAAGTGGTATCGCGTCTGGCCGGTGAGGTCCACGGAGTAGAACTGCCCGGAGACAAGGCGGACCTTGTCTATCGCACCGTTGAAGCGTCGCCGAAGCTCGCCCAGCAGCCCTCCGTCCAGCAGCATCTGGAGCTGGAAGCGATGCGGAGCGGAGTCCACCAGCACCGTCAGCGTGCCGCGGTTGAAGCCCTCCAGGGCGGTGTGATCGCGGATGGATGGGGGGATAACCTCGTCCCAGGCGGAGGCAAGCTTGCTCAGTTGGCGGACGCGCTTTGCCAGTACGTGCCTAGTGAGCATGCCCAGCGGCTGGCTGATGTGGGCGATACGGTCGTCGAACTGCCGCTGCCTCCACACCGTTCGCAGTTGAGCGTCATCCATGACTCTGCTCCCGCTCCAAGCCTTCCGCCCAGGCGTGCAGCGGTCTCGCTGCTGGAAACCTCGCGGAACAACGGCGCCAAGCTATCGATCAAATCGCCAAAAGCAAGCCTCGATCTTCAGGAAAAATGCCCTCCCCCGCCTGCTGAGTCGAGCCGGGTCATCCCAGCTCGACGGGCATCAGGACGTAAAGGAAATCGCTGCCGGCCTTTACGACCGCCGGCTTGTTGGCGGCGTTCATTTCGAAGGATATCTCTTCGGCCTCCACGACGCGGAGGCAGTCGATCAGGAACGCCGGGTTGAAGGCGATGTCCAGCGGCTCGCCTTCCAAGGCCGCCGCGCAGGTGACCTCCACCTCGCCGGCCTCCGGCGCCCGGCTGGAAAGCGTAACCTGCGCCTGGCCGAAGCTGAGGCGGACGCCCCGGGACTCCTCATCGGTCAGCAAGGCGGCCTGGCGGACGCGGTGCTCGAATTCCGCGGTCTTGATCTTGGCCTTGCGGGTGCACTCCTTGGGAATGACGTCGGCGTACTTGGGGAAGTTGCCCTGGACGAGCTGGCTGACCAGCACGGCCCGCGCGGTGCGGATGAGGACCTGATTCTCCTCCACCTTGACCTCCAGCGTCTCTTCACCGTCCCCGGCAACCCGCTGGAGGAGGTTCATGAGCTTGGCCGGGACGATGGCGGTCACTTCGCGCGCGGCGGACTTTGCCAGCCCGCCCCTGGCCTGTGCCAGCCTGTGCCCGTCGGTGGCCACCAGTTGCAGCTTCTTGCCGCTTGCCTCCCAGAGCACCCCGGAAATCGCGTAGTGGCTGTGCGCCTTGGCGGTGGCGAACAGGGTCTTGCCGATCATCTTCGACAGCGTCGCAGCCGAGATCTGGAAGTCGGCCTGACCGGCGAACTCCGCCACGGCGGGGAACTCCCCCGGGTCGTAGCCGAAGACCTTGAACCGCCCCGCCGCCCCGCGGATGATGCAGGCCTCCTTCTCTGTCTCGATTGTCAGGCTCGCCTCATCGGACGACTCGCGGACAATCCCGCACAGCCTCTCAGCCGGGACGAGTGCCTCGCCTTCCTCCTGGACCTCCACGGCGGTGACCTGGTAGCGGCAGCCGGCCTCGAGATCGGTGGCCAGCAGCGTCAGGGCATCTTTGGTCGCGATCATCTTGACACACTGCAACACCGGTTTGGGCGTGCGGGCGGCAACGATGCTGCCGACCAGTCCCAGTGCCTCCTGTAACGCCGCCGTCTGCGCGATGACCTTCATGGCGCACCTTCCTGTCGTTGTGAGGTCTCTTGCCTGCGATGGCGGAGTTTATACGCCCGCCTGCTCGGCGTTGCAAGAGGCAACGGGCGTTTCAGGCAAGCCGTCTCTTGGCGGCGCCCCCCAGCGCAAAGCAGTGCCGGTTGTCCACTGCGGCGGGACACCGCGGGCGGTAGTCCTCGTCGCTTGCCGGTGCCGGTTGCCGTCAAGGCGGTTATCACGTACACTACGGGGCCATGGATGCCAAGCCAGTCAGCACGCCAGCCGGCGGCGCCCCTGCGCAGGGACGCCTGTGGCCGCGGGAGGAAGTCGGCTTCGACAACGAGCGGTACCTCTCTGAGCAGAGCGCCGCGATCCTCGAACGGGTGAAGGCCACCGACGGGAAGCTCTACCTGGAATTCGGCGGCAAGATGATCTTCGACTACCACGCCGCACGCGTGCTGCCCGGCTATGACCCCAACGTCAAGATGAAGCTCCTCCAGCGGCTCAAACACGACGCGGAGATCATGCTGTGCATCTACGCCGGGCACATCGAGCGCAAGAAGCTGCGGGCGGATTTCGGGATCACTTACGACTCCGACGCCTTCAAGCTCATCGACGACATCCGGGAATGGGGCCTGGACGTCTCGGCGGTGGTCATCACCCGCTTTGAAGGCTCACCCGGCGCCGTGGCGTTCAGGAACCAACTGGAGCGCCGCGGCATCCGCACTATCACCCACGGGACGATAGAGGGCTATCCGGCCAACGTGGACCTGATCGTAAGCCAGCAGGGGTACGGGGCCAACCAGTTCATCGAGACCAAAAAGCCGCTGGTGGTGGTAACCGGGCCGGGTCCCAACAGCGGCAAAATGGCTACGTGCCTCTCGCAGGTCTACCACGAGAACCTTCGGAACCGCAAGGCCGGGTACGCCAAGTTCGAGACGTTCCCGATATGGAACCTGCCGTTGCGGCACCCGGCCAACGTCGCCTACGAGGCCGCCACGGCCGACATCCGCGACTTCAACATGATCGACCCGTTCCACCTGGAGGCCTACGGTGAGACGGCCGTCAATTACAACCGCGACGTCGAGACCTTCCCGGTGCTGCACACGATCCTGGAGCGGATCACCGGCGGGCGGAGCATGTACCGCTCCCCGACGGACATGGGCGTCAACCGCGCGGGTTCTGCCATCGTCAATGATGACCTCGTTCGCCGAGCGGCGGCGCAGGAGATCGTCCGGCGATACTTCCGTTACGCCTGCGAATACGCCATGGGGCTGACCGACAGGCAGACCGTCGAGCGCGTGGAAGTGCTGATGAAGGAGATGAACGTCACGATCGCGGACCGCAAGGTGGTCGCGGCCGCCCGTCAGACCGCCGCAGCGTCCAGCCAAGACGCCGACAAGGGAAACAAGAACATCGTCTGCGGGGCGGCAATCGAGCTGCCCGATGGGTCGGTGGTCACGGGCGTCAACTCCCCGCTTATGCACGCCGCCTCCAGCGCGGTCCTGAACGCCTTGAAGCACATGGCCGAGATCCCCCGCAAGCTGCATCTGCTGTCTCCGGCCATCATCCAGTCCATAGCGCATCTCAAGCAGGACGTCCTGCGGCGAAAGACCGTCAGCCTGGACCTGGAAGAGACGCTGATTGCGCTGTCCATCGCCTCGACCACCAACCCCACCGCCGAGCTGGCCATGTCACAACTGAAGCGCCTGCGGGGCTGCGAGGTTCACATGACCCACATCCCCACCCCCGGCGACGAGACCGGCCTGCGGCGGCTGGGCGTCAACCTGACATGCGATCCCCAGTTCGCCACCAGCAACCTGTTCGTGGGTTGAATCCCCGGGGTTCGGGAGGCGGGCGTCTGCGTACTCGAGGGCGCCTGCTCGGGTAACGGGCCTGGGCGCCATATCCGCCCCCACCACGCCGCGCCCGGACAGGCCCTAGCGGCGTTGGCCTTCCGGGGGGCCTTCGCGGATTTCCGCGCCGGGGACTGGAAAAGGCGCAAGGGGCCAGGTATACTGTTATTAGCGACACAGCGCTCGTGTTGCTGCCTGTCGGAGTCCCTGCATTCAGGCAGGAGGAATCAGGACAAGCGCGGCCCGGCCACATGGGGCCCGGTTCGCCGCTTGAGAGGAGACACACATGTTGTTCTGTGTGCTGGCGACCGTCGTTGCGGCAGCCGTCGCACTGCTATGTCGCTTCGCGGATGCGGATGTCCATAGGGATGATAAGCTGAAGATACTCGTCGTTGACGACCATCCCATCACGCGCAAGGGGGTCCGATTGCTGCTGTCCCAGGAGGCGGACCTGGAGGTCTGCGCCGAGGCCGAAAGCGTGGATCAGGCGATCAGGGCCCTGGAACACTGCCGCCCGGACCTGGCGATTGTTGACCTGTACCTCAAGGGGAGCAGCGGACTGGACCTGATAAAGTACCTGGCCGCCCACCATCCCGCCGTCCTCGTGGTGGTACTTTCGATGCGCGACGAGTCGTTCTACGCCGAGCGCGCGCTTGAGGCCGGCGCCAGGGCCTACATCACCAAGGAAGACGGCACCGAAAGGCTCATAGAGGGGATACGCAAGGTGCTGATGGGGCAAGTCTTCGTGACCGACAAGATCGCCGCACGCCTGACCCGCACGTACACAAGCTGGCTTCCTCTGTGATCTCCCTCCGCGGGCCGCCCTGCGTCGGCGTTGGCTGAGAGGTTGACTCAAACCCGCCCGATGCATACTATTCGTGGTGCGGGGTCCTCTGGGGCAGTTATCGGTGGGGACCTCGCGGATGACTCCGGATACTCGACTGCTTCGGCAGGCACAGAAGGGGGACTCCCAGGCCTTCGCGGAGCTATACGTCGCGTTGCGCCCATTGGTAGAGGGCTTCGTCGGCTTCCTTGACGGGCAGACACCGACTCAGGAGCGGGAGGATGTGGCCCAGGAGGTATTTTTGCGGGTCTGGGAGGGTCTCCAGGCCTACAAGGGCGAAAGCTCCGCGGAGACTTACCTGCTTGGCTTGGCCAGGAACGTGCTTGGGGAGCATCGCCGCCAGCAGCAAAGCTACATGGCTGTGCTGAAGGACCTCGCAAACGTCTTGAGGCAATCGCCTGATAGCGGCAAGGGGGTGGATGCGGTGGAGCTGGCCCGCTACGTTCGCCAGGCACGTGCCCAACTGTCTGGCAGCCACCGGCAGGCCATAGAATGGGTGGTCGTGCAAGGGCTTCCAGTGGCCGAGGCGGCCCGGCAGGCCGGTTGCACGGTGGAGGCCTTCTGCCAGCGGCTCGCCAGAGCCAAGTGCAGGATGTCGCAACTCCTGGCCCAGTTGCAGAAGTCCTGACCGCGGACCGGGTGTCGTCATTTGCCGACGATTCCCCATGGTCAAGACTCCCGATTCCCAAACGGACCTGACATGTCGCTTGGCAAGCTTTCGGCGTTTCCCGGTGGAATAAGTGGCCTCCCCGTCGCTACTGACCTTCGCAAGGCCAAGGCAATCTCATGACATGCTCCAATGTCCTCGGTGCCAGACCCCAAGGAATGTTCGGTTCAGTCGGAGCAGCGGTGGCGACCCCAACTCAGCCGATCACCTGGATCCAAACCGTGGCAACCCGGCGCGGCGCCGAGCCTGTCTGCGGACCGCAGGCGTCTTGGACGCGGAGGGTCCGATAAGCAGGGCCGGCGAAGCTCCCCTGCCCCCTGTTACCGGCGGACGGTGAAGCGCTCCAGCGCGCCTCCGGTGCTTCACCACTTCCCTTGGATTGCCGATATAGCTTGCGGAGGCTTCTGCCCATGCGCCCCGAGACTCAGGCAGCCGCGGGAGTGCGTCACTACGTTCGCGGAATGGACTGTTACCACCGGCGGCTTCATCGCCAGGCGGCGGAGGAACTTGCGCGCCTCGGGGCCCGCAAGGACCCGATCGGTGACATGGCCCGGTATTACGAGGGAATGGCCCACCGCGCGATGGGGCTGGAGGCCCTGGCGGAGGGACGGTTCGACCAGGCCGAGTCGCACCTCCGCGCCGCCCTCGATCGCATCGGCCCGACCGCCGATCTGGCAGCTTACCTGGGTGCCATCTACGCCCGCACCAGGCGATTTGACCTCTGCTGGCGCCAGGCGGAGAAGGCGGCGGAGCTGCACAAGGATGATCCCGCCGCCTGGAGACGCCTGGCACAGGCACAGTGGCAGGCGGGGCGGCGGACCGAAGCGCACTTGACGTCGCGGGCGGCCTTACGCCGATTTGAGCATGACGCCGGCCTGCTCGTGCAGGCGGGGTTGTTCCTTTCAGGCGAGGGCGACTTCGTCCAGGCACGACGATCCTTCCTACAGGCCGTTCAGGCCGACTGCACCGACGCCGAGGCACACTACTATCTTGCCTTGGCGGCCCAGGCGGCCGGGGACGTCGCCGAGGCGGCGAGGTCGTTCCAACGCGCCTTGGAGCTTCGTCCCGCGGACTTGATGCTGGCCTACCAGCTTGCCAAGGCCGCCAAGGCGGCGGCGGAGGCTGGCACAGCCCTGGTCCTTAGGCTGCCCGATCCTCACGCCCCCGCCAACGGATCACAGCTCGACCATCTGGCGCGGTACGTCACCACCGAGGCGGATTTCATGGAGGTGTTCCTCTCGCTTCCGGAAAGCCCAATTGACGGAGAGCTTTTCGCCCTGTTGGCCAGCGTGCTGGCAGCGGCGCTGGCGGGACATCCCGATTACGCCGACCTGCATCACCACCGTTCGCGGGTCTGCCGGCGGCTGGGGCGGGCAGGCGAGGCGATCGAACACGCGCGTCGGGCCATCCAGATCAACTCTCGCTACCTCAAGGCCAGGTTGCATCTGGCCGCGCTGTGCGTGGAAACCGGCCAAGCCGACCAGGCCGTCGAGCAGTTCCGCCAAGCCATCGCCGACGGGGCGGACTGGGCGGACGTCCATTGCCAGATCGGGGAGCTTCTTCTGGCCCGCGGGAACCGAACCGCTGCCAGGCGCCACCTGGAGCGGGCGGTACAACTGAACGCAGGTTACGCGCGGGCGACTAAGGCGTTGGTTTCGCTTGCCGCCTGAGGGAGGCAACGACAGGTGAGTCATCTGTTGGAATTGCTGGGCAGGGGTTTGCAGAGCGACGTGGGCGATCTGCTGGACCGCTATTACTGGACGCCGCAAACCCAGAGCATGGAGGAGCTGGTCTCTTGCAGCCGGGAGCATCCAGACTGGCCCGACATCCGCCTGCGCCTGGGATTGGCCTGCATGCATGCGATGCAACTGGAGGCCGCGGTCGAGCACCTCCAGCACGCCTGCCGAGTCAAGCCGGATTATCTTGCCGCCCGGCTGGCCCTGGCCTCAGCCTACGAGGCGATGGGACAGGTCGGCAAGTCGCTGGAGCACCTGGAGATCGCCAACCAGATTCATCCCGGCGAGGTCCCGGTGCTGTTCGCCATCGGCTTCTGCTGCGAACGATTGGAGCAGCCGCAGCAGGCGGCTGAATACTATCGCGACGCCGTGGCGCGGGACGGTTCGTTCACCCCCGCACGCCAGCGCCTTGCGGCAGTGGCGTTGCTGCTGGGCAACCTGGAGGAGGCGATCGATCAGTACCACGCCCTGCGAGCGGCTGAACCGCAGGACGCCTGGGTGCGCTCCGCCTTGGCGCATCTGTACCACCGCGCCGGGCAGTTCGGCCTGGCGATCGAGGAATTCGAGTCCGCCATCGTCATGGAACCCGAGAACTGGTCGCTGCTGGATGACGAGGTGGAGGCCCTGGTGGCCGAGGGGCTGATCCGCGAGGCCATCGAACGCCTGCACACGCTTATCGAGCAGCAAGGCCCGTTCGCCGACCTGCACGTCCGCCTGGCCGATCTCTACAGCCAGTGCGGCAACGACGAGGCCGCCCTGAAGCACTACCGCCTGGCGCTGGAGCTTCAGGAGGACTACCTTGAGGCGATGGTCAAGCTTGGCACTCATCATCTGGTCTTTGGGCGCTGGGAAGAGGCGGCAGAGGCGTTCCACCAGGCAGCCGAGCTGAACGACAGGATGCTGGTCAACTACGTCGGCATGGGCGTGGCGCAAGCGGCGATGGGAAGGGAGACCGACGCTATCAACAGCTTCGAGCTGGCCGCGGCGGTGGAGCCGAACAGCACGCTTCTTCTGGCGGAGATGGCCAAGCTTCAGCTCAAGGCCGCGCTGGCTTGCCAGACCAACCGCAGCTTCCAGGAAGGCCTCCTCCCGCCGGCCAACGAGGTGGCGCTCGATAACGACGACCTGCTGCATAAGCAGACCGACCGTCACCTGGAGCTAGTCCGCAGCCATCCGGAGTATCCCGACCTGCGCTACCGCTACGGCGTGCTGCTCCGCGCCGAGGGGCGAAACGACGAGGCCATGGAGCAGTTCGCCAAGGCCGTCGAACTGAACCCCTCCTACGTCCAGGCCATCATCAAGCTGGGCATCACGCAGCAGGAATCGGGCCTGGTCGACCAGGCCATTGAAACGCTCAAGAGGGCGCTGGAGATCGAGCCGCAATACGTGGACCTTCATTACCGCCTGGGGCTGCTCTACACCGACCGGCGGGAGTTCGAGCAGGCCCTCAGACACCTGGAGCAAGCCTCCGCCGCCGAGCCCCGCAACGGTGGGATCCGTGTGGCCCTGGCGCTTTCGCTCCAGAACATGGGCCTGATGGATCGCGCCGCGGTCACCTGGCGAAGCCTCCAACAGGCGCATCACGCAAAGACCTGAACCGGCCCACGTGCGCTGAGACGTGCATTCCGGACTACCGGATCACCGTGGGACCGGAATACCGTTGAATCGCGAGTCGCGAATGGCGAACGATGGATCCGCTTTTTTTTGTTGACGTTTATCCCCCGGCGGATAGGATTCCATGCGAACTTCATGAGCGGCCAGGCCGCAGAAAGGAGGCGCGAAATGACGGCCACAAGACAAATCAACGCGACGTCACGCCTCCGGTGGGTGTCGGCCTGAGTGAACTGCTCTAAGTAGCACAGAACGTAGACCATCTCTCGGCCGCTCCTTCGGGAGCGGCCAGTTACTTTCTCCGCCGCATTCCCTCCTGGGCGTGCTCCACGTACTTGTCCCTGTTCGAGTGACGCCGCGCGCACTGTATGCGCAGAGCCGGGCCTATGCAAGGAGACCGCACGTGAGTGGCAACAATCCTGAGCTTGCACAATTGCTCCATCGTGATGATTTCCCCTTGTCCAACAAGTACGCCCCGCGATGGGTCGTTGAGAACGAGATGGGTCCCAACGCCCTGTGGCTGACGGAATGGCTGACCCGGGACATGGACCTTGGGCCCCGCATGCGCGTCCTGGACATGGGCTGCGGGAAGTGTCTCAGCAGCGTCTTCCTGGCGCGGGAATTCGGCGTGCAGGTCTGGGCAGCGGATCTCTGGATCAAGCCGAGCGACAACTGGCGGCGGGTCTGCGACGCAGGGCTTTCGGGTCTCGTCTATCCGATCTACGCCGAGGCCCACGCATTGCCTTTCGCCCAGGAGTTCTTCGACGCAATCGTCTGTGTCGATTCATACGTCTATTACGGGACAGCGGACCTGTATCTGGACTACTTCGTGAAGTTGGTCAAGACCGGCGGGCAGATCGGCATCGCCGTACCAGGCCTTGTTCAGGACTTCGACGAAGTCCCTGAGCACCTCACCCGAAAGCACGACGGCAAGGCCTTTTGGGACCAGGAATGCTGGTATCTGCACACGGTCCAGTGGTGGCGGCGCTTGTGGTCACGCACCGGCTTGGTTGACATCGAACTGGCCGAGCTTATGCCGGATGGGTGGCGGCTCTGGCTGCAATTCTATCGCGCCCGCAAAGCGGCGGACGCGCGGGTGAGCCCGAGCGACATCCCCGCTCTCGAAGCCGACCAAGGGCAGTATCTCGGTCTGATCCGCATGATCGCGCGAAGAAAGGAAAGAGCCTAATGAGCCAGAATGACAACTCTTACGACATCCACCCGGATATCGCGGAAGCCTATGACCGGCACGAGACTCAGACAGACGACGTGGAGTTGGTCCGGGAGCTGATCTCCGGGCAGGGGCCGCTGCGAATCCTTGAGCCTTTCTGCGGCACGGGGAGGATTCTTATCCCGCTGGCCGAAGACGGCCACGAGATGGTCGGGCTGGACCAGGCGCAGGGGATGCTCGGCCGCGCCCGCGCGAAGATCGCCCTTTTGCCGCCATCGGTCCAAAGCAAGATCACGCTGATTCATGCCGACGCGACGGCTGGCAACTGGCCGGGCGGGTTCGACCTGGTCCTGCTGGGAGGCAACTGCTTCTACGAAGTTGCCTCGCCGGAAGAGCAGGAAGGCTGCGTCGCATCCGCTGCGGCCGCCCTCAAGCGGGGCGGGCACGTCTATGTCGACAACGACCACATGGAAACGCCCCTGCCGGAGGCCTGGACCATGCGAGGCGTGCACAAGACCAAGTGGCCCTCGGGTGGACCAGCCGACGGCACCATCTTCGAAGGCTACGCGGAGAACCTGGACTGCGACGTCGAACGCCGCATCTGGCGGGCACGACGGACCGTGCTCCTCCGCCGCCCCGACGGCCGGACCGAGTCATACTCCTTCTTGCAGCAGAAACACCCGGTGAGCTACGGCGAGGTGAAAGGCTGGCTGGAGAGGCACGGATTCGTCATCGAGCGGACCTTCGGCGATCGGGCGGGCAATCCATACGCGCCCGATTCGCCCCGCGCAATCTTCTGGGCAAGAAAGGATAAAGGATGAAGACGCAGGCAGATACCGGCAACGGGGCTTTTCCCGTCACGATCAGGGAAGCCACGCGGGCGGATTACCATGCCATGGTCCTCCTTCGGGCAAGATGGTTGGATGAATTCGTCATGGTCCGCCCTGCTGACCAACGGTGGTGCCCGGCGGCATGTCCCGTGCCGGACATAGAAGACGAGCGGACGCTGTTGAAGCACATCACAGGTGCCGACGGGCGGTCGGCATTTGTCATTGAAATCCGCGGCCGGTTGTCGGCTTACATCCTTTGCCGGGTAGATGAGGCCAACAGAACGCTTCGAATCGAAGGGCAAACCCCGCGTGTTCTACCGGGAGTTTGTATGGAGGAAACGTACGGGCAACTTCTGGAGCGTGCGGTTCAGCAGGCTCTCCGATCAGGCTTAGTGAAAGTCAAGGCACGGTTCCACGGGTTTCCGGACGAAGTCGAGCCGCTACGACGCCCCTTTCAAGCACGCGGATTCACCGGAGAGTGCAAATTCGAAATGGTCACTCACGCGTTGCAGCTCGACCCGGGGCCGGAATGTCTTCTGTTCCGTTCGGCCGACCAGATCGGCCTGGACGCCTTCTGCGAGGCCGAGGCAGCCTGTGGGTACTGCTCATCCGTGCAACGCTGCCGCGAGAACGGCGAGTTCTCCAGAAAGATGTGGAATGTGACGCCTTCGACGGACTGGCTGGCTGCATATGCGGGCGCCGCACTGCTGGGGACTGTCCGCGTCGCCGTCAGCCGCGAGGGCATCGGAGTGCTGGATGCCATTGCCGTCGCTCCCGAGCGCCGCGGCCGTGGAATAGGCCATGCCCTGCTGGCGCGGGGGCTGGCGGCTCTTGTGGGGAGAACGGATGTGGTCCGCCTGGACGTGCACCACGACAACCCCGCCGCGATCCGGCTGTACCAGCGAGCCGGCTTCCGCGTCCACCACGTCCATGGTGACCTGTCGAAAGACCTGAGTGGGAGGGAGGGTACCGGAGGATAGCTCCATTACAGGTTCCGCGTGGGCGCAGCCACGCAGCTAGCGCGCTGCGCGCTAACGACCATGGCTGCCAACATCGGGGCCATGCCACCGGACGCAAACGGTCAACGGTATTCCGGTCTCACGGTGGTCCGGTAATCCGGCAACGTCACAGCGCCAGGAAATTCGCCAGGAGTTGATGGCCGGTGGGAGTGAGGAAGCTCTCGGGGTGGAACTGCA
>Ga0315274_10013056_pt1 | contig 11825 bp, 9 predicted proteins | sample YL17G02_20_MG_FD_203700 | JGI IMG/M metagenome (GOLD analysis project Ga0315274, IMG submission 203700) | Sediment microbial communities from Yellowstone Lake, YNP, Wyoming, USA - YL17G02_20 | ecosystem: Environmental > Aquatic > Freshwater > Lake > Sediment | place: USA: Wyoming | collected... | reverse complement strand
AGCAATCCTTCAGGATATCTTGGCGGTATCGTATGGTGTCCAGGTCACATGAACCGCATAGGATAGCTTGCTTTGCCACTTGGTGCAGAAAGCTGTCTCCGAGCGCCATAGCCCTGAACAGCGTATTGAGCTCCAGGTCCTGAGTCAGTGCATCCTCAAACGGCGGCAGTCCCTGCTGCAGGTCAAAGTCCTTCTCTCGATACATCAGAAAGACCTTCATGCTTCTATGCGCCTCCTCAAGTGATCGTACGTTAGGCGGTGCTTTTCGGCAATGGATAGCGCATAAGCAAGTCCGTCTGCAGGCTTTCTGACGATCTTGTATGTGCGCAATGCCGGATTCTCAGGGACAACCGTGCTGACCATGCTCACGGTTTTCTCGCTCAAAGAAGCCAACTCATCAATGAATGTCACGCAAACGCACAGCAGATCCAGTTGTATGATCCTCTCCAAGATCTTCTTGCCCAAGAAAACGGCGTCCTGCACGGTTGTAGAAGTGAAAATCTCATTCATGATGATGATACTGTTTGGCGTGGCTTGATCCAGGATAGCATGCATTCTGACCAGGTCATCCTGCAATTTGCCACGGAGGTTTCTGATGTCTTCTTCTCGCTCGAAATGCGCAAAGAGCTTGTCAAACAGAAAGAGTTGCGCTTCCCGCCCGGGGACGGGACAGCCCAGGCTGGCCAGATAGTGCAATTGCCCGTAGGCGCGGGCGAAGGTTGTTTTGCCGCCCTGGTTCGGGCCTGATACGACCAGTATGCGCTCTTTCCCGCTCAGGCAAAAGTCATTGCACACAATTGCCGAATGCTCGGCAGTGCGTTTGTGGGCCAGCGCCAGGTCAAATCCGTCCTTATCATAGACCTCTTTGCTTGTCGTAGCGATCTGTGGATAGCAGAACTCTAGTCCTGCCCGCTTGATCTCGCCGATATACTCCAGATAGGCAACGTAGAACTGGATCTCCCGATCGAAAACGGCGATCGTCTCATTCAGAAAGCGGCTGTTCCTCGCGCAGTAATCGTCAAGACTGGAGAACACGTCGGGGTACAGCCTGGCGACCAGATCCAGTATCTGCGCTTCGACATGGTTCATACCAGACTCAACCGCCAGATTCACCCTATAGTCTTTGACTGCACCTTGCTTGAACTTCTCAAAGGCCTGCTCCACATCTGTGCTGTAGTCAGTCTCGCCTTCATATCGACGAACCCTGACGAGGGTACCCTTGATAATCACACAGTATTTCACATTCGACAGATCGGCTACAAGCTTTTCCGTTTCCGCCACCAGCGACGTGAATGTGCCAGATCTGGCATAGTTCGTCAGATACTCGCGGAAGGCCAAAAGGCCGCGTGATCGCAGATTGGCAAGGCTCATGTCGTGTACGAGGCAAGCAACCGCTTCGCCATATTCTTGTACCCCCTCCAGAAACCAGCCTTCTCTGTGGTATCTGTAGTGAAGCTTGTCTACCAAGCCAAGATATCGGCGCATTTGGCCCATTTTCAGCGCAAATTGCTCGATATTCTCCAACAGCGTACTATCTTCAAGATCCCGCATGATCTCTTGGCGGTACTTGATTGCGTCGCTATCATTCAGCGGGGTGTAGAAAAACGGCTTCAGGTTATACTCTTGCTTGCCGGCTGTGACGGCATCTATGATCTGATCCAGATTGAGATCAGTGAAAAAGTCGGGGGCTTCAGGAGTTTCTGTCTGAATGCCGTCTTTGATGCCTTCGTTTAGTATGCTGTGGAAAGCCATCGGAACAAACACCTCTTGGCACGACGCGCAGGCATCTGGCCAACTCTGGCGCCGCGAATGCAAACGTACGGTCACCTCTCGCACGGAAGCAAACCGTGTAGCCCGAGGGGGTCAGGGGCGCGAGGGCGCCTTCTCGCGCCACGACGACTCACTTGCGGAGTTGCTTACCTGCCAGAAAGAACAGTGGCACCGCTGCAACTTGCACCAGGACCGAAAACGCGATGAGCGCAGGCAGTGAAACATCATAGAGAACGCCCATCAGCGCGCTGCCCAAGAACCAAAAGAGCCCAAAGCCTGTGTTGAAAATCCCATAGGCCGAACCACGCCGTTCGCGTGGGACCATTCCCGCAATCGCCGCGCGCAGGATGGATTCTTGCGCACCCATGCCTATGCCCCATATCGCCATGCCGATCACAGCCAAGGTGAAACCACCCAGGAACACGAGCGGCGCGAACAATGCCGAGACCAGCGAAACGACCATCAGGATTGGAATGCCGACGCGGTCAAACAAGCGACCGAACAACAGTGCCGCCAGTGCGTCCACGCCCATGGCAATGGCATACAGGAGTGGAATCCACGTGTTGGGCACAGACGCCACTTTTTCAAAGTGATACGCAATCAGCGGAAAGTCCACATAGCCCGCCGCGACGAGAGCAACGGCGGAGAGATAGATCCAGTACGCGCGCGGAAATCCTTGCGTCTTCAGTTCGGATGTTGTCGGTTCCAGGTCTTGCGGACGCGGGTAGAGCCAGCGTGCGGTCAGCAACACGGATAGCGCGAGCAGTGCTGGGATCGCGAGGACGGCGAACGCAAAGGGGTAATTGTCTCGTGTTGCGATCACCACGGTGACGATCACCGGTCCCGCAATCGCTCCGATCTGATCCATCGCTTCGTGCAGACCAAAGCCCCAGCCGCGTCCTGTTTCTTTGGTCGCGTACGAGAGCATCGTATCGCGCGATGGGTTGCGGATCGCTTTTCCCAATCGCTCCGCAATCAACAGCGCGGCGGCAATCTCCCATCTACCAGCCAATGCCAAGAAGGGTACGGCGAGCAGATTGATCGCGTAACCGACCAACGTGATCGCCCAATAGCGATGGGTACGGTCGCTCAGGTATCCCGATACGAGACGCACCCCATATCCGATTAGTTCCCCAAAGCCCGCGACGATCCCCACGATGGTTCCGCTCGCCCCCAGCAACGCGAGATAAGGTCCCGCAATGCTGCGCGCGCCTTCGTACGTCGCGTCGGCAAAGAGGCTAACCACACCGAGCAAGACGACGAACTTGATCGCTGTGGCTTTGTTGAGGTTCAACGATGCTTTTGGTGACATCCGGCTCCTCCTGGCGCAGGGGAACGTGACCCCGCGTTCCCCTGCCTGGGGTGAGGCTCTAGCGCACGAACGCCTGGCGTCCGGCGTACAGCGCGGCCTCGCCTAGCTCTTCCTCAATCCGCATCAACTGATTGTATTTCTCCACACGCTCTCCCCGACATGGTGCGCCGGTTTTGAGGTGTCCGGTGCCCATGGCCACGGTGAGATCGGCGATAAAGGTGTCCACCGTCTCGCCGCTGCGATGTGACACCATCGCTCCCCAGCCGGCTTGGTGCGTCATCTCGATGGCTGCCATGGTCTCGCTCAACGTCCCGATCTGGTTCAACTTGATCAACACGGCATTGGCAACATTCTCAGCAATGCCGCGTGCGATGCGCTGCACGTTGGTCACAAAGAGATCGTCGCCAACCAGCTCGATCTTGGTGCCGAGAGTCTGGTTAAGCAGCTTCCAGCCCTCCCAGTCGTCCTCAGCCAGGCCGTCTTCCAGGACGACGATAGGGTATCTGCTCACCCACTCGACGTACATCTCTATCATCTGAGCCGATGTAGCCTTACGCCCTTCCGTGCGCAGGTGATACAACCCATCTTCGTAGAGACTGCTGGAGGCAGCATCCAGGGCGATGGCGATCTGCTCGCCGGGCCGATAGCCGGCCTCCTCAATAGCCTGCAGGATCAGCTCAACCGCTTCGGCATTGGCTTCTAACGCCGGGGCAAACCCGCCCTCGTCCCCCACGCCGGTAGGATACCCTTTCCCCTTGAGCACGCCCTTGAGCGACTGATAGACCTCACTTCCCCACCGCAGCGCCTCGCTAAAAGTCGGCGCACCCACCGGGGCGATCATGAACTCTTGCAGATCGGTGCCCTGCCAGTTGGCATGCACACCACCGTTGAGAATGTTAAACATCGGTACGGGCAGAACCCTGGCCGCTATGCCACCCAGGTAGCGGTACAGCGGCAGCCCTACAGCAGCGGCAGCAGCACGGGCGACTGCCAGGCTCGCGCCGAGGATGGCGTTCGCGCCCAGTCTGCTCTTGTCGGGCATGCCGTCCAGGTCCAACATGGCCTGGTCCACCCCCGATTGGTCCAGCGCATCCATCCCTTCAAGAGTCCTGTTGATCTCGGCCTTGACACGCTCGACAGCCTGACGCACGCCCTTGCCAGCGTAGCGCAGCCTGTCCCGATCGCGCAGCTCCAGCGCCTCGTGAACACCGGTAGATGCGCCCGACGGGACGGCGGCCCGCCCCCGTGCGCCGCCCTTCAGCGTCACGTCCACCTCAACAGTGGGGTTGCCGCGCGAATCCAGGATTTCACGAGACCAAACGCGCTCAATCGCCGTCAGCATTCACTCACCTCCCAGATCCTAGACTGGTGTTCTGGTGCGAAGACCTGGAATCGCTGCTCAAGGTCCTGGCCAGCGACAAAGACAGCTCAATCATCGCCTCGATAGAAGGGTCCAGTGTCTGGGCAAGGCCCGGGGCTACCTGCCCGTACCGCACAAGCTTGTCCGAATGCACATCGCAGAGGGCAGACCAGCTCTCAGCAAGCCCTGCCGAGAGCATCGCGGCAGCATTCTCTTCCTCCGCTGACAGACCACACCGATCGGCCAGATCGGCGATGCAGGCTAGGGCTTGGGCAATCTGCTTCTTCACCAGCCTACGCCTCTTCTCAGGTAAGGAAAACCGCTGCCTGTACAGCGTGCCTGTTTCCTCACGTCCTTCCAGCCACTCCTCGCACTGTCGCAGTTGCTCCTCGAACAGGCGCAGGGTGATGGTCACAGCGTTGCGCTGAGAGGGATTGAGCAGGTCACTCATCGACCCGCAGCCCCATCTGCCTGTAGAACCGGCTTGGCAGATACTCTGGCTTCTGGGAGTGCGCTTCTGTCCGTCCACTGCACGGGTCTTGCCCGCCCAGAAACTGGGCAGCCCGATGGGCCGAGCTTTGTTCGCCGTCCGTCATGGTTTCGTGGCGGCACTCCCACGCCCGTTTGCGGATGTGCCCGTTCAGGTCGCCGTCGAGCACCTGCAACCGCTGCACAGCGAGCTCGGTCAGAAGACGTGCCGCACGAGAGTTCGTCCACAACGACCCCTCTACTGCCTGGCGCAAATGGGTCAGACACAACCCGTCTGACGCCGCATAGCTGGCCCAAAAGGCCGCATCGCCGCACCCCTCGATCAGCCAGTGCATGTTTCGTTCCTCCGCGTCAGATACACACTCGCAGGCCGGACACCGTCGCGTTGGCATCAGATCCTTTCTCCGTGGGATGCCCAGCGCCGCCCGCAGGCGCATCCATCCCCGCAGCCACCACGGGGTAGAGACACGGTCCGGCAGGTGAGCCTGAAGCCGACACAACCGGCCTGCGACGTTGCGCACAACAGCCTCGTAGAGGATATGAGTGCCAACCTCACCACCGAATTCGGCGCTGGCCAGGCACCACAAGTGCCATGTATGCTCCGGGCAGAACCCCAGGCTGTCCACCAGGTGAAGCCGTATGCCCATATTGTTCACGTTCTCCCATAGCAGGCCAAAGAGATATCGATATGCCGACTGCTCCTTGACGCGGCAGATCGGGCAGCCCGGCTGGTGAAACGCGCTTCGAAGCTCCAGGGCGACCACCTTGGGTCCGTCACCTGTACTCATGGCGGCTCAGCTCCTGCGCAACGAAACAGCCGATGCCAGAACGAACGACACACCGTTTCTGGGGCCAATTGTGGCGACACAGGGTTTGCTTCGCGCTGTGCGTCTGAGGCCAACGATAGTACCCGCTGCCGTTCTGCCTCGGTCTGAATTGTGGCGGCCTTGCGCTCTTGCTGCCTGATCTGGGTCTTTAGCATGGCGATCTCCTCATCGCTCATCACTCTGGGCCATTCCAGGAGCGCCAATGGCACGTATCGTTGAGCGAGACGAGTGTCCAGTCACCGCCCTCTGCCTCGAACACGCTGATGGCACACGTGTCCTGTCGTAGATGCCAGAAGCGATCGATACCCAGTCCCAGCACGCCCAACAGGATCACCCGATTGATGACGATGTGTCCAACCAACACGATGGTCTGCCCATCGTGCCGGGCGACCAGTCCACATATGGCCGCCATCCCACGCACGTGCAGTTCTTCCAGCGTCTCGCCTCCGGGGATATGCGCAGCGTGCGGCGCGCTGTGCCAGGCGTGGTAGATGCCTGGCCAGCGCTCTTGCACCTGGTCAGGTGTCAGTCCCTGCCACTGGCCATAGTCGATGTCGACCAGACCCTCATGGACGCGCACGGTCAGGTTCAGCGGTCTGGCGATCGGTTCGGCAGTCCTGATCGCCCGCGATAGCGGGCTGGAGTATACCGCTGCCGGCTGCCACTCGGCAGCAATGCGCTGTCCGACGGCTTCAGCCTGGGCCAGGCCGGTTTCGTCTAGCGGCACATTGGCTCGCCCACGAAAGCGCTCGACACGGTTCCATTCAGTCTGTCCGTGCCGGACTAGGATAATGCGCGTCACGTTGTACCTCCACCGACAGATGGCACTCTTGTCTCGCCGTCTGCCCGCCTCCAATCGCGCAGCGCCTGGCAGGCGCGTTTACGGACCGAGGCGCTCGGATCAGTCAGAGCCTGGCCAAGTGCCTGTCGCGCTTCGCCGCCCCCAATCTGCGCCAGAGCATCCACAACGGCCGCACGGACGATGAGAGAGGTCTCGGAATCCAGCATCACCCGCCGGAGAGCAGGCACAGCACGCCGATCCGCAAAACGTCCCAAGGCAAGAACGGCAGAGCGAAGCACATAGGCATCGTGGGCTGTGTCCAACAGCCCAATAAGCGGCGGAATGGCGCGCGGTTCAGCCAGCATCTCGCTGAGCACCTGGATGGCCAAGGCAGCCCGCGTCGGTTCTGTATGATGGATGGCAGCGATGAGTTTCTCCACAAAAGTCTCACCGTCCGTCGCCAGCGCCCGTCCGCAAGCCGGGCAGAGTCTGCTGTTCTCGGGCACATCGCCCCAGCAGTGAGGGCAGTAGAACACGGCCATCCTGGGTCACATCTCTTCCAGATTCACGATCAGACTTCCATGTGGAGAACTGCCAGGCCGTATCTGGGTCTGCACCAAAGTGCCAACGAGACAGCGGAGAACTGCGCCCACAAGGCCACCAGCACCAACCAGGAACACTGGCTCCAACAAGCTATCCTCCCGAAGAGCTGTGCTTTCCGGTATAAACCAAAGAAGCCTCTACCAGCCAGACGTGTACAAACGCGCACACGTCAGAGGTAGAGGCTATCAGTTGGAGGCCCAACGGATCAGAGGTAGAGATCCTCTCGGCGAGCCTCATCGCCTGTTCGGTTAGGCGTTATTCTAGCACCGGAGGAGACGAATGTCAAATACGTCCGGCGACCGGATGCATTGTTAGCGCACCCGTAGGTGCATGATCCTCACAGGGGCTACGCGGACTCCATATCCAGCCAGTTCTCGCCCACTTCGATGTCCACTTGTAGTGGCACGCTGAGCGCATAGGCACTCTCCATGACCTCACGGGTCAGGCTCACGACCTCGCTCAGCTCCTCCTGTGGCGTCTCCAGCACAAGCTCGTCGTGAACCTGGAGCACCATCCTGCCAGCCAGTTTCCTCTCGCGCAGGTTTTGGTCCAGGCGGATCATCGCAATCTTGAGTATGTCGGCCGCCGTCCCCTGGACCGGGGCATTGATGGCCTGGCGTTCGGCAGCGGCGCGTTCACCGGAAAAGGCACGCTGCGTGCTCTGGAGCTCGGGGAAATAGCGCCGCCGCCCTAGCAGCGTCTCCACATATCCCTGGGCATAGGCCAGACGGCGCGTTCCATCCAGCCAGGCCTTGACCCCTGGGTACCTGGCAAAGTAGGTGCCGATGAACCGCTCGGCTTCGTCAAAATCCAGTTCGGTCTGTTGCGAGAGCCCGTATGCGCTCTGACCATAGATCAGGCCAAAGTTGACCGTCTTGGCAATGCGCCGCTGCAGGCTGGTTACCTGTTCAATGGGCACGTCATACACGGCCGCTGCAGTGCGAGCGTGCACATCCTGCCCTTTGTGAAATGCATCCAACAGCGCAGGATCCTGCGAAACGTGGGCCAGGATGCGCAGCTCAACCTGAGAATAGTCAGCAGCAACCAGCATCCATCCCTTGTCCGCGACGAACCCTCGCCGGATCTGCTTGCCTAACTCGGTTCGGATGGGGATGTTCTGCAGGTTGGGATTGCTCGACGAGAGCCGCCCGGTGACCGTGCCGGTCTGGTTGTACGAGGTATGCACACGGCCTGTACGGGGATTGATCAGAGCAGGCAATGCTTCGACATACGTGGATTCGAGCTTGCTGATCTGCCGGTATTCCTGAACCAGGTCTACCACCGGGTTCTTGCCTTTCAGCACGGCCAACACGTCGGCCGCGGTCGAATACCCCTGGCTGGTCTTGCGAATCCCCTGCTTGGGTAGGTGGAGCCTGTCGAACAGCACCTCGCTCAACTGCCGGGTCGAGTTCAGGTTGAACCGACCCCCAGCGAGCTCATAGATCCGCATCTCGATCTCGCTCTGCTTCTGGCGGAGCTGCTGGGCCATCTGTTTGAGGTAGCCCACGTCAAGCTTGACGCCGGTCATCTCCATGCGCACCAGGATGGGTACCAGAGGCATCTCGATCTGGGTGAAAAGGTCCAACTGCTGCCGGTCGCGCAGGTCCCGAAGGAGTGACTCGACCAACTGCAAGGTCACGTCGGCATCCGCGCATGCGTAAGCGGCAGCCTGGGCAATTGGGACCTGGTCCATGGTAAGCTGCGACTTGCCGCTCCCGATCAGGTCCGAGATAGGAGTCATCTCAACTCCCAGCCGGCTAAAGGCCAGCGCCTTGAGCCCCAGTGCTCGACCCACAGGCTCGATCACCCAGGCAGCGACCATGGTATCGCACGCCAAGCCCTCTGTCTGGATGCCCGTAGTCTGGGCCAGGACTTCGATATCGTAGCTGGCGTTGTGTGCGTGCTTTTGGATAGTCGGGTTCTCAAAGATAGGCTTCAGGCGCTCCACCACCACCGACAGCGGGAGTTGTGCTTCGCCCTGCGCTGACACAAGAGCCATGTCCTCGGGCACTTGAGCGCCGGGCTGGGGCGCGAAGAGCGGCAGATCGGCATATGCCGCTGATTCTGCCTGCGCAGCCTGACTGGCGTGGCGGCCATGCCCCACAGGGATGTACCAGGCCCTTCCCGGAGCGACGGCCACCGAGATCCCCACCAATTCTGCACTCAAAGCATCGGTGGATGTCGTCTCGGTGTCAAAGGCAAATGCCGGAGCGGACAGCAAGGCGGTGACCATCTGTTCAAACTTGGGTACGGTGTCCACGACCGTGTACTGGGACTGGATAGGCGTAGCCACTCTCGCAGGCGCCGGTGTGCTTCCACTGCCGATCGCTCGCCCGCTGGGGATTCGGTCCATCAGCGAATGGAACTCGAGGTCGCCGAACAAAGCCACAACCCTGGCGTGGTCAAAGTTGGCCGTTTGCGCATGCTCCAGGTCCAGCTTGACTGGCGCGTCACGGCGGATAGTCACCAGGTCCTTGTACAGCAAGACCTGGTCTTTGTTGCCTTCCAGCGCCTCACGCACCCGCTTGTTCTGGATCTCTCCCACGTGGTCGTACACGCCTTCGACGCTGCCATACTCTTTAAGCAGAGCTGTTGCCGTCTTGTCGCCGATACCTCTCAGGCCAGGGATGTTGTCGGAGGTGTCGCCGGTCAGCGCCTTTAGATCGATGAGCTGCGCTGGAGCCAGCCCATCGTAGCGTTCCAACAGCTCCTCTGGTCCATACAGCGTATCGCTACCATACCGCCCTCGGGGGATCAACACGCGCACGTGATCGTCCACAAGCTGCAGGATGTCGGTGTCGCCTGTCATGATGAGCGTATCCAGCCCCTGCTCTCTGGCCTGTCTAGAGAGAGTGCCCAGCAGATCATCGGCCTCATAGCCTTCACAGCCGATCGTCGGAATGTTGAACACCCCCACGATCTGGTCGATACGTCCGAGCTGATAGCGCAGCTCGTCTGGCATCCGAGCCCTGTTGGCCTTGTACTCTGCGTACCGCTCGTTGCGAAAGCTCTTGCCGACATCAAAGACCACAGTGATATAGTCCGGCTGCTCCTCCTGCCAGGCCTTCAGCAGCTTGCTCACAAAGACATAGACAGCGTTCGTCCATTCACCCTTGGACGTAGCCATGATGCTCTCGCCGTGGGCCGTGGCGTGAAAACCACGGTAGGCCAGCGAATGCCCATCGATCAGCAGTAGCTTGGGGCTCATGGCTCCCTCCTCACACCCTGGTGTCTGACCAGGAGTTGGCTCCTTCTTCCGGCTCGTCTGGATCCTTCCGCTTGCCAATTCTACCATAACGGAACCAGAAAGGCCAATCCGTTTCCAGAGGCCGATCGTTCAAGGCCGTGCAGCAGGCTCCACGGGGAACGCCCGATGGCCAGGTCCGCTCCAGGACAGCCGCACTCTGACGGCACCGACATTGACAGTCCCCCTATTCCGTGCTAGAATCTCTCGGGTTCCAGCCCAGAAGGAGAACAATGTGCTAGCTCTGAGGATCCTATACCTGGCTATCAGCGTCTGGCTTTCGGTCTATGGCTTTAACGCCTTTGTTCTGATCCTGATGTACCTGCGCCGTAGACGCACGAATCCCGTCCCGCCTGCCCTATCTGAATACCCCATGGTGACCGTGCAGCTTCCGCTCTACAACGAGCGCTATGTAGTCCGGCGGGCAATCTCCGCGCTGGCGCGGCTGGATTGGCCTCGCGAGCGGCTGCAGGTCCAGGTGTTGGACGACTCAACAGACATGACCACCTCTATCGCGCGCCGGTGCATAGCCAGGTATCGTCGGCAAGGAATCAACATGGTGCTCCTCCATCGCACCAACCGCAGTGGATTCAAGGCTGGGGCGCTCAACGACGGCATGGAGAGCGCAACAGGAGAGTTTGTGGCGATCTTTGACGCCGACTTTGTTCCTGCGCCGGACTTTCTGCGCCGCACCGTGCCCTACCTGATCGAGAACCGCCAACTGGGCTTTGTGCAGGCTCGCTGGGGGCATCTGAACGACGGTTTCTCCTTGCTTACACTGGCCCAAGCCATCGGCTTTGACGGGCATTTTGCCATCGAGCACACGGCGCGGGAGCGGGCCGGCTGGATGACGATCTTTAACGGCACCTGCGGCGTGTGGCGCAGTGAGTGCATTCGCTCTTGTGGAGGCTGGGATGCTACCATGCTGACCGAAGACCTCGACCTCAGTTTCCGCGCCCAACTGGCTGGTTGGCAAGGACAGACCCTCCTCGACGTCACCGTGCCCGGCGAGCTGCCAGTGCAGCTAGCCGCGCTCAAGCAGCAGCAGTTTCGGTGGGCCAAGGGGATTACGCAGTGCCTCCTGAGACGAGCGGGACTCCTCTTGCGCGGCCCCATACCCTGGTCAGCGCGCATCGAAGCATTGCTCCAGGTCACAAGCTACCTATCGCACGCCCTCATGCTGGTCGCCATGTTGCTGATTCTCCCTCTCACCTGGTACAACATGCTCCCGGGAAAGGCCTTAGCTGTTCCGGGCTTGGCGGCCTTTGGTCCTCCCCTCCTGTACATCTTTGGCCAACGTGCTTTGTACCCGGACTGGTGGCGCCGTCTCCGGGCGTTGCCGGTCCTGATCTTGCTGGGCCCTGGGCTGGCTCTGAACAGCGCCGTTGCCGTCGTGGAGGCTCTGCTCGGAATCAAGACCGCGTTCGAGCGCACGCCCA